>Ga0208820_1000171_pt1 | contig 64112 bp, 54 predicted proteins | sample June2015DPH_16_5_FD_184713 | JGI IMG/M metagenome (GOLD analysis project Ga0208820, IMG submission 184713) | Peatland microbial communities from SPRUCE experiment site at the Marcell Experimental Forest, Minnesota, USA - June2015DPH_16_40... | ecosystem: Environmental > Terrestrial > Soil >...
GACGTGGCCGGTTTTGGCGTCGGTTTCCACCCAGTGCCAGAGCTGGGCGCTCGAGTGCAGATCGTCGGGAAGCTCCTTGGGCTTGGCGGGCGCGTGCGCCGCGGCCGACCTTTTCTGCGCGCGATAGGTGAAAACGATGCCGCCGAGGATCGCGGCGATCGCCAGCAGCAGGAGCCAGCGTGGGCCTCGCATGGGGACACTTTTACTATAGCGTGTCCGGGCGGGCGAACGCCAAGAACAGATGGGCCACGAATGAACACGGATGAACACGAATTAAGAAAAACGAGCGCGGGAAAACACCGGCGGCAAAGACCGCCGGCGTTACCGGGTGCGGCCGGTGATACTGTGGAGGTCATGATTGAAACTGGACTGGCGGGCAAAGTGGCGGTCGTTACCGGCGCGGCGGCGGGCATCGGCAAGGCCACCGCGCGGCGCTTCGCGCAGGAAGGCTGCAAGGTGGCTTCCTGGGACGTGAAGGACGGGCAGCCGGAAGCGGGAGGCATTTTCCAGAAGGTGGATGTCTCGAGCGCGGCCTCGGTGGAGAGCGCGCTGGAGGAAACCGAGCGCGCGCTGGGGCCGGTATACGCGCTGGTCAACAATGCGGGCATTCTGCGCGACGGGCAGATCGTCAAATACAAGGAAGGCGCCATCGCCGGCGTGATGAGCGACGAACAGTTCGACGCGGTGATCGCGGTGAACCTGCGGGGCGTGTTCGTGGCCACGCGGGCCGTCGCCGGGCGCATGATCGGGACGGGCGCGGGCGGGGTGATTCTGAACGCCTCCAGTGTGGTCGGTTTGTACGGCAACTTCGGGCAGACCAATTATGTCGCCAGCAAAGCGGGCGTGATCGGGATGACGCGGGTGTGGGCGCGCGAATTCGGCAGGTTCGGGATTCGCGTCAACGCGGTGGCGCCGGGTATCATCGACACCGACATGATGAAGGCTGTCCCGGAGAAGATACGGGAAGGCTTGCGCACGCACACGCCGCTGGGCCGCATGGGACAGCCCGAGGACATCGCCAATGCGTATTTGTGGCTGGCCTCGAGTGCGGCGTCCTTCGTCACCGGCGCGGTGCTCAGCGTGGATGGCGGGATCGTGATGGGAACGTAGGCTCAGACTGCTGACTTGAGTAGTCGCCCGAAGAAGAAAAGCCGAGACGAATCTCGGCTCAGCAGCCTGGACAGGCCGCGCCACGACCTAACGCCGGGCTTTTTTTCGTGGCAGAGAGCCGATGCCCCAAAAGACGCCGAGCGCCAGCCAGAACAGGCCTAGCACGATGTGTGGCGTGCGGCGCCCGCTGGCAATGGCCCCGTAGAGGTTGAAGACGCCGTAGAGCACACAGAACACGGCATAGCCTACGCGAAACCCTCTCGAGGTCAACATGCTGGGCATGGGCTCGTACATAGGTGTGCGAGTCCAGTTTATCAAAGCCCGAGCGTTATGATCGCAGCGCCTGGTTGGGGTCGATGCCGGCGGCCAGGCGGGCGGGCAGGTAGCTGGCCAGGGCGGCGACGGCGGCCAGGAACAGGAGCGCGCCGGCGAATACCAGCGGGTCGGTGGCGCTCACCTGAACCAGCGCGGCGGCGACCACCCGGGTGACGGCGAGGGCCGCAGCCATGCCGACCGCGAGCCCGACCAAAGTGAGCGCCATGCCCTGTTTGACCACCATGACGACCACGTCGCCGGGGCGCGCGCCGAGCGCGATGCGGATGCCGATTTCGTGGCGGCGTTCGGCGACCGCGTAGGCCATCACTCCGTAAAGCCCGAGCGCCGCCAGCAGGAGCGCCACCGCGCCCAGCACGGCCAGCATGGTGGCCGCCAGTTTTTCGGTGAACAGCGCGGCGTTGATGTTCTCGGCCATCGGCATGGAGTCGAAGACGCCCGCGTCGGGATCGAGCTGGCGCACGGCGCGCCGCACCGGCTCCACTGCCTGCAGCGGATCGCCGGCGGTCCTCGTATAGAGGCGGATGCCCATGTCCTCGCGCAAGCACTGGCGAAAGGGCACATAAAAATATGGCTTCGCCGCCTCATCCAGGTCTTGGTACTTGCTGTCCTTGGCCACGCCAATCACATCGAACCACCGTCCCCACCCATTCACATGCTGGCCGATGGGATAGCGACTGCCAAAAAAGTGGCGGGCAAAGGTCTGGCTGACGATCATCACCGGCGCCGACTTTTCATCGTCGTGGTCGGTGAAATCGCGGCCTTCGACCAGCGGGATGCGCATCAGGCTGAAGTAACCCGGCGCCACCACGTTGCGGAGGATCTTCATGTTCTCACTGGGGCCGGGAACGTAGCCTTGAATCTCCAAGGGTTCCCACCATTGGCCGGAAATGGAGAGAGGCACGGTCTGAGCATATGTGACGTCGGTCACTCCCGGCTGCGCCAGGACGCGATCGCGCAATCGTTCCACAAACTGCTTGCGCTCCGCAACCGTGTACCCGTTCAGGGCCAGGTGCGACACCAGCACGTGGCTGGGATCGAAGCCGGGGCTGATCTGGCGCGCGGCCTGGAAGCTGCGGGCGAACAAACCCGCACTGATGACGACGACCAGCGCCAGGGCGACCTGGGAAACCACCAGCAGCCGCTCGATGCGGTGCGAGCTGGCGCCACCCGAACCGGCGCGGCCGCCTTCCTTCAAGGATTCGTTGAGATTGGCGCGCGCCATGTGCCAGGCGGGTGCGATGCCGGAAACGGCGCACGCCAGCAGGCACAGCAGAAAGGTGAAGACCACCACGTCGCCGCTGAGAGGAAGATCGAGCGTCACCGGAAGCCCGCTCGGTCGTACCATGCCTCCCAGCGACTGGCTGAACCACGAAGTGGCCGGGATGGCCAACAGCCCGCCCAGCATGGCCAGCACCAGGTTCTCGCTGAGCAACTGGCGCACCAGCCGGCCGCGGCCGGCGCCCACCGCCATGCGCACGCTGAACTCTCTTTGCCGCGCGGTCGAACGAGCCAGCAGCAGGTTGGCGATGTTGGCGCAGACAATCAGCAGCACCACGCCGCAAACGGCCATCAGGATCGTGAGCGGCGCCAGCAAGATACTTTGCGCGCCGAAGTGGCCTTTCCAGATGGGAAGCACGGTGGCGCCGATACCGCGATTGTGCTCCGGGTCCGCCTCCGCCATGTGGCGCGCTTGGGATTGGATTTCAGCGCGCGCTTGCTCCAGGGTGACACCCGGCCGAAGACGCGCAAACCCGATCATCTGGCGCGTTCCACGATCGGTCAGCGACCACTCCGGGAGCACTTTGAGCTGCGCGCCCATGGTAATCGGAACCCACATCTCGAACGCCAGTCCAGGCACGGAGCCGAGGAACCTGGCCGGCGCCACGCCGACGATGGTCAACTGCTGGCGGTTTACGCGGAGCAGTTGGCCGACCGCGCCGGGATCGCCGTTGAAGCGGCGCTGCCAAAGGCGTTCGCTGATGACCACCACGGGGTGGGCGCCCTGCGCGTCGCCATACTCGTCGCGCGCGAACATTCTGCCGAGGATTGGTTTGACGCCGAGCACCTCAAAATAATTGCCGGTGACGAACTCGCCCCAGATGTGCTCCGCATGCACGTCCTGGCCGACGCTGAAGGGGATCATCGTGGCGCCTGCCAGGCCGCTGATGAGCTTCAGGCGATCGCGGTAATCGCGGTAATCGGGGTAGGAGGTAGCCAAGGCATCCCCGTTCGGCGCCACGGTCTCAAAGGCGACCAAGCTGGCGGGGTCGGCCACACCCGGTACCGGATGCAGGAGGACGCCGTCGATCCAACTGAAAACCGTGGAATTGGCGGCGATGCCGGCGGCCAGCGTCAGGACCGCGATCAGAGTAAAGCCGGGGCTCCGCAGGGCCATGCGGAGACCGAAACGGAGATCCTGGATGAGTGTGCGCACGACCGAGTATGGGCAATTGTCATGCCAACGCGAAGGGCGGATTACAGAGCGGAAAATGGGTGGCAGGCTGCGGCGGCCGTCAGGAGCGTTCGGAATTGGGACTTGTCTGTGCGATCGCGAACGCGGGACTGGCGGGCCTGTTTAGGAGCACCCGAGCGAAAAGCCCAGGGCCGCGCAGACTTGTTGCATACGCTCTGCACTCAAGGCGCCGACGCGCCGTCCCAATCGCGCTTGAGCTACGGTGACGGCGTTGTGCAGATTGATCGCGCAGCGGTTCTTCATCCCGTCATCAATGTCCAGAATCACTTCGGAAGGCACGCCGCGAATAGTCGACGTGATCGGCGCGATGGTGACGGTCGCCAGATGGCCGATTGCGCTGTCGCGCGTCAGAACCAGCACCGGCCGCTGCTTGTCCGGGGGCGCGAACCGGCAGAGACGGACCTCACCCCGCCTCAGAGTGCCGGCCACGCCGCGGCATCCTCCCAGATGCGGTACTCTTCCTCACGCTGTGGCTGGGCCAGATACCCGCGCCGCTCCCGCTCTTCCAATTCCAGCTCATGCAAGTGCTTGAGGTGTCGCGCGAGAGCCTGGCGAATCAAGGCCGATCGATTCACTTTCCGGCGTTTCGCCGCCAGATCGGCGGCTCTCAGGAGCTTTGCGTCGAGCACTACCTGTATAGTCACGATTGTGGACTCTATTCCACAGTATAGTCCACATAGCGGAGCGAACACACGGGCAAACTAAAGCGTGCCCTACCGGGGCTCATCGGATAGACTATAGAACCTATGGAACTTGCCAGGATTCAGCAGGAACTACGCAACCAGGGGTTGGACGGCTGGTTGTTTTTCGATCATCACATGCGTGACCCGCTGGCGTACCGGGTGCTGGGATTCACGCCGCCACGGACACCGACGCGCCGCTGGTATTACCTGATACCGGCCGCGGGCGAGCCGCGCGGCCTGGAGCACCGCATCGAGCGCGGCATGACCGCGGGAGCGCCGGGCGAGAAGCTGCTCTATTCCGGCTGGAGCGAGCAGGTGGAATGCCTGCGCCGGATGACGGCCGGGATGAAGCGCGTGGCGATGCAGTACTCGCCGCTGTGCGCGATTCCTTATGTGGCGATGGTGGACGCGGGCACGGTGGAGCTGGTGCGCAGCCTCGGGCTGGAGGTGGCGAGCTCGGCGGAATTGATTCAGGTGTTCGAAGCGCGCTGGACGCCGGCGCAGTTGGAATCGCACCTGGAAGCCGGACGCCGGGTGGACAAAGTGCGCGCCGAAGCCTTTGCGGTGATTGCCGAGCGCACCCGCAACGGCGCGCCGCTGAGCGAAGTGGAAGTGAAAAACTTCATTCGCGACCGCTTCGCCAAAGCTGGGCTGATCACCGACCACGGCCCAATCGTGGGTGTGAACGCCAACTCGTCGGATCAGCATTATGAGCCGACCGAGGAAGTCACCGCGCCGATTCGCCCGGGCGATTGGGTGCTGCTCGACATGTGGGCCAAGCTCGATCAGCCGGAGGCGGTTTACTACGACATCACCTGGACCGGTTTTTGTGGCGACCAGCCGCCGGACGAGATGCGCAAGGTTTTTGGCGTGGTGACCGGCGCGCGCGACGCCGCGATCCAGCGCGTGCAGGAAGCGGTTGCGGCAAAGCGGGAATTGCGCGGCTTCGAAGTGGACGATGCCAGCCGCGGCGTGATTACGAAGGCCGGATACGGCGAATATTTCGTGCATCGCACCGGCCATTCGATTGGCGTGGAAGTGCACGGCAGCGGCGCCAACATGGACAACCTGGAAAACCACGACGAGCGGCGGGTGATCCCGTGGACGTGCTTCTCGATTGAACCCGGCGTGTACCTGCCGCGTTTCGGCGTGCGCTCGGAGATCGATATGTTCGTGGGCGATAGCGACGCGCGGGTAACCGGCGAGATCCAGCGGGAAGTGCAGTTGCTGTAGGGTGAAGCTGGCGCACCGACAAGCCAGTGGACAGAGACGTTATGAAAACAGGTTGGCAGGCGGAAGCGCCGGCGGAAGCGCCTGCCCCACTCACTTCTTGCGGGTCAACTCTTCGTTCGGTTTGAACTCGCCGCCGTTCAGGATTGTGGCGAGCACTTCCTTGGAACGGGTCTCGAAGGCGCCTATTTTGTCGGGCGTCAGGTTGTTGTGATTCGAATCGACCATAGGGATGGCTTCCTTGGGGCCGGAAACTTGATCGATGGCGATCCAGACGCCGACCGGCGGAACGACGATATCGATAAAGCCCATCGCGGCCAGGACGGGAGCTTTAATGCGAGAGGCGAAATTGACGGTGTCGAAATAGAGCGCCGTCTCCATGACTTTCGGATTGTCGGAGTCCCAGTTCGGGTAGCCTGCCTTGCGGCCGTGCAGATCGCCGTTGGAGTCGGCGCCGGCGGGCTCGTTGACGATCACCGCCGTTACCTTGGGATTCAGGCCGGCGGCGACGAGGCTTTGGTGGCCGCCCATGCTGGTACCCATCACGACGATGTTCTTGCCATCCCAATCCGGGCGGGTCGCGATGTAGTCGATGGCGCGCGAGTCGCGGAGATACATGTTGAGAAAGTAGGATGTTTCCCGGTCGGTGTTGCCGAGTGCCTGGTACCCGGCGGTGACCCCGGTTCCCTGGCTGGGTGGCAGGTCGTGCGAATCCACGTTGAAAGCCAGCCAGCCTTCCGCCGCGCGATCGGTAACCGTGGCGGGCTGAAGGGCGTGCACGCCGGCCCACTCGAAGATCAACAGGGCGGGGAATTTGCCTTCCTTGGCGGGCTTGGCGAGGTAGCCCTGAACGTGGGAACCGAGGCTGTCGAGCTCGACGGTGTACAGTTCCACGCCCGGGCTGCTGGTTTGGGTGGGTGTGAGAGAGGGATTGATCGGGATTAAGCTCAGAGCTTTCAGTTTGCCGTCCCAGAAGGCGTCGAAATCGGCGGGGCGCGGAACCGAGGGCTGCAACTGCGAGGGAGCAATGGCAGCGCCGAGGTGAATGGCAGGGTCCTTCGCAGCAACCGGCGCGGCAGCGTTTGAGCCCTGCGGCGCCGCCGGCGCATCGGGCTTGACCTCGACATAGAGCATGGCCGGCTCGGCCAGCGCGGTCTCGATGGTGGCGCTCCCCGACGAGAGATCGAGAGCGCCCGCCGCGATGACATCGAAATTGTTTTTCTTGATGATGTAGGTGTAATGGGAGAGCGCGGTTGCGCCCTGCGGGAGCGTCACCGTCCAACCGGCCTTTTCGCCGAGCGCATAGATTCCGTTCTGGTGAAACGGGGTGAAGAACAACTCCTGAGCCCTCGCCGGCAGCGTCGCGAGAGAGAGTGCGGAGGCAAGGGCCAAGCCGGCGGCAGACAAGCGCAGGCGGGCAGGGAAGAGAGCGCAATGTTGCATGATCATGATCGGGTGGTCGAACGTTGCTGAGCCACCAGAATATCATCTGGTTCGGGTATCGAACTGAGATCTAGTGGGCTTTAGTGGACGGGAAAGATAAGCGAGCAAGGAAAGCGAGCAAGAAAAGCGAGCAAGAAAAGCCGAGACGACTCTCGGCTCAGCAAGCTTGACAGCTTGCGCCACATTGCATGGCGGGCTTACCAGGCTGCCTCAATCAGCGACACCCCCTGTCTTGGGAGGGTGAAGTTCACGCTCAGTTTTCCATCCTGGGTTGGCACCCACTCGGGCGAACGGAGCAGTTCCAACTGGCCGGCGGCTTCGAGGCGTGCGTATTGTTCGGCGGTCGGTTGCTCGGGCGATCCCATGCGCAGCCAGGCGGTGTGTGCGTTGCTGTGCTGCTCATCGATGCGATAATGCCGCACCACCACGCGGCCGGCGGCCGGGATGCCGGACACGGTCAGGTTGACCGCGGCCGGCGGCGCCGGGACATCGTCGTCGTGGTAGTTCCACACCAGCGTCGCGATCTCATGGGCGGAGCGTACGGCCAGGGCGTCGATGTGCGGCTGGCCACGCACGCCGCTCGCGATCAGCTCGTCGAGAGCGACCGCGCCCGACGATTCGACGCGGACACGCTCGCCGCCCGCCATCATTCCCAACATGCGGAAGACATTTAGCACCGGCTTGTCGATGCCGTTGGTGGCCAGCGTGCGAAAGCCGGCGAAGTAAGGCTGATGCTCGAACTCGAAGGCCCAGGTCAGCATGCCCTCGAAATTGGCGTGATGGCGATCGGTGAGCTGCAACATGGCGCCCAGCGCGGCGGCGGTATAGGTGGGATAGAGCGTGCCGTTGCGGTAGGCGTTCTGCGGATTACCGCGCGCCGAACACGCCGCGCAACCTTCCGGATCGGCCTCGCTGAGCACAATCGGCAGCTTGGCGAACGCGGGAAACTCGGCGATCACGCGCATTCCCGCGTCCACGTCCTCGATCTCGCGGGCGAGACCCATGCGCACGTGGTTGTCCACCATTTGCGGCTGGCCCTTGGCATGGTAGGTGATGAAATCGAGCGGCGTGTGTTGGGCGGCGCAGTGCGCCAGGAACTGCCGCAGATAGTCCGCCGCCTTCGGATTGTGCGGGCTGGTAGTGGCCGGACCGCCGATGCGCGCCGCCGGCAGCGCGCTTTTCACCGCGGCGGCGGCGTAGTCGTACAGCCGGTCGTATTCCTCGGCCGTGCCTTTCCAGTAGCCGATGTCGGGTTCGTTCCAAACCTCCCAATACCAGGTCTCGACCTCGCCGCGGCCGTAACGCTGGATGGAATGGAGCACCCATTGGCGCACCAACTCTCCCCAGCGGGCGTAGTCTTTCGGAGGGTAGGACCAGCCCTGACCGTCATCGGGCGTGGGCCAGTTGCGGGTGTAGGGTTGCGGATGGATCGAAAGCGCCTCCGGCATGAAGCCGATTTCGACGAAGGGCCTGGCGCCGGCTTGCATGTAGGTGTCGAAGATGCGGTCGACGATGGTCCAATCATAGACCGCGTGCCCGGCGGCATCTTCGGTGTAGGCGTTGGTCGAGCCCCATTTGAGAGCGGCGGCGCCGTCGCCGGTGCAGAGCAGGTGGTGCACGCGAATATAGACCGGTGACCGGCTCAAACGGGCGAGCTCACCCACCAGCTTGGGTCCATATTGCATGTAGGTGTAGTTCGGCTCGTCATAACCGAAATAGGAAAAGACGGGGCGGAACTCTCCAAGGCTGGCCCCGCCATCGACATGAATGGCCGCCGGCGCCTGCGCCGAAACCAGCGCTGGCATCGCGGCTGCGAGGAGGAGCGCTGCAGGCCTCATGCAACTTTAAGGGTACTAAAGAAAAACGGGCGGCTGGCGCTGGTGCGCTCGCCGCCCGTCGGCAATGCAGTGTATACCGGTCGATTAGAAACGCGAGGCCAGCGGCCTCAGCGGGGTGGGGAAGCGCACCGGCGTATCGGCCCGGTCCATCGGCTTCTCGAGAACCAGCGAGCGCAGACCGGGCATGCCGGCCGACGCGCCGCGATGGCTCTTATCGGAAATCGGAAGCTGGCCGGTGGTCAGGTTCTTCAAGCCGAACAGCGCCAGCTCGAAGCGGTCCTTCACGCCGACTTTTTGGAAAAGCCGGGAGAGGTACACCTTCACGGTGCCTTCGGAGATCATCAGCGTGGTGGCGATCTCCTTGTTCTTGAGGCCCTGCGAAAGCAGACTCACGAGTTGCCCCTCGCGCTGCGTCAACGCCACGCGGCGCGCGCAGAGGAAGCTGTCGGTGAGCGCCTTCTCAAACCAAAGCTCGCCAGCCTGGACTTTTTGCAGGCATTTGACTTGCAGGTCGGTGGCCAAGGTTTTCCGCAGGATGCCACGCACCCCCAAGCCCATCGCCTGGAAAGCCAGCTCGGTCGAAATGGAGTTCACCCAGAGCACGATCTTGGTGCTCTGCATCGCATGCTGCATTTCACTCAGCACGGCGAAGGTGATCTCCGGTGTCAAATCCATGAGAACCAGGTCCGGTACGCCCTGCGACATTTGCTCGATCAGGCCCGTCACGGTATTGCAGCTTGGCAGCAGCTCAAAGGTTTCAACCTGGCACAAGACCGATTCAAGGCCCTTGGCTAGGATGGGTTCATCACTGTACAAAAGAATCCGCGTCATAATTCTTCACCTCTTGAAACAGCCCGTGCCGTGCATTTTAGCCAGCTTCAGATTTTTCTGTATCCAGTACTGTTCATCCAGAATTGTCAGACTATTTACTTCGGTTGTCAATGGTATTCAGCAATAAATCCACATTAATATGCAACATTAACCATGTATTACGGCACAATATTTCGCGGAGTATTTCGCATAAAGCATGCATTATCAATACGAAATCAATGTTATACTGGTTGCTTATCGGAGGACATCATATAGCTTGAAGATTGCCGGATAGTGCCGTATGCTAACCCTGCCATTCGGGATATGTTGGCGAACTGCGGTGGCCAGTCGCCCGGGAAAAAACGCCGCGATGGCCACCGGCGCCAGCGGGCCAAACCACCGACTTCGCTCCTAATAACCTTCGAATACAGATGGATATAGCCCATTTACGATATTGATGGCAAGACAATTAGCGCGCTACCCTCGCGAGTGTCGAAGCAAAGCGCATGAGGAATATCAACCGGCGTGAAAGCCCGAGGATCGACATCCAACTCCGGTGCCATGTTACGTCGCCGGCGCTTTGGCTGCGCAGCATTTTGTATACGGAAAACATCAGTCGCAGCGGCCTCTTGGTAGCTTGGCAGGGTGGAGACGAGACGTTGCCGGTGCCATCGCTGGGGCAGATCTTGACGCTCGAATTGGAGTTGCCGGCGAATCACGGATTTGGGCAGAAATGCATTCACTGCCAGGGGACGGTGTTGCGGGTGATGGACTCGGGCCGCGGATATCCCTTGGTGGCGTTACGGGTCAATTACATGGATTTCCGGGCGTTTCACGACCGGATGCACGCGACGGAGGATATACAGTCTCCGGCTTGGATGGCGTGAGTTTTATGAACACGGCTGGCTCAAGAGTTGCGGTCAAGTTGCTGCCGTCGCTGGCGGACATCGCATTCTTGATGCCGATGGCGTTGTTGTTTGGGCGCATGGGCGGGCTGATTGCTTTGCTGGGCGATTGCGACACGGGCTGGCACATTCGCACCGGCGAATGGATTTTGGCGCATCATGCAGTGCCGTATCGGGACCTGTTTTCCTATTCCAAGCCGGACAGCATCTGGTATGCGTGGGAGTGGCTGGCGGATGTGGTTTTTGCGGCCCTGAACAAAATCGGCGGCCTGGCGGCGGTTTCGTTGTTCGCGGTGTTGCTGATCGCGGTGACCTTTACGCTGGTGTTCCGTCTGGCGCGTCGCAAGTCGAACGCGGTGCTGGCGATTACAGTGACGGTGCTGGCGATGGCCGGGTCGTCGATTCACTGGTTGGCGCGGCCGCACTTGTACACGCTGCTGTTTACGGTGATCTTCCTGAACGCGCTGGATCGCGTGAGGGACGGGCACACGCGCGTGGCGGGCATCCCGTGGCTGGCGCTGCTGCCGGCGCTGACGGTGTTGTGGAGCAACCTTCACGGTGGATTCCCGGTGGGCGTGTTGCTGATTGCGGTTTTCGGCGCGGCGGAGTTGTTACGGATTCTGCTGGCGGCCGGCGAGGAAGGCCGCGCGGCGGGCTTCGAGCGGGCGGGGAAGTACTTCCTGAGCGCCCTGGCGTGCTTAGCGGCGAGCCTGCTGAATCCGTACACCTACCACCTGCATGTGCATGTGTGGCAGTATCTGCGCGATCCGTACCTGGCCGAGCGCATCATGGAGTTCCTTTCGGTGAGTTTTCATCACCCGATTGCGATCTTCTTCGAGACCCTGCTGGCGGGTGGAGTGCTCGCCTCGGCGTGGTACGCACGGCGCGGCAGCTACACCGAGCCGCTGTTGTTCCTGTTGTGGGCTCACGCGGCGCTGCTGTCGGCGCGCAATATTCCGATTTTCATGATCGTGGTGGCGCCCATGGCAGCAGCCGCCGCGGACGCCGGCCTGCGCAGTCTGGCGACGGCGCCGGTGGCGGCGTGGTTGCAACATGCGGCGGTGTGGTTCAACCGCATCATGCGGGAAACCAGCGAGACCGATGCCATTGGGCGCTGGCACTTGGCCAGCTTGGCGGGCGTGGCGCTGGTGGCGGCGCTGCTGTACGCGCCCCATCCGCCGAAGGGGTTCCGGGCCGAATTCGATCCGGCGCGGTATCCCGCCAATGCGCTGAGCGCGCTGGGGCAGTATCCGGCAGCGCGGGTTTTCACCTTCGATCAGTGGGGCGATTATCTGATTTACCGCCTGTATCCGCGGTCCAGAGTGTTCGTGGACGGGCGCAGCGATTTCTACGGGGAGGATTTCGAGACCAAGATGCTCGCGGTCCTCAACGTGAACTACGGCTGGGACCAGACCTTGGCCCGGTTCGCAGTGGATACGGTTTTAATGCCCCCCAACTCGCCGCTGACCGGCGCCTTGAAGGAGTCGTGCCGGTGGCGCGTGGTATATGACGATGGCGTGGCGCTGGTATTCCGCGCGCGCGGCCATGCGTTGGGGGACCGGGTTTCCGCCGCCGCTGGCGGCGGATCAGGCCGTGACCGAGAGGTCACGAAGACACTAACCAGTGATCGACAGATCACGGAACTTGGATCCAAGACTTAGGAGCGAATCGAAATGACGTATCTGCGTAACCTTTGGAATGACGAACAAGGCCAGGACTTGATTGAGTACACGTTGCTGTTGGCATTCGTGGCTCTTGCCTCGGCTGCGCTTTTCATCGGCGCCGGCGGCAGCATCAAGAGCATCTGGACAACCACGAATAGCCAGTTGGCTGCGGCCGCTGCCGCCGCTACTAGCTAGACTTCCCGGCTGGGTATGCCGGCCGCTCGATGCGGACGGACGTACTCATCAGGCCGGCAAAGATTGCCGGTTGGGACGATGACAGACTTTAGCGAGATGGCCGCAGCGCGGTTGAAAGAGCCAAGCCCAAGGCGCTGCGGCTGCATCTCTTTGCAAAGCATTGCGATCGGGCCGCCAATGTGGGAGCGGCAGTGAGGTCCCGTAAGTCAAGCCGGAGCGCGGCGGACGGCGGGAAGGGAAAATGAACAAGAGATTCGTCGGGGTTTTAGTTTTCGCAGCCGTGGTGGCTTTTTTCGTGAGCTGGTTCTTATACCGGGCGCTGAAGAACAACTCGCAGCCGCAGGTAGTCGCGCCGGCTACCGCCAAGATTGCCGTGGCGGCCAAGGACCTGGATGTGGGCGCGGTAATCAAGGAAGACGACGTGAAGCTGGAAGACTGGACCGGTCCCTTCCCCGAAGGATCGACCAGTCGCCCCCAGGAACTGGTGGGGCGCGGCGTCATGATCGGTATCATGGCCAAGGAACCGGTGATTGAGAAACGCCTGGCGCCGAAAGGCGCGGGAGGCGGGTTCTCGGTGCTAATTCCGCCGGGCATGCGGGCCGTGCCTTTGCGGGTCAACGAAGTTGCCGGCGTGGCGGGGTTCGTGGTGGCGGGCATGCACGTGGACGTGTTGATCTCCGGCAACCCACCCGGAGGCGACAACCGCCAGGGGACAGTGACTAAGACACTGATGCAGAATGTCGAGGTGTTGTCGGCGGGACAGGATTTTAAGAAGGACCCGGAAGGAAAGCCGGTGGTGGTGCAGGTGATCACCGTGCTGGCCACGCCCGAGCAGGCGGAGATTTTGAGCCTGGCATCGGCGCAGACCACGGTGCAGCTCGCATTGCGCAACCCGATGGACAAGGCCATCGCCAAGACGCCGGGAACGGCAGTGGGCCGCCTGTTCAGTGGCACGGTGGCCATGGCTTCCAATGTTCCGCAAGAGCGCCCGGTTCGGCCGGCGCCAGTGAAGCCCCCGGAGCCGAAGGTGGCGCCGAAAGAGCCGGCTTTTGTAATGGAGATCATTTCCGGCACGACCAAGAAAGAACAAAAGTTCGAACCCGCCCCGGAGGTGACTAAGTGACACGCACCCGTGGAATCTCCATCTGCCTGCTGGCCGCCTGGTTGGCGCCGGCAGTCGTGCTCTCGGGCGCCGATTCGGCCCCGGCGAAACAGGAACCGGCCGCTGCCGGCGCGCCCCGGCCCGGCATCGAGCGCCAACTGGTAGCGACGGTAGGCAAAAGCCTGATCATCGACAGCCCGCTCAAGATCGACAAGATCTCGGTGGCCAACGGCGAACTGGTGGAAGCCGTTGCCATTAATCCGCAGGAGGTGCTGATTAACGGCAAGATGCCTGGCGAAACGTCCCTGATTGTTTGGCAGCATGGCGGCCGGCGCTTGGTCTACGACCTGACGGTGCGGGTGAGCCCGGTCAGGCTGGAGGCCGTCCGGCAACAGATTGCGCGCGATTTTCCCAGCGACGATATCAACATCACGTTCGATAACGACACGGTCTTCGTGCGCGGCTCGGTGCCGGATATGCTGAGCGCCAACCGCGTCATGGAGATTGCCTCGACCTTGGGCAAGCCATTGAACCTGTTGCGGGTGGCCGTGGCGCCCAGCGGGCCCGAAATACTCTTGAAGGTGAAGTTCGCCACGATTGACATCAGCGCGGAGCGGGACCTGGGCTTTTCGCTCCTCAGCAACGCATTCAACCAACAGACCGGCATTAGCCCGTCGCAAGGCGGAACCACGCCGACCGTCCAGGCCACCAACGGCACCAATTCCGCCACCATGACGGCCACATCCAGTCTCTCAGGCGTGGCGCAGATCCTTCTTTTCCGCAAGGATCTCAACCTGGGGGCGGCGATCCAGGCATATGAGGACAAGAACCTGGCGGAAATACTTGCGGAGCCGAACCTGCTGACCACCGACGGCCAGGAGGCGAGTTTCATTCAGGGCGGCTCGTTTCCGATCCCAGTGGTGCAGGCTGGGGCGGCCACGGGCGCGGTAACGGTGATGTACGAGGAATACGGCGTCAAGCTGAGGTTCCTGCCGGTCATCACGCCGCGCAACACGATCCGCATGCGCGTCGCTCCGGAGTATAGCTCTATCGACAGCGCGCACGGCGTGACCATTGACGGCTTCACGATCCCCGGCCTGAAAACTCAAAGGGTCGAGGCCACCATAGAGCTGGAGAGCGGCCAGAGCTTCATGATCGCCGGCCTGATGGACAGAACGTTGAGCGACAACTTGTCGAAAATCCCCGGGCTATCGAGCATTCCGTTGCTCGGCAAACTGTTCCAGAGCAAGGTGTGGACACGGGAAAACTCCGAACTAATGGTGATCGTGACACCGGAGCTGGTACGGCCGATCAAGGCTGGACAGCCCTTGCCCGAGCTGAGCTGGAAGGAACCGTTCATGGATCGGATCTCGCCTTCGGTACAGCAGCCGGGGTTGGACAAGACGGGGGTTCCAGCCGAGCTGAACCTGCCGCCGATGCCCTATGAGGAGTTGTTCGAACAAATGAAGAAGGAAGCCGCTACATCGGCCAAGCCAGGCGCCACGCCATCGCTGGCGCCGGCGTGGCAGGCGACGAGTTCGGATCAACCTCTAAACCAGAACCCGGCGCCGGCGGCGGCCCCTGCGGCCCCTGCGGCGGCCCCGATCAAGCAGTAGCGGGGATCCCGGGGATGCAACCATGTACCCTCTAACCATCGGTCTGGCGATCGAAAATCGCGAGCTATGGGAGCAGGCGCAGGCCTGCCTGGCCGAGTTGCCGTTCCGCGTCATCGTCGAGCATCAGGACGTGGGCGACGTCAGCAATTTTCTCGACCGGCTGGAGCGGATGCGGCCAGACGTGGTTTTGGTGGACATCAGCGGGTGGAGGGAACCGCTCGAGGGCTTGGTGTCGTCGATCCGCGCGGTCACCGGCGACCCGATGATCATCGCGCTCAACACGTCGGCCGATCCAACCGCCATTCTGTCGTCGCTGCGTGCGGGAATCAACGAGTACCTGTACCCGCCGCTGCGGGATCCGTTGCGCAAAGCGCTCGAGCGGCGATCGGCGGAGCGCAGCCGGCGGCGCGACGGCGGGAGTAAAGGGGCGGGCAAGGCATTTGGCTTCTTCTCCGCCAAGGGCGGCTGCGGCGCCACCACGATGGTTTGCCACGTGGCGGCGGAGCTGGGGCGGCAAAACCAGAAGGTGCTGCTGACGGATCTGGATCTGGATTGCGGGATGGTCGGGTTCATTACCAAGACCAGCTCGGTGTATTCGATCCTGGACGCAATTACCAACCTGCACCGGCTGGACATTCACTATTGGAAGGCGCTGGTGTCGAACGGCCTTCCCGGGGTGGAGATCGTGGCATCGCCTCTGGCGTTGGCTTCCAAGATGCGGCCTACCGAGGAGCAGGTGCGCCACGTATTGGCCTTCGTCAAGCCGCACTATGACTGGACGCTGGTGGACCTGGGACGCAGTTTGAGCCCGATCTGCATGGCGGCGCTGGAGGAGTGCGACGAGGCTTGTCTGGTCACCACGCTCGAGGTGCCGGCCCTGCATCAGGCGAAGCAGATTACCCAGACGCTGCTCGACAGCGGTTACGGCAAACACAAGATCAAGCTGATTCTCAATCGCTCGCCAAAGCGTCTGGACATCACGGCGAGCGAACTGGAAAGAATGCTCGGGCTGCCGATTTTCTTCATGATCCCTAACGACTACCCGGACCTGTACGAGACCTACGCGGAGGGACGGATGCTGAACCGCACGGGGGAACTGGGCAGGCAGATTGCAAAGCTGGCCCTGAAGCTGGCCGGCATCGAAGAAGAAAAGAAGAGCTCGACCAAACGCTTCGGGCTGTTCGATCGATAGAAGGAAGGACTGCAATGGCCGTTTTGACGGATCTGCCGGCGAGGCAAGGAGATAACCGGGAAGCCGGCTGGGTGAACCGGTTATTCACCCGCGAGGGTTCCACTCCGGAATACCAGGAACTGAAGTTCACGTTGCACCGTAAGCTGCTCGATCGCATCAACCTGGAGGCTTTGTCCTCGATGGCGGGCGACCGGGTGCGGGCCGAGATCCGGGTGGCCGTAGCCAAGCTGGTGGACGAAGAAAAAACGCCGCTCAGCCTGGTGGAAAAGGACCGCGTCATCGAAGAGATATTGGACGAGGTCTTCGGACTGGGGCCGCTGGAGCCGTTGCTGCAGGATCCGACGATCAGCGACATCCTGGTGACGACGCCCAAGCTGGTGTACGTGGAGCGGGCCGGCAAGCTGTACCGGACACCGGTCGAATTCAAGGACGACGCGCACCTGCTGCGCATCATCGAAAAAGTGGTGTCGCGGGTGGGCCGCCGGGTCGACGAGAGCTCGCCTCTGGTGGACGCACGCCTGCCGGACGGGTCTCGCGTCAACGCGGCCATTCCGCCGGTAGCGGTGGATGGCCCGCTGCTTTCCATCCGCCGATTCGGCCGCCACGCCATGAAAGGCGAGGACCTGGTAACCAGACTATCGCTGACCGAGGGCATGCTGGAGCTGCTGAAGTCGTGCGTGAAGGCGCGGCTCAACATCCTGATCAGCGGCGGAACCGGCGCCGGTAAGACCACGCTGCTCAACGCCCTGTCCAGTTACATTCCCGAGGATGAGCGCATCGTGACGATTGAAGACGCGGCCGAGTTGCGGCTGCAGCAAACGCACGTGGCGCGCCTGGAAACCCGCCCGGCCAACGTGGAAGGCGTCGGCGCCATTCATATCCGGCAACTGGTGATCAACGCTCTCCGTATGCGGCCCGACCGGATCATCGTGGGCGAGGTCCGCGCCGAGGAAGCGCTGGACATGTTGCAGGCCATGAACACGGGCCACGACGGGTCGCTGACCACCATCCACGCCAACACGCCTCGCGACGCTCTCGGCCGCCTGGAAGTGATGGTGGGCATGGCCAACGCCAACATGGGAATCCGTTCCATGCGGCAGCAGATTGCCGCGGCGGTCAACCTCTTCGTGCAGATCTCGCGGTTCAGCGACGGCACGCGGCGGGTTACCCACATCACCGAGGTTGTGGGCATGGAGCAGGACATCATCACCCTGCAGGATATCTTTCTGTTCGAAAAGACGGGCATCAGCGAAACCGGCAGGGTGCTGGGACGCTTCCGCGCAACCGGGATCCGGCCCAAGTTCTACGAACGTCTCAAGGCGGCCGGCATCATCCTGCCGCAGCAGATGTTCCAGACCGTGGTGGAGATCAACTAAATGACCGTGATGGTAATCGCAGTCTTCGCGCTGATTTTCGGCCTGGTGCTGGTCGCCACCAAGGTCGGCTTCCAGTTCGTCGATGCACGTCAGAAGAAGAAGATGATCGACAGGCTGCACGTCGCGGCCGGCGAGCCGGTGGTGGTGATCAGCAACCTGTTGCGCGAGGTCGAGGCCGACAAGCCGGACTCGCTGATGGCGCGCATTCGGGCCTTCCGGCTCGCCAAGCACGCGCAGCGGCAGATTCAACAGGCTGGCTTGAACTGGTCGGCCGCGCACATGCTGTTCGCGATGGCTCTGCTGTGCATTCCCGGTCTGGGGTTGGGTGCGCTGATCGGACTTCTAGGCAACCGCATCATTACGGCCATCGTCCTGGGGGTCCTGTTCGGCTTCTTGCCGTATATGTACGTGCGTAAGAAACGCAAGAAGCGAATGGACACATTGGAGGAACAGTTTCCCGAGGCGCTCGATTTTCTGTCGCGTTCCATGCGGGCGGGCCACGCCTTCACGATTACCTTGCAGATGGTGGGTGAGGAGCTGGCGGACCCGCTGGGCCAGGAGTTCCGCACGCTGTTCAACGAACAGAACCTGGGCGCGACGCTGGAAGCGGCTCTGCGCAATTTCGCCGAGCGCGTTCCATTGCTGGACGTACGGTTCTTCACCTCCTCGGTGCTGCTGCAAAAACAGACGGGAGGCAATCTGGCGGAGATCCTGACGCGGCTGGCCTATGTCATCCGCGAGCGGTTCCGGCTCAAGGGGCAGGTCAGGGCGGCCAGCGCGCATGGCCGATTGACGGCCACCATTTTGACCTTGCTGCCCATCATCACCATGCTCGGCATGCTGGTGGTGGCGCCAGGATACCTGCAGAGCATGGCCGCGGATCCCGACGGCAAGTGGCTGGTCGGCGGCTCCATCGCCGCCCAGTTCATAGGCTATTACTTCATTAGGAAGATCATCACGATCAAGGTTTGATATGACACACCCGCTGTTTCTTGCGATTGCCACGTTTCTGATGGTCATAGTGTTGACGGCATGGCTCGGTTATCGCTGGGTCTACAAACCGAACCGGTATCTGCGCCAGCTCGGCAATCCAGTCATTCTGGACGGCTCGCGCGTGACCGGCGAAATGGAGGGGCCTCGCCCGAACACCGTGGTTACGTTCTTGCAGACCATCGGTTCCAAGATGCCCTCATCCGAACAGGAAGTGGCCACGCTCAGGGTCATTCTGATCCGCGCTGGATTCCGCTCCGAGAGCGCGGCCCCGGTGTTTTACGGTTTGCGGGTGATCAGCACCACGGCCCTGGTGTTGTTGTCGTTCCTGATGCTGGCCAAGATGCCGTCCAACACGATGTTGAAGGTGATGCTGCTGGTATTCGGGGCGATGACAGGATGGATTCTGCCGAAGTTCTTCCTCGAAAAGAAGGTGAAGAGACGCCAGAACATCCTGCGGCTTTCCTTGCCGGATATGCTCGACATGCTGGTGGTGTCGGTGGAAGCCGGGCTTGGCCTGGATCAGGCGATCCAGCACGTGGCCCGGGAACTCGCGATCACGCACCCGCAATTGAGCGAAGAAATTTCCCTGGTCAACCTGGAAATGCGGGCGGGCAAGCGGCGGGCCGACGCTTTGAAGAATTTCGCCGAGCGCACGGGCGAGCCGGAGATTCGCAAGCTGACGGCCATCCTGATTCAGAATGACCGGTTCGGCACCAGCATGGGCGAGAGCCTGCGTAATCACTCCGATTTCATGCGCGTCCGCCGCCGGCAGGAAGCCGAAGAGCGCGCCGGCAAGGTGGGAGTGAAGCTGGTGTTCCCGATCTTCTTCTGTATCCTGCCGTCGATCATAATTGTAGCGGCCGGTCCGGCGTTGCTGCAGATTTTCAAGTACCTGTTCCCGATGATGAAACACATAAACGGTTAGCCAAGAGGAGAATTTGGATATGACAAGCAGTACGATCGTACAAACTCTGCTGTGGTTGGTAGCTGGTGGAGCGATTTTTCTGTTCTTGCGGCGGCGCCGTGCGCGCCGTACGCGGTAACGGTTCGCCGTAGAGCGGATCCACGCAGCCCCAGCCGTCCGGGGTTTTGAAAAGGTTTCGGAGGCTGGCACAAAAGGAGAGCACATGTCCCTGCCGATACTCGGGGCCCTTTGGCTCGGGGCAGGCATAACGCTGGTGATGGTGATGGCTCGCCGGCGGCGCAAAAGGCCTGAACGCTGAGCGCGGAGCAACGCCGTTGCCCGCGGCCTGCGCCCCGTCCGGAGGCGCAAGTAATGCCAATACCTGAACTGCTTCAACAGCAAAACCCCGACGGTGGATGGTCCTATCGCCGCGGGGGTTCCTGGACCGAGCCGACCGTCTACGCGGTCCTCGCGCTGGCGGGGGCCGGCGATTCGGCGGCGGCCGAACGCGGTCTCCAATGGATTCGTGCGGCGCAGCGGGACGACGGTGGGTGGCAGGCGCGTCCCGGCGTCGGGGAAAGCTGTTGGGTAACCTCGCTGGCCGCATTGCTGCCCGCGCAGCGCCTGGGAGAGGAACGCCACCGGCGCGCCACAGCTTGGCTGTCGGCAACCACCGGGATGGAGTCGAGCGTCTTGTACCGGGTTCGGCAGTGGATGATGGGCGGCCAGACTTCGTCCCAAACAACCGCCCCTGGGTGGCCCTGGGTGCCGGGCAGCGCGGCATGGGTGATTCCCACCTCGCTCGGAATCCTGGCGCTTGACCGCGAGAACCGGCTGCGCCCCGTGCCTGGTTTGGCATCGCGGATTGATGCGGGCCGGCGATTCCTGTTCAACCGCATGTGCAAGGGCGGCGGCTGGAACCATGGGTCGACCAGGGCCCTGGGATACGAATCCGGCGCCTACCCGGAGACCACGGGGATGGCGCTGGCTGCCCTGCGGGGCTGTCACGGGTGGCAGACGGACCAATCTCTGGCTGTGGCTCTGCGGTTCCTCGATCAGTGCCGTACGGCGGATGCCCTGAATTGGCTGCGGCTCGGACTGGCGGCTCAGGGCCGCATGCCCGAGGGTTATCGAGCGCCGCCGGGCATCGCGTACCGCACCGTCCCGGAGGTTGCCACCAGCGTGCTGGCGGATGGAGCGGTCGCGGGCAAGAGTGTGTTCTGGATTTGAGCCATGGGCGGAGCGATGACAAGGCGGGATTGGCTGACGGGTTCGGCGGCGGCGCTGGTGGCCACCGGCTGTGCCAGGCCGGTCCACCTGACGCAGTCGGAAGCCACCATCGTGCGCGCTCCGGCCTATGACCAGAGTCTTTACGATATCGTGCGCCGGCTGGTCGCTTCGCAAGGCGCGGCGGCGCGCGGCCGCGCCGTGGTGATCAAACCGAACCTGGTCGAGTTCGAGCCGGAAAGCGCCATCAATACACACCCGCTGCTGGTGCATGCGGCCTGCGAGGCCTTCCGCGCCTTGGGCGCGTCACAAGTGACCATCGCCGAAGGCCCCGGGCACCGGCGCGACACGCTGGACCTGGCCGAAGCGGCCGGCTATTTCCAAACCATCCCCGGGTTCGAGGATTGCTTTGTCGATCTCAACCTGGATGAGGTGACGCTGGTCGATTTGCCGCGGCGGTTCTCCAAGCTCAAGCGGGTGTATCTGCCCAATACCGTGCTGGGGGCTGCGCTGGTCGTGTCCATGCCCAAAATGAAAACGCATCACTGGACCGGCGCCACGCTCTCGATGAAGAACTTGTTCGGCGTGGTGCCCGGCGGCGTCTACGGATGGCCGAAGAACGTGCTCCACTGGGCCGGCATCCATGAATCGATCGCCGACCTGCATACCGTGTTTCCGCGGCAGTTCACGCTGGTGGACGGCATCGTCGGCATGGAAGGCAACGGGCCCATCCAGGGCGTTAGCAAACCGATGGGCGTTTTGGTGGCGGGTACCGACCCGCTGGCGGTGGATGCCACCTGTTGCCGCCTCATGCGCATCGACCCGACGCGGATCGGTTACCTGCGGCTGGTGGCCGGCGATCCGGCTGTGTTTGCCGAAAGCAATGTGCGCCAAACCGGCGAACCGATCGCGGCGCTGGCCCGCCCGTTTGCGCTGATCCCCCAGTTCCGCGCCCTGCGGCTGGAGAGCGGCGCATGAGGTCTCGCTCGTTGCGCGCCTGGCCGCTCGTTGTCGAAGCAGCCATCCTGCTCGGCTTGATGCTGACAGGCACGTGGCTGGTCAGACCATAGTTTGGGGCACGGTTGAATTAGATCCGTTGCGAAGGAACGCAAGCGCCACAGCCTCACCCAGCGATACAATCGGCTTTCCGCATGTCATGCATATGTGGCAACAGAACTATACGCCGGTAGCGAATAGCTTGCCGCTCTCGGCGCTGGTGGCGGCCATCCCCATCTTTGCCTTGCTGGTCCTGCTGGGCGTGGCCCGCAAGCCGGCCTGGATGGCCTCACTGGCGGGACTGGGCACGGCCGCGCTGGTGGCCGCGGCCGCTTACGGCATGCCCTTGGGAAAGCTCTTCGCCGCCGTCGCCTACGGCGCGGCGTTCGGCCTTTTCCCCATCGGCTGGGTGGTGTTCTCGGCCATCCTGCTTTACCGCGTGACGCTGGAGAGCGGCAAGTTCGATCTGCTGAAGGATTCCATCGGCCATCTTACCGATGACGCGCGTCTCCAGGCGTTGCTGGTCGCTTTCGCCTTCGGCGCATTCATCGAAGGCGCCGCGGGATTCGGCACACCCGTGGCCGTGGCCGCCGCCATGCTCGTCGGGCTGGGCTTTACGCCGTTCTACGCGGCGGCCATTTGTCTGCTCGCCAATACCGCGCCGGTGGCTTTCGGTTCCATCGGAATTCCGGTTACCACGCTGGCGGTCACGACCGGCCTTCCCCTCGACCGTCTGAGCGCCGCAGTGGGCCGCATCTGCGCGCCGGTTTCCCTGTTCGTTCCGGCGTATCTCATCGTGGTGATGTCCGGCTGGAAGGGCCTGCGCGCCGTCCTCCCCGCCGCCGCCGTATGCGGCATTGTCTTCGCCGGAATGCAGTTCGCGATTTCGAATTTCGTCGGCGCGCAGCTCACCGATATCCTTTCGTCGATGGCCGCCATGGCTTCGCTGATCCTCCTCTTCCGCTTCTGGAAGCCGCGCGGAAGCGGAGCCGTTTCACGGCCCGCGCTCACTCACACCGCCTGGCAAGTCGCGCACGCCTGGGCTCCTTACGCCCTGCTGGTGGTCTTCGTTCTGCTCTGGGGCTACAAGCCGCTGCAGGCGCAGCTCAATCGCGTCAACCTCGCATTCGCCTGGCCGGCGCTCCACAACACCATCGAGCGCATGCCGCCGGTAGTTCCCAAGCCTTCCCCGTACGCCGCCTCGTACAACTTCACCTGGCTTTCGGCCTCCGGCACCGCATGCCTGTTGGCGGCCATTCTGGGCGCCATGGCCGCCGGTTTGAAGCCACGCCAGTTCGCGCGCGTCCTCGGCCACACGGCCCGGCAACTGGCGACGGCGGAACTCACGCTGGCCGCCGTCCTCGCCCTGGCGTTTCTGATGAACTACTCCGGCGCCACCGCCACGCTGGGCCTGGCCTTCGCCGCCAGCGGCGCTCTGTTCCCGTTCTTCAGCGCGCTGCTCGGCTGGCTGGGCGTCTTCCTCACCGGCAGCGACACTTCCGCCAACGCCTTGTTCGGCACCCTGCAAGTGGTGACCGCCGGCAAGCTGGGGATGAACCCGGTGCTGATGGCTGCCGCTAATTCGACCGGCGGGGTGATGGGCAAAATGATCAGCTTGAGCAGCATCGCAGTGGCTGCCGCCGCCACTTCCATGAAGCGCGAAGACGAATCTTTGCTCTTCCGCTTCACCCTGAAGCACAGCGTGCTGCTGGCCTCCGTCGTCGGCCTGATCGTGATGTTCTACGCCTATGTGAGGCCCGGCTGGGTGCCGTAGGTGTCAAGATAGAATCCATGGTCATGGAGCCCATCCCGCAGGTCACGCTGGAAGAATTCGAAACGGAGTACCAGGATCGCCACCTGATTCACGCCGCGGTCGATTGGTGGGCGGCGCGCCAGCCGGACGGCGCGGCCATTGTGAACGCTACGCGCGGGACCACCCTCACGTGGCGGGATCTCGAACGCGGGTCGATCGCCATCGCGGCGGAACTCACGCGGCTGGGCTTTCGCCACGGCGACTTCCTGGCCGCCTCGCTGCCGCTGCTCAATGAGCATATCCTGCTGGAGCTGGCGTGCTTCCGGCTGGGCGTGATTCACGCGCCGCTCGATCTGCGGCTGCAGCCCGCGGAAGTCATCCGCTGCCTGAACCTGATCCGGCCGAAGGGCTATTTCTTCTTGGGAAAGACTCCCGCGGCCGATTTCGCCGCCCTTGGTGAGGCCGTCCGCGCGCGCTGCGATTCCATCGAGCACTTGGTGCAATTTTCTCCCGCGAACGAATGCATCTCGGGCGCCGCCAGCGTTTTCGATCTGCTCGAGCGCGCCCATCCGCAAGCGGTGGAATCGCACGTCGCCGAGCGCGATGGCGCGCAGGCGATCTTCACCACCGGCTCGACCGGCTCGCCCAAGCCGGCGCTGCTCTCGCACCGCGGCATTACCTGCCAGAATCTCTGTCTCGGCACGGCGTTTCGATTCGGACCGGGACAGCGGGTGCTGTGCAATCTCCCGGCGTCGCACGTGGGCGGCCAAGCCGAGGTGCTGCTCACATCGCTGTTCACGGGCGCGACCGCGGTGACGCTGGAAGTTTTCGACGCCGTCAAGAGCCTCGAGGCCATCGAGCGGCACGGCGTGACGCTGGTCGGCCAGATCCCGGCCATGTTCAACCTGGAATGGCGCTCGGCGGATTACGCGCGGCGCAATCACGCCAGCCTCGAAACCGCGGTTTACGGCGGGCAAGCCGTGCCGCGCGCGTTCCTGGACCGCATGCTGCAAATGGCGCCGCGGATCGCGACCGGCCTCGGCCTCACCGAATCCTCCGGCTTTTGCACTTACACGCGCCTCACCTCCGAAGCCGCGGAACTGGAGGACGGCATCGGGTGGGCGATGCCGGCCTATCGCCTCTCGATCCGCGAAGCCATGGACGCCGCAGGCGCGGCTGGCGGCGAGGTTTCTGAGGGACAGATCGGGCACATCTGCTTCCAGGGTCCGCAGACGTTTCTGGGTTACGTCAACGATCCGCAAGCCACTGCGGCGGCGGTGTCGCAGGACGGTTGGCTCTACACCGGAGACCTCGGCAGCCTGGGCGAACATGGGCTGAACTTCTCGGGCCGCGCCAAGTGGGTTCTCAAACCCGCCGGGCACCAGGTGTTTCCGGGCGACATCGAAAACCACTTCGCCGCGCTGGCCGACCGGGTGGCGAACGTTGGCGTGGTCGGGCACGAGCACCGCCTGTGGAGCGACGGCATCGTGGCGTTCCTGGAGCGCCAGCCGTCCGCGGATCTGACCGAAGCAGAGTTGCGCAAACACGCGCGATCGCTGGCGGGATACATGCGTCCGCTGCACTATGTGATTCTGGAACCGGGCACGATGCCGCTCAACCGCAGCGCGAAAGTGGACGTGGTCCGCTTGCAGGAGATGGCGCGAACCGAAGTCGGCAAACTGCGCGAACGCGGCCGCTGGGACGGGTAGGAGATACAGCCTCAACCGTAACGTGGCGCGGGCAGTCTTGCCTGCTGTGTCGGCGGATTCGTCTCGACATTTCTTTTCTTTCTTGGTTCGGACAACGCTCTGCCGATGCCAAGAAACGTCGGCACGAATGCCGACGCTGCAGGCATGACTGCCCGCGCCACGGGTCTTCTACTGCCAGCCGCCGCCGAGCGCCCGGTACAACTGCACGAACGATTGCATCTCCGCCAGCCGGAGCTGCGCGAGCACGAGCTGACCCTGGAACAGATTGCGCTCCGAATCGAGCACTTGCAGATAGCTGTCGAGCCCGCCCTTGTAACGCAGGTTCGATAGGCGCGTGCTCTCCGTGAGCGCCCGGACTAACAATTCTTCCTGCGTGCGCTGCTCGCGCGTTCGGGAGTAACCCACCAGCGCGTCGGAGACCTCGCGCAGCCCGGTGTCAATGGTCTTCTGATATGCGATCACCATCTCGCGCTTTTGCGCTTCCGAAAAACGCACGCCGGCGCGAATCTGGCCCGCGTTGAAAAGCGGCAAAACCGCGGCGGGCGCAATCACCTGCTGCCGTTCCGGCGTGTCGAACAATCGCGCCAGCGCAATGCTCTGGCCGCCCAGAAAACCGGTCAGCGTGATCTGCGGGAAGTACATTGCCTTGGCCGCTCCGATGCGCGCGTTGGCGGAAATCAAAGTCTGCTCGGCTTGGCGAATGTCCGGCCGCCGCTCCAGCAGCGACGACGGCAGTCCCGGCGGAACCTGGGCCGGCGTCTCCAGTTCGGCCAGAGCTTTGCCGCGCGCGATCTCGCCGGGCGCCTTGCCCGCCAGCAGGCTGAGCGCGTTTTCGGTCTGCTCGATGTCGCGTCGCGCGCTGGCCATCTGCGCGGTCGCCGTGTAGAGAAACTGTTCCGCCTGGTGCACGTCGAGGCCGGTGACCGCGCCGCGCGTATGCCGCAACTCCACCAGCCTCAGGTTGTCCCGCGCAATGTCGCGCGTCTGCTGCGCGATCTCCAGTTCCAGATCGCGCTCGCGCAGCAGAAAGTAATCGGTCATCACATCGCCGATGAGCGATACCACCACGCCGCGCCGGCCCTCTTCGGTGGCTAGGTACTGCGCGCGTCCGGATTCGGAAAGCCGCCGCAGCCGGCCCCACAAGTCCAGCTCCCAGTTGAGCGCCAGGCCCACCTGCCAGTAGCTTCCCGAATAAGAGGCGTTCGGTGGCAACGGTTGGAAGGAACTGGCTCCGGGCGTGCGCGCCGCGGTGAAGCCGGCCTGGCCGGTGACATTCGGGAACTCGTTCGCGCGCTGAATATGGTATTGGGCGCGGGCCTCGAGGACGCGCTCCGACGCGATCCCCAAATCGAAGTTGTGCTGAAGCGCCGTCTCGACAAGCTGCCGGAGCGCGGCATCGTCAAACAGAGCGGACCACTTCTTGTCGGCCAGCGAGGCTGCATCCGCCGCGGCGCCCCGGTACTGGTCCGGCACGGCCACAGACGGCCGCTTGTAATTGGGCCCAACCGCACAACCGGCGAGTAGCAAAACCGGTAGAACGGCCAGTGAGGCTCTCGTCATGGCTTGTTCCGCTCCCCGGCCCGCTGGATCACCACGTACAGCACCGGCACGATGAACACCGCCAATAGCGTGGCCGCGTTCATGCCGCCGAACACCGCCGTCCCCAGCGAGCGCCGTGAAGCCGCCCCCGCGCCGACCGCCAGCGCCAGCGGCACCACGCCCAGAATGAACGCGAAGGAGGTCATCAGAATGGGCCGCAACCGCAGCCGCGCCGCCTCCATAGCCGCGTCAACGATGGACTTTCCCTCCTCGTGGCTCATGCGCGCGTATTCCACGATCAGAATGGCGTTCTTGGCGGCGAGGCCGATCAGCGTCACGATTCCGATTTGCGTGTACATGTCGTACGGATAGTCGCGCATCCAAACCGCCAGCAGCGCTCCGAAGAGGCCCAGCGGAACGGCCAGCAACACCGCCATCGGGATGGTCCAGCTCTCGTACAGAGCCGCCAGGCAGAGGAACACCAGCACCGCCGCGAAGCCGAAAATCACCCCTTCGTGGCCCTGCGCTTCTTTTTCCTGATAGGTGGTACCGGTCCACTCATAGCCGTATCCGGCGGGCAGCACACTGGCGGACAACTGTTCCATCGCACTCGATGCCTGGCCGCTCGAGTGTCCCGCAGCCGGTGCGCCCAGCAACTGGACGGTGCGAAACCGGTTGTAACGGTAGATCACGTCCGGTCCGGTAGTGGGTTGCACGGTGGCCAGAGTGCCCAGCGGAACCATATCGCCCTCTCTGCTCCGCACGAAGAAGCGGTTGACGTCGGAAGGTCCGGCGCGGAACTCGGGCTCGGCCTGCACCAGCACCTGCCAGGTATGCCCGAACGAATTGAAGTCGTTCACGTAAAGGCCGCCGAGAAACGTCTGCAACGCGTTATAGGCGTCGCCGACCGGAACGCCGAGCGTCTGCACCTTGGCCAGATCCACGTCCACCTTGTATTGCGGAACGTCGGGCCGGAAGGTGCTCAGGACGGTTCCCAACTCGGGGCGTCGGCGGGCCGCCTGCACCACCAGGTCCGCGGTCTGCGCCAGCGCGTGGACGTCGCCGCCCAGGCGGTCTTCCAGCATGTACTGGAAGCCGCCGGTGGCGCTAAGGCCCAAGATCGGCGGCAGGCCGAAGGCGAAGGTCACGGCCTCCGGTACCTTGGCGAACTCTTTCTGCATGTTCGCCAGAATCGACTGCAATTGGACATTCTTATCGCGCCGTTCGTCCCAGGGCGTCAGCCTCGCAATGATGGTGGCGACATTGGAATTGTTGGTGCGCGTCGCAATGTCCAGTCCGCCCAGGGTCAGCGTGCCGGCCACGCCCGGAATCCGGCTGACGATGTTTTCGATCTTGCGCGTGGCCGCGTCGGCGCGCGGCACTGACGCGCTGTCCGGAAGGCGGATGGAAATGAAGATGGCGCCCTGGTCCTCATCCGGCAGGAAGCCGTTGGGCATCCGGTGGAAGATAACGCCGGCCGCGAACCAGATGCAGAACAGCCCGATCAGCGCCAGCGCTGACCTCCGGATCAGCGTGCTGACACCGGCCAGATAGCGGCCCGTGACCCAGCCAAAGCCGCGGTTGAATAAGCCGAAGAAGGCGGTCAGCGGTCCGCGTGACCGGCTCTTCGGCCGCAGGATCATGGCGCTCAGCGCCGGGCTCAGCGAGAGCGCGTTGAAGGCCGAGAGCAGCACCGAAGTTGCGATGGTGAGCGCGAATTGCCGGTAGATCTGCCCGCTGATGCCGCCCAGAAACGCCACCGGGATGAATACGGCGGCGAGGATGAAAGCGATGGCCGTCACCGGCGCCTGCACTTCCTTCATCGCCTGGATGGTGGCATCGCGCGGCGCCATGCCTTCGTCGATGTGGCGCTGCACGGCTTCCACCACCACGATCGCGTCATCCACCACGATGCCGATCGAAAGGACCAGGCCGAACATGCTGGTGATGTTGATCGAGAAGCCCAGCAGCGGGAATAGCGCCAGGGTGCCCACCACGGCCACCGGAACCGTGAGCAGCGGAATCATCGTGGCGCGCCAACTTTGCAGGAAAACGAACACCACCAGAATCACCAGCCCGATGGCCTCGAGCAGCGTGATCAGCACGTCCTTGATGGCCGCGTTCACAAACATGGTGGAGTCGTAAGAGATGATGTAATCCATGCCGGCGGGGAAACCGGCCTTGATCTGGTTCAGGTAGCGGCGCACGCGGGCCGCCGTCTGCACGGCGTTCGCTCCCGGCGAAAGATACACGATCATGTTGCCGGAGGCGCGGCCGTCCACGCGGTTAAAGCCGGTGTAGGTCTGCGCGCCGAGCTGCACGTGGCCGATGTCGCCCAGCCGGAGCAGGGAAGCGTCGGGATGGGCGCGCAGCACGATTCGCTCGAACTCGCGCGGGTCCACCAGGCGCCCGGGCGCGTTTACCGAATACTGGAAATCGGTCCCTGGCGAAGCCGGCGGTTGTCCGAAGGCGCCGGCCGGATTCTGCCGGTTCTGCGCCTTAATAGCGTCGCTGACGTCGGTCGCCGTGACGCCGAGCTCGGCCATTTTATCCGGGTTCACCCAAACCCGCATCGAATAAACCTGGTTCGATCCCAAACGCGATTCGCCCACGCCCTCCAGATTGCCGATCTGGTTCACCAGGTTGATTTGCGCATAGTTGGTGAGGAACAGCGAATCGTAGCTGTTGCCCTTGGAAACCAGGCTGATGGCCAGCAGGAAGGCGCTCGACACTTTCTTCACGGTCACGCCCTGCTGCTGCACTTCCGGAGGCAGCCGCGGCATGGCGATGCTCACGCGGTTCTGCGTCTGCACGGTAGCGATATCCGGGTTAGTGCCCAGCTTGAACGTCACCTGAATGTTCAGCGTGCCGTCGTTAGCGCTGGTGGAAAGGTAGTAGAGCATGCCGTCGAGACCGACCAGCTGCTCTTCGATGGGCTGCGCCACGGTTTTCTCGAGGTCCTGCGCGTTGCCGCCGAGAAAGTTCGTGGTGATCTGCACCACCGGCGGCACCACTTCCGGATACGCCGCCACCGGCAGACTCGGGATCGCCACCGCGCCGAGGATCACCATCACGATGGCAATCACCATCGCGAAGACGGGATGATTGATAAAGAATCGCGCCACGGTTCAGTTCCCCGGCTTCCGATCGTCATACGGCTGCGGCTCGACGGCTGCGCCGGGCCGTACCTTCAACAGCCCTTCCACGACGATGCGTTCGCCGGGCTTGAGGCCCTGCTCGACAATCCAGAGCTCGCCGGTGCGATTGCCCGTGACAATCGGGCGCATCAGCGCCTTGTTGTCCGCGCCTACCGTGTACACGGTTTGCATGCTTTGGATCTGCTGAACCGCCTTCTGCGGGATCACGATGACGTCTTTGCGTTCGTCCACCTGCACGCGTATGCGGCCGAACTCCCCCGGCAGCAGGGTGTGCCGGGGATTGGGGAAGCTGGCTTGCAGTTCCAGCGTGCCGGTCTTCGGGTCCACCTGGTTGAGCGTGTCGGTAACGCGGCCCTTGGCGGGAAACTCGCTACCGTCGGCGAGAATCAGCGTCAGTTCCCCGGCCGGCGATCTCTGCCCGCGTTTGGCCCAACCGAGGTATTCCGACTCGGTCACCTGGAAGCGGACCCAGATGGGATCCAGCGGAACGATGGTCGAGAGCGGTTGCGCCGCCGTGGGTGTCACCAGCCCGCCCACCGGAACCAGCGAATCGCCGATGCGGCCGCCGATGGGCGCGCGAATCGTGCCGTATTCGAGATTCAATTCGGCGGTTTTCAACGCGCCTTTGTTCGATTCGACGCGGCCCTCGGTGGAAGCGATCTGGGTTCGCGTGGAGAGCGCCGTCTGTTCGACGTTGGCCTTGTTCGCCTTCACGGTCTCTTCGGCGGCGCGCAACGCGGCCACCGCGGCGTCGAGATCCTGCTGCGAGGCGGCGTCGGCCGCGACCAGCGGCTTCAGGCGCTCGTCGTCCTGCTGCGCCTTCACCAGGTTTGCCTCCGCGGAGGCCAGGTTCGCCTGCGCCTGCAAGAGCGAAACCTGCTTGCGCGCGAAATCGAGGTCGGCTTCGCTCTGTTCGAGGTTGCCGCGCGCCTGCTCCACCGCGGCTTCAAACGGCCGCAGATCGAGCACGTATAGAACCTCGCCGGCCGCCACCTCCGCCCCCGGCTGGAAGAGCCAGCGGTCCACATAGCCCGTCACGCGGCTGCGCACATCCACCATGTTGCGCGCGTAGGTTTGCGCGGCGAAATCGGAGAAGATGGCCACCGAGCGTGGCTGGACTTCCATCACGCTGACCAGTGGTGGCGGCGCGCCGGCCGGTCCGCTCCTCTCGCCGTTGGCCGTGCAGCCTTGGAAGAAAACAGTTCCGAGAACGAGCGCAACAGCGGCGTAGGGCAGGCCACGGGCCGGCCGCATCTTTTCTGGCATAAACTTCTATGTTCGCTTATTTTGGGGAGCGAAAAGTTAGCTCGCCACGACTACCGTGAGCAGCAGATCTGGCTCGCTATCAGATTCGCCGGCGTGATGGGGATCCTGGTTGCGAAGTAGTTCGCTTCGCCCAGCAGCTTATAGACATCGCCGGCGATGCCGGCAGCGAGCGGGCCTATCGCGGGACGCCCGCCCGTGAGCAGCACCACCACCACCAGTTTTTTCCCGCCGATCTCATTGAACGAGCCGAACCAGCCCAGGTGGGTGTGGGTTTCGCTGCATGTGCCGGTCTTGCCGGCGATGGGACCGTCCTCTCTGGCCCGGTGCGCGGTGCCAAACTCCACCGCTCCGCGCATCCCCGGTTTGACCATGGGAATCAGAGCGTCGATGTCGAGCCGCCGTTTCACCCGCGGCACGAAGCTGCGCACTTCGGCCTCCGTCTGCGGATACTGCAAATAATAAAGAGTGCCGCCATTGGAGACCGCCGCCATCAGGGCCGCCAGTTGCAGCGGCGTCTGCCGGATTTCCTCGCCGAAGCTGGTCAGCATCCCCACGCCCCCGTTCTTGGGAGGCGCCGGCGGGAAGTAGCCGGGCTGCTCGCCCGAGATGTTCAGGCCGGCCCTTTCGCCGTAACCGAACAGGTGCGCGTAGTAGGTCACCTTGTCAAAGCCCAACTTCTCGCCCAGGGTGGCGAAATAGTAGTTGTTGGAATGGGCCAACGCGTAAGTCAGGTCCATCCGCATGCCGCCGAGCCGGTATCGGGCGTTTGGCTGTATGATTTTCTCGCTCAAGCCCGCCAGCGCCACGGCGACTTTAATGGTAGAGCACGGCTGGAAGCCTTCGCCGAGCGCGATCCTCTGGTTCACCATGGTGAGAATCCGGCCGGAGGTCGGATCCAGTGCCACCACCGAGCCGTTGTAGGAACCCAGCGCCTCCACCGCCGCGCGGCGAACCGTCAAGTCTTCCCCATCTACCCGGTCGCCTTCGGTTGAATCCGCGAAAGTCGGCCTATCCCAAGGGCCGCCGGCGATTACGGGAGCGCCCGGAGTTGCGGCCAGGTGGGGTACCGCGTGCCGCACGCCGGCCGCATGTGAGGTTGCCGCGACATGATGCGCCGGCGCTCGGCGCTTTGGCCGAGTCGTCGCAGTGGTGCTGGTGGTGGCAAGACTCAGGCTGGAAATGAAGCACAATAGAAATGCGGCTTCGATCACCCTGCGGTATGAACATGAATGTAACAGTCTCATAGTAGAACCGCGCGCGAAAGGACGAACACTGAGAGCGCCAGAGCAGGGCAATAAATGATCCGGACGGAGCAGCCGGACATCTCGATTGTCCGCTGTCAGGCGGGGGTTCGTCAAGCCTTTTTGCTTGCGTGGCATGGGTCAAATGGCGCTAACTCAATATTCGACGCAAATGTCCCTTTTCTTTAGACGCCGCCCGAGGCCATCGCGTTATGCTCGACATCTTGCAGGATGAAATCGCGCATTGCCAGCGCTGCCCGCGCCTGCTGGCGCACTGCGCCCACATCGCGGAGATCAAACGGCGCGCCTATCGCGATCAGGAGTACTGGGGTAAACCGGTGCCCGCATTTGGCGACCCGGCCGCGCGCATTCTCATCCTGGGGCTGGCACCGGCCGCCCACGGCGCCAATCGCACCGGCCGTATGTTCACCGGCGACCGTTCCGGAGACTGGCTCTACCGTGCCTTGTACCAGACCGGGCTCGCCTCGCAGCCCGCCAGCGTCTCCCGCGACGACGGCCAGCGGCTGCGGAGCGTCTATATCACCGCCTCGGCGCGGTGTGCTCCGCCCGATAACAAACCCACGCCGGAGGAGATTCGCAATTGCCGGCCGTATCTGGAGCGCGAGCTGGAATTGCTCGATCGCCTGCGGGTGGTGGTGGCGCTGGGCCGGATCGCCTTCGACAATTACCTGGACCTGCTCAAGACGCGCGGCGCCATCTCCAGCCGCTCCGCTTTCGGGTTCGGCCACAACCGCCAATTCCGCACCGGCGCCGGGCTGCCCATCGTGCTGAGTTCATACCATCCGAGCCAGCAGAACACCTCCACCGGCAAGCTGACGGAGAAGATGTTGCTGGACGTTTTCCTGACGGCGAAGAAACTGGCGGGACTGTGAGAGCCTGTGCGACGTGGCGCACGCACTCGTGCCGACGCGGGCCGGGCATGCCCGGCCCCTACGAGGACATTGTAGGGGCGAGGCACGCCTCGCCCGCGCGGTCACTCCATAACAGCACCACGGGCTGCGGGATTCGAAAATGTCGCAGGTCGCCGCCCTTGCCGGCCATGTTGAATCGAGCTACTCTGCGGCTGGGGTGAATCGATGCCAATTCCGAAGCGGCTCCCGGCGATTCTGGTGTGCCTACCGGCGCTGGCGATCCATGGGCAGCAGCGGCAGGTTTCCGGCCCCGTCGCCGGATACGTATTCGACGGCGCGGCCCTGCGGGTCATCACCGGTGTGCCGGGCGGCGCCACGCTCGGCGGAGCGCTTGACTTGGGGATGGCGGCAAGCGCCGTCTCCGTCTCGCCGCAGCTCGATTCCTCCATCGCCACGGCCAACGATGGGTCGTTGCACTTGTTTCGCCTGAGCGGCCAGAGCGCCACCGAGGTCTGGTGGAATGGCTTGCCGAGCGCTCCGGCGCGGGTGGTGTACAGCCCTTCCGGCGTGGCTGCCGCGGTCTATGCCGCGGGCCGCGTCCAGGTCTTCACCGGTTTGCCGAACGCTCCGGTCGCGGCGTTTACCGCCCAACTCGGTCCGTCGGCAACAGAACCGGAGCGCGCGTCCGCCAGCGCCGCACCGGAAGCCATGGCGGTGAGTGACGATGGGGCCTGGCTGCTGGTCGCGACCGAGGGACGGCTTCGCCTGCTGGGCGCGTCCGGATCGAACAGCGTGCTGATGGAAGGCGTGCGTTCTGTCTTTGTTGCGTTTGCGCCTGGCACCCACGCCGCCGCAGCCTTGAACGGAGCGGGCCCATCGCTGGGTGTCTTTCCGGACGTGTCATTAGGCCAAAAGCTGTTAATCGCGGCACCTGGTTTTGCCGATCCCGCCGGCTTGGTGTTTTCCGCCGATGGCAAGCTGGTCTTGGCCGCCGCGCGTGGCAGTAAGTCAGTCTGGGTTTTCGATCTTGCCGGCTTCGATCTGCCAACGATGACTGGGCCAACTGCGCTCGACTGCTCCTGCGCTGTCACCGGAGTGGCGCGCATGGGAAGATTCTTCCGCCTGACCGATGCCGGCTCCGGCCCGGTCTGGCTGGTAGATATGAATGCAACTCCGCCCCGCATCGTATTCGTGCCCGCCCGCGCAAATCCGTAACGCCGGCGGTCTATTGGCCGCCGGTGTTTTCGTGAGAGTGGAGGGCCACCGCAAGGCACCGGCGGCAAAGACCGCCGGCGTTACCGGAAATCTACCGCGTCACCGCGTGAACCGCCGCTGCCGATTCCTTCAGCGCTTCGGCCTTGTCCGCCACTTCCCAGGTGAAACCTTCCTCGGTACGGCCAAAGTGACCGAACGCTGCCGTCTTGCGATAAATCGGACGGCGCAGGTTGAGGGTCTCGATGATGCCGCGCGGCGTCAACGAGAAATTCTCGCGCACCAGCTCGGTAAATCGGTCGTCCGGGATCGCTCCCGTGCCGAACGTATTCACGTTCACCGACACCGGCTCCGCCACGCCGATGGCGTAGGCAAGCTGCACTTCCACCCGCGTCGCCAGCTTCGAGGCCACCAGGTTCTTGGCGATGTACCGCGCCATATAGCACGCCGAGCGGTCCACCTTGGTCGGGTCCTTGCCGGAGAACGCGCCGCCGCCGTGCCGGCCCATTCCGCCGTAGGTATCGACAATAATCTTGCGGCCCGTCAAGCCCGTATCGCCGTGCGGTCCCCCCACCACGAAACGCCCGGTCGGGTTGATGTGGTACTTGGTTTCGGAATCCACCATGCCGGAGGGAACCACCGGGTCGATGATGTGCTTCTTCACTTCGCGGCGCAGTTCCTCAATCGAAACGTCCGCGCTGTGCTGGGTGGAAATCACCACCGCCTCGATGCGCTTCGGCACGCCGCCCACGTATTCCACGCTCACCTGGCTCTTGCCATCCGGCCGCAGGAAGTCCAGCACGCCCTGGCGCCGCACCTGCGAGAGGCGTTGCACCAGCTTGTGCGCCATCATGATCGGCAGCGGCATCAGCTCCGGGGTTTCGTCACAAGCGTAGCCGAACATCATCCCCTGGTCGCCCGCGCCGCCCGTATCCACGCCCATCGAAATGTCGGGCGATTGCGACTGAATCAGGTTGAGCACGCCGCAGGTGTGGGCGTCGAATCCGTAAGTGGCATCGTTGTAGCCCACGTAATCGATGGTGCTGCGCGCGATGCGCTGCACGTCGACGTAAGTCTTGGTCGTGATCTCTCCCGCCACGATGCAGGTGCCGGTGGTCACCAGGACCTCACACGCCACCCGCCCGGTGGGATCTTCCGCCAGAACGGCGTCCAAAACGGCATCCGAAATTTGATCGGCGATCTTGTCGGGGTGGCCCTCGGTCACCGATTCCGACGTAAACAGGTTTCGTTGATTGTCTGACAAGGTTGTTCTCCTGCGGTGTTTGTCACTCTAATTTAACATGCGGAGCCGGACGCGCCTTAATAGCGGTAGTGCTCCGGTTTATACGGTCCCTCGGGCGCCACGCCCAGATATTCGGCCTGCTTCGGCGTCAGCGTGGTGAGCTTGACGCCGATCTTTTCCAGGTGCAGCCGCGCCACCTCTTCATCCAGCTTCTTGGGCAGCGTGTAAACACCCGGCTTGTACGAATCGCGGTTCTTCCACAGATCGAGCTGCGCCAGCGTCTGGTTGGAAAAGCTGTTGCTCATCACGAAGCTGGGGTGCCCCGTGGCGCAGCCCAGGTTGACCAGCCGGCCCTCGGCCAGCAGGAAAATGCTGTTGCCGTTGGGGAAGGTGTACATGTCCACTTGCGGCTTGATGTTGGTTCGTTGCGCGCCGGAGCCGTTCAGCCGGTCGACTTGGATCTCATTATCGAAGTGTCCGATGTTGCACACGATGGCCTGGTCCTTCATCTTGCTCATGTGCTCCAGCGTGATGATGTCGCAGTTGCCGGTGCAGGTGACGTAGATATCGCCGCGGCCCAGCGTGTCCTCGATGGTGGTCACTTCGAAGCCTTCCATGGCGGCCTGTAGCGCGTTGATGGGGTCGATCTCGGTCACCACCACGCGCGCGCCCATCCCGCGCAGCGAGTGCGCCGAGCCTTTGCCCACGTCGCCGTAGCCGCACACCACCGCTACTTTGCCCGCCACCATCACGTCGGTGGCGCGCTTGATGCCGTCCGCCAGCGATTCGCGGCAGCCGTAGAGATTGTCGAATTTCGACTTGGTCACCGAGTCGTTCACATTGATCGCCGGCACCAGCAGTTGGCCCGCCTCCTGCATCTTGTACAGCCGGTGCACGCCGGTGGTGGTCTCCTCGGAAACGCCGCTCCACTCCGCAACGATTTCGTGCCAGCGCCGCGCGTTCTCGCCGCGAACCTCTTTCAATAGGTTCTTGATGACTTCTTCTTCGTGGCTTCCCGAAGCGGTGTTCACCCAATTGCTGCCGTTCTCGAGTTCATATCCTTTGTGGATCAGCAGCGTGGCGTCGCCGCCGTCATCCACGATCAACTGCGGTCCCTTGCCGCCCGCGTGGCTGAGCGCCATATAGGTGCACCACCAGTAGTCTTCCAGCGACTCGCCCTTCCAGGCGAACACCGGGACGCCGGCGGCGGCGATGGCGGCCGCGGCGTGGTCCTGCGTCGAAAAAATATTGCAGCTTGCCCAGCGCACCGTGGCGCCCAGCTCCACCAGCGTCTCGATCAGCACGGCGGTCTGTATGGTCATGTGCAGCGAGCCGGTGATGCGCACATCGGCCAGCGGCATTTCTTTCGCGTACTTCCGCCGGATGGCCATCAGCCCCGGCATCTCCTGCTCGGCGATGGAAATCTCCTTGCGGCCCCATTCGGCCAGCGACATGTCGGCGACTTTGTAGGCAACCGCGTTCTGGTTCAGGATGGCTGTGCTCATTTTTTTGAATTCCTCGTATCAAGAAATCTTGATACATTGATATTAGACGATTCGAAGTATGCCGTCAATCCTGAAATCTTTGCGCCTGGCCGCCGATCCCGGCCGGCTGCGCCTGCTCCTGCTGCTCGAGCAGGAAGAGCTGTCCGTGGCCGAGCTGCAAGACATTGTCGGCAAGCCGCAAAGCCAGGTTTCCACCCACCTGGCGCAGTTGAAACAGGCCGGCCTGGTGGCCGACCGTCGCACCGGCAAGAACGCATTTTACAAACTGGATGCCCCCGCAGGCCTGGTGGCCATCCTGCGCCAGGCCGCGGCCGAGATTCCCGAAGCCTCCCAGGACCGCGCCGCCCTGCGCCTGGTGTTGCGCAAGCGGCAAGATAAGATGCGCCGTTATTTCGACGAGCTGGCGGGCAAGTTCGGCCGCCAGTACGTGCCCGGCCGCTCCTGGCAGGGAATCGCCGAAGCCCTCCTCAGCCTGATGCCGCCGCTGGTCATCGCCGATCTGGGAGCGGGCGAAGGAACCATCGCGCAGCTCATGGCGCAGCGCGCGCGGCGCGTGATCGCCATCGACAACTCGCCGAAGATGGTCGAATTCGGCGCCGCTCTCGCGCGCAAGAACGGCATCGCCAACCTGGAATACCGCCTGGGCGATTTGGAAGACGTGCCTATACGCACCGGCACGGTCGATGTGGCTTTCCTCAGCCAGGCGCTGCACCACGCGGCGCACCCGCAGCGCGCCATCGCCGAAGCATGGCGAATCCTCAAGCCGGGCGGCCGTGCCGCCATCCTCGACTTGAATCGTCACACCTTCGAGGAAGCCCGCGAGATGTATGCCGATCTGTGGCTCGGATTCACCGAGCTCGATCTCGAGCGCTTCCTCAAACACGCCGGCTTCCGCCACGTGGAAACCGCCATTGTCCACCGGGAAACCGAAGCTCCGTATTTCGAGAGCATCCTGGCCACCGGATCGAAACCGCGGTAGGGCACGCTTTAGAGGCTGCTGAAAAAGTCCTAAGAAACATCTTTGGGCCACGGATAAACACAGATGAACACGGATAAACCAATTCTTTTCAATCTGTGTTCATCTGTGTTTATCTGTGGCCATGATGCTTTTGGTGTTTTTCAGCAAGCTCTTTAGCTTGCCCCTAAAGAAAAACAACAAAGCGTTTTGGCCACGAATGAACACGGATGAGTCCACTTTGGCTCGCGATGCCGCGAGCGCCATTCTGACTCCCGACTCCTGACTTCTGGCTCCTGTCTCCTGACTTCCCATCCCGCACGACCCGCCTCAAAAACCCTTGCAATCCACCACATCTGTGATATAGTGTTCTATATCGCTATGATGCAGTTGATCGTCCATCCTTCCGACGAGCTTCCCATCTACCGGCAGATCATGCGGCAGATCGTCGAAGCCATCGCCGGGGGAAGGCTGCGGCACGGTGACAAGCTCACCAGTCACCGCGATTTGGCCGAACAACTGGTGGTCGCTCCACTCACCGTCAAGAAGGCTTACGACGAGTTGGAACTGCTCGGTTACGTGGAGACCCAGCGCGGCCGCGGCACGTTCGTCTGCGCCCAGCCGCCGAAGGTGAAGCCTGCCGAGCAGCGCGAGCGCCTGCGCGCCGCCGCCCGAAAGCTGCTCTCGGAAGCGTATTTGGGCGGCCTGCGCTTCAAAGACGCGGAGGAGATTCTGCGGGAGGCGGATCGTGAAATCTCGAGCGGCCGCGCGGCTTCCGCCGGCGGCGTGCGGCGCGAAAAGGAGGAATCATGAACCCGGTATTGGAGTTTGACGGAATCGCGAGGTCGTACAAGAGGGGAGTGCCGGTTTTGGACGGCGTCACTTTTTCCGTGGAACCGGGCGAAGTGGTCGGGCTGTTGGGACGCAATGGCTCCGGCAAGACCACCCTCATCCGCGTCGCCATGGGTATGTTGCATCCGCAGGCCGGTTCGGTGCGCGTGTTCGGCCTGTCGCCGTTTGAAAGCCCCGTCGAGGTGAAGAAACGCATCGGCTACGCGGCGGAGGATCAGGTGCTTCCCGGCCATTCGACCATCGCGCAGATGACCGCCTTTCATCGCTATCTTTTTCCAAGTTGGGACACGGCCTGGGAGCGCCAGCTTCTGGAGCGTTTCCATCTCGACCCCAATGCCCGCATCGCCAAGCTGAGCAAAGGGCAGGCCCGCCAGGTGGCGTTGCTGTGCGCCATCTGCCACCGGCCCGAGCTGCTCATCCTCGACGAGCCCGGCGGAGGCCTTGACCCCGCCGCCCGCCGCGAGTTCCTGGAAGCCTCCATCCAGTTGCTCAACCGCGCGGGATCCTCGATTCTGTTTTCCTCCCATCACATGAGCGACGTCGAACGCATCGGCGGCCGCGTAGTGCTGCTCGATGGAGGCAAGGTATTTCTGGATCGCCCTTTGGATGCGCTCCGCGAAAACCTGTGTGTCGCGCTGGTGCCAAAAGCATCGGCCGCGGATTCCGCAAGGCTCGAGCGCGAGCCCGGCTGCCTTCGAGCGCGCTCCAGCGGCGAAGACTGGCACGCTGTGTTCGAAGGCGAGCCCGCCGCGGTGAGCGGCCAACTGGCCGCGTCGCTGGGTGCCAACGGCATTCGGTGCTTCCAGGTTCCGCTGGAAGAGCTGTTCGTCGAACTGCTGGGCGGCCAGCGTTAGGGAGGAATCATGATCTGGCAATTGGTTCGGCGCGATCAGGATTGGCGGATGCTCGGGTGGGTAACCTTGGGCCTGTGGGTTGGCACACTCGCTGGGACCGTGTTTTCTCACCCACGGGTTACCGCGGAGTCGCTGTTCTCCTCGGCGCTGCCGAACATGTTGTTTGGATGCTTGGTCCTTGGCTTCATGTTCGGCGCCAACCGGCGTGCCGCTTTGTTTCAGGCAGCCTTGCCGATACCAGCGCGGGATCTCTTCGTGGCGAGGCTGTTCTCGTACGTGGCCGGCCTGTGGTTTGTTCTCCTGAATACCGCCGCCGCGTGCTACGTGGCCGGCAGCGGGCCGTCCATCCCCTTGCTGTCTCTGATCATGGCGGCGGCGATGGGTGCGGTGACATATCTGGCGCTTCTTTCCCTGCGGCTGCGGGAGTTGAGCGTACCCACCTGGATGGCTTACGCGCTGTTGGCGGGTCTTGGGCCGGCGGGCTATCTTGTGCTTTTTCCGGGTCCGCTGTTTTTCTTTGCGCGGCCCGGAATCGTGCTGCCGGTTTGCGCCGTGACGTTCGCCGCGTTGTTGTGGAGGGATCTGGCCTCGATGCCCGTGGCATTTCAGGTGGCGCCCATGGACGCGGTTGCCGAGCGGCTGGCAAAGAGTGGGGCCGGCCTCGTCCGGCCGGTCTGGTGGCCTGTCTGGCAGTCCGCCCTTCACGGGCGATCTTCGCTCTTCCTGGTCATGTTAGCGATATGGCTTGCCATGGGAATGTGGTGGATTGTGCCCTTGATGATCGCCTCTTTCGTGGTCAACGCCTTGGTTTCCCTGCGCTGGCTCTGGCCACTTCCGGTGGAGCGCCGCAAGATGTTAGCAATGATACTGCTTGCGCCACTGCTTCTGTCGGCCGCGGTGCAGGTGGTCTGGCCGGCTGGTTTCGTCAGGGCAGTGGAACTGGTGGCACTGACCCTGCTGCTCATCTCCGCCTCGCTTGCGATGTACAAACGGAATGGCTTGCCCGCCCCCGCCAGGCTCGTGGTGCAGCTGCTCTACTTCATTGTCTTTCTCGGCCCTTTCGCGATCGTGACGGTGGATGCCTTCCACGGAAAAGGCTTCCACAGCGGCATCCACGCGTGGAGCTATACGGCCGACTATCTCGCCGCCCATCTCGCCGGAGTCCTGCCAGGCCATCCGGCGATCCTGATCGCGGGGACGCTCGTCGCGCTCGGCGCCCTGTATTGGCTGGTGCAGAGACAGTTCGAATCGGCCGACTTCGTCCAATTCGTGCAGACCCGGCTCGACACCACCGAGTACTCTAGCGGTCTGGGAGCCTAAGCGCCGGCAAGTCTCGCCGGGGCGGGCCCGCAGCGCCGGCTGCCAGTGCGGCTTTTCGTCCAGGCGCTCACTCTCCCGTCGCCAATACGCGCACGTCGCCTTTGCCCCACACGGTCTGGCGGCCGACGCCGGTCCAGCGGGCGGCGCGGAGCCAGGGCAGGAACTCGCCCAGCTCGCCCGCGTACTCGGCTTCGCCGGTGAAGCCTCCCAGCGGGTGCGATTGGCCGGTGCGGCTGGAACGGCGGCGGGCGGTTGTCCAGTTGAGGTCGCTCGAAAGCAGTTCCACCGCGCGCGCGCGTGCGCCGAGTCCGCGGAAATCGATTTCGAGCGGACCCGCGCCGTAAAGCGCCCTGAGCGTCGAAATGCGATCTCGCAGCCGGGCGAAGAGCACGCCGAACTCCGGCCCCCCACCCGGCACGATGCCTGGCCCGTTGCCGCCCTTCAATTCGGTGGGCGTCAGGAAGCGCAAACGCACACGGCGCACTGTTCGGTCGCCTGGCCCGGCGTCGAGGCTGACCACGGTTGGCGGGCCGGGTTGCCCCGCCATCTCCCACGTCGTTTCATCCTTGCCGATCTGCTCCACGCGGCTCAGCGCGGCGCGGCCCCGGCCAGGCCCCAGCCCCGTTTCGCGAAGCTGTTCAAAGGCCGCGCGGATCGCCGCCATCAGCTCCGGCCTGCCATCGAACATATGCATGTCGATGTGGAAGGCCTCGCCGGGCGCGATCTCCCGGCCATCCACCGCCGCGGTACGGAACACGAAAGGGCGCGGCCAATCCTGCAACCCGCTTGGGCGACCGCCGGCGCGCCCGGGTTCGAACAGGCGCGCGTATGCATCCCTCGATGCCGTTTGCCGCAGCAGCAGGCCAAACGCGCCGCGCACCACGTTGCCGCTTTCTCCTGGGGGAAACGACAACCTGCCGAGCGCCTCGAAGTGCCATCGCAGCCGGTGGAACTCGAATGTATTCACGCCATTGAAACCGCTGCGGAAGGTCCGCCTGTTGTATAATAGTAGGGCATTTGGCTCTTGATTTCCGCTCTGAGGCACAAGAAGGGGTTGCGTGAGTCCATCCGCATGCCCCTTTTTTTGTTGTAGGGGCCGTCGGCGGCCAGATGGAATTTGAGTTGAATTAAAGAAGGAAAAGGCACGATGAAAGAAAAAGGCACAGTGAAGTGGTTCAACGCAGCCAAGGGCTACGGCTTTATCCAAAGGGAGAACGGAGAGGACGTGTTCGTACACTTCTCCGCCATCCAGTCGCAGGGTTATCGCACACTGGATGAAGGCGCGAAAGTGGAATTTGAGGTGACTAAGGGCCCCAAGGGGCTGCAGGCGACCAACGTCGCTTTGACCTAACGGACAGCGGGCGGACCGGCCGCCCCGCAGCGGCCGGTTCCCGTATCCTATCCCAAACCTGGAGGTTTATGAGCAAGGAAGACTGCATCGAAGTCACCGGCACGGTATTGGAAAAGTTCCCCAGTGGGCTGTTCAGTGTCCAGCTCGAGCATCAACGCGTCGTGTTGGCGCACCTGGCCGGCAGGTTACGGCGGAATCGCATCCGCGTCCTGGCTGGCGACAAGGTCACTTTGGAGTTGTCCCCCTACGACTTGACCAAGGGACGGATCACCTTCCGCCACCGCTAGATTCTCTTAGACTCCCCCCACCCGTTCCTCCGAAAAAGTACTTTCCGTGCGAAACGGTACATACGGCGCACGATGAGGCGTGGTAAAAATCGAATGGGTATCCCTTCGATCACTGCCTTTGGATAATTCTTTCGTGAGTTGGGAAGGGGCCGGTAACTCACACGATCAGCAGCTCAAGGGACCAGCATGAAAGATCCAAACGAGAGCGGAGAACGCCGGCGGGGCCGCGTAGCCAAGTCCGCGGCCGCTACAATCAAGCCGGAGGGTGCCGTGGACAAGCCAAGAGGCGCGCAAGGCCGTTCCCGCAAGCAGGCCGCCGACGCGGCTGGAGACCTCGCCGCCGTGCTGTCCCGCAAGGTAGTCGGCCAGCCCGACGCCACGCGGCAGATTGTTCCCTACGTGCAGATGTTCCAGGCTGGCCTCGCTCCGGAAGGCCGTCCGGTGGGTGTTTTCCTCTTGCTCGGACCCACCGGCACCGGCAAGACCAAGACCGTCGAAGCGTTGGCCGACACGCTGCACGGCTCGGAAAAGAACATGCTCAAGGTGGACTGCGGCGAGTTCCAACTCGAGCATGAAGTCGCCAAGCTGATCGGCGCGCCTCCCGGCTACCTGGGGCATCGCGAAACGCAGCCCATGCTCACCCAGCAACGGCTCAATTCGAGCACCAGTGAGCAGTGCGAACTTTCGCTGGTTTTGTTCGACGAAATTGAAAAGGCCGCCCCCTCGCTCACGCGCCTGCTGCTGGGCGTGCTCGACAAAGGCATTCTCCGGCTGGGCGACAATACGTCGGTCAATTTCGAAAAGAGCCTGGTCTTTCTCACCAGCAATCTTGGCTCCCGCGAAATGCTGCGCGAGATCCACCCCGAATTCGGCTTCCAGTCGGCCGGCGCCGGCCCCCGGCCCGATCTCACCGGCAAGCTGCGGGGCATCGGAATGGTGGCCGTCCGCAAGCGCTTTTCGCCCGAATTCATCAACCGCATCGATTGCATCATCACCTATCAGCCGCTCTCGCTGGAGGCGCTCTCGACCATCCTCGATCAACAGATTGCGGACCTGCAGAACCACGTCAACACGCGGCTTGGGGAACGCTCGTTTACGCTCGAGGTGCCGCTCGAAACGCGCCAGTTCCTGCTCGAAAGGGGCACCAGCGCGGAGTATGGCGCGCGCGAACTGAAACGAACCATCCACCGCTATCTGACGCAACCGCTGGCCACCCTGGTCGCCACGAACCAGGTCCCGCCCGGGGCGCGCGTGCTGGCCGGGGTTGCCGAAAGCCGCGAAGCGCTGGACATCTCCGCTCTGCGCCACCCCGGCGTGGCGGAGCCGGCCACGCAGCCCACCGTGCTCCTGGTCGACGACAACCGCGACCTGCTGCGCTTCCTCGAGCGGCTGATGGCCGACGCCGGCTGGAACCTGGTCACCGCCGAAAGCGCCACCGAAGCCAGGCGCGCCTTCGAGCAGCATGAACCCGACGCCGTACTGCTCGACTACATGCTTCCCGATGGCAACGGGGTGGAACTGGGCGTCGAGTTCCTGCGCGCGGTCCCGCACATGCTTGCCATCGTGATGACGGGCACCATTCTGCCGCAGGAAGAGGAAGCGCTATGCGAGGAACATAATTTCCCCGTTCTCCGCAAGCCGTTCCTGGCGTCCGATTTGATGAACCTGATCCGCAGCCGCCTGTCGTCCGCCGGCGGCGCCTCCCATAGCGCGTAAGTTCGTGGCGCGGGCCGTCCGGCCTGCTGTGTCGAGATTCATCTCGACATTTCTTCGTGCCCCCATATGCCCACCGGCCTACCTCGCCAGCTTTTGGTAATAGGCCCTCGTACCTCTTTGCTTAGATGGTGAACCACCGCTTGCGGGGCCGTTCTCACTTAGGGGGTGATTCGCCGAATCGTCAGAATTTCCCATTGCCCGTCCCACTGAATATGCGACGAGATGCCATCACCCCAGCGAGACAAGATCCGCTTAGCACAGCGCGCCGCGCTGCTCTTGTGGATTGCCGCGCAAGTTCTGAATGCGAGCACATTGCCTGGCCAGCCCGAGGGGCTTATCGGCGCCTGGCAGCCGGGCACCGAAGTTCCGCCTGCCGGCGGCGGGCCAGCGCGGGCTTTCGCTCCTGCCGCCGCGGAGACACTTGATTCCGAGCTCCTCGGCAGCGCGGCCAAACCCGCGTCACCGATCGAGGTGTGGCCCAATGCGAGGCCGTGGGGACTCCATCCGCCTCCCGAACAGCGGAGCGACCCGTTGCGCGCCGTCGAGCCGCCGACCTGGATGCTACTGGGCGCTGCAACCTTGCTTCTGGCGACTACCAACACCCGCCATCACCGCCGCCGCACGCACACAGGATGCCGCCACGCGGCCGAACCGGTTGGCCCAATAAAAAAGCCGCGCCCCATCCCTTGGCAAGGGGAGGGCGCGGCTGTCGAATCCGCTTGTGATTCCCAAACCGCCCACTAAGCGCAAGCGGCTCGGGAGTCGGCAGCAGGGGCCGGGCACTGCCCGGCCCGGCTTTTCTTAGTAGTCCATCTCAGGCCCGTGGCCGCCCGGACCCATCGGCGCCGACTTCTTCTCCGGAATTTCAGCCACCATGGCTTCGGTGGTGAGCATCAGCGAGGCGATGGAAGCGGCGTTCTGCAACGCCGTCCGCGTCACCTTGGTCGGATCGATCACGCCCGCCAGCACCAGGTCTTCATAAGTGTCGGTCGCGGCGTTGAAACCAAAGTTGGGATTCGCGTTCTCCCGCACCCTCTCCACCACAATCGCGCCTTCGGTACCGGAATTGATCACGATCTGGCGCAGCGGCTCTTCGCAAGCCCGCTTGATGATGTCGATGCCGATCTGCTCGTCGCCGTCGCCCTTCAGCGCAGCCAGCACCTTATAAGCGCGCAGCAGAGCCACGCCGCCGCCGGGGACAATGCCTTCTTCCACCGCGGCGCGCGTTGCGTGCAGCGCGTCTTCCACGCGAGCCTTCTTTTCCTTCATTTCGGTCTCGGTCGCGGCGCCAACCTTGATCACCGCCACGCCGCCGGCCAGCTTGGCCAGCCGTTCCTGCAACTTCTCGCGATCGTAATCGGAAGTCGTCTCGTCGATCTGCGCTTTGAGCTGTTTGATGCGGCCCTTGATGTCCTTGTCATCGCCCGCGCCGTCGACGATGGTGGTGTTGTCCTTGTCCACGGTCACGCGCTTGGCGCGCCCCAGGTCTTTCAGTTGCACGCCTTCCAGCTTGATGCCGGTTTCTTCCATGATCGACTTGCCGCCGGTGAGGGTGGCAATGTCTTCCAACATGGCCTTGCGGCGGTCGCCGAAGCCGGGCGCCTTCACGGCGCATGCATTCAACGTCCCGCGCAGCTTGTTGACCACCAGGGTGGCCAGTGCTTCGCCTTCCACTTCCTCGGCGATGATCAGCAGCGGCTTGCCCGAGCGCGCGATCTGCTCCAGCAGCGGCAGCAGATCCTTCATGTTGCTGATTTTCTTCTCGTGGATCAGGATGTACGGATCCTCGAGCACGGTTTCCATGCGTTCCGCGTCGGTGACGAAGTACGGGGAGAGATAGCCGCGGTCGAATTGCATGCCCTCGACCGTCTCCAGCTCCGTGTTCATGGTCTTCGATTCTTCGACCGTGATCACGCCGTCCTTGCCGACCTTCTTCATCGCGTCGGCGATGATGTTGCCGATGGTCGCATCGCTATTGGCGGATATCGTACCCACCTGCGCGATCATGTCGCCGGTAACCGGCTTGGAGAGTTTCTTGACTTCCTCGGTGGCCGCGGCCACGGCCTTTTCGATGCCGCGCTTGATAGCCATCGGGTTGGCCCCGGCTGCCACTGCCTTCACGCCATCGCGGAAGATAGCCTGCGCCAGAATGGTCGCCGTGGTGGTGCCGTCGCCGGCTACGTCGCTGGTCTTCGAGGCGACTTCGCGCACCAACTGCGCGCCCATGTTCTCCAGCGGGTCCTTGAGCTCGATTTCCTTGGCTACCGTGACGCCGTCCTTGGTGATGTTCGGCCCGCCGAACTTTTTCTCCAGAACCACGTTGCGGCCCTTGGGGCCGAGCGTAACCTTCACCGCGTCGGCAAGCTGGTTGACGCCGCGCAAAATTGCCTGCCGTGAGTTTTCCGCATATACAATCTGTTTCGCCATCTTGTTTTTGACTCCTTAGCTAGCTTTCTGCGCCACTTTGGGCGCGTCTTCGAGAACGGCCAGAACCTCATCCTCACGCAGGATAAGAAAATCGTCGCCCACCGTCTTGGGGGCGTCGGTGCCGGAATACTTGCCGAACAGGATCCGGTCGCCAACCTGCACGTCGAGCGGTACCACTCTGCCGTCGTCCAGCCGCTTGCCCTTTCCTATCGCCACTACTTCGCCCTCCTGGGGCTTCTCTTTGGCGCTGTCGGGGATATACAGGCCGCCGACCTTCTGTTCCTTCTCTTCAATCCTCTTGACCACGATTCGGTCGTAGAGCGGACGAATCTTCATCAAATTAAACCTCCTGTGAATATTGATTACCAGGTAAACCGGTGGAACCCCGCTCGCAGTATTCCCGCGGAGTTCCCTCATCTATTTCTAGCACACTCCGCGTGAGAGTGACAAGATTCTCTTGTAAACTGCTCTATATTAGTTATTTATAGTACTTGACAAGAAGTCGCTAAGATTTCCTTAGTGACTCAAAGATGCCCAGCTCCCGGTTCTTTCGCACCTCGTCCCACGGGAAGCACCTTCCATTCATAGCCACGTAAACGCCGGGTGCCAGCGTTTGCGCGAAAGCCAGCGCGGTTCCCAGATTGAACAGACCATCCGAGCTGCCGAACGTGTACGGGACCATGGCGCCCGTTAGCACGATCGTCTTGTGCCCGAATCTGGGTCCTAATACCGCCGCCGTCCGCTCCATGGTGTCGGTGCCGTGCGTGATCACGATGCGATCTTCTCCGGCCTCCTGGCAGCGCCTGGCGATCAGCTCCCGGTCCTGGTCGCTCATCTCGAGGCTGTCCACCATCATCAGGTTCTCGACCGCTACCTCCAGATGGCAGCGCCCCAGGCGCAGCATGTCGAGAAGGTGCGAGCGCTGAAAGAACAGCTCGCCGGTGAGTTCGTTGTACTCTTTGTCGAAGGTGCCGCCGGTAGTGAACACGCGGATGCGAACGTTATCGGCCATGCGCGAACCCCGCTCGATGACGTCGGCAGTTCCAGTGGATGGAGCGGGGTACGGGATTCGAACCCGTGTAAATCAGCTTGGAAGGCTGACGCCCGACCACTAGGCCAACCCCGCAACCTCGGCGCGTCAACGCGCGGCAACCACCAATCTAGCACTAATGCCGTTCGCCGAACTAGTGGCCGGGAAAGCCGAGACGACTCTCGGCTCAGCCGGCTCGACGGCTTACGCGCGCGAACTTACAGATCGATTCCCGCGCTGGCCAGCGTGCTGGTGATGATGGCCATCGGGTCCGTCGATTGGTTGAGACTGGCGGCGTTGGATTGGTAACTGGCAATCAGTTGGCTGATCAAGTCGCTCGTCGCGCTGCTGGTTGAGCTGCTCGTCGAGCTGCTGGAAGTTGGGTCGGTCGGATCGCCGCCGCCGGAGCCGCCGTGGCAGTGGTGGCCGTGGTGGCCATGGTGTTGAGCCGCCTGCGCCAGATCCTGGATATTCGGAAGCGTGTTGTTTTGCGAGGCGTTCGTAAAATCGTTGGCCAGTTGGGTGAGCGTGGCGGCGGCCGTGGTGTTGCCGTTCGACGTCGCGGCAGTGGCGGCCGTCGTGAGATTGGTGGCGATTTGCTGCGTCACTTGTTGATACTGGGTCGGGTTCGACTGCTGAAGTTGCTGCAATGTGCTCAACAGCTCCGCGAAGGGCGAAAGTTGGTTGACGTCCGTCGTCGTGGAGACGGACGAGGCGCTGCTGCTGGTGGTCTTGCCGGTCGATTGGTTGGCCAGAATGTTGCCGACCAGCGACTCGACATAACCGCTGGCGATGTTGGAAAGCGAACCGATGCTCATGCGGGTTCTGGTTGCAGATTGGGTGCCGCTTGCGAAGTTGCTTGAAATCAGTACGGCAGCGCCGGCCGGTCGGGCCAAAGTTCTGCCGCGGACCGGGCGTGCGGCAAAATTCGGTCAGTCTTCTTTCGGCGCGTCGCCGAGCGTGTCCGCGCCGTCGGTCTCGCGGCGCCGGTGCAGCACGATAGCAGCCGTCAACCCCACCAGCGTGAACGCGAAGCCGAAGTAAACCGAAAGCGGGCGGTAGCGCATGGCGACCGTGTGCTTGCCCGCATTCACCACCACGCCACGGATCACCGTGTTGACCTTCCAGATCTCGGCCGCCCGGCCATCCACCTCGGCGCGCCAGCCGGGATACCAGTTGTCGCTGACGATGAGCAGCCCTTGGCACGCCATCTCGACATTGACCCACACCTGGGAAGGGTTCTCGTAGAAGCCGGTCACGCGATCTTCGCCGCCGCACTGTGCGAGGGAGGGTTGGGTTTTCGCCATCACCGCCGTCTTGCGCAGATCGAGATCGGGCGAGCGGACCATGTCTCGACCCGCGCTGTCGTTGGGCGCGACCACCGTCTGATGCACGGTCCAGGCGCGCGGAAAGGTGTCCGCCATGTGCCAGATCTTGATGCCGCTCTTGCCGGTGAACCGTTCCTGTTGGCTGCCGCGCGTGGGAGCACGGCTGACCGCATAGTTCATGCCGTACATGCGCACCAGGCGATCGTCCCACCAGCCGCCCAGCTCCGAGGTCGCCGTCAACATGCTGGCGGTCATGGCGTGAGCGGCGGGAATCTGGTACCAGTCGCCGAAACTGAAGGGCACGTCTTTGTCGTTGATCTCCAGGCGCTTCTCGCCGGGCACCGAACGCAGATAAACCGCCAGATCTCGAGTGTCGTAGAGGGCGTTGAGCAGCGCCCTGTGATTGACGTCGCGGACGTGCGCCCAGGCCCACCCCACTTCGTTCCCCTGCTCGATGATGAGCAGCAGCGCGGCGAATACGAGCAGCCATTGGCGGCGCAGCAATCCGCGGAACCAGGCGTGATACAGCGCCGCCGCGAGCAGCGCCACCAGGCCGATCATACCCGGGCGCGGATCGCCTTCCACGATCACGCTCGTCACGGTTGGCTGGAGGTAGGTCACCAGCGTGAAGATTCCGAACGTGACGGCGCCGAACCAGAGCAGCACTTTCGCAATCGCGCGGCACTGGGTGGCGCCACCGGAAACCAGGGCGTTGGCGCCAAGGGCCGTCAGCGACGCCACAGCGAAATGTAAAATGGAAAGGCTCACGATCGGCGCGCGCGATTTTTCGATCATCGGCCCCAGGGCGTACAGGATCCCGTAGAGAGGATCGTACCTGGACAACGCATACAGCAGCGCGGCGAGGGCCAGCAGCAGGAACATCTTCACCTCGCGCCGGCGGAACGAGCTCCAGACCGCTAGCCCAGCCAGGCTGAGTGCTACCGTGCCCGTGAACGGGTCGGAGCGCAAGCCACTGCCGCCGGGCATCACCAGGTGCAGCAGGTCGGTGGGACGCAGGCCGCTGTCTTGGTGCTCGGGGTATTCCACCTTGTCTTTCCAGGTGAGGGCGCCGGTCGCCGTCCAGCGCTTGGCCAGCTTGCCGTACTCGGCTGCGGGCAGCGCCTGTACCGCGGCTACCAGAGCCATCACGCCGAACAGCACGCCCAGCCGCAACGCCGCTTGGGCACGCGCGCCGCGGCGGAAGAGCGCGACCGCGCCCACTCCGGCAACGGCATATGTGAGCGCCAGCGACGGCGCGTGATGGCCACAGAGCCAGGACACGCCCAGCGCCGCGCCAGCCCATGCGGCGTTCCTGAGCGGAGCCCGGCCGCGCAGCGACCTCAGCAGAAATAGGAATACCAGCGGCGCCCAGATGGCCGGCGCCAGTTGCTGCGGCCATTCGGTGTTGCCGCAGAAGCCGCCGGTCGAATAGAAAATGGCGCCCAGCACCGCTGGCCCGGCGGCGCAGCCCAGATCGGCGAAGAGCCAATATGCGAACAGGCCGGCGGCGCAATGGATCAGGACGTACCAGAGTTGCACATAGAAGACCTGAATCTGGCCGTTGTGCAGCGGGGCCAGCGCCAGCAGGAAAGTGAACGGGCTGGTCACTCCGGGCTGCACCTGGCCGATCAGCGACTGGCCGAACCACTCATACGGACTCCAAAGCAGAATCGACCAGTGGCGAATCGCATGCACCTGCGCCCCCAGCCACGGCATCACCTGGTTGGCCAGATCGGGAGTGCCCAGGAATGTGTACTGTTTGGTGAGGACGAGCTTCCAGAACACCGTGACCACGCCAGCCACCGTCAACAGGGGCGGCCAGAGGCGCGGCCACACGCGCCGGACCCGTTGAGAGGCTTCCGCCGCGAACTCGGAAGTGCGGGTAGTGAATTCCAAGTACACCAGCTTAGCGCATCGTTCTCGTCCGGGAGACGATTCCCGGTCTCGGGGCGATTCCTCGAACCGGCCGGCGAGTTCGGCATGCACTCACGCTCATCCGCGGCGAAGCTACGGCAGTTGCCCCGCGCCACGCGCTCCGCCTACAGTAGGGAAGGCGGTTATGACCGAATCCGGTATCCTGAATGCCATCCTGTACACGGCGCTCGGCGTGGCGGCTTTCGTGGCGGCTTTCGCCATCGTCGTCAAGCTGGCGCCCTTCCAGTTGTGGAAGGAAGTTGTCCAGGAGCACAATATCGCCGCCGCGATTCTGGCCGGTGCGGTGGCGCTGGGCCTGTGCTGGATCATCGCCGCGACCATGCATTAAAGCGGCGCAAACGCTCCTGGCCAGCGCCGGTTGTCGGCTGACATTGGCGTGGGAGTGCTGCTGGCGGGACCGGCCGCGCTTCTGGCAGTGTGCCGCGGGAGACTCAGCGCGGCTCAAGTACCTTGAGCCTCGGCGGAGTTGATCTTGCTCAGCGTGGGCAGTCTGCTCGATTCGACGCTCTATGGGGAGCCGACGCTTCCGCGCGCGCCCACGAGAGGTTTCCTGGACTGTCCCGTGCCCCGCCTGACGCTGCTCTTCTTCGGCGCGGCCAAGGATGTTCCGGAAGCAGCAAAAATGGTCACCGCCGGGACAGCCGGTCTGAACGAGCATGCAAACGGCCAAAAGCCGCTCTGCCGTTAGTTACGACCCCTGACCAGGTGTAGCACTAACGCAATCACCGCGACGATGATCAGAAGGTGAATCAATCCACCGGCCACATGGAACGCGAAAAACCCCAGCAGCCACAAGACGAGCAAAATAACAAACAGCGCTAGGAACATGGAAACCTCCTCCGTACGTTCAGGGCTCCCGCCCGTCACGCGTGACGGTCATTTGGCGGCTTCAGCCGCCGCCTCGGGCGGAGACTGAAGCGAAAAGGCAACCGGGTCGAATCCGCATCAAGCTGCCACCGGCATAGGCCAGCAAGTTCATGGCCGTAGGCGGCTCTCGCTGGGGACGGAAGGCACTTTGATGGCCGTTCGGCAAGGAGGCTGGCGCGGGCCTTAAGTAAGGACTCCGGCGCGGCCGGTTGTGGCGTGCGGCGTGACAGAGGCAGGAATCTACCTGCGACGTGTGCAGAAACTGCATAGGGAAGTGCGGCACTTGCTGCTCTCGTGGCGCACGCACTCTTGCGTGCCGCGTCGGCACTCCTGCCGACGCAGGGGCTCGCGGGACGAAGACGCGTCGAGACCACTCTACTCTAGTCTCGACGCTAGCACGCACGAGTGCGCGCGCCATGAAGGCAACCGCGAACCTATTTGCCGCGCTGTGCCTTCGCTCCCGATCCCGAGCCCCGCCGCGGCTTCGGCACCTTGCCGATCCGAGGATCCCTGGCGGCGATGAGCTCGCAGGCGCGCAGCGCGGCCTCCTCGAAATCCGGCGCATCCACCGGAAGGACTTGCCAGCCCGTCACTTTCTTGCCGAATACTTGAACGGATCGCATGTTCGGGAACTCGCGGCGCAAGCTCTCATGATGCTCTTCGGTAGTGCAGAGCCACACCCCGTTATCCGCATCCGGTGCGGGCTTGTCGCGCAGGATGAGGACAATCTTATTCCCGACATAGACCGCGAGGCAGCCGAACATAGGGTTAGTCCGTGGCGACACCGCAGCCATCGCGTCGAGCACGAACTCATGCGGGAGGGCTCTGCGGGGCTTGATGGGGAAGGGGGCGTCTGGCGGGTTAGTGGGCGTTTTGCGGCGGGGCGGCATGGGATTTAGGATAGCTCGACTGCCGGCGGGGATTCATGTCACAGGCCCCGCGCTCTTTGCTATCATCAGGACACCTTGGAGTAAGCGTATGACAAGACCCAAAAGTCCGAACAAGGACCGGCGCGATGATCTTCCTTCAGCTGAGACACTGGTGCAGAAACCTGCCCGACCCCTCATCTTCGTCAGCCACGACCACCGCGATTCTCCGTTGGCGGAGGCCTTTGCCAATCTGTTGACCGACGCCAGCGGCGGCTTCCTGAAGTCCTTCCGTTCCTCAGACCGAAAAGGCGGTGCAGGCATCGAGTTTGGCGCGGAGTGGTACACGGAGATCATGGGAAAGATCGGCGACGCAACGGATGTCGTTGCGCTTCTGACAAGCAACAGCATAGACCGCCCGTGGATTCTGTACGAAGCTGGGGTCGCGAAGGGCAGGCTAGGCAAGCCGGTGTTCGGCGTTGTGATGGGGGTGGCGTTCGATCAGGCGACCAAAGGGCCGTTCGCCCAGTTCCAAAATTCCGGTGATGATGAGGATTCCCTCACGAAGCTGGTACTGCAGTTGATCAAACGCAATTCGGATGCGGAACCGCGGGAGGAAGCGGTCCGACGGGAGGTGAATGCGTTCCGCGAGGGCATTAAGAAACTTGCGCCCGTGAAGCCCGTGTCGAAGGCGACCGATCCAGTTGAGGTCGACGCCAACGCTGTTGCGAAGCTATTCGAGGAAATCAAGGTCATGTTCGGGGACTTGCCCGAAAAGCTCCAAGCACAGGTCTATGAGAATCTCGGGCCGCGCATGCGCAAGCGGAGGCGGATGCATCCGATGATGGTCATGGACATGTTGCGCCACTCGGGCGAGGAGGTCGGCGACCCAGCGCTGGCTTGGCTCATGGTCATCAGCAATTTCAAGGATGAAGCTCCTTGGCTCTACGAGGTCGGCCTGGAGGTCTACCATGCAATGCAGGGGGATGATCAGGCAGGGGTCTCAAAGGCGATCGGCCGCCTTGAAAGGGTGCTGTCTACGGTCAGGCGGGGACCTTTGTGCGAGATGATGATCGACAGCCCCGAAATGGAAATGGCCGTTCATGAGCTGGGGCGGATGGCACATCATCTGACGAACACTCGCCGCCTGTCTCCCCCCGACGCGCCACTTACGGCGAGCGCGCTTATGTCAGGGCAAAGGCCAAGGCTGTCAAGGCTTAAGCTCGATTCCAAGCCAGCCAAATGACTTAGGGTTTGGCGCACAGACGCCTCGCGTTAAGGCTTCGGCGCCAGCATTGGAACCCTTCGCCTGTGATAATCTCGAAAAACATGCTCTTCGAGGCGGACAAGGTGATGTTCGAGATTTACCGTGAGACCGAGTACACGGGGCGCTACCGCGTGGTCTATTTCACGGAGTTGCAGGATCACAACAAGGAGAGCGAAATCAATCACGCGCTCGCCGGAGAGCACTTCTACGACGGCTTCATCAAGAACTACAAGAAGGATGAAGCCAAGCAGATCATCGAATCCCTCCTCGTGCGTTTGAACAACGGCGAGACCCTGGAGCCGCAGGAAGTGGAACGCGCGCTGGGCGACCACGCCGCCGGCTGAAGGCGCGCGGGCACATTCTCCGCTTCCCCAACCGTGGCGCGGGCTTCAGCCTGCTGTGTCGGCATTCGTGCCGACATTTCTTTTGGGGCCGAAGAAATGTCGAGACGACTCTCGACACAGCAGCCAAGACTGGCCGCGCCACGAAGCAGCCGTGCCCGCGCCACGAAGCTGTCACGAAGCCGTCGCGCGGAATCTGTCATCATGTAGGCAGAATTCGGAACGCCTATGAGCGAAAACACACGAGTCACTCACCCGGCTTACAATCTTCTGCCCACGGAAATCGAAGGGTTCGATTCCCTGGCGGAACTCGCCTTGGATATGCATTGGTCGTGGAATCACTCGACCGACGAAGTGTGGCGGCAGCTCGATCCCAAACTGTGGGAGATCACACATAACCCGTGGGTGGTTCTGCAAACCGTCTCGCGCGACCAGATCGAGCGCGTGCTGGCCGATCCCGGTTTCCGCAAGAAAGTGGATGGCCTGGTCGAAGCCGGCCGGCAGGCCGTGGAAGCACCCGCGTGGTTCCAGAAGAACCATGCGGACGCTCCGCTGACCTCGGTCGCGTATTTCAGCATGGAGTTCATGTTGAGCGAAGCTCTGCCCATTTACTCGGGCGGGCTGGGGAATGTGGCCGGCGATCAACTCAAGGCCGCCAGCGATCTGGGCGTGCCGGTGACCGCCGTGGGGCTGCTCTACCAGCAGGGCTATTTTCGGCAGGAAATCGACAAGTACGGAAACCAACAGGCGCTCTATCCGTTTAACGATCCTGGACAGTTGCCGATCACGCCGGTGCGCCAGCCAAACGGCGAGTGGTTGCGCCTGGAGATCGCGTTGCCCGGATACTCGGTCTGGCTGCGCGCCTGGCAGGCCAAGGTCGGCCGGGTGAGGCTATACCTGCTGGATAGCAACGACGCGGCGAACTATCCCGTTCATCGCGGGATTACCAGTGAGCTCTATGGCGGCGGGCAGGAGTTGCGCCTCAAGCAGGAAATGCTGCTGGGGATCGGCGGATGGCGGCTGCTCCGCGCGCTGGGGATCCAGCCGGAGGTCTGTCACCTGAATGAAGGGCACGCCGCCTTCGCGGTGTTGGAGCGCGCGCGCAGCTTCATGGATGAGAACGGGCAGCCCTTCGAAGCGGCGCTCGCCGCGACTCGTGCCGGCAATCTCTTCACCACCCACACGGCGGTGGCCGCCGGCTTTGACCGTTTCGCTCCGCCACTGATCGAGCAGTACCTGGGCAGATATGCCGAACAAAAGCTGGGGATTGTGCTTCACGATTTACTGGCGCTGGGCCGCCAGAATCCGGCCGACTCATCCGAGCCATTCAACATGGCGTATCTCGCCATCCGCGGGAGCGGCGCGGTGAACGCCGTAAGCCGGCTGCATGGGCAAGTTAGCCGGAGCCTCTTTCTGCCGCTGTTTCCACGCTGGCCGGAAGAAGAGGTCCCGATCGGCTATGTGACCAATGGAGTCCACATGCCCACCTGGGATTCGGCGGCTGCCGACGATCTTTGGACCGAGACCTGCGGAAAGGACCGCTGGCTGGACGGGACGGAAGCCTTGGAGCGCGACATTCACCCCGTCCCCGACGCCAGGCTCTGGGAGTTTCGCTGCGCCGCCAGCAAGTCTCTTGTCGAGTATGCTCGCGGGCGATTGTCGCGGGATCTGGCCGCGGCCGGCGCGCCGCCCGAAGAGGTGGAAGCCGCCAGCCATCTCTTCGATCCCAATATTCTCACGCTGGGCTTTGCGCGCCGCTTTGCCACTTACAAGAGACCCAACTTACTGCTCCACGATCCACTGCGGCTGTTTCGTATTCTGACTAATGCGCAGCGCCCGGTACAGCTCATCATCGCCGGCAAGGCGCATCCGGCGGACCAGGCTGGACAGGATCTCATCCGGCAATGGGTGCAGTTCATCCGGCAGCCCGAGGTGCGTCCCCATGCGATCTTCCTCAGCGATTACGACATGCTCTTAACCGAAAATCTGGTGCAAGGCGTGGACGTTTGGATCAACACGCCGCGGCGGCCCTGGGAAGCTTGCGGTACCAGCGGTATGAAGGTGCTCGTCAATGGCGGCCTCAATCTGTCGGAGTTGGACGGCTGGTGGGTGGAGGCTTACACGCCCGAGGTCGGCTGGGCGTTGGGGGATGGCCAGGAACATCACGACGATCCGGCCTGGGACGCCGCCGAAGCCGAAGCGCTCTACGGCCTGCTCGAACGCGAGGTTATCCCGGAGTTCTATGCGCGCGACGGGCAGGGCGTTCCCACGGCCTGGCTGGCGCGGATGCGAAAGAGCATGGCTACTTTGACGCCGCGCTTCTCGGCGGGCCGCGCCGTGCGCGAATACACCGAGCAACATTATCTCCCGGCCGCGGCAGCCTACCGTGAGCGTTCCGCCGGCAAGGGCGCCGCGGGCAAGCAGATGATGGATTGGCAACACGCCATCGAAAAGGCGTGGCCCGCGCTGCGCTTTGGTGAAATGAAGGTCGAGACCAACAGCGGACAGCACGCGTTCGAAGTTCAGGTCTATCTCAACGGTCTCGACCCAAACGCGGTGCGAGTGGAGCTGTATGCCGATGGGGCGGGCGGCGGCGCTCTGGTGCGGCAGGAGATGGAGCGTGTCAACCAATCGGTCGACGCATCCCGGGACTCCGCTTACCGCGCCCAGGTGCCCGCCGCGCGCCCGACCACTGACTATACGGCGCGCCTGATACCGAATTACACCGGGGTCGCCGTTCCCCTGGAAGCTACGCGAATTCTTTGGCAGCGTTGAATTGACTTCGAGCGGAGCCTAAATTGAGAGGCTGCCGAAAAAGTCCGAAAAGGCGTTTTGGGCCACGGATACACACGGATAAGCCCTTTCTTTTTGATCCGTGTTCATCTGTGTCTATCTGTGGCTCGTGTTCTTCAGCAAGCTCCTAATCTGGTCCCAGGTACTCGGAAGGCACATCGTCTTCCGGGACTTGTCTCGTGTGAACCTCAGCCACGTCCGCGTCGGGTGCATTCTCCACGCCTTCGACCGCTTCGGCCTCGAAGGACTGCCCCTCCTCGATCAGTTCTTCGACGCTCTCTCCGCCTGCCTCCGCGACGTCCGCCAGTCCCTGGGTGTCCCCGGACTGGCCGGCTGAATCCGTACCACCGCCCTTCTGCCCGGTCAAAACAGTACTGTATGTTTCGATCCCTTCATCGTCTTGCTTGCTCATGCCGTTCTTATTTGCACGTGACTTGCCAGTGCCCGCACTCTAGAAAGAACTGTTAAACGGCCCCTCGCGTGCACGCCTACGCGAACATATGAAACACAATCTCTCGAAAGAAACGCACCTCACCGGGCAGGATACTGAAATCCAAAAGTACGGAACAGTGACAAACCGGCCTATCTCGCTCGATCACAAGGTTCGCTTGGCCAGCGTAGACAGCCTCAACCAGATTCTCGCCGACACCATGACCTTGCGCGACCTATATAAAAAACACCATTGGCAGGTCTCGGGTCCCACGTTTTACCAACTCCATCTTCTCTTCGACAAACACTACGGCGAGCAGGCTGAGCTGGTCGACACATTGGCCGAGCGCGTTCAGACGCTCGGCGGAGTTGCGATCGCCATGGGCGCCGATGTTGCCGAAACCACCCGCATTGCCCGCCCGCCTCGCGGCCGTGAAGACGTTACCATGCAGGTGTTCCGTCTGCTGCAGGCACACGAACTCGTCATCGAGGCGGCCCACGAGGCGGCCAAGGCCGCAGCGGCCAGCGGCGACGATGGAACCAATGACCTGCTGGTTAGCGACGTGATTCGCAGGAACGAGTTGCAGGTCTGGTTTGTGTCCGAACACATCGTGGGTGCAGGTATTGCCGACAAAGATGAAGAAACTGCCCATTCGGTAGCCAGCGCCCACGCTTCGCACGCTTAAGACGACCTTGTACCTTCGGCGCGGATTGCCCTGATGCCGCTCGAAAATGGCAACGCAGCGATCAAGGTGCCGGATAACATTACCGGCAACCTTATCCTCATCTCTATGGGGCATTTCCGATTCCTGTACTATGGGTATATTTGAGGGAGTGTCGGAAATGGGAAGCCTCATCGAGCGGCCTGCGGCCCGCGTGTCTATCCTGGCTCTTACGCTGGTGGCAGCGGGGTTGGCCGGCCTGCTTCTGGCGCAGCGAACGCCCGAGCAACCGGCGAACGCGGCCGGCGCCAAGGCAGTTGGGCTGACCATCGACTATCCCAACCAAGGTTCCCTCTTCCCTCCCGATATTGCAGCTCCCACGTTTTTGTGGCGCGACGCCACTCCCAACCTTACGGGATGGCAAATCGAGGTCGCCTTCGCGGATGGCCTCCCCATCCGTGTGCAATCGAAGGGCGAGCTGATGCGGGTGGGCGAGATCGACGAACGCGCCATCGCTCCCACCAACAAGCTGCCGGAGTTGACGCCGCAGCAGGCGGTCTCGCACACCTGGACGCCCGACGCCGCAACCTGGGCCGCCATCAAGCTTCGCTCGGTGGAGCACGCCGCCACGGTCGCCATCTCCGGCATCGCCGGCGGCCGGCCCGTGTCGCGCGGCGAAGTCGCCATCCGGACTTCGATCGACCCGGTGGGGGCGCCGATTTTCTATCGCGATGTGCCGCTGGCGCCCTCGGAAACCGAAAAGGGAATCATCAAGCCGCTGGCGCCCGGCGCCATTCCGCTGATCGCCTGGCGCCTGCGCAACATTGCCGAACCACGCAGCCGCCTGCTGCTGACCGGCATGCACACCTGCGCCAACTGCCATTCCTTTTCCGGCGACGGCAAGACCCTGGGCATGGACCTGGATGGGCCGCAGAACGACAAGGGCCTGTACGCGCTGGTCGCGGTCCAGCCGCAGATGTCGATTCGCACCGAGGACATGATTTCCTGGAACCGTTCCGCCGACCGGCAGTACGGCCAGAGCCGCGTGGGCTTCATGTCGCAGGTCTCGCCGGATGGAAAGTACGTCGTCACCACCATCAGCGGAACCGTCCGCCCCACCCAAAGCAACTTTTACGTAGTCAATTTCAAGGACTACCGTTTCCTGCAAGTCTTCTATCCCACCGCCGGAATCCTGGCCTGGTATGACCGCTCGAGCGGCCGCGAGCAGCCGCTGGCAGGCGCCGACGATCCGCGCTACGTGCAGACCGATGGCGTCTGGAGCCCCGACGGCAAATACCTGGTGTTCGCGCGCGCGGAAGCTCGCAGTCCCGACCCGGCCGATGGAAAGCTCGCCGAATACGCCAACGATCCGGCGGAGATTCAGATTCAGTACGATCTCTACCGCATTCCCTTCAACGGCGGGCTGGGCGGCCAGCCGGAGCGGATCGAAGGCGCCTCCGCCAATGGCATGAGCAATACGTTCCCCAAGGTCTCGCCAGATGGCCGCTGGATCGTTTTCGTGAAGTGCAGGAACGGGCAGTTGATGCGGCCCGACAGCCAGTTGTACATCGTGCCCGCGCAGGGCGGCGAGGCGCGGCGCTTGGCCTGCAACACGCCGCTGATGAATTCGTGGCACAGCTTTTCCCCCAACGGCCACTGGCTGGTGTTTTCCTCCAAGAGCCGGTCGCATTACACGCAGATGTTCCTCACCCATCTCGACCAGGAGGGCAACTCCAGCCCGGCCATCCTGATCGAGCATTCGACGGCCGCCAACCGCGCCGTGAACATCCCCGAGTTCGTCAACATCCGCCCGGATGGCATCGAGAAGATCGACGTGCCCGCCACCGATTTTTACAAGCAGTTCGACGTGGCCTTCGCGCTGTCCGACAAGCGCCAGTACCAGGCCGCCATCCCGGAATGGAAAAAGGCACTGGAGATGGATCCCAACGATGCCAAGGCCCACATCAACCTGGGAACCGCGCTAGCGGAAACCGGACAGCCCGATGCCGCCATCGTGCACCTTCAGAAAGCCATCGACCTCAATCCGGTGAACGCCAACGCCTACAGCGCCATGGCGTCGCTGCTGGTCCGCACGGGAAAGCCCGGCGACGCGGTTGCCTATTACGAGAAGTCTCTCCAGTTGAAGCCGGACGATGCCAAGCTCCACAACAGCATCGGGCTGGTGCTGGCCATGACCGGGCACCCCGGCGACGCCATCGCCCATTACCGCAAAGCGCTCCGGAGCGACCCCGCCTACGCGGATTCATACGCTCACCTCGGCGCGGCGCTGGCGCTCGGGCAGGCCGATGAGGCCATTCCGCTGCTCGAAAAGGCCTTGGATCTCAACCCCAAGGATGAGGCGTCGGAAAGCAACCTGGGCGCCGCGCTCACCCAGAAGGGCCGCCTCGAGGAGGCCATCGCACACTGCCAGAAGGCGCTGGGCCTCAACGCCAATGACGCGCAGGCGCACACCAACCTGGCCATCGCGCTGTCCAACGCCGGCAAACCCGAGGACGCCCTCCCGCACTTTGAGAAGGCCGTCCAACTGGTCCCCGACGACGCGAGTTTCCAGAGCAACCTCGGCGCCGCGCTGGCCGGGCGCGGCCGCATCGTCGAAGCCATCCCGCATTTCCGGACCGCTCTCGATGCGCATCCCGAGGATGTGCAGGCGATGGTCAACCTAGCCATCGCGCTGGCCTCGACCGGGAAGGCGGACGAAGCCATTCCGCACCTGGAAAAAGCCGCGCAGCTTGCGCCCGGCGATCCCGGCATCCAGACCAATCTCGGCGCCGCGCTGGTTGACCGGGGCCGCATGGAAGCCGCCATCCCGCACCTGGAACAGGCCGTCGAGGCCGCTCCGCAGAGCGCCGACGCCCACTATCATCTGGGCGCCGCATATGCCGGCCAGAACCGGATCGCCAATGCCATGGGAGAGTGGCGCAGCGCGCTTGCAATTGATGCGAACTACGTGACGGCTTTGTTTCGTATGGCGCAGGTTTTGGCTTCGAATCCCAACCCCAGCCTGCGCAACGGCGGCGAAGCCGTCGAACTGGCCGAGCGGGCAGTCAAACTAACCGGTGGCCGGCAGCCGGCGATCCTGGATACGCTGGCCGCCGCTTACGCCGAAGCCGGCCGCTTCACCGAAGCCACCGCGACCGCCCGGCGCGCGCTCGCGCTCGCCAACCAACAGAAGGACGCGCAACTAGCCACTGGCCTGAGCGCCAGAATTGCCCTGTACCAGGCCGGGACCCCTTTCCGCACCCAGTAGCCGCGCCCGGTAGGATAGACCATCGGTTTCTGTGGTCTGTCGTGCCCGTCGAGGGTCGAAAAGCCACCTCGAAGTTCGGGGAGCACCGGCAAATCACCGGCGGCAAAGCAAGACCACCGGCGCGACCGGAGTTTTTCCGGAATTTCGCGGCCGGCGGCCCATCCCGACCGACGACAAAAACCGATCGTCCGTCCTACCTCTGCGGCCTATTGCTCCGCGCGGGCGTGGTGGTGAGCCGCGGCTTTCGGATGCACCAATTCCTGAAACTGCTCGGAAGGCAGAGTCAGTGAGAGATTCACCGTGGCGCCGTTCGCGTTCACCGTCAGCGCCTTGGCCAGCGCCTGCACTTGCGGCTCATCGCCGGCCTTCAACTGCGCCATGTTGACCAGGAACTGGATCAGGCCGGCGATGGCAGTGGCATTCTGCGCGGTATCGGCCTGCGCCTGCGCGGTCACCACCACGTTGGCTCCGAACTTGATGCCGGCGCTCGCGGACTGCACCGTTCCAAGCGCACTATCGGCGCCGTTGCCGAGGCCGGGAATGGCAACCGCGGCTGCCGACGGTTTCAAACTGGAAGGCGGCACGGTCGTGAGCGCCCAGGCATCGTTCGCCGCGCTCAATTGGCCGATCTCGGTCAGCAGGGAAGCCGGCAGTACGGATGGCGCAGCCACGCGATCGATAGCGGCTTTCAAGTTCGTCAGATCGCCGGCCGCTGCAATCGAGCCGCTCAGGAACGCCAGTCCCGCTTCCTTTTGCGTGTTCTCGTAGATGGTGACGCCGTGATAGGTTTCCGTGACCACCTTTTGCTGCGCGATGACGGCGGTGATGGTAGGCACATTAAAGTTGCCGAGGACCAGCGCCAGGCCGGAGTGTTGCGCCGCGCCGTTGCCGGCCACCAGCAGCTCGTTGACGTCCTTGCTCGGGTCAAAGCCGGTGAGCGCGGCAATCTGCGCGAGCTGTTGTGTCTCGACCTGCGCCAGCAGGTACTGGCCGAAGGGCGACGTCTTAGCCTGCTCCACGTTGATGTCGGCCATCACCTTGACGTCCGGCATCACCAGGTTCAAGAGTTGTGGATCGGCGGCGGACAGCACGCCGGAGAAAAGGGCCGCCAGGGCCGCGGTGGAAGTGAATAGAGCCTTCATAACAGTGTGGACGCGGTGGCCGTCCGATTATTAACCGGAGGTGCGGCGCAGGGAAAGCGCGGCAACGGAGCCGGGCACAGAGGGCCCCCCGTCAGGGAGCGGTCGCGTGGGAACGCTGAATCACGGTAATCGCACGAAGATCATGCATGCGGGGCAATTGCGTCATCGAAATCAGGAACCGGCACCTGCTCCACGACCTCGATGCCGAAGCCTTCCAGCGCGACAATCTTGCGCGGGTGATTGGTCAGCAGGCGGATGGTGTGGAGGCCGAGGTCGGAGAGGATCTGCGCGCCGATGCCATGCTCGTGCTGAAGCTGCCGCTGGCCGGCTTCGCCCTGGTAATGCATGAAGTCGCGACTATGCGACAACATGCGCGCCGGGCCATCGGGCGAATCCTCGGTGCGGAAGCCCGGTCCGGTTTCGTGCAGATAGACCAGCACGCCGTGGCCTTCGCGGGCGATGGCCTGGAGCGAGCAGCGCACCAGGCGGCCGCAATCGCAAGCGGTGGAACCAAACACGTCGCCATAGACGCAGCGGGCATGCATGCGCACCAGCACGCCTTCCCGGCCGATGACTTCGCCGCGTACCAGCGCCAGGTGGTATTCGGGACTGAGATCGCTGGTATAGGCGACCGTGCGAAACGCGCCGAATTCGGTATCGAGGGAGCCCTCCGCCACGCGCCGCAGGAAGCGCTCGGTGCGCATGCGATGACGGATGAGCTCGGCCACCGAAATCATCTTGAGCCCGTGGACAACGCAGAATTCCTTGAGCTGCGGGACGCGCGCCATGGTGCCGTCCGGGTTCATGATTTCGCAGATCACCCCGGCCGGC
>Ga0208820_1000172_pt1 | contig 63355 bp, 42 predicted proteins | sample June2015DPH_16_5_FD_184713 | JGI IMG/M metagenome (GOLD analysis project Ga0208820, IMG submission 184713) | Peatland microbial communities from SPRUCE experiment site at the Marcell Experimental Forest, Minnesota, USA - June2015DPH_16_40... | ecosystem: Environmental > Terrestrial > Soil >...
CCTCGGGAACAACCTCCCTGCTCTCACCGAGAAAGACCTGAGGAATTCCATAGCGAGATTGATTACGTCTGGCAGAGCCGTTCGGGTCGGAACCGAGACCGAGGCGAAATACGCGCTTTCTGGCACCAGCCGTGTGGAGCTCTGGATGATCCAGCACGATAGTGAGTCTCGGCACGAGCGCGTCTGTAAGCGTCTGTTCGAACATGATTTGGATCGCGCGGCGGAATATTCCAGCTTGTTTCTACAGTCGCTTTCCCAGATCTTCTCTCGCCTCGGGGAGGCATATGTTAGAGTCCTGAAAGGCGAAAGCCGGATGTCCGACTTCGTTGGACCCAGCACGATAGAGGGGATAGTTCGCCAGGTCGCTGACAGGAAACCCCCGGCAACGCTCAAGCATCTCCACACCGCACTGCTGGTCTTCTTTGCAGAGGACGACCCCGACTTCACCGCAATCAAATGGAATTTTGCCCAGAATTATTACCTCGCCAGGGCCCTAGGAATGGACTCTAGCGGTTCGCTCCTTTCGCAAGAAGCCTTCGCCGATGCGGTGTTTTACTTAGACACTAACGTGATCATCCCGGCAATTGAGCCCAGGGCGGGTGGGCACACCAGCGCCAGGGTCCTGCTTTGTGCCTGCAAGCAATTGAATATCGAATTGCGTGCGTGCCAGATATCGTTGGATCAACTGAAGAACGTCACTCAACACAACGTCTCTATTCTGCCTCTGGTTACCCCACAGGTCCCGGATGAAATCATCCCCCGAATGCGGAGTGTGTTTTTCAAACTGTATTACGACGCGTTGCAACAGCCCGGGCCGGTAGACTTTGGTGCGCTCTTCGGACGGTTCTACAGTGCTTCCGAGTATTTGGGCGCAATTGGCGTCGACCTCTGCGATGACGCATGGTTCACTGAGCTGGGTTCAAGCCCGGAGATCCTGGACCTTGTGGACGCCCTCAACGCTTCCCTCGCCGCCAGGCACCGGAAGCCGAAGTGGAAGGCCTCGGCAATCCACGACGTTTCACTCCTCCGCTGGGTTGAGAAAGAGCGCCAGAACGGTCGCGCAAATTCCTGGTTGGTCACCCTCGATTCGTCTCTCTCAGACACGTCATGGGTGACGACATCCCCGCGACCCCTTGCGATCACGCTTGATGCCCTTCTCCAGTGGATCTCGCCAATGGCGGCATCGGCCTGCGGCGACTTCGAAGACAGCTATGCGATGGCGATCAAGAACCTGCTGCTACCCCAGGAGACGTTCTTCGATACCAGGGACTTTTTGATATTTGCCGAGCTGGATTGGTCCTGCAGAGAATTGCCCGCGAAGGACGTTGAGAATTGCATCCTTTCGATCAAGACGAACCTGCCGCTCGTTGATCCCACCACAGCTCAGGGACGAGAGTTGCTGGCACACCACATATCCAAGTTCTTTGCCGACCCGGGCCGCGAGTTTAAGCAGGAAATCGAGCGGCTTGAGGAGGAAAGGCAGCAGGCGGACCTGGCTCACAAGCAACAGCTGTCGGAGGCTGAGGGCGCGTGGGTCTCGGAAATTACCGGTAAAGAGAAGGAAATCGCCGATGTTCGAGACGAGCTTGAACGAGCGAAGCAGAGCACAGAGCAGCGGATAGCTTCCCTGGAGGAGCAGTTGAAAGCGGCGATGGACGACCTACGAGCCGAGAGGAGCGCTGCCGCGGAGCGCGCACAGAGAGCCGAACTTAGGCGGTCGGCTAAGCTACGGGTCCTGCTATGTGCGGGTCTTGCGCTTGCGCTCGAAGCGGTGGTCCTTCTGTGCGTATTGCGATACGGCGAGGGCGGAACAACGTTTGTGCGAGTGTCAAAGAATCTGGCGATATTGGGACTCCCCCAGGCCCCAATGCTCCTATTGTCTTTGTTCATTGTCGGCAAGGAACGCCTCGCCGCTTTGGGGTGGCCCTTTGACAAGTTCCTGAAGTGAGGGCGCGTCGGCGTCGTGTGGCGCCACGCTCCTACGTGGTGACCGGCGCCCCCGCCCTACAGCAATTCCGCTGCCCCGAAGAAGAACCCTAGCTCGACCGCGGCGGTCTCGGCTGCGTCGCTCCCGTGGATGCAGTTGCGTTCGATGCTGGTGGCGAAGCGCTTTCGGATGGTGCCTTCGGCAGCTTTTTCGGGGTTGGTGGCGCCCATGACCTCGCGCAGTCCGGCGATGGCGTTCTCGCGTTCGAGCGCCATCACGATGATGGGGCCTTCGGTCATAAATTTAACCAGGCCCGTGTAGAACGGCTTCGCAGCGTGGACGGCGTAGAAGCCGCGCGCCTGCGGCTCGCTCAAGCGCGTCATGCGGAGGGCGAGAATCTTGAAGCCGGCGGCTTCGATGTCGGCGAGGATTTCGCCGGCGTGCCCGGCGGCAACGGCGTCCGGTTTGATGATGGAAAAAGTGCGTTCAACGCTCATAATCGGCTTTTGATCTTTTCTCCAATTTCGGCCGGCGAATCGCAAACGGTGATTCCGGCTTCCTGCATAGCTTTAATCTTGTCCGACGCTTTGCCGGAGCCGCCGGCGACGATCGCTCCGGCGTGCCCCATGCGGCGTCCCGGCGGCGCGGTCCGTCCGGCGACGAAGCCGACCACCGGCTTCTTTACGTGAGCTTTGACATAAGCCGCCGCGGTCTCTTCCGCGTTGCCGCCGATTTCGCCGATCATCACGATGGCGTGCGTATCCGGATCGGCGTTGAACAGCGCCAGCGCGTCCACGAAGTTGGTGCCGATGATCGGGTCGCCGCCAATCCCGATGCAGGTGGATTGGCCGATGCCGAGATGGCTCAACTGCCCGACCGCTTCGTAAGTCAGCGTGCCCGAGCGCGAGATCACTCCCACGTGGCCTGGCAAGTGAATGGAGCCGGGCATGATGCCGATCTTGCACTTGCCCGGTGAAATGATGCCGGGGCAGTTGGGGCCGATCAGCCGCGTGCGGCGCCCTTCGAGGAACCGCCAGGCCTTCACCATGTCCAGCGTGGGGATGCCTTCGGTGATGCACACCACCAGCGGCAGGCCGGCATCGGCGGCTTCCATGATGGCATCGGCCGCGAATGGCGGCGGCACGAAAATCACCGACGCGTTGGCGCCGGTTTCCTTGGCTGCCCGCGCCACCGTGTCGAACACCGGCAGGTCCAGGTGCGTGGTCCCGCCCTTGCCCGGCACCACGCCGCCCACGACGTCGGTTCCGTAGGCGATGGCTTGCTGCGCGTGGAAGGTGCCTTCGCGGCCGGTGAATCCCTGTACGATCAGCCGCGTCGATTCGTCTACCAGTACGCTCATGGCTTAACCCTGTTGCCTGGCCAGCTTGACCACTTTTTCGGCCGCATCGCGCATGTCGGCGCCCACCGTGAAATTGAATCCGGATTCGAGCAGGATCCGCCGGCCCGCTTCCACGTTGGTGCCTTCCATACGCACCACGATCGGCACTGCGATGTGCAGGTCGCGCGCCGCCGCCACCACACCGGTGGCCAGCGTGTCGCAGCGCAGAATGCCGCCGAAGATGTTGATCAGCACGGCCTTCACGCTGGAGTCGGCGAGCAGAATACGGAAGGCGTTTTTCACCTGGTCGGCGCTGGCGCCGCCGCCTACATCCAGAAAATTGGCGGGGCTGCCGCCGGCGAACTGGATGATGTCCATGGTCGCCATGGCGAGGCCGGCGCCGTTGACCATGCAGCCCACCGTGCCGTCCAGCTTGATGTAGTTCAGGCCGAAGCGGGAGGCCTCCACTTCGAGCGGGTCCTCCTCATCCAGGTCGCGCAGCTCCATCAGATCCTTGTGCCGGTACAGCGCGTTATCGTCCAAAGTGATCTTGGCGTCGAGCGCATAGACCTTGCCGTCCGCGGTGAGGATGAACGGATTGATTTCCGCCAGCGTGGCATCGGTCGCCACGTATGCCTGGGCCAGCGCGGTCATGGCGGCCGCGGCCGCATTCACGCTGGCCGGCGGAATGCCGATTCCAAACGCCAGCTTGCGCGCCTGGAAGGGCGCCAGGCCTGTAGCCGGGTCGAAGGCTTCTTTTAGAATCGCTTCCGGCGTCCGGGCGGCGACTTCCTCGATCTCCATTCCACCCGCCGCCGAGGCCATGAACACCGGCTTGCCCTGCACGCGGTCGAGCACGATGCCCAGGTACAGCTCGCGTTCGATGGGCAGGGTTTCCTCGATGAGGAGCCGCTTCACGATTCGCCCGGCGGGACCGGTCTGGTGGGTAACCAGGCGCATGCCCAACATGTTGCGGGCGAGCTCGGCGGTTTCCGCGGCGTCCTTCGCCACTTTGACTCCGCCGCCCTTGCCGCGTCCGCCGGCATGGATCTGGGCCTTAACCACCACGCTGCCACCGATTTGCTTGGCTGCCCGGTCCGCCTCCTCGACGGTGGCTGCGACTTCGCCACGGGGCACAGGGACGTTGAAACGGGCCAGAATGGCCTTGGCCTGATACTCGTGGATTTTCATGGGAATGCGGTGTTAGTATTGCCCTAAACGCCGATAAGTCAATATAGCATGTCTCTTCTTCCCTACATCGAACAGATCGCCGCCGGCCAAGAGCTATCCGAGGCCGATTCGCTGGCCGCCATGCACGTGGTACTGGCCGGCAAGGCCACCGCTCCGCAGCTCGCCGCGTTTCTGACGGCGATGCAGATCAAAGGCCCGACCGTGAATGAGCTGATCGGCTTCGCCCGCGCCATGCGGCAAATGGCGGCGCCGGTGGAGGTGGGCCTGCCCGGCGTTCCGTTGCTCGATACTTGCGGCACCGGCGGCGACGGCCAGGGTACGTTCAATATCTCCACACTGGTGGCGTTCGTAGTGGCCGGCGCGGGCGTGCATGTGGCCAAGCACGGCAACCGCTCGGCATCGAGCGATTGCGGCAGCGCGGACATCTTCGAGGCTCTGGGCGTCAAGATCACGATTTCACCCGCCGACGCCGCGCGCGCCATCCGGGAAATCGGCATCGGCTTTCTCTTCGCTCAATCCATTCATACCGCCATGAAGCACGCCCATCCGGTGAGGGCGGCTTTAAGGACGCGCACAGTCTTTAACCTGCTGGGCCCGCTCACCAACCCGGTGGCCAATGTGCAGGTGGTGGGCACTCCGTCACCGGAGCTGGCGAAACTGCTGGCCGGCGCGCTGGCCAGGCTCGGCATGGTGCGCGGGTATGTGGTTCACGGCTTCGACGGGCTGGACGAGGTATCCACCACCGGCCCGACCCTGGTTTATGAAATTCAGGAAGGGCAGGTCAAGCAGCGCACGCTCGATCCGGACGATTTTGCGGTACGCAAAGCGGCTCTCGCCGATCTCAAAGGCGGAAGCAAGGCGCGCAACCTGGAAATCGCGCGCGCCGTGCTGGCGGGCGAGCGCGGCCCGCAACGCGACATCGTCATCGCCAACAGCGCCGTGGCCCTGGTGGCCATCGCCCAGGTGGAGACTTTTCTGGAAGGCGCCGCGGTGGCCGCCGTCTCGATTGACACCGGCGCCGCCCGCGACAAGCTGGAAGCCCTGGCCCGCTTCACGCAGAATTGCGGTTGAGGCGGGTTGTGCGATTGGAAGTGGGAACCGTGCGCCTGGCTTTGCATCAGTCGCGTTATGAAGCAGACCTTCACCCGCAAAGAGGGAAATGGCCACGACCGCCTCACCCGAGCGAGCGAAGTGGGCAGGCGCCCCGGTTTTCAGGTCCGAAGCGGACTTGTCCATCCGAGGGCGTTTTCGCCTGCCAACCGCCCCTACTTTTTCTTCCCCGGCAGGCCTGCCGGGTTTTCGTGGGTACGCTCGCGAAATTTGCCGCGCAGGCTGGCGGCCAGCGACACCGCCGACTCGCCGAAACGGTCGCGCATGTGGTCGGCGGCGGCCAGCGCGCGCTGCCAGCGCTCGTGGGCGTGGTCGTCCAGCAGGTCCAGTTGCGCCTGCTCTTCCGCCCATCCGGATACGTGCACGCCCAACAGCCGCACTCGAGCGCCCTTCTTCCAGTTGCGGTGGAACAGCGCGCGGATCTCTTCGAACAATTCGGTATCGAGCGCGGTCGGGCGGTCGACCGAATGGGCGCGCGTGATGGTCGAAAAATCCGTATAGCGCAGCTTGAGCTGGATGGTTCGCGCGCTCAAGCCATGCTCGCGCAGGCGGCGGCCCACCATCTCGCTCAAATTAGCCAGCGTAGCCTCGATCAGCGCCAGGTCCGCCGTGTCCTCGGAAAAAGTGTGCTCATGACTGATCGACTTGGGGCCCTCCTCCGCGCCGATTTCGGTATCGAACCAGCCGCCCGCGTCCAGCCCCTGCGCCTTGCCGGCCAGCGCCAGCCCCAGTTTTCCGAAGCGCTGTTCGAGAAATACTTCGTCGAGCTTCGCCAGGTCGCCCACTTTGCGAATCCCCAGGGAGTGCAGATTCTTCTCGCTCACTTTCCCCACGCCGGGAATGCGCCGCACATCGAGCGGCGCCAGGAACGCTGCTTCGCGGCCCGGTATCACCCACAGCACGCCGTTGGGCTTGGCCTGGTCGGAGCAGATCTTGGCGACCAGACGCGACGCCGCGATGCCGATCGAACAATTCAGCTTGGTAGCGGCTTGAATGCGCTCGTGCAGCAGGTGCGCCGCCCGCAGCGGCGGCCCGTAGAGCCGCCCGGTGCCGGTGATGTCGAGATAGGCTTCGTCGATGGAGGCCATCTCCACCAGCGGCGTGAACCCGCACAGCACATCGTGGACTTTGTGCGAATACTCCTGATACCGCTCCATGTGCCCGTCGACGAAGATGGCTTGCGGGCACATCTTGTACGCCGTGCGCAGCGGCATCGCCGAATGAACGCCGAACCGCCGCGCCGCATAGGACGCCGCCGAAACCACTCCTCGCTCGTTAGGCCGTCCCCCAACCACCACCGGCTTCCCCTTCAGCGCCGGATCGAACAGCTCTTCCACAGACACAAAAAACGCGTCCATGTCGAGATGGAAGAAAGTCTTCACTCCCTAACAGGATAGTCTGTGACGAGCCTTCGAAGCTTACTCCGCCACCGCGCGCTATGTTGCTATTCGCCAGTTCTCAAGAGTCAACTTGACCCCGGTCTTTTGAATGGCTCGGAAGTCGCCAGTATTCCCGGTTACAAGCGGCGACTGGAGACGAACTGCAATGGCGGCAATCAGGCAATCGGGAAGTTCCAGAATGGAGCCTTGCTTTCGCGCCGTCGCCTTGATTGTGGCAGCCGCAACGTAATCGGCATTGGCGGGGGTAATCTGTTCGTTTTGGCTAAGCCACGCCAGTGCCTTCTGCAACTGGCTGGAAGCAGCCTTTAGTTCGAGCCCGTAGACGATCTCGTAGACCGTTACGCTTGTGAAAGTGAACACGCGGTGCTGCCGAGCGTAGCGGGCCGCGTGGTCAACTACGGCCTGGTCGTGCCCCTTGAGGTACTCGGAAAGAATGTCCGTATCCAGAAGAACTTTTTCCATCGATTCGTCCTGACAACCCGATATTGCCACAAGGGATGCGAATATCCCAGAAAAAAGTCCGGCCCATCTTCGGCCCAGACCCGTGCGGAATCCGTGCGGATGTTGTGCGGGATTCCGCACGGACATGGGCCGAACCCGGGACGAACCCGTGCGGAGTCTGGGCCGAACCTGCGCGGATGTTGTGCGGAACCCCGCACAGAGATGGGCCGTATGTCGGCCCTGTTTGCGCCAAAAGAACGTGTATACGCGCTCAAAATGACTGTGTTCTCGCGCCATCGGCGCCGCTGTGCCGCCGCCGTCTCTCGGGGCGGCCAAGGCATTTACAAATCCGTCGGTGCCGACTGAAATCTTCCCAAGACAAATCTAGAAAACGCCGGGCGGACTGGTCGGACGGCGTCTCTCCTCGTAGGCGATGGCAACGGCCTCGTCAAGCAAGGCAGTATCTTCCGCACTGCCAAAGAGGCCCAGGCCTTGTCGGAATACCGTGTCGCCAGCGTGGAGGGCTGGCTGACTTGCGATCAGCACTTCACCCATCAGTTCGTCAAGAGACACGCCTTTGGCCCGCGCCTCGGCGAGGTAGGCATTTTCGACTTGGGGCGGAAGATTGAGATTGACGGTCATGGGGCAGCCCTCACGTTTCCAGTTTAGCTCACCGCCTTCCTCCGAAACTTCTTGATGCCGAGCGCGATCATGCCGAGATCGATCGCGGCCAGAGCGGAGGCGGTGATCCATGTGGCGATGTGCGGCACTCCCGGCGCCAGCACTCCGCGCAGACCTTCGCTCGCGTACACCACCGGGTTCAGCAGCACGGCATATTGCAAGCCGGGGAACACGCGCAGGAACGACCACGGATAGTAGACGCAGCCGAACATCAGCATCGGCGTCAGGATGATGCTGAACATGAGCCCGATCTGCGTGGCGCCCACGCTGCAACCCAAGGCCAGCCCGCCGGCGGCAGCCAGCAGCGCCACCAGCAGGCAGAAAGCGGCGAAGGTGAACGGGTGCGCGAAGCTGATGTTGGTGCCCGAACCCATGGTCACCCATGCGGCCGGAATCACCACCAGGCCGGCCACCAGCGCCTGGATCATGCCGGCGATGATCTTCTCCACCGCCAGCCAGCCGTTTTCAATCGGCGCCAGCAGCCGGTCTTCGATTTCGCGGCTGAATTGAAACTCCGCGATCAGCGGCATCGCCACCGCCTGCACGCCGGCAATCACCATGCTGATAGCGATGATGCCCGGCAGCAGCACGCTCTTGAATCCGGCCTGCATCATGCCGCTCGAAGTGAGGATGCGTCCGAAGACAAAGGTGAATAGCAGCGGCTGAAGCAGAATCTGCACCAGCACCATGACCAGGCTGCGCCGGGCGACGTGACCGTCGCGCGCGAGCAGGGCGTAAAACGTTTTCCAGTTCACTCGCGCAGGCTCCTTCCGGTGTGGTGCAGAAACAGGTTCTCCAGGCTCGGTTCCTGAATGTGAACGTCATGCAGTTCGGCCCCGGCCGATTGCGCCGCATTGACGATCGCCCCGACCAGCGGCCCGCCGCGGTCGGCGTATATATCGGCCGCCGCTGGATCGGTTGAGTGAACCTCGGTCACGCCGGGCAGTTCGCGAAGCTGGCGGAGCAGCTCTTCCGGCGCGCGGTCGAAACGCACACGCAGCACGTAGCCGCCGGGGATCGACGATTTCAGCTCCCGCGGCGTCCCCTGCGCGATGATCTTGCCGTGATCGATGATCGCCAGGCGCTGGCACAGTTCGTCGGCTTCCTCCATGTAGTGCGTCGTCAGCACGATGGTCTTGCCCAGGCTGCCGTAGCCGCGCACGATCTCCCACAGCATCAGGCGCGTCTGCGGATCCAGGCCCGCCGAGGGTTCGTCGAGGAACAGTACCTCGGGATCGTGCATCATGGCGCGCGCGATGGAGAGCCGCTGCATCAGGCCGCCGGACAATTCGCGAACCATCTGGCCGGCGCGGTCGGTGAGCTTGAACTTCTCCAGTTGCTCATCGGCGCGGCGGGCTCGCTCGCGGGCGCTCTGGCCGAAGTAGGCGCCGTGAAACAGCAGCACCTCGCGGGTGGTCAGCGCGAAATCCAGGTTGGGCCGCTGCGGCACCACGCCAATCAAGCGCTTGGCCTTCACCTGCTGCTTCCAGACGTCGAACTCGCCGACGAATGCGCGGCCGCTGGTGGGCTCGGTGCGCGTGGTCAGGATGCCGATGGTGGTGGACTTGCCCGCGCCGTTCGGTCCCAGCAGGCCGAAGATTTGGCCGGCGGGGATCTCCAGGGAGACGTCGTCGAGCGCCAGGATTTCGATCTTCTTCTTTTTCTCCTTCCGCCCGCCGGTGCGGGCAGGACCGAAGGAAAAACCGCGAGCGCCGAGCGAGGAGGGTGGCGGCGAATTATAAATCTTGCGCAAATGCTCGATGCGAATCCCAATTCCCATGGATTAGGCTTCCTTTTTCTTGCTGGGATACACTTGATTCACCTCGTGGCGGCCGCGGCCCGGAAATCCGCCGAGGCTCCGGTTGTTTCCGTACGATATATCAAACCGCTTATTGAACGCAACCGGGGGGAGCGTCGCGCGCGACACCGGCAGGGCAATTCGTTCGGTTTCTTTTGTGCGCCGTAACTTCGAGCAGGTAGTCGGCCAGCGGCTTTGGTACAATGACATTGCCACCCTTCTTCAACGACACGGTGAGGTGCGAGAGCGGTTGAATCGGGCGGTCTCGAAAACCGTTGAACCTTTGCGGGTTCCGTGGGTTCGAATCCCACCCTCACCGCCAGCTTAGAATCAGAGCCAAGAGTATCCAGGTAGGCGCCGTACGTGGCTTGGAAGGAAATTGTGGTTGAGATGTCCCGCCCGGGGGACTCGCCACGCGCGCCGGCCAGGAGTGCGAGTGCGCGCTCGCATACCTCTGTGCTGCATTCAAGTCCAACCCGCATTCCCCCAAATGATCAGCGGCCTCGTTGAGCCACGCCGCTGAAGGATGAGCACCCAAGGCCGCATCGACTTCCAAGGTGGCCGTTGGTATCGATGAGTATCTGCTGAACAGGCTGATGCCCGTCGAAGGTGCGATCGTAAACTGGTCCAACAACGGCCCAAGACCAGCGTCTTGGATGAATGATCGATTGCGTATTGGTGAATTAGCCTGCCCGCCCAATGTGATATATTGATCGGCACTGTCAATTACGCACCTATGAGGGTCCTTCTCAGCCGTTTGCGAATCGCAGCCGAACCTCTCACTGGCTGGGTCGAAACGTCGAACGCCATGACGGTGGCGCTCCTGATTACCATTTTCGGCGGCATTTCGGTCGACGCTTTGGCGCGGCCGTGGAGCCAGGCGGCGGCCGACCTATGGGCGTGGGGCGCCTATCTGTTCCTGCTGATCTGCGGAACATCCAGGGAACGGAAGGAACTGTTCATCTGCCTGGCGATCGCCACGCTGGGAGAAACGTTCCTGGGATTCGTCTGGGGGTTATACGAATACCGTTTGCACAATCTGCCGTTATTCATTCCCGCCGGACATGGAGTGGTCTTCGCGGCGGGCCGCCGCATCACCAGGAACGTGCCGGGCTGGTTGCCCGGCGCGCTGGCCGTGGCGCTCGCACCGCTCGCGGTTGCAGGTTTCGCATTCGGCTACGACACTCAGGCGTCCCTCTGGTTCGGGGTGTTCCTCTTGTGCCTTCTGGCAGCTCGCGAACGCCGCTTCCCGGCAACCATGTTTGCGCTTGCCTTGCTCATCGAAACTCTTGGGACCAGCACGGGATCCTGGCAATACTTCAGCCGGGAACCCTGGTTTGGCTTAACCACCCTGACGCGGCCGCCCTTGTGGGCGGGAACCTATTATTGCGCGCTGGACATTCTGGTGGCGTATGTCTCGGTGGCGCGCGCCGCGCCGGCCTGGCGCCGCCTGATTCAGGTTCCGCTGCCGCCGGCCTGAGCGGCCGAGTCCGCAATCGCGGCGGCGGCCAGCTTTGCAGAAAGGGCGGCCGCTTCCACGCAGCCAACGTCGAACCCGTTCTTGGTCCAATCTCCGGCGAGAATCAGGTTGTCGAATCCGGACTTCCCCGGCTCCAGGCGATAGCGCCCGCTGCCCTCGAGACTCAGCACGTAACGCTCGGATGGCTCCACGTTGGCCCGCCAGTACTGCGAGTCCAGCCGTTGGGCGCCGACGCGGCCGCCGGGATCCACGAGCAGGTTCCAATCGAGACATTGGGGATCGCCGGGGTGCACGCCCTCGGGGAAAAGTGCGGCAACGTCCCGGCTGAGGAAGTCGCGCATCTGCGTTTTGGCCCGTTCGGTTTGGGTCGCGGGAAAATCGGAACGGGTCCACGGAGGCGGAATCTCGGCGGCGTCCTCGAGCGGTCCGAAGATGTATTGAACGCTCTTCACGGCATCGCCCCATCGCTCCGTGGGCAGCACCTGGCTCATGTCCGCCCAGGAATCGATAGGCTGCGTGTATCCGCTCATCAACTCAAATTGGCGGGCGGCGGCGGTTCCGGGGGCGGCAGCGTCCACGGCCCAGCCGAGTTCCTCGGCAGTCTTATTGAGCCAGATCTGGAACGACTGCGTCTGCGTCGTTTTGATGTTGGCGATCATATCGCGCCACGCCTGGCTGGTCGAGATCAGATCTTTGCAGATCGAGGGCAGCATGCCTATCGAAATGCCGAGCACAACGCGGTCGAAGTCCTGCCCCCGGCGGAGTGTGGCGGCCTGGCCCTTCCACCCCGACCAGCAGGATTCCAGGTTCACCGCGCGCAACCGGTCGCCCTCCACCAGTTGTTCGTAGAACGGCTCATTGGGCCAGCAGAACAGCCCGTTCACCTTTTTCAGTGGCTGGTATTCGGCTTCCTCGCCCTCTTTTGGGCGAACCGCCGCCTGCATGTTCAGTTCAATGCTGTCGATCGAAGAGCCTTTCACCCCCAGGTTCGTCACCTGGTGAAAGAAGCGGAACTTCACGCCACGGTGCCGCAGCGTGAGGTAGAGCGGCGTGAAGATCGTGTCGCCCATGCCGCTCTGCATTTTGTAGCAGTACGATCCGTTATAGCCGAAGAAAAGCTGCAGCACGCCGCGCAGCGTGCTGCCGGCTTCCATGGACGCGGATGCCGGTTTGGTTGCGCCGTCGCGGGAGCCGGTTGCTCCCTTGTCAAACGCGAAGCACGTATCGTAGAGGCCCTGTACAATCGGCGACCAGGGGTTGCGGCAGCCATGCGCACCGAGCCACGCGCTGTAATCCTGGCCGTTGATGACGTCGAATCCGCGCGAGAGAATTCCATCGTCGAAGATGCCGCGCAGGTGCGCCACCGCCAGATCGAGCAGCAGCCAGGCCCGGCGAATGTCGTCGTTGGTATCGATCAGGGGCTTCGCGTCGCGTTCCACAAGTTCCAGAAACGAGCGCAGCAGGCGCGAAATCACCTTCCCGCCCAGCCACTCGAGCGCCCGGTGCCAGAGCGTATCGACGCCGGCCAGGTCCGACTGGAGGCGCTTGATCACTTCCAGAATCCGCTGGAGAATGGTTTGCCCTTCGGGTGGAGCGGCCGCCCTGACCGCGAGGCGATGTACCTTGTCGAGGGCCCGGGCCGCGAGTCCGGCCTGAGTCACCGTGTGCGCCTTTAGTCCGGAGGCGCGGCTCAAGCCGTCGCGAATCCCGATCATCCACTCGACCAGACGGACCAACTGCGCCGTCAGCCCAACCGGTGGTTCGTAAGGCAGCCCCTCATGAGCCGGCAAAGTGATGTGCCAAGGTTTCCATTGCCCGCCGGCCACCTCCATGACGGTGGAATCGTTCTTCGGACGCATGGCGTCGGGTATGCATTGCTGGAACGGGCTTTCGGGCGTGAGGTTGTTCTGGCGGCAGTAGTCGTAGCAGCCCTTCAGCATTTGAAAGGCGGTCTGGTAGAAGCCGAACCAGACGTGCGGTCCATGCTCTTCGATACGGTCGTTGAGGGCGGCATTGCGGCCACACGCTCCCTTTCCGCCGAGCCGCCAGCCCATCTGGTAGACGGTGATCTCATAACGGTCCTGCCATCCCGGTTCGCTGGTCAACAGGTAGACAGTGGCCAGCGAGCCAACGCCGCCGCCCAATACCGCGATCTTCTGCTTCGGATTCGCCATGGAAATCGCTTGTTCCTGGTGCCGCGCCTTATCCCGCACCAGGGGAATTCGCAGCCGGATGGTCCATCTCCTCCCAGCCGCCAAGAATCGTCTTCGGATAACCCGAGATTCCCTGGGAGGCTTGCATACCCGACATGACGGCCGCCTCCACCGAGCCGGCGTTGATGCCGTTGCGCGTCCAGTCGCCGGCGAGGTACAGATTGCGGAATCCGGAGTCGTCCGATCGCAGCCGGAACCGTTTGCTGCCGGCCACCGAAAGCACGTAGCGATCCGCGGGATCGACGTTGGCGCGCACATACTGATGCCGCAGCCGGTCCGGCCCGCGCACGTCGCCGGGAGCGCGCATCAAGTCCCAGTTGAAGCTGCCGGGCTCGCCGGGCTTCGCGGCAAGCGGCCACAGCGTGAGAATCTGGTTCTGCACGAAGGCGCGCATGGTGTCGAACACGCGCTGCCACTGTGCGGCGGGAAAACCGCTCGGAGAACCCGGCGGCGGCGCCGGCTGGTCTTCGAGCGGGCCGACAAAATAGTGAATGCTCCCCTGCGGATCCGGCCAGCCTTCGCGCGGCAACACCTGGCTCATGTCGAGCCACGTGTCGATCGGCTCGATAAAGCCTTCGGCGGTGACTTCGTTCGAGCCGGCGCGCAGTTGCGCCGCCGGGCACGTCATCCAGATCTCGCAAAACTGCGTTTGCACGGTCTTGATGGCTTCCAGCATTTCCCGCCAGCGGCTGCTCGATTGGGCCAGCTCCCCGCAGATTCCGGGCAGGCTCGCAACGCTGATTCCCAATACGACTCGGTCGCAGTCGAGGTTCGGACCCACGCGCAGCGTCTTGGTCGAAACCCGGTAATCGCACCAGGCCGATTCCAGATTGAGACCGCGGCGTTCGATCTCGGCGCCTTCCGCCAGTTGCTCGTAGAACGGATGATTCGGCCAGCAACGGATGCCGCGGAACGGGGGGAACAGGGGTTGATACGTCAACGGGCCGCCAGTCGCAGTCGCTTGCACATCCAATTCCACCGACGCCAGCGCGTCTTTGGCCTCGTTCAATTTCAGCTCGCGCACGCGGTGGAAGAACGCGAACCGCACTCCACGGTGGCTGAGCGCAAGATAGAGCGGCGTAAAGATGGTCTCGCCCATGCCGGCGTTCATGCGGTACGAGTACGCCCCGGAATAACCGGCGAACATGCGCAGCAGGCTCTGCAACGCGGTGCCTGCGGCCAGGTTGGCGGCGGGCGGCCGCCGGTTGGGATTTTCTCCGGCTCCGCTGCGTCCGTCTTCATAGTGCGCTCCGGAATCGTAAACGCTGCGGATCACCGGCGACCAGGAGTCCGAACAGCCGTGCTTTTCCAGCCAGCGGGAAAGATCGAAGCCTTCTATGGCGTCATAACCGCGGAAGAACACATCGTCCGCGATCATGCCGCGCAGCAGGGCCACGCCCATGTCGAGCATTTGCCAGGAGTGGCGAATGTCGTCGTTGGAATCCAACAGGTCTTCGAGCGCTCGGTGCAGGTCGCGGATCAAGCCCTTGAAGATCCAACCGATGACGGAAAGCCCCAGCCGTCCGAGCCATGCCCAATTGCCGTCGCAGATGCGCCCGGCTTCGGTCTTGATGGTATCCAACAGGCCGTCGAAAGGGCTTTCGGATGCGACACGGGCCACTCCGGAACGTTCGCCGTGAACCCGCGTGAGGAGCGCGTGCGCCCGGGCAAGCCCCTTGACCACCAGGCCCCGGCCGCCGCCCAGGAAGCGAGTGCGGGGCGCCGCCCCCCGAAGCGCCTCGAAATGCCCGGCCAGCATGTGGAGGCCGCTCTCGATCAACGACCAGAAATCCGAATCGCCGGGCTCGACAGGGCTCCCGGCGCGGCGGGGTAAAGTCAGGCTCCACCAGCGCCATTGCTCGCGCCAATCATCCAGCACCACGGCGCTGTCCCTGGGGCTAAACGCGTCTTCCCACGACTGGAATCCATCCGGCGACAGAAGTCCGTTTTCTCTGCAATACCGGTACGCGTCCGCGATGTGACGGAATGCGTTGAAATAGAAGCCGAACCAGACGTGAGGGCCATGTTCCTCGATGCGCCAGTTTTCTTCGGGGTTGCGCGCGCTGGCGCCTTTTCCGCCCAGCCGCCAACCCTGCTGATATACGGTGATGTCGTAGCGGTCCTGCCAGTCCGGAACGTCGATCAGCTCACATGCCGCCGTGAGCGCCCCGATTCCACCGCCCAGAATCGCGATTCTCTCTTTCGTTCCGTCTGCCGCCATCCGCTCCATTCCACCGGGCAGAGCGCATCCGCCGTTCGCGTGATTATACATTATACTGATAGGCGTTTCCAATCCGGAAACCGGACCTGCCTTTAACCGCACTACATCGCCGGACCAGGCTCAGAGCCGGCCGGATTGACTCATGTCCGAGGCATTCACTGGCACCGAACGTTTCCGCATCGAACGCCGCATCGGCAGCGGCGGTATGGGTGTGGTTTATGCAGCGTTCGACAACGCCTGGCGCTGCCGCGTAGCGCTCAAGACCATTCCCCGGATCGACCCCGGCATGCTCTTGCACCTCAAGGAGGAGTTTCGCGCCTTAGCGGATTTGAGTCATCCCAATGTGATTCAGTTTTATGAGCTGCTCGGGGATGCGGAACAGTGTTTCTTCACCATGGAACTGATCGAGGGCGCCGGTTTTCTGGGCTATGTTGGCCGAAATCCGGCAGCGCCGCAAGAGGACATCCCGACCTCTTCGATGGTCGGCGCCGCGGCCGCCTCGCCGGGCGCCGAAGCGTGGGCATGCCCGCCGCCGCGGGAGAAGGTTCCCTGCGCCGCCGATCTGGAGCGGCTCCGCCCGTGTTTGCGGCAACTGGCGGCCGGCGTCTGCGCGCTTCACGAAAATGGCAGGCTGCATCGCGACATCAAGCCCAGCAACATTATGGTGGACCGCAGCGGCCGCGCCGTCCTGCTCGATTTCGGCCTGGTCAGCGTGCTCCACCGCGCGCAAGCGTCGCACGCCGCCGGAACGGCGTATTACATGGCACCCGAGCAAGCCGCCGGCCGCCAGTTGACGTTCGCCGCCGACTGGTACGCCGTCGGCGCCACCCTCTATGAAGCTCTCACCGGCTGGCCGCCGTTTGTGGGGGCGGCGCGGGACGTGCTGGCGCAGAAGCAGCGCACGGCCCCTCCCAGCCCGGGGGATCTGGCTGCCGGCGTGCCCGCCGATCTGGAGGCGCTCTGCATGGCGCTACTCGAAACCGCGCCCGAGCGGCGTCCGGCGGGAGATGACGTTTGGGCCATGCTTGGCGAGCCGCGTCATTCCGCCGCGCCGCGCTCGGCGCAGATCGGCCGCGTGGAAGCGCTCGTCGGACGCGATGCGGAGGCCAATTGTCTACGAGACGCGTTCCAAGACGCGCGACGCGGGCGCCTAACCGTGGTATTCGTACGCGGTGGTTCCGGTTGCGGCAAAACCGCCTTGATCAACGACGCGCTCGACCGCATCGCGGCCGATGCCGAGGCCATGGTTTTGCGCGGCCGCTGCTATGAACAGGAATCCGTTCCCTATAAGGGCTTCGACGAGCTTCTCGATCAGGTGGTCCGGATCTTGGACTCCTGGGAGCCGGACCGGCTCCGCGCGATTCTTCCGGCCCACATCGGCAGACTCGCCCAGGCGTTTCCCGTGCTGCGGCGCCTGACGCCGGAGGACGCCGCGGAGCGGGCCTCCGCGGACCCGGTCGAATCGCGAAGGGTGATCCGCGCGGCGCTGCGAGAACTTCTGCGCAGTCTGGCAGGCATCACGCCGGTGGTGCTGTTCCTCGACGATCTCCACTGGGGCGACGTCGATACGGCGGGCCTGCTGATGGAGTTGATGCGGCCGCCGAATTCGGCCGCAATGCTGATTGTCTGCGCCTTCCGCAGCCACCAGCCCAGCCGGTGCCTGGAGGCGATTTCCCGCTTTCCGCTGGATGCCGGGGTGGACCGGCGCGACATCGAGGTCGGTCCCCTGGGACCGGAGCAATCCCACAGGTTGGCGGAGATGCTCCTGCCGGACAGCCCTTGGCGCGCCCAATGGGCCACGTGGATCGCCAGAGAATCCGCCGGCAATCCGTTCTTCGCTCAAGTGCTCGCGCTTTACTCGGTGCGCGGAGGAACGCCCGCCGCGCTTCCCGGCGGCCAGTTCGCAGCCGATCTCACTATGGAGAACGCCATCTGGCTCTGGATCCAGGGACTGCCGGAGGAAGCCATCCGCGTGCTGGAGACCATCGCCGTATGCAGCCGGCCGCTGAGCCACACCGATGCCCTATCCGCCGCGAATGCCCGCCGGGATCCGTCGCTGCTGGCGCGGCTGCGAGCGGCTAAGACGGTAAGCAGCACGGGACCGGGGCCGGACGACAACGTCCAGGTCTACCACGATCGCATCCGCGAGACCATTCTCGCCCGGCTGCCGGATGCGACCCTCCGCGAATGCCACGGCTCGCTGGCCCAAACCTTCGCTCGCCACGACGATCCCGACGCAGAGCAGGTGGCGGTGCACTGCGAGGGCGCCGGCGACACCGCCGGCGCCGGCCGCTGGTACGCCATGGCCGCGGACCGGGCCAACGCCGCATTGGCATTCGATCGCGCCTGCGGCCTGTATCGCGCCGCCTTGAAGTACGCGCCGCTCGACGACGCCGAGCGGCTGCGGCTCGAGCGCGGCCTGGCCGATGCCCTCGCGAATTCCGGCCGCGGAGCCGACGCAGCGCGCCACTACATGGTCATCCATGGCCATGCGCCGCAGCAGGAGCGCGGCGCCCTCCTGGAGCGCGCGGCGCACCTGCTCTGCGCCAGCGGCCACGTGGACGAAGGGATCGCGGCGTACCGAACCGTGTTGGCGGGGCTGGGTACCCGTTTCCCCTCGTCGAAGACGTGGTTGATCGCCGGTATCCTATGGAACGATTTGCGGCTGCGCATCCGCGGTTTGAAGTTCCGCGAAGCTCGCGCCCAGGATGTTTCCGCCGCCGCGGCCGCACGCGTGGATGCGCTCTGGTCCGCAAGCCTGGGGCTGAGCATGGTCGATATCGCGGCGGGAGCGTACTTCATTCTGTATGGCTTGCGGGCCGCGCTCCGTCTCGGCGATTCCGGCCGGATCGCCCGCGCCCTTTCCTGGGCGGCCTTGCACGAGAGCTCCCGCGGGCCGAAAGGGAAGCAGCGCGGCCTGCTGCTGCTCGAACGGTGCCGCGAGATTGCCGAGCAAAGCGGCGACTCGCGCGCCATGATGTGGTATCAACTCGCGGGGGGCGCTTCGTGGATGCAGCTGGCAAGCTGGCGCAGGTCCATAGAGATGTTGCAAACCGCCGAGAGCATGCTGCGCGAGCACGGCCGCGATGTCGATCGGGAAATCACCAATGGGCAAATATTCCTGCTGCTCGCTCACTTCGGCATGGGCAATCTGGCCGAAGTGGCGCGCCGGGGCCCGGCCGTGTACGAGCGCGCGCTCGAGCGCGGCAACTTGTTCGCCGCCGCGTGCGTGGGTTCGTGGGTGATACCGCAGGTGCGTTTGGCTCTCGACGATCCCGAAGGAGCCCGCCGCGCCGCCGATCAAGCCGTGGAACAGTGGTCGCAGCAAGGTTACCACCTGCAACATCTGTGGGCCGTAGAGTCCAAGACTTTTGTTCTGCTCTACGAGAGTGAAGGCGAGAAAGCCGTGGAGTACTTGGACTCCCATTGGCGGGCAGCGGTGAAGTCGCTGCTATTTCGGGCGCATCTGCCGCGGGCGTACGCGATCCACGCCCGCGCCCGCGCCTGCCTGATGGCCGCGGAACGCTCTCCCCAGCGCGGCCGATTGATTCGAGAGGCGCTCTCCCTGGCGCACAGGATGGACAAGGAGCAGGCTCCCTGGTGCACGGCGGCGGCCGTTCTGTTGCGGGCCGGCGCCGCCCATCTGCGCCGCCAACCGGATGCGATTCGGTTGCTGCGCGAAGCCGAACGCCTTTGCGCGCGCGCCGACATAGGAGCCTACGTGGCGTCCATTCGCTGGTATCTGGGCCGGTTGCTGGACGGAGAAGAAGCCGCGCGCTACCGCGCCGAGGCGGAACACTGGATGAACGCGGAGGGAATTCGCAATCCCGCCCGCTACGTGCGCATCTATGTCTCCGGCTTTGGGGCGCTGGATTCGGCGGTGGAACCGGCCGCTGGTAGAGCGGACGCATCGGGTGAACCTGCCGGCCGATGACGATGCCAAGGGCTGCCGCCCGGTCTGGGGCGCTCGGCTACACGGACGGTCCTCGCCCCGGATTGGGCGGCGGCGCGGCTGGCGGCGTGGAGCCGGTGGCTTGCGGAGCACCGCCCCACGGTTGCGTAACCCCTGGAGGCTGCGCCGGTGTCAAAGTCGCGGGCGCAACCTCGTCCAAGACCTTCTCGGACGTCAGCCGCCACGGCACGAAGGCGCGAAACGGTGCGTAGACCGGGTCCGGCCAGATAATGGTGTTCTCGACGATGGGGGGGTAAACCACCTCGATCGGTTGCGTAATGCCTGGAATCACGTCGCCCACCCGCAGATCGATTCTCGCTTGTGTCACGTCCCATGCCAGCCCGCGATCGAACCGGAAATCGAAGACGCTGCGGCAGAGTTTGCCGAACGGGTTCACTCCTATGATGTTCGGGGGCAGCAACTGGCGCATGGCATCGACCCGCTCGTTCGGCTCCGCCAGCACGAGGTCGCCATAAGTGTACTGGCCGTCCATGACGGGCTTTCCGCCCAGCAAGGTTTTCACGCTGAACTCCCCGCTCTTCGGGCTGATGCCCGGGTCGGTCTGCATGGCTTCCACCTGAACCCGGTCCCAGTACTTGCGGAAACCGCTGAGCCGGCCCAGAACTACGGGAAGCAAGCGATTGAGAAAACCGCGATAGGGGTACAGATATGGCCCGATCGATCCGCCGCCTGGCTGCTCCAGTTGCACGCCGGGAATGGCGGAGAACACTTCGTAGTAGTTGACTCCGATCCACGTTCCCAGGCGCGGCCGGGCGTCCTCGATGATGCCGATCGACAACAGAATCGGATACATCCCTGCCCGCGCATACGATGGAGTCAGTTTCAGACCCTTGGGCAGCGCTTTCGCGGCCGCTTCCATCTTGGTACGGACAGTGACGAATGTGATCGTGTAGTAGCCCGTCCAGTCCAGCCAGGAAACCGGTTCGTGCGCTGAAAAAACCGGCTTGCCGACCTTGGGCCGTGCTGATGCGGGTTGGGAAACTGGCGCCGGATTAGTATTGGATGACATTACTCGATGTGGCCGGGCTTGGCTCCCGGACCGCTCCTTTTTGGCCTCAAGGCCTGCAAGTTGTTGCCCAGTTTAGTATAGTAATTAACAATACGCAACCGGCAGGACTTCCGCCGCGCTCGACTCCGAGCGGCGAAATACCGTAACGGAAGCGAGGGGAAAATGCGACAAATCAAATGGATACCACTGGCCATCGCTTTGGTTCATTGGATGGGGTGTGCCTTGTTGGCGCAGACTCCGGCGATGGGACAACTCGGCGGCGTGGTGCGCGATCCGAGCGGCGCGTTGGTGCCGGGGGCCGTGGTGACAGCGGCCAATGATGGGGGCGTGGCGCGAGCCGTTCTGACAGGCGGCGACGGCCGTTATGAGTTTCCGCTGCTTCCCCCCGGAATTTATCAGATCCAGGTCACGAAGGACGGCTTTGCGGAAGCGGTTCTCGAAGGCATCCCGGTTCGCATCACGGAATCCTCGACCGTGGATGTAAAGCTCCAGTTGGCCACGCGCAGAGAGGCAGCCGAGGTAGTTGCCCAGGAGCCTATGGTCGAAACCGAAAGCGCCGCCCGCGGAGAGGTCATCCCCAGCTCCGCGATTCGCCAATTGCCGCTCGTCACGGGCAATTTTCAGCAACTTCTCACGCTGACTCCCGGCGCCAGCGGCGCCATCAACAACTCTTCGGATCTGGGACGCGGAGACGCCGTGTTCAGTGTCAATGGCCAGCGAACTCTTTCCAACAGCATCGTCCTCAATGGCGTCGACATCAGTTCCATCGGAACCGGCTCCACGCCGAACCTCGCCGTGCCCGCCACGGATTCCCTGGAGGAGTTCATCGTGCAGACCAATCTCTACGACGCGGCTCAGGGGCGGAACGCCGGAAGCGTAGTCGCAGCGGTCACGAAATCGGGCTCGAACAGGTTCAACGGCAGCATCTACGAATTTCTGCGCAACACGTCGCTCGATGCCGGCGGGTTCTTTCTCAACCGGGCAGGCATCGCCCGCCCGCCCTATCATCGCAACGTGTTCGGCGGAGATCTGGGCGGACCGCTGTCGAAGGACCGCGCCTTTTTCTTCGTGTCGTACCAGGGAACGCGGGAAGTGAACGGCACTTCTCTTGAGAACTCGCTGGGAACGGCCTTCGTACCCGGCGACCTTTCCAATGACCGGTCCCTGACCGCCCTTACCGCTCTGGCCGCCAGCTACGGCGTTCCGGCTTGCGGCAGCGCCCCTTCTCCTACAGGCTGCTTCAGCCCCACGGCGCAAGCGCTGCTACAGGCGAAATTGCCGGACGGCCGCTTTGTCATCCCATCGGCGCCGCACCCCGTGCCGGTCCCCGCCGGCGGAACGCCGGCAGCGCCGGTGGCGGTACCGGTGGTAGCGATTTCGCTCTTCCGCGAAGATCAGCTCAATGCCAATCTCGATGTCGCCTTGTCGCGCGCCAATCGTCTCTCGTTGAAAGCCTTCGGCGCCGACAATCCCGAGACGCAGGGCCTGTACAATTCCTTCGGCACCGGCAATGCCCTCCCGGTCGCTGGTTTCGGATCCACGGGCAAATTCGACCAGCGAGTGCTTGCCGCCGACGATACGCACGCTTTCAAGGGTTCGCTGCTCAACGACTTCCGATTTGGCGTATCCGCTATTCCCACGAACTCCGTGCCGCAGGAGCCGATCTCGGCGTCGCAAATCGGAATCAGTTCTCCCTTGGGGCGGCTGTTTCCGGGCATGCCGGAGATTTCCGTTGCCAACTATTTCGACCTGGGCGCCTCTCCGTTCTCCGACAACCGTGCGGCGGAAATGGACTACACCGTCTCCGACACCCTGGCATGGCACAAGGGGCGGCACACCCTGAGGCTGGGAGCCGAATACAAGCATCATGAAGTGGCAACCGACTTCAACCTCTACACGCGCGGCCAGATCTTTTTTCTCGGCCTCTCCGGCGACCCCTTCCGCGACTTCCTGGGCGGATTCTACGACCTGGGCGGCTTGAGCATCATCGGCTCGGGAGTGAATAATCGCGACGCCTTATCGTACGACTTGACGGGCTTTGCGGCCGATACCTGGGTAATTGGCGATCGTCTGACGCTCAACCTCGGACTCCGCTACGAGTACTTCAGCCCTTTCACCGAAGCGCAGGGGCGTTACATCGGATTCGATCCGAGCCTCTTGAAAACCGCCGCGATTGCGGGGTTGCCGCCCGGCGACAACGTTGCCGTCGCGGGCGGATTCGTCCAGGCCGCCAATGCGGCCTCGCCCGTTCCCGGTATTCCCGAGACGCGTTCTTCCATCGTTCCTCCCGATAAGAACAACTTTGCTCCGCGTCTCGGCATCGCCTGGCAGCCATTCTCCGGCCGGAATCGCTTGGTTGTCGTGCGCGGCGGATACGGGGTTTACTATGACAAACCCAACTCGCGGTATTTCAACTATCAGATTCTCGCCTTCCCGTACTACCTGTTGGGGCAGGGCGTCGCGACTCCCATCGCCACGCCATTCGTCCAGGTTCCGCAGCCAAACCAGTTTCCGCTGGCGGTGAATTCACCGGCATTGTTCCCGTACGGCGGTCCGCCCGCGTTCCTCCCCGGCCCCACCGGAACCCTGCAACCGGTCTCCGCGTCAGGCATCTATCCCGACATCGGCGACTTTCGCACGCCTTACGTCCAGCAATACAGCTTGGGGATACAGAGCGAACTCGGGAACCAGTGGGTTGCCGACGTGAGCTACGTAGGCTCCAGCGGACGCAAGCTCCTCCGCCTTCAAGACGCGAACCAGCCCACCGCTCCCTCCGCCAGCGCGGTTGGGCTGCTGAGCCCCGGCCTATCCAGTCTGGTCGTCGAGGGGTTTGGCTTCCACCTGGCCCAAACGTCCGCCAACTCCATCTACAATTCCCTTCAGGGCAGTCTGTCCCGGCGTCTGGCGAACGGCCTCCAGGGCCTCATATCCTATACCTATAGCCACTCGCTCGACGATTTTTCCGGCGACGCCAGCGGCACCAGCGATGTGAACGCGGTCCCGGGCAACCAGTCCACGCTCAACAATCGCGGAAGTTCCGACTTTGATCGCCGACAGCGCTTCGTGCTCAGTGGCGTTTATAACCTTCCGAAACTGTACCGCGGCTCGTCCGGCCCGGCTCATGATATCGCCAACGGCTGGACGCTCTCCGCCATCGTCACGATACAGAGCGGCACGCCTTTTTCCGTGCTTACGAGTTCGACGGCATTCGTCAATGCGCGGGCCGACTGGAACCCGGCCGAACCAAATTGCGCACCGGCCGGGAGCGACGGTGTGGAAAGCCGCTTGAACGCCTACTTTGACGTTTCCTGCTTTGCGCCAGCGACGGCACCCGGCGACTTCGGAACCACCGGGCGGAACATTCTACGCGGGCCCGCCCAGAGCGATGTCGACCTTTCGGCAGTCAAATCGCTCGCGCTCGGGGAGCGGACCAGGTTCGAGTTCCGCACCGAGTTTTTCAACGCCCTGAATCGGCCCAGTTTCGCCAACCCGGTGAATTCGCTCTCGAGCGCCAACGTCGCGCAGATCGTCGCCACCTCGACCGGGCCGAGAGTGATTCAGCTTGCGGCGAAGGTCAATTTCTAACGGGGTTCGGATTCTTGCTTCCAAGCCGCGTCCCGGCGGGAACCGCCCGGTTAGTGTAAGTTCTCGTTCAGCAGCTTGGCTAGGCGCGCACCGGCCAGGGCGATGCGCGCTTTGGCATCTTGCATCGCCGTGTCGTAGTACGCCTGTGTGATGGCGTAAGAGGAACCGCCCGTCGGCGCCAGGCCCTTGCCGATGGGCGTACAATACGCATCCTTCTCAGCCATGGTCAGCGACTCCTTGGCCCAATCGTTTGGGTCGGTGTCGGTGAGGTCGCCCTGCGCCGCGGGAAGCGCCTTGGCAAATGTCACCGCGAAGGGCAGCGCCGGAGCCGGCTCACCCTCGCCGGGCAGATCGTCCCAAAACGCATGCAGCTCTGTCGGCGCAGCCTTCGATAAGGTGCCTTCGAACTGCTTCTTCATTGCCGTAGGCATCGTGATGTTGATGTCGTTGCCGCCTGCATCTCCTTTGTTCGCGAAGAAACGAACCGTGCCATGCAGGGGCTGATGAATGTCGCCAACCAGATGTTCCAGCCAGACCAGTTCGTAAGACTTCAACAGATCGAGGCCGGCATCGGTCGAGGCTATCGCGATGCGCAGCACGGCGATCTGTGTGGCTGCGTTCGGCGTCGGCGTGGCGGGCACTTTCGACTTATCCGATGCGAATCCTGCATCCACGAAATGCCAGTACCCATGGCTGGCCGTGTCGGTGTAACCAACGGCGGGCTCGGACGGTTTGTTACCCGCCGGAGGGGTATCGGAGTCTCTCAACCATTCGTGCTTAATCGTGTCGGGCCACGTGGCGGCGCGCATGAACAGATAGAGATTCCGCTCATCTTGCGAAAGTCCGGCCGGCAGATCGTTCACCCAATCGGCATAGCCTGGAATCGATTTCGTGTTCGCGGAGTTATGCAACGTCGGCACCATCGCCAGAAGCTCGATGACCCGCTTTTGCGTATCGGGATTCAACTGTTGCCAGGCAACGCATGCAACAGCCTCATGTCCGGTGTTCCCCCAGCCCAAAACTCGCTGGGGAGCCGCCAGCGCCAGTACCAGCAGGCAAGGCAGAGCCCCGCCCCGCACAGTTCTCGATAAACCAGTGTGCGCGTGTTGAAGGACCATAATTTACCTCCGTTCGATCTATGCCTCGAGCCGGCAACCGCTCGCGCGGCCGAGAGTGTCACGTGCCAGCTTTCACCGCCGCGTTCGGCAGTGACCGCGAATCTTTCTGATAACTGTAGCGCAGAAACGCTGCAAAAGGGGCACAAGTTCTTGCACCCTCCGAGGCTTCCGCTGAAAGTCACGCGTTCGGAACCGGGGAGCCATGATCCGGGCCGCATCGGCGGCGGAGCGAAAGCCCAGCCCGCTGAGAAAGCAGGGGTAGCTCCGCCATCTCATGGAAGCGATGAAGATACCAGTGGGGGGCCGGCAATCCTGACGGCCGGACCCCTCAATGCCTGACGGAGACCCTAGCCCACGCTTGTCAATGAGCCGGCGGCTGAAGATGCGCCCGGCTGACGCGAATCAACGGCAAGCAGGGGAAACGCAATCTTAAAAGCAGAACCCGCGTTCTCTTTGCTGTCGGCCGAAAGAGATGCCTGATGGACGTTCGCGATCCACGTGGCGATGGAGAGACCCAGCCCGGAACCTTCCACCTGGCTCCTGGAGGGGTCGGCGCGATAGAAACGGCCAAAGATATGCGGCAGGTCGGCTGCCGAGATCCCCATTCCGTTATCCTCGACCGCGACCGTTACCTTCTCCACACCGGCGGCCAGCGTCACCTGTATTGCGCCTGGCGACGGGGTATACTTCGCGGCGTTATCCAAGAGTATCCACAGTAATCGGTTGAGACTGGAGTAATCTCCCCACACAGTTGCGTGGCAACTGTTCTCGATATGGATCGTCAGGGTGTGTCCGCGCTCATCGATGAGCGAACGAGCTTTATGGCAAACCACTTTCACCAGTTCAACCAGATCGACCGGCTCGAAGGCGAGCCGGGAATTGCCGGCGTCGGCGCGCGCCAACGTCAGCATGTCTTTCAGCAGACGGCTGGCTTTCCGGCACTCCGCGACAATCTCTTCGAAAGCGCGCTGGCTGGCCGCATCGATCTGTTGGTTCCGCAGCGCAAGCTCCGCGGTGGTCAGCACAAACGATACCGGATTGCGAAGCTCATGCGAGGCGTCGCCGGTGAATCGCTTGATTTCGTTCACTGCCGATTCCAGGCGCGCGAGCATCGCATTGTAGGTTTCCGAAAGCCGCTGTAGCTCGTCCCTCGTTTCCGCGACCGGCAGCCTCTCAGAGAGATTCGAGACACTGATCGAGCGGGTGGCCGCGATAATCCGGTCAACCGGCTTGAGCGCTCTTCGGCTGAGTAAGTATCCACCGAGTGCCGAGATGGCCAGCAGAGCCGGGATGGCCCATAGCAGGCCGGCGGAGAAGGCATGCAAAACGGTACGGTTACCCTCCAGCGGGGCCGCGGCGCACAGCACAAGCGGTTCCGAACCCGAAGGGTAGGGATGCGCCAAAACGCGATACGGCTGCCCGAGGAACGTGACCTCGGCGAAGCGGTCGCGATCGATCGGTGCGACGCGGGGCCACGGGAATGCCTGCGCGGCTGCGGTCGGAGAAGGCAGAGCGCGAGTCCCATTGGTTTGGAAAACCTCGATCAGCCCCCCGCCTGTCGCGTCCGCGAAGCCTCGAAACTTTCTGGCGCGCTGTCCGGGGGAATCCGCCTGAGTGTCGCGCAGCAAGTCGCCCAACCGGTCGGCACGCCTCTCCAGCGTCCGGGATCGCCCGGATGTGAGAGTGTCTTGCAAGTCGAGCCACATGACGGCGCCGAACAGAGCTAGTCCCGCGAAGAACACTGAGGAGAACCAGATTGTGAGCCGGAGTGAAATGGAACGATAGGCCATCAACAGCTTTCACTCCGGATGGAGTAGCCCACGCCACGGACCGTGTGCAGCAGTTCGGCTTCTCCGGGCTGCGTGATCTTCGACCGCAAAGAACGTACAAAGAAGTACAGGTTCGCGTCGCTAACATCGGACTCCATTCCCCAGCCTTCTTCGATCAGCACCTCTCTCGGCACGACCATGCCGGCGCGCCGTATCAATGTTTCCAAGAGGGCATACTCGGTGCGCGTCAGGGACACGGTCCGGTCGCCGCGCTGCATTTGGTAAGTGCCCGGATTCAGTCTCAAGTCCCCGAATTTCAGGTCCGTGCGCTGTGGCGCCTGAGCACGGCGGGCAACCGCTCTGACTCGCGCGAGAAGAATGTCCAGTTCGAATGGCTTGGTGAGATAGTCGTCAGCGCCGCAGTCCAGCCCGTGTACGATGTCGGGCCCGGCATCGCGCGCCGAAACGATGATGACGGGTGTTTGAAGCCGCGCCTCCCGAAGCCTCCGCAGCACGCTCAGGCCATCCAGCCGGGGAAGCATGACGTCGAGCAGAATCACGTCGATGTCAGCCGCCATGCCCAGTCTGAGAGCCCGATCTCCATCGTAGGCAAGCAGGACGGAATGCCCCTCAGTCTCAAGTGCTCTGCGCAACAGATCGGCGGTATTCGGTCTGTCTTCGGCTATTAAGATTCGTATGTCCCGATTTTGAATCGCGAAGGTTAATATCCGATGACGATACCGTAAAATTCTCGCATCCGGGCCGCTTCCTCAGACTGCCCTCAGACTCGCTTGTTCTAATACCGCTGTGGCACTCTCGCTTGTGCTGCGAAAGAAAAGGAATCGTAACGGGAGGAACTGTTATGCGCAGGTTCATGAGTTTTGTACCGGGCACCGTATGGTGCCTTGTTGCAGCCCTTATTCTCACGGGCTATGTTTCGTCCGCCGCTGGGGTAGACACAAAGGGCGTGATCGCCGGACGAGTCGTCGATAGCTCCGGCGCAATTCTCCACGGTGCTCAGGTGCAGTTGCAGTCCAAGGGTCTGGCAGTGGCGTCGGATGAGCGCGGCGAGTTTTCTCTTGCCGATCTCGCCCCTGGAAGCTATAGAATCCAGGTCTCCTACGTGGGTTTCAAACCCTTCGAAACCGACGTCACCGTGGCAGCCGGCGAACTCAAGCGCGTGGATGTCCGTTTGGAAGTCGCTTCTCGGGCCGACCAGGTCCTTGTGACGGCCGAACGGCCGCGCGGCGAAGACGAAGCCATCAACCGCACCCGCATGGCCGACAACCTTCTCCAGGTACTGCCGGCGGAAGTGATCACCTCATTACCCAATGCCAATGTGGCCGACGCTCTGGGCAGGCTCCCGTCCATCACTTTGGAACGGATCGAAGGCGAGGGAGTCTACGTAATGGTGCGCGGCACCGAAGCGCGCCTTACCAACGTCACCATCGACGGCATCACCATTCCTTCACCGGAACCCACCGTGCGGCAGGTGAGACTCGACGTGCTTCCCGCCGATCTGGTGGAGTCCGTCGAAGTGAACAAGACCCTGGCGCCCAATATGGATGGCGACGGCATCGGCGGATCGGTCAATATGAAAACCAAAACCGCCGGCGAGTTCCCTACGATTAACCTCTTTGGCCTCGGCGGCTATAACCCCATCCTCGGCGGCCGCGAAAATACCGAAGACGGCGGGACCATCGGCCATCGCTTCGGGCGCGATCGGAAGCTCGGTATCCTCTTTGGCGGATCGTTCGACTATAACGGCCGCGGCATCGACAACTGGCAGCCGGCCATCGATCCCACGTCCACCTTCGCCAAGCCCATCTATGACGACAACACGATCCGCGAATATCGTTACTATCGGAACCGTTGGGGCTATGCAGGCACAGCCGATTACAAGTTAAACGACTTTACCGGCATCTACTTCAAGGGCTTCTATTCGAATCTAAAGGACTACGGTGATAAGTGGTATTACGAACCGCAGTTAAGCGGCAATCCTAAGTTTTACACTTCCAGCAAGCGACCGGACGCTTCTGTCAGCAGTTACACGTTTGGCGGACATACTCAATTCGGCCCTTCGACAGTAACTTGGGCAGTTTCTGCGTCCAACTCTTATGAGCTCGATTCCGCCGGCAATCCCAAGGCCGATTTCTCCTGGCTCGGCGCCTCACTAAGCTGCGGCTACGATCCCACGGCGCAAACCAATCCCAATGTCCCCCACTTTGGCAACAATTGCGATGGGCCTAATTCTCCGCTTCAGGTGGCTACCAATTGGGGTTTCAAGGACATCACAATCTCTACCGGAAAAACCGCGCAGATGAACCTCACTGCCTCCGGCTCCTATGCAACCCTTTACCATCTCGGTTCTCACTTTGGGGTCTTTGAGTTTGGCGGTAAGATCCGCAATGGGCACAAATACCAGAACTCCACCGAGGACGTCTACGATGGCTGGAAAGCCGCCAACTATCCGATGACGGAGTTCTTAAGCACCTTCAGCAGCAATAATTACCAAAGCGGCGACTACTTCGGAGGACACTTCGGCCCCGTTTCCGCCTTCACTCAGATCGAGAGCTTTACGCTTGGCAATCTGACAAAGTACCTGGATGGCTATAAGACAGCCGCCGACGGTTACCCCAACGTGTTCGATATTATCGAGCGGATCTCCGCCGGCTACCTGATGAACACGATGGATTTCGGCAAGCTGCACGTGATGGCGGGCGTTCGCTTTGAGGGCACGCAGATGAACACGCTAGGCTACAACGTGACGCTGTATCCCGCGGGCAGCCCGAATTGCGTCCTCGCCACGGGTTGCGGAGTCCCGGTTCCCACTCACAACAATCCCTCTTACGTCGATGCGCTGCCAAGCGTTTCCCTCCGGTACGCTCTAGACAACGAGTCCGGCTTGCGTCTGGTCTACGCCCGCGGCGTAGCTCGTCCCGACGCCTACCAGTTGGTGCCCTACGTCACGGAAGACGATTCCACCAATCCCGCCACGATTGCGCTGGGCAATCCCGCGCTCAAGCCGGAGCATGCCAATAACTACGATCTGCTCTACGAGCGCTATCTCAATCCCGCGGGAATTCTCCAGGCAGGTTTCTTCGCCAAGCAACTCTCCGGCACGCTGATCAGTACCTCCTACACGTCTGATAGCGGCCCCTACTCGGGCGACCTGGTTTCGCAGTGGCTCAACGTGAGCAACGCCGACCTATACGGCTTCGAGATCTCTTACCAGCAGCGTCTTTCCCGGCTGCCGGGCCTGCTGAATGGCCTCGGCATTCTGGCCAACTATAGTTGGACTGGCTCCAAGGTCTTCCACATTCCCGGCCGTCTCGATAGCCCGGCGTTGCAGCAGCAGTCTCCTAACACCTGGAACATCAGTCCCACTTACGACAAAGGCCGCTTCTCAATGCGCGTGGGCCTCTCTTACAACGGACCGTGCATCTTCCAGTACGAATACCAGACCTCCTCGGATGTGAGCGAACTGGGCCCGAAAGGCCCCAGCGGGGATATCTACACCCTGCCTCATCTGCAACTCGACGCGCAAGCCAGCTTCCGGATTGGTAAGGGACTCTCCGCGGTGGTCTACGGCCTGAACCTCACCAACGAGGTGTTCGGTTATTACCAGGGCAGCCCGATCTTCGTCAATCAACGTGAGTTCTACAAGACCGATTACGCCGGCGGCTTCCGGTACACTTTCAATCGTGAGAAATAACCGGCTCGTCGCAATCATACTTTTTGCGCTGGTGGCAGCCTGGCCGCTGGCCGCCGCGCCACGGCTTGTGTATGTGGTGATCGTCAGCCGCCATGGCGTCCGCGCCCCCACTTGGGATACCGCTCGCCTGAACCAGTGCTCGGCCGAGCCATGGCCCGAATGGGGCATCCCTCCCGGCAATCTCACGCCGCACGGGCGGGAACTCATCCGGCTCATGGGCGCCTACTACCGCGACTGGCTCGTTGGCGAACACCTGATCCGCCGGGATGGGTGCCAGGACGCCCCGCACATTTACATTCGGGCCGACAAGGATCAACGGACTCTCGAAACCGGCCGCGCCCTCGCCGAATCGATCGAGCCCGGTTGCGGAATCGGCATCCACGCGCAGCCGGAGGGCGAGAGCGATCCCCTGTTTTCCGGCGCCGGCACTCCCGACCCGGAACGTTCGCTCGCCGCCGTACGTGATCGCCTCGGCCCCAATCCGCAAGAGCTGATCGCCGACCACCGCGCCGCCCTCGACACCTTGCAGTACATACTCCGCGGCCGCGCGGATGTACGGGACGACATTAGCGTCTGCCTTAAGGGCAAGTCAGTTGAATTGACGGGCCCGTTCGCGGCCGGATCAACCTTCAGCGAAAATCTGCTGCTGGAATACGCCAACGGAATCGCGGGCGAGGCGCTCGGCTGGGGCCGGCTGACGCGCGAAAACCTGAACCGCGTCTTGGAACTGCATGCGGTGTATACCGATCTGATGCGCCGCACGCCCTACATTGCACGCGCCCGCGGGTCGAACCTCCTGGCGCATGTCTTGCGCTCGATGGAGCAGGCCGCATCCGGCAAGTCCACCGCGGGAGCTTTGGGGCAGCCGGGTGATGTTCTCCTGGTCCTCTCCGCGCACGACACCAATCTGTCCAATCTTTCGGGAATGCTCGGCCTTTCCTGGAATCTGCCGGGATACCAGCCAGACGATACGCCGCCTGGCGGGGCGCTGATTTTCTCCGTGTGGCGCGAGTCGGGCACCGGACAGTTCTCAGTGAAGTTGCGCTACCTCGCCCAGACGCTCGACCAAATGCGCAACGCAAGCCCCCTATCCATCACTGCTCCGCCGGCGAGCCAGGATGTGTCGCTGCCCGGCTGTGAGGCGGCACAAGGGGATAGCGGCTGCCCCTGGGAAACCGCCCGCCTGGTGATGCAGAGGGCGATTGATCCGCAGTTTACATTGAGGGAGCCGATTCCGCCACCTCTTTACGCGCGCTGACACGTCGTTACAAGGCACCTGCAGTCGCAGTTGGACGATCCAGTCTGGGCCACGAAGCGCGAAATCATCCGCGCGGTTGTTCGGCGCATTGAGATCAGGCGAAGGGAAATCGCGATTGTCCTCCGCCTGCCGACGGAGGCGAGCGCTCGATGTTTGGAGCGAATTATGGTGACATTGTCCCCGGGCGGCATGTGCCCTTGAGCGATTCCTTAAGAACCGTAGCCGGGGCCGCCAGGCCACCCGCACTCTTTCCACAGTTTTTCCCAATTCCAGATCCCGTACGCGACCTTGTTCGGCAACGGGAATCCGAGCTGATGCGCGAGCATACATACCTGCCCGCGATGGTGGGCTTCGTGAGAGAGCATGTAGCACAGCATTTCCAGGCCAACCGGCCAAGGCCGAGCCCAGCCGTCTCTGCGAAACTGCTCGACGCGGCCTCCACCACCGCCGAGCGCTTCAGCGAGCATCTCCGCGCAGCGAGCGGCGCTCTCGGCCAATCCCGCACGGGCCTGCTGCGGCGTGCAGCGCGCGCGGTTGAGCTGCGGTGGAACCTTCAGGTGCGGAGCGGTAAGCCTGACCCACTTGGAGCGGACATTGTGCATGTGCGTGAAGATCGCCGCAATGGGGCGGGCCTTGCCGGGCGGTTTGGCTCTCCAGGCGGTGGGGTCGAGATGTTCGATAAGAATCTGGTTGATGCGCTCATTGGCGGCAAAGATCCGGACGGCGGCTCGGCCGAGTTGAGTGTGGACCTTGTGTTGACGCGTGGGCACGGCTCCCTACTCCTTGACCTATGATAATTCCGGGCCGCCGGCCACTCGGAAAGTGGGCCGCCGGAGCCGGACTGCGATTCGGCCTGGCGACGGCGATGTTTCGGGTTACCGGAAACTGCCCTGTCCACCCGGACGAGAAGTCACCAAACCGTCGAGTGGGCCTCGGCCAGCCGTGAGCGGCGCCCGCTCCACGCGCGCGCTATTCGCTATTATCGGAAGCCAACTCCGCGGGCAAGCCGGCCGCTCGACGCTGCAGCGCAGGAATCGCGTATGGCTTCCGGCAGCCGCGGTCACGTAGAGGTCCATTTGCAGCTCTTTGACGTTCGAAAAAAACGATTCCGCCTGCGCGACGACCGCTTGGTTGTTCCAATCCAAGCTCGGGTCGGCGGCAATGAATGCATTGAACAACCTCGGCCGCGTAATCAGCGCATAGACGGCAAACAGCCCGCCGAAAGAGTGGCCTACCAGGAGCCTGTACGGCCGCGTGCGGTAGTTCTTTTCCACGTACGGAATCAGCTCATCGGCGATGAAGCTCACGAACCCGTCCGCGCCGCCGCCGCCGGGCGAGAAGCGATTGTCGATCTCCGCCGTCGAGGGCGTCGTCAAATCGCGCGTTCGGCGTGCCACATCCCCGCTGTCAATTCCCACCACAAGCATCTTCGGCATGCGGTCGTTGTCACCCAGGAAGTTGACGATGCCGCTTGCGTATTGGAAGTGTGTTTCGGCATCGAGCAGGTATAGCACCGGGTAGCGGTCCGCGCCGTCATCATATCCCGGAGGTTTCGAAATCATGAGCGATCGCGAATCGTTAAGAACGTTCGAGTGCATCTGAACGCGTTCGCCGATCACCACCGGACCCGGCTGACCCTGCGCCCGAGCGCTGAGCTCGGTTATCAGAGGCGCCAGCAGAAAAACAACCAGTGCAAAAATCCGAACTGTCCTCACCACGGTCTTCCCCATCGGCGTGCAGTCTAGCACGGGCATAATTGAGATAATTGTATCTCTTATGCAACAGCAAACAAGAGAGCGTTAAGTATCGGAGGACGTCGGGGACAGGACGTCGGGAGGGACGTCGGGAGGGACGTCGGGGACAGACGGGGGACGACGTCGGGGTCGGGGACGTCGGGGACAGACGGGACGTTTCCGAGCGATCACCCCCTGTGACACCGAGTGCACGGGGACGTCGCGGGGACGTCGGGGACGTCGGGGACAGACGGGACGTTTCCGAGCGATCACCCCCCGTGACACCGAGTGCACGGCAGCGGGAGAACGCGGTCGGGCTGGGACAACACTTGAAGGCACGGGTCGTGTGATCGGTAAACCGTCGAACGGGCCCCGTTCAGCCACGAACGGCGCCCGTTCCACGCGCGCGTTGCTATTCAATATCGGAAGCCGCAAACCTGATAGCCCGCGCCTGTGGTATTACCACATGAGATGTGATAGGCTTTATGTGGTATTGACACAGGAGTCTTCATGGCTAACCCAAAGCTGGACCTGCTCCAAGGCACCCTGGATGTGATGGTCCTCCAAACGCTCCATGCCATTGGCCCGCTTCACGGCTATGGCATCGCGCGCCGCATCGAACAAATCAGCGGCAACCAGGTGCTCCTCAACCAGGGAACCATCTACGCATCCCTGGTGCGCCTGCAGCAACGTGGATGGATTGCGGCCGAATGGGGCGCTTCCGACAACAATCGGAAGGCGAAGTTCTATTCGATTACCCGCAACGGACGCAAGCAACTCGCCGCCGACGCCGCCCATTGGCAGCGTCTCGCGGACGTCATGGGCCGCATGCTCGCAATGTCTCCGGGGGGCGAAACGAGATGAGGACGCTGGTTGCGCGCATAACGGCCTTCTTCCGAAAGCGCGACCTGGATCGTGACCTCGACCAGGAACTCGCCGTGCACCTGGAACTCGCCACGGAAGACAACATCCGCCGCGGCCTATCCCCCGAGGAGGCCCGGCGCGACGCGCTCATCCGCTTTGGCGGTGTGGAGGCCGCCAGGGAGCACCATCGCGACGCGCGTGGATTGCCGTGGCTCGATTCGATTCTTCACGATATTCGCTACGCGCTTCGAACCCTGCGCCGCGACGCGGCCTTCACCACCGTCGCCCTGCTGATCCTGGCACTGGGCATAGGCGCCAACACAGCGGTATTCAGCCTGGGCAACGTCTTCCTGTTCCGCCCGTTGCCGGTGAAGGACGCCGATCGCCTGACCGTGGTCGCGGTCCAGAGCAAGGCCGACGCCGATCCCGATCAGGTTTCCTATCCCGATTACCTGGATTACCGGGCGCACTCGTCCGGCGTCTTCGCCGGCATGACTGGTTACTGCATCAATATCGTTGGGCTCGGTTACCGGGGCCACGCGGACCGGTTGATCATGAGCTACGTGCCGAGTAATTTCTTCTCGATGCTAGGCATTCGCCCGGCGCTCGGCCGCCTGATCAGTCCGGGCGAGGGCGACGCCCCTGGGACGGCTCCCGTGGTGGTTCTCGGCCATAGCTATTGGGTGAAGCGCTTCGGCGGCGACCCGGACGTAATCGGCCACACAGTCAGCCTCAACGGCGCGGCGGTCACCATCATCGGCGTGGTCCCCAAGGAGTTTCTCGGTGCCTTCAACCTGGTGGAGATGGACGCCTACGCACCCATCGGGATGCAGGGCTTTCCCTCCCCCACCAGCCTCTTCACCTCGCGCGAAGATCACGAAATGCGCGTGTTGGCCACGCTGAGGCCCGGCGTCAGCATCTCGCAGGCGCAGGCAGCGCTCAACGTGATCGGCCAGCGGTTGGCGCACGACTATCCCCACGCCGACCAGGGCCAGCGCATCCGCGTATTCTCGGAGCGCGCTGCCCGGCCCGATCCTTCCGCCGCCGATTCGAAGCCGCTGGTCGCCACGGTGTTTTTGTTGATGGTGGGGCTGGTGCTGGTAGTGGCCTGCCTCAACGTCGCCAATCTGCTGCTGGCGCGGGCGGCGGCGCGCGAAAAGGAAATCTCGATTCGCGCCGCCATCGGGGCCGGGCGGGGGCGCCTGCTGCGCCAACTGCTTACCGAGAGCATGCTGCTGGCGCTGGCGGGTGGAGTAGGCGGCGCCATCCTCGGCAATTCGGTGGGCTATCTGCTGAACGGTCTGCGGCCACTGGGCGACTTGCCCCTTCGGCTGGCCTTTGTCTTTGATTGGCGGGTGTTCACTTACGTCGCGGGCGTGGCGCTGCTGGCTGGAATCCTCGCCGGCCTCGCCCCGGCCTTGCGCATCTCCCGCACCGATTTGAATCTGGCTCTGCGCGAAGGCGGCCGCGGCCTGATCGGTGAAAGCGGACGGCACTGGCTTCGCAACGGTCTGGTGGTTGTGCAGGTCGCGGGCTCGCTGATCCTGCTGGTGGCCGCGGGCTTGTTCACGCGCAGCCTCACCCGCGCAGAGTCGATCGACCTCGGCTTCGACCCGCACAACATCTTGAACGTGAGTCTCGAGCCAGGCTTGCAGGGTTACACGCAACCACGGGCCGAAGCCCTCTGCCGCGAGCTGCTCCGCCGCACCCAGACCCTGCCCGGTGTGCGGTCGGCCAGCCTCGCGTTTTCGATTCCGCTTGGCTATTACAACGACGGCGCCCCGGTTTACGCCGAGACGCACGCCCTTTCGCCGTCGCAACACGTGCCGGGCGCGACTTTGAACGCCGTCAGCCCGGATTACTTCACCACCATGCGCATTCGCATTCTCGAAGGCCGCGCCTTCACGGGTGCCGATATCGCCGTTTCCGAGCCGGTCGCCATCGTCAGCCAGACGATGGCCGGGCGGCTTTGGCCCCACCGGGACCCGGTTGGGCAGCGCTTCAGCTACAAAGCCGCTTCCGGACCCTTCGTAACCGTGGTGGGCGTCGCGCACGATGTCAAGATCAACAGTCTTCTCGAAGCACCGGGGATGTATTTCTATGTGCCCGAAAACCAGGATTACCATTCGACCCACGTCCTCCAGGTGCGGACTTCCGTGCCCCCGGAGTCGCTCGCGCCGGCCGTCGAGGGCCTGGCGCGACAGCTCGATCCGAACCTGCCGGTCTACGAGGTCATGAGCATGGAGAAATCTCTCGAGGGCGCCAACGGATTCTTCCTCTTTAAGTTCGGCGCGTCATTCGCGGGCGCGTTGGGCGCCCTGGGCTTGCTGCTGGCGGTGGTGGGCGTCTATGGCGTGGTTTCTTATTCGGCCGGCCGGCGGCGGCACGAGATCGGAATCCGCATAGCGCTGGGCGCGCAGCGCGTCACCATCTTCCGGCTGGTGATCCGTCAGGCCGTTCTGCTGCTGGGTCTCGGCATCGCCCTGGGAGTGGCGGCCGCGCTGGGCGTGAGCCGGCTGCTGGTGAGCCTGCTGGTCGGCGTATCGGCCTACGATCCGCTCACCTTCGCCGGCGTCTCGGGGATACTGATGGCAGCGGCGCTGGTCGCCTGCTTCATACCGGCCCATCGCGCGGCGCGCGTGGACCCCATGACCGCGCTCCGCGACGAGTGAGGGGCCAGACAACTGGGGACGATGCGCGGTGGATGTCACCCCCGCCTGGGCAATATCGGTAGCTATTTGGACCTTACCTCTGGGTGCTGGGAACATCAAGCGAAGTCACCGCTTCTGGCGATCTGGCGATTGTTATGATGGCGACTGGACCTTGTGGATCACTCAATGATCGGCGAAATCCTCGACGCCAAATACCGCATCGACAAACAGCTCGGCGCGGGTGGAATGGGTAATGTCTACCTGGCGACCCATCTCGGAACGACTCGCGTCGTGGCGGTCAAAGTGATCGCTCCGAAGTGGGCGGCGGAACCGCAGTTTCTCGCCCGTTTCCAGCGTGAAGCGCAGGCATGCGGTCGCCTGCGCCATCCGAACATCGTCAACGTCACGGATTTCGGAATCGCGAAAGCCGCCAGCGGCGACATGCCGTATCTGGTGATGGAGCTTCTCGACGGACAGACGCTTTCGGATTTTCAGAAAGCCAATCCGCGGATCGCGCTGCCGCTCATCGCCGACCTTCTGGACCAGATTGGACTGGCGCTTGCCGAGGCGCACCGGCATGGAATCGTCCATCGCGACCTAAAGCCTGACAACATCTGGCTGGAACCAAACGGCCGCGGCGGATACACGGTGAAAGTGCTCGATTTCGGAGTGGCCAAAGTGAATTTGCTCGGCGAATGGGCTCCGCGCTTGACAGAGGCGTCGGAAGTGAGCGGCCCGGAGACGGTCCTTCCTCGCCCCATGACGCCCGGCGACGAATTGGAAACGGCCGTTATCGACATGACGCATGAGCGCCGGTCATCCAAAGACCGCACCCGAGCCGAGGAGATCGAGACCGTCGCGATCGCGTCAACTCCGTCCGGCCCATCCTCTGGATCATTTGACAGTAGTGCGGGCGCGCAGACCATGCCGGGCAGCCTGGTCGGTACGCCCGCGTATATGTCGCCGGAGCAGGCGTCGGGAGAGGAAATCGATTTCCGGTCTGACATCTACAGTTTGGCCGTCGTGGCCTACTCCCTGGTTTGCGGCGAACTGCCCTTTACGCGAAAGACAAGCGAGTTATTCAAGAACCAACAGACTGGTAATCCTCCCGCGCCCGCGAGCATCCACAGGATTCCGCGCGACGTATCGGATGCGATTCTCGCCGGCCTCGCGCGCAATCCCGCGGATCGTCCGGCTTCTGCGATCGCATTTACACGGCGGTTCCACAATGCAGTGGACGCCGAATTTCTCGCGCTGCGGAGATCGAAGGCATTTCTGCTGCAACATCTCACGGCATATGCTCTTTTGCTGTTGCCTATCTACACGACCATCTTGTCGGTGACGGCCCTGCTGGTTGCATTCAGCAGAAAACTGCTGCCGGTTGCCGCTGTGCGAATCGTGCTGGTCCCGTTGGCAGCGGCGGTTCTTTTCGTTTTTGCCGACAACTTACTTCGCGCAGCGGCCGCACTCATGGCGTTGGACGAACAAACCCGCATTCGGAGATTCCTATCGTTCCGGGTCTTCTGGAAGCTGGTTAGGGCGATGCCGGTGCTGGTGGTGACGCAGGCCCGATCTCTGTGGTTCTTCGGGCCCGGTTGGGTGATCGGCGATTGCCTGTGGCCGGTGGTTTGCGTGGTTGAAAAGCTATCGGGGAAGGCGGCCATGCAGCGCTCGCGCGATCTGACGACCGGCTTGCGGTCCGCCGGACGTGCCCTGGCGATTCGCCATTTGGCACTGGCGGCATTCGCGATTGCAGACGTGGTCAAATCGATCGGCTTCCTTTGGCACAGTGGCCGGATCGCTCAGGCGAATGTGGTCATCACCGCATCCTGGTTTCCTGTGTTTGCCCTCTTTGCGGGGGCTCCGCTGTTTCTGTACGACCGGACGGCCGCCAATGAAAGGGGTCCGTTGCTGCAGTTAGACCGCACGCCAGAGGTGCGAATCACAACGCGAGCGTTCTCCGTCAGCTCGATGATCTGGCTAGCGGCGGGGGCGATCTACTTGGTGTATCAGCCGATCAAACTATGGCTGTTCGGTGCGCGCTGAGGGAGCCAGGGTTGATCCCCTCAGCCGCATTCCAACGGCCTCGGAGTACGGACCCCTTCATCGAAACAAAGCAAAACCTGGGGGGTCTATCAGATTCTTGTTCAGAGGCCGCCTTCGAAGGGTGCATCCTTCTCGAAGTTTGTTTTCCCCGCGCTCGGCCGCACATTGGGCAACCACCGCGACATACGATATCAGCTTCGGAACCGTGACTTGCACCTGTCCATCGCGGTAAGCAAACGGTACCGGAGTATCCGCCGGCAGGTCGGGCGAGACGAGAATTACCTGCGCTGGAGCCTCGAACACGGGAAACGTGACGACCACTCCATCCTGCTCCTGAAAGCCCTGCGAATAGTTGTGGTTGATCAGGTGTGCGACTGTCCTGCCGTCGCTCGCTTCGGTCAGGTTCGTCGTCACGTTTGGAGCGGATACCGTGACGGTGCCGGTCAGGTTCTGTGCGTTCCGGTAGAGGGTGGCATGAGCCGGGACTTGATAGAACGCGCTGGTCTGCTCGAAGTACGGCATCAGGCCGAGCTCGGTTGCCGTGGGATCGCCGACAGTGTCCAGCAGATGCATACTGAGATTCACTCCGACGGCGAGCGCTTCGGGAAAGTACATGCGCCAATAGTCCTGACGCTCTGACGACGGCAGCGAGAGATAGCGGGACATGGGGCCGGAGGGCCAATCGACGAATGCGGAGACCGGCACACTGGGACCGGCAACGCTCGCGGAGCGCTCTTTGATGTTGCGAAAGGCCTGCATCAGCGACTGCGTGCCGTTAAGATCTCCACTGGCGGTCAGCGGGCAGAAATCTTGCGATGTTCCGTTGGGACCGCTGGCGTTAAAGTCGAAGAGGCCGTTCGCCTGAAAATCGACGAAGGGGTAAACGCCGTTAGCCGTGATATAGATTTCCCGCCCATAATTCTGGCGCGCGTAATTCCGCAGTGTAAGGACAATGTCCTGCCAATAGACGAGGCTCAGGTAGGTGTTTATAAATGTGCCGTTCTGCGGCAGTGGACCGGGGCCACTCATAGTGCCCCACTCCGCGGCCAAGGGGTTGGACGCACTCAGCGGATCGAACTGCCAGCCATTCCTTGCCAGGTAGCCGCGGTAGTTGAATGTCCGCCCACTGAGCGCCGGTGAGGCCGAACAGTTGAGATTGTCGTCTGCAATTATGCCGAATTGCGATTGCCACTGAGCGGCGGTAAGGTCTGGATACTTGGCGCACAGGAACCCGCCAAAGTCGGCGACGTCGGCATCGTCGAATCCTTCGTTGCCATTATACGTAGCGCCCTGATAGCTGCCACTGACTTCGTCAAAGAAGAGACCGTCGACGCCGCCGTCGATTTGAATCTCGCCGATGCCGATGATGTACTGCCGATATGCCTGCGAAGCCATGCTCCCGCGGTAGAAATTACCAGGGTGAAGCACGGGCTGCCCTTGAGCATTGCAGGAGACCACCGCATTGAATTGCGCAGCGACAGGAAATTCGTCCTGAAAAAGGACGGTCGTGGTAGTTCCGCCGATGAATATGATGCCATCGGCCTGGGCCTGGGCGGGGTAGGCAAAGTTGTAGTCGGAGGGTTTTGTACCGCCGGTATCCCATCGTGCCCAGGCACGCGGCACGATGCTGGGACGCACATCGAACACCTGTGGATCCCCCGGTCCGGCCAACCAACCCTCCTGGCTGAAGGCGAAGACGCTCAAACCCGAGGTGGAACGCGCTCCGTAGACTGCCGGATCGATAGCAATCTGCTGATAGGTTCCGCTTCCGGCCGCAGGATTGCTCGTCGCAGGCGTGGCGCAAATCGATTGCGGCTCGGTGGGCGAGTTCGGCGAGGACGATTCTCCGCTCCACCCGGCAAACGGGAAACTCAGCAGATAGAGGCCGAAGCAGCCCGTCAGAGCGCCGCGGAACACCCTCCGTAATGGAGAAAGGCTTGACATGGCGGCCTGGCACGACCCTTTCGCGGGACTCCTGGCTCTCCCCACTTACTCGCACAGGATTCTACCACGAGGTGAACCTGGGGCCCCGGCACGCTGGAGACGCTAACTCTCAGACGGGAGCGCTCCTATCGTCCCATCTGTCTATACATGGTCGTGGCGCCAACCCGCGCGGAAGCGTCGGCCCGTAAAGCTGCTGATATCGGTAGCCCTGCCGCTGCCGGAATGCAGGGTGGCGCGCACGCCTCCAGTAACGCCGCCGGCTTACCGGCGTGACGCAGCCGGCGCGCCGTCAGCGCCGGAACGGGTACGCGCCCGGGGACCGCGCATCCTCCTCGCTCCAGCCGAGCAGCTTGCGGACGTCCGCCGGGAGCATCTCCCCGTCCTTCGTGTCCGGGAGTGCCTGTAACAGCTCGTACCGGCCGAGGTCGGGTCCCTTGAAGACCGACCGCGGAGTGCGGTCGAGCTGCTGCCCACCGGTCTCGAATCCCGGCACCAGCTTGCGGAACTCGTCGAGCGAGCCGAGCCTGGCGGAGCAGCTATCGTTGGCCGCCGGGCTCCACAGGATGAGCGGCGGCGCGGCGGTGCCCGGCAAGTTCGCGCGCACGTAGACGTTGCCGCCCACCTCTTTCGCCTGCGGGCGCGGGAGCTTCGTGCACAGCGACCTCGGCTGCTCGAATTCGAGCAGCGGATTGCGGTACGTCTCGCTCGCCACCAGCAGGTTGTTCACGAATACGTGGCCTTCACGCTGGTCCACGTCCGGGCCGGTGGAGGGGTGCCAGCCGAAGTGGTCGCCGGTCGCGCTCCGTTCGTTGCGCTCGAAGGCCGCCCGCGTGTCCACGAACGTGTTGTTGTAGACGCGCACGTCCGCGGAGTTCAGCACGCGGACGCCTTTGTCGCAGCGGACGAAGACATTGCCCGCCACGGTCGCCCCGCGCGAGATCTCGAAGAAGAAACCGTCGATGGCGCCCTCGATCCAGTTGTTCACGAATCGAGCGTCGCGGTTGCCGACGTCGTACCAGATGCCGTTCGAGTAGGGCTGCTCGATCACCAGGTTGTCGCGGCATGTGACGCGGCGCGTCTGGTTGAAGATCTTGACTGCAGCCGGGTAGTAGCCGGTGAGCTGTTTGATGTTATTCCGCCGGAAGATGTTCTTCTCCAGCAGGACGTCCGACGATCCGATGACGTAGATCCCTTCCGTGCTGGTATCGCTGACCAGCGAATTGCGGATGACAAGGCCATCCCCGCGGAAGTAGCCTGCCACACGCGAGCAGTACGTAATGGTCACGTTCTCCAGCACCGTGCCCGTCACCTCCTTGCCGAATGTAGCGGGATCGGCTGGGCCGACCGGCTCGTCCGTCGGCTCGTCGGCGACGGTGAAGTGCTTCTTGCCCTCCACCTCCAACGCGCGGTAGGCATACTGGGTAAACGTGATGCCGCGGATGACCGGGCCCTTATGATCCGAAGCCTTACCGTGGACCGGACTGCTGGTTCGAACCAGCGCGCTGTCGAAGGCAGTAATCTCGACGAGCCGATTGGTGGGATCGACGCCGATGTACACGTTGCCGCTCTTGTAGTCGATATAGAAGGAATGGGCATCGAGGTCTCCCTCCCAGCCCACCGACTTCAACAGCTCGCCGTCGACGAACACCATGTCATTGTTGAATCGGTGAAGAGGTGTTCGCATGCCCTCTCGGTCGCGCTGCCACCAGCCCAGCGGGGCGGCCGGGAACAGCCGGTTCCAGGAGGTCTTCCAGACGTTGTTGCGCAGCGCCTCCCACTTCGTCGCGACCTCGGTGCCTTTGAGGATCGGCCGTTCGCCGGCGTACGGCTGCATCGTGATGCCCTGGTTGAGGCTCAGGCCGCCCGTGCGGTAGAGGCCCCCGCGCATCACGAGCGCGTCGCCGGTGACGACGCGCTCGATCGCCGCTTCCAGCGTGGTTGGTTGTTCAAGCGCCGTCCCCGGGGAGTCGGCCTTCCCGTCGGGGGCGGCGTAATAGACGTGCGCAGCCTTCGGGATCTCGTAGCGCTGATCGATGGGGCCGTAGGGCCCGCCGGACGGCTGAGCGTACCCCGGCGCGGCCACCAAGAGAAGAGAAGCGAGGAAGAGGCCGTAACGAACGCATTGTGCCGCTTGGTGAACCAGACGCATCTAGTGTCCTCTCGAGGCGAACCAGCTCCTCAAGTACACTATATGCAATCGCCGGCGCGCTGTCTCCAGTGTGTACTTCCAGCGGAGGACCACGGGCGCCTCATTGACCTCATTGATGTAGAGTTCGATCCGTGATTTCAGCTCGCCGGCTGAGCCGACTCGGATGCCGCGCAGGAGGGAAAATGAGAAAAACAGCTCTAAAAAAGGCCATTGGATGTATACTCTACACGGGGTCAGGGCGGTAAAATGGAAATCCCGGTTACAGTGAATGGGACATCGAAGTCCAAAATGGGAATTCCGGTCAAAGAGCCTGGCAGCGCTGGGGTTTGTCTGCCCAGCCAAAACCTCTCGGAAAGGATTATACGGGCTTGGCCGCAAGGTTCGGGCCCGATCTGGAACTTATGAAGACGACGATTCTGTTCTGTCTCGCACTGCTACTGCTGACATCGGCTCTCGCCCAGGCGCAGCCCGCAATCCGGACCACCAACGGCGTCCTGAACGCGAGTTCCGGACTTCCTGACGTGGCCCAGGGATCCTGGTTCATCGTCTGTGGCACGGGACTCGGTCCGGCCACGATTTCCGTCCAGAATGCGGCGCCGTACACGACCCTGCTTTCCGGAACCAGCATCACGTTCACGCCTGCCTCCGGCGGCACGCCGGTCAGTGCGTTGATGTACTACACGCTCGGGATTCAGATAGCGGGGCTGCTGCCGTCCGGCACCGCGGTCGGCGCCTACAACGTCACGGTGACTTACAACGGGCAGATTAGCGCCCCTTACCGTGTGAATGTGGTGGCGCGCAACTTCGGGTTTGCCACGCAGACTACCAACGGCCAGGGCCCCGCCCAGGCCACTTATGGCGGGTACGATCTCAACCGGTTTACCACGGGCACGCTCGGCCAGTGGAGCCTGCGCCCGGCCAAACCCGGCGACGTGATGGTGCTCTGGGGAACGGGGCTCGGGCCCGACCCGGCTTCGGACATCACTGGCGGCACCTCCGGCGATCAGACCGCCGCGGCCCAGGTAAGCGTGAGTGTGGCTGGAATCGTAGTGACCCCGGTATACGCGGGACGATCCAGCGGTTCGCCGGGGCTGGATCAAATCAACTTTACGATTCCGTCCAATGTGACGCCCAGTTGTTTCGTCAGCCTTCAGGTGACGGCCGGCGGCAGGCTTTCCAACCTGGGATCGATCGCTGTGGTGGGAGCCGGCCAGACCGCGTGTTCCGCCCCACCGTTGACGCAGGCCCAGTTGCAGACGCTCGACATGGGCGGCACTCTCAACGTTGGGGAATTCCACCTCGGCAAGAGCTCGACGAAGCTCTTCGGGTCCGGATCCGCCAGCGAGACAGAGCAGACCGATTCGGTCGCCGGCTCGTTCGGCAAATACACGGTCGACGTGATCGCATCCTCTGATTTCGCTCTGGTTCAACCAGGTGCGTGCTTCCTCACGCAGCGCACGGGTACGATCGATCAGATCGGGTCCGGCCTTCCGCCCAATACGCTGCTGGATGCCGGCGCACAGGTGACGTTGAACGGACCCAACGCTTCGAACACGGTGATTCCGCGTCAATCGGACGGTAGCTACGGCGCGACGCTTTACTCGACCGGGCTGAGCGGCGTCGGAGCCACCGGCAGTCCCACCCTGGCGCAGGGCACGTACACGCTGGCCGGCACGGGCGGGGCCGACGTCGGCGCCTTCTCGGCTTCGGTAAACCTTCCCGGCGACTTCGTTTGGACCAACGAGAACAGCCTCGCGAACCCGATACCCCGCGCTTCGCCTCTCACCGTCACGTGGACGGGCGGCGAAGGGGGAGTGGTCACCGTTGTCGGAGCTGCGCTGACACAAATCGGAGGAACGGTTCCGAATGCGACTTATTCCGAGATCGGATTCACCTGCTCGGCACTGGCCTCGGCGGGCAGCTTCACCGTGCCGGCGAACGTCCTGCAGAGAGTGCCGTCGGTGTCTGGTAATGCAACCGGCACCTCCTTCGGGCTGCTCTCCGCGCTCGCAGCGCCGGATCCGAGCAAAGGCCAGGGGGCATTCACCGCGCCACTGACCGCGGGCGGCGCAATCGACCAGGGCTTCATGAGCTACGGCGTCGTCTTCATCAGGTCGATCGGATACAACTGAGGCTGTGCAGGCGCTCCGCGCGGGGGACATCAAGCAATATAGGGCGCGGCATAGTCAGCGCATCGCCCATTTTGCCGTAATTGATCGATCCGCCAAAACCGCCGTTGTCGGCGCCCGCAAACTTGCCGTTCCAACCCGAACTCGGCATCCATACTTCGAATTGAATATAGGAATCGGTGGTCGGTTGGATCGACCCAGCGACCCGGCAGAACGCGGGCAGACTTGAGAAGGCCGTACCGTCCGGAGCCGTAAACGGGCCAGCCGGTACGGAGACTGCGGTCGTAATCGTCGTATCGGCAAGCGAGAGGTTTGCCATCCCCTCGCAAGTGGAGGCGGCGAACAATCGGCTGATGCCCATTAAGCCGATCAAGAGAACCTGGAGCTTTGTCATTCTGGCCGATCAGTCTACCGCTCAGTCGTCCTATGCGCAACCACACGCCGCAGGCCACGACCTGTTGCAGGCGAGAGCGATGAGGGTGTAAGATTTCAATGTTGCCACCGCACGACCGCTGACCGTCACCGGGTCGGTGTGGTCGATTCTTCACGTTCCGGAGGCGGTACCCAGTGAAAAGAAATCTGTCGCGATCCGGTTTGCGGTTGCCTATGATGACCGCCCTGTTCACAATCACAGCGGCCGGTACTTCGAATCCGGACTTTCTGAGTCATTATAAGGGAACTCCCTACGAGGACGCCCGTTATCAAGGCGGGGCGCAGAAGATTCCCGGCGTGGTGCACTGCGCGTATTACGACCGCGGAGGAGAAGGCGTAGCCTATCACGATGCGGACGCCAAGAACCACGGCAGCGGGGAACTCAATCCGGCCAATGGGACCTATTTGAATGAGTTCCGAATGGGCGAGGGCGTGGATACTTCCTACACCAAGTTCAAGCTGGACCCGCAGATCGACGACAACCCGTTCGAGCAGGTGCAGCCGCCCGCGAACATGCTCTATGTGGGCTGGACCGAGCCGGGCGAGTGGTTCAACATGACGGTCGAGGTGGCGCAAGCCGGCGATTACACGGCCGACCTGCTCTACACTTCCAATCGCGGCGGGACGATCTCATTGGATGTAAATGGAGAGGCGGCCACCGGGCCGCTGACGATCGCCTCCACATTCAATGCCGCCGACCCGCTTGCCTGGCGGCAATGGCACCACTGGAGTATTGCGCCGGGAATCGCCAAGGTTCGTCTTCCAGCAGGCAAGAGCGTTCTCACCGTTCACATTCTGACGGAAGGGAACATGAACCTGGCTACCTTCGCCTTTACGAGGGCCAAATAGGCCGAATCCGCGGACGATCGCGGCGGCGCGGTCAGCAACATTACGTACCAGAACATGTGCATTCAGAACATGGGTTACTCGACGCTGCACGCGAGGTGCGAGACACAGGCCAGTTCGGTTTCCTCGACCGGTGCGTGACAACGCCGGAGCTGAACAAACTCATGCGGATTTAATCGCGCGATGGGACTACAACGGCCCCATACATCTGGCTAACCGGAATCCGTTTTCGGAAACACGTCGTGATTGCCGCCCAGGTACTGCATTGGTCTCACAGGCAACCCGCACAGCCGGAGCGGGAACCACTTCGAAGCTCTGGACATGGTTCGAATATGCCGTGCTTGCGAAGCGCGAATCTGGTATCATCGCACTGCGCGGGCTCGTTTGCCCGGCCTGAGGTTGACTATGCCTTGCTTCGTTCTGCTCGTCCTCCTGCTGTTTCCGCGCGTCGCGCTCGTGTTGATGTGGATCTACTCGACCTACCTGCAGCGCGCATTCCACGGTGGTCTGGTGCTGCCGGTGCTCGGCTTCATTTTCCTGCCGCTCACCACGATCGTATACGCCTGGGAACTGAACAGCGGCATGCCGACGGCGGGAATCAATCTTCTGTGGCTGTTGGTCGCGGTGGTCATTGATCTGGGTGGGCTGGGCGGCGGCGCGCATCGCCAATCGCGGCGCTGGTAACTCACTGACAGTTTTCAACGACCACGAAGGTAATGTCATCGGTTTGCGGTATGCCCTGAGTGAATTCCTCAATGGCTGTCAAGAATTTCTGCTCGAGCGCCTGACTTCCCGAGGGAGCCTCTTGCCGAATGATTCCGAGCAGTCTTTTCTCTCCGAACATTTCTTCCTGCGGGTTGCGCGCGTCCGTAAGGCCGTCCGAATACACCACTAGAATGTCTCCTTTGTCGAGACGGAACGCGCAGGATTCATAAGAGGCGTCATCGAACAGTCCCAGGACACTGGCGTTAGAGCCCAGCTCTTCGATTTTTCCCGTGGCGGAACGGAACAAATAGGCTGGAGTATGTCCCGCGCTGATGAATTGTCCCACGCCTTGCGGGCTGAGGAGAAAGAGAAAGAGCGTCACGAACTGGTAAGGAAGAGATTTTTCGCAAAGCAGCCGGTTAACCCGGTTCAAGACCTCCTGCGGTTGGGTCCTTGAGTGAAATTCCATGCTGAGAGCGCCCAGTACCATCGAACTTAACAGGGCTGCGGACATACCCTTGCCGGAGACATCTGCCAGAACTCCCACCCATTCCCCTGAACTCAGTGGCAGGAAATCGTAAAAATCCCCTCCCACATAGCGCGTGGGATTGTTAAATGCATGGATGCGAAAATTCTCAAATTGGGGCAGGGAGCGCGGCAGCAGGCTTTCCTGAGTTTCCTGCGCCAAGGCTAATTCCTGCTCGCTCTTCTTTCGCTCCTCCAGGGTTTTGAGACGAATCACCTCGCGGCTTGCCTCGAGTTCCCGGACCGTCTCCTCGAGTACTTTGCTGTAGTTTTTGGTTTCCAGATGCAACAGGCGCACTTCCAGAATGTTGTGAACGCGCGCGCGCAGCTCGGCCAGATCGAACGGTTTGCTGACGAAATCCTTAGCGCCGGCTTCGAGAGCGCGCAACTTATGAGCCGGCTGCGCAGTGATGACCAGGACCGGAAGATAACCGTCCTCTTCGATTTCCTTCAGGCCCTCCATCACCTGGAATCCGTCCATGCCGGGCATTTGGAGATCGAGCAGAATCAGGCTGTAGCGGTTCTTGCGGTGAAGTTCGCAGACCCCGCGCGGATCCATCGTAGACTCGATCGAAGCGTAGCCGGCGATGCGCAGCATGCCTTCCAGCAGACGGACGTTGGCTTCCTGATCGTCAACGACCAGGATTCTGGCGTTCAGGATATCGGCTAAGCTGACCATGAGCTTCGTCCCGACTTACTTGGCATGACCGGCCTCTTGTCGAGCGAATTCCAGTGCTGCGTCCAGCGTATGCATGAACTCATTGATCTTGATTGGTTTGGTGAGATATCGGAAGAATCCTGCCTGCAGGCCCTTCTCGATGTCGCGCGGCATTGCGTTCGCGCTGAGGGCAACCACGGGAATGTGCGCCGTGGACGGGTCTGCGCACAAGACTTTCAAGGCTTCCACACCGCTGATGCCAGGCAGGTTGATGTCCATCAGGATCACCGTCGGCTGAGCGGCACGCGCTATCTCAATGCCCAGAGTACCGTTCACCGCGGTCAACAGTCGCAGGTCGGGCCGCCGCGCGATGAGTTGCTCGACCAGCTTCATGTTCGCCTGGTTGTCCTCGACGTAGAGCAGGGTGTGCGGCCGCGCGCCGGTCGCGACTGGCGGTCCGTCCAGCTTTGCGGCCTCGCCGCTTTCGACCACAAGTTGTGGTGCGGCACACGAGATCAACTCGCACCAGAACACGCTTCCCGCGCCCGCAGTGCTTTCTACGCCGAGTACGCCCCCCATCAGTTCCGCTAGCCGCTTGGTCACCACCAAGCCGATGCCCGTGCCTGCCACGCCGCCCGCCTCTTGTCCGAGACGATTGAACGGCTGGAATAGTTGCGCCAGCTTTTCCGGAGACAATCCCTCCCCGCTGTCCTTGACGCTGATGCGAGTGAGTCCCGGAGCGCTGGTGGCGCAATCCACGACAACCGTTCCCTGGTCCTTGTTGTATTTGATCGCGTTGGACAGCAAGTTGATGACAATCTGCTTCAACCGTGTCCGGTCGGCGCTGACAAAGAACGGGTTGTCGAACCGGGGAAAGGTCATGCCGATGCCAAGCTGTTGCGCCTGCGGCTCCATCATGGCTTGGCACTCCGACATAACCTCGGCCAACGACACGGATTCCGTCGATAGCGACACCTTTCCGGACTCGATCACCGAGAGATCGAGGATTTCGTTGATCAACTTCAGCAGATGCCATCCCGCCTGGAGAATCTGATCGATGCTTGCCGTCTGCGAGGGCGTTGGCGGCGGAGAATCGGAAATTATGAGCTGGGCGAAGCCGAGGATCGCATTGAGCGGCGAGCGAAGCTCATGGCTCATGCTGGAAAGGAAATCCGATTTCGCGAGGTTGGCTTGCTCCGCGGCGGACTTGGCGCTCTCCAATTCGACGTTGGTTTCCCGGAGCGCCTGCTCGTCCCGTTTTCGCTCCGTGACGTCGCGCGCTACGGCCAATACGCCCTGCAGCGTCCTATCTCGGTCGTAGAAGGTGGTGGCGTTGTAGGACACCTCTGTTTTCTTGCCGTCACGGGCGCGCGCGGTGAGTTCGTAGTCGGTGACTTTCTTTTCGCTCAGCACCAGCTTGATGGCCGCTTCGGCCCGCTCCGGATCGGTAAAGTATTTCTTGGACGGCGCGCCGATCAACTCATCGCGCGTGCAGCCGGTGAGCGCTTCCATCTGCTTGTTGACGTCGGTAATAATGCCGAGCGGATCGGTGGTCATCAGCGCGTCGATGTTGGACTCGATCAGAGAGCGCGTGTAGAACTGCTGGTCGCGCAGCCGCTGATCCAGCTTCTTCTGTTCTGCTTCCACCTGCTTGCGCGCGGTGTTATCGGTGCCGATTAACAGGTAGCCAATGATGGCGCCATCGTCGTCGCGTAGCGCCGTGACCGACACGACCGCCGGAAAGCGGCTGCCGTCCTTGCGGATGTAGGTCAGTTCATAGATATCCTCGATCCCTCGCGACGCCTTGAATACCAGTGCCTCGAAGCCCGGAGCGATTCCGGTCCCCAGTTCCAGGCTCAACGCTTTGGCGCGCGCGATGACTTCCTGCGGATCGGAAATATCGGCCGGAGTAATCTTGTTCAACACTTCGGCGGCCGCATAGCCCAGCATGCGCTCGGCGCCGACGTTGAATAATTGAATGACCCCCTTCTCGTCGGTGGCAATACTGGAGAAGTTGGCGCTGTTGAAAATCGCGTTCTGCAAGGCCCCCGCCTTCAGCAGAGCCTCTTCCGCCCGCTTGCGCGCGGTGTTATCGGTGCCGATTAACAGATAGCCGATGATGGCCTCGCTATCGTCACGCAGCGCCGTGACCGACACCACCGCCGGAAAGCGGCTGCCGTCCTTGCGGATGTAGGTCAGTTCATAGATATCCTCGATCCCGCGCGAGGCCTTGAACACCAATGCCTCGAAACCCGGAGCGATCCGGGTCCCCAGCTCGAGGCTCAACGCCTTGGCGCGCGCGATCACTTCCTGCGGATCGGAAATGTCGGCGGGAGTGATCTTGTTCAACACTTCGGCGGCCGCATAACCCAGCATGCGCTCGGCGCCGACGTTGAATAACTGAATGACCCCTTTCTCGTCGGTGGCAATACTGGAGAAGTTGGCGCTATTGAAAATCGCGTTTTGCAGCGCGCCCGTCTTCAGCAGAGCCTCTTCGCGCCGGACCTCGGTGACGATATCCAGCATGCGCGTTGCGTCGTCGTGAACGGCAGGATCGTCTTTGGTCGCTAACATCCGCCAACCTCCATCGAGTGAACAGGCCGATACCCGGGATACCGAGTCCGGATGCCGAGGCTCCACGCCGGTCTCACCTCGCCGACCAGGCTAAGGGGCCAGCCGTCGCTAATCGCGAAAACGAGAATAACCCCAGCCGCCGCCGCCGAGTACAAACAACACCAAGAGGACAATCAGTATAGTCGTCATTGTTTCTCCTTCCGTTAAAGTGTGGTGCAGGTGGAAGGCCAAAGCCGAATGCGTGTGAAGACATGGCGGTTCACTCGAGGCTCCGGCAGAGTGTCGCGTGCAAGTCCTGCCGTCCATAAGGCAAGTACTGCTACAAGGGCGGACGAGCAAAATAGCCGGAACCCCCGCGAATCGGGAGCCGTGGCGCAGGCTTCGTCCGTGGAGCGCGTGCCCGCGGCAAACGGTTTCAGGTCTGTTGGACGTGCGGTCAATCGATCACGGCTGCGACCACCACGTCAGTCTTGAGGAATTCGTCAATATGCTGTTCCATTTCGGCCGGAAACCGGGGTGCGCGCCCCACCAGTTTCTCGCCGTACGCCTTGAGCATTACTTCTCTGAACACCGGAAGTGCGGCCCTGGCGCCCGTCTCATCGGACCCCAGCGAACGGTTGTCGTCAAAGCCTATACGAACCGCGACGGTAATTCCTGCGGGGCCGTAAGTGGATCCTACGAAGAGCGCGTCCCTGAACTGGTTTGTGGTTCCCGTTTTTCCCATCACGGCGATGGGGAACCCGGGGGAATCCAGTGCATGAGCCGTGCCGGTCGGTATGCGGACCACAGAGCGCAGGCCCTCTTGAATCAGCGAGAGCGCGTCACTATCGACAGCCATCGGAGACGACTCATGTCCGCTGTCGGCCATTACCTCGTCCGAATTGCGTACGATCTTGCAAATCAAATACGGCTGAGTCAGAATGCCGGATGCGATCGTGCGATACGCATTGGCCAGCTCCAGCAAAGTCACTTCGGACGCTCCTAAGGCAGTAGTAACGTATGGGCGTAACGGCGTCCGTATCCCAAGACTGCGCGCCGTCTGGAGGACGCTGGAGACTCCGATCTGTCCCGTAATCCAGATTGCCACGGCGTTTCTGGATTCCGCCAGCGCCATTCGGAGGGGAATCATGCCCTCGAATTCGCCGTCGTAGTTTGCGATCCACTTCAGATCCTGCTCCTGGCCATTGGCGACGCTGATGGGTTCGTCGGGCACTACGGTCTCCAGATTGTAAGTTCCCTCCTTAAAAGCGGCGAGATAGACAATGGGTTTCATGGCGGACCCGGGTTGGCGCAGGGACTTCGTGACTCGGTTGAGATCGCTATAGGCACTGGAGCGGTCTTTGTAGAACTGCCGGCCGCCCGTCTCGGCGAGGATCGCCGCATCGCGGTTCCTCAGTACCACCACAGCGCCCTGGACCAGGCCACGGGCGCCGGGGTGGCGGTTCTCATATAGCGAGAGGCCGTGCTCCAGTGCCTGGTTAGCAATTTGCTGCACTGCGGCGTCCACCGTCGAGTAGATCTGGATTCGCCCCTGCCGCAAGTCCTTCACGCTGAGTTCGGATTGGCGGCTTGTGAGTTCGTCAAGGATATTGTCGACGACCGCGGACGCCTCGATCGTCTTGTCCTTGTGTTGCGCCACCACCGCTATGGGGCGCTGCTTGGCTCTTCGCGCCTGGTCGGGAGAAATAAAACCCCTTGCGGCCATCAGCGCCAGGGTTTGGTTTCTACGCTGCAAGACTCTCTCAGTTTCGCTCGAGCTGGGTGCATAGTAGCGCGCCGACTTTGCAATGCCTGCCAGCAGCGCGGCCTTGTCCGCATCTTCTATGGTTAACGTGCCGAGCGGCCGGCCGAAGTAATATTCCGCTCCCTTGGCGAACCCGTACTGACCGTTTCCCATGTAAATCAGGCTGGCGTACCGGGCCAGAATCTCTTCCTTCGCCCGGCGCTTGGAACCGAAATGTATTTGCATCTGTTCCTCGACCCACAACGAAAGGCGGATCTCCTCCACCTTCCGAACCAGCATGTTGACCATGCGCGCCCCGATCACGCTCGACAACAGACGACCCGGGGCTCCGCCGTGCCTGAGTTGGTCGCTGTTCTCTTGAGCCGTCATGGTCTTGAGAAAGTATCCGCGCACCAGTTGCTGGGTGATGGTCGATCCGCCTTGCGGGAAGATCGCGGAATTGTTAGCCGCGTCGCGACTTCCCATTCTCGTCAGGCGGCCGATTAGATTGCCGAACTTGATCTTGCACAGCATGCGAGCAAATCCGGAGTAGTCGACTCCGGAATGCGAGAAGAAGTTCTTGTCTTCCGCGGCAAGGATCGCGTCACGAACAATGGGGGGGATTTCCTGATAGCGGGTAATCTGGCGGGATTCTGAGGCCATCTCCTTCAGTAGCTTGCCGTTGGCATCGTAAATGCCTCCGATGGTGGGGAACTCAAACCGCGTGAATCCTTCCAGATCGGGCAGATTGCTTCTGTCAAAGTAGATGTGATAGATAACCGCAGTCGTGAGAACGGCTGTGACAGCCGTCGTGCAAATGAGGAGGCGCACGAGCCCCTTCGTCCAATCAAGTCTCCCCAGGCGGGTCCTGCGTAGTCTCCGAACCGCAGCCCGGGCGCGTATCCGTAGACGGTGGAACCAAATGCGAACTGACATCGGCGGTCCCCAGTGTGGGGGTGGTCTCGCTATGCTCACGGGAAGATCGCCTTTGCGAACCGGTTCAGCCTGGCGTTGAGAGCGTCACGGCCCTCCGCCGGGTAGACCGTCCGGGCATCGGTTGCAACGTTGCTATAACCGCTGTAGTGGACTCTCTGCTCGATGCGCAGGGACTCTAGCAGTCCCAATCGTGCCGAGGCGGATACTTGAAGGCGATCGGGCAACCAGACTCCATCGTTGACGCACGTCAGTTCCAAAGTCGCGCGGGACCCCTTCGCGACGCGCACCAGGAATAACCCTACCGAAATGGTGTCGACGACTTCCGCTTCGACTTTCACGATGTGGCGGTCTTGTTGATCCACCCAGAATCTGCCTTTGAGGGAGCGGAACAACTTGCCGGTGGGGGACCGAGGCTGGTATCCCTGGCGCGGCGTCGCCTCGATAATGAAGGCGCTTTTTCCATTCAGCCGCCCTTCTCCTGCCAGGCGGAACTCGAACGCTTCCGGCAATTCCTGCCACGCCTCGCGCTGCCAGTTGGGGCGCCTCTCGTATGCGGACAGGCGCTTGGCTCGCTCCGCTTCGGTCTCTTGCCGTCGTTCGGCGGCACTTTTGGCGAAGCTCTCCAGCTCTCTCTTCTCTTCGATGAGGGGCAACCGGCGGTCGTCCCTCTGGATCAGTTGCCGGTAGGGAGTTCCTTCCTGCAACGTGACGTCGTAGGTCTGCACCTCGGATAGCTTGACCCTTCCCTGGGCGTCCAAACGCCGGAGTTCCACCCGTTCCAGGAACGTGTAGTTCCGGGCCATACTCCAGTTGCGCGCGTCGGCGGCAGCGGCGTTGCGAATGATCTCGCGCGCATCCGCCTGGCCTAGAAGGGCAGTCGTCGCGGCCAAGCCCAGCAGGACCACCCGCAGATCGCCCAGGATTCTCATACCCAGTTGCTTGGGCAGTTGCAGGTCAGACACCAAACCGCATCACGCCGCCGCCTGCCGTGCGTTTCCAGCGCCGACAGTTTCGAATGGGCCGCCCGGAAAGCAGTCGCAGGCAGTTCTTGCCTGTTCATTGGCAAGACTTGCATGTACGCTGTCCATAGGGGTAATGATGCTGACCGGCTCTGGCTATCCGCGGACTCTATCCGAGTGCCTGTAAACGGGCCGACGGGGGCGTCGACCGCGGTCCAGGGGGACCGCCCCACCGCGCGAACTTGCTCAGTTCGTATAGTGCGCCTTCACCTTCCGCGCCGCCGCGCGGCCTACCGCCTTCGCCAACTCCTCTTCCGAGGCTGCGCGCACCAACTCCGAGCTGCCGAACTGTTTCAGCAGCTTCTGCACCGTCTTCTCGCCCACGCCGGCGATCGTGTCCAGCTCGCTGGTCAACTGCCTCGCGGACCGGCGCGACCGGTGGAAGGTGACGGCGAAGCGGTGCGCCTCGTCGCGGATGGATTGGATCAGGTGCAGGATGGGCGAGAAGCGGTCCAGCACCACCGGCTCGTCTTCCTGCCCGTAAACGTAAATGATCTCCTCGCGCTTGGCGATCGAGGCCAGCGGCTGATCGGCGATACCCAGCGCCTCGAGCGATTCCGCCGCCGCGTGCAACTGGCCGAGCCCGCCATCGATCAGCACCAGCCCAGGAAACGGTTGCTTCTCTTCCTGCAAGCGCGCGTAGCGGCGCGTCACCACTTCGCGCATGCTGGCGAAATCGTCGTTGCCGATCACCGTTTTGATGATGAACTTGCGGTAATCGGATTTCTTCATGCGCCCGTCTTCCCACACCACCATGCTGGCCACCTTGTCGGTGCCCTGTATGTGCGAGATGTCGAAACATTCGATGCGCTTGGGCGCCGTGGGCAGCGTGAGCGCGTCCTGCAGGCCTTGCTGAATCGCTTTCGAGGACGGCTTCAACACGCGGAAGCGCGCGTCGAAACTGTGTTTGGCATTGGTCCCCACCAGGTCCATCAGCGCTTTCTTCTGCCCGCGCTGCGGCGTGCGGATCTCGACGCGTCCGCCATGCGGCGCGCCGCGTTTCTCGCTCAACAGCTCCTCCAGCGTCTCACGGTCCTCGAATTCCACCGGTACGTGGATCTCGGCCGGGATGAACTGCTGGTCGAGATAGAGCTGCTTCAACAGCGAGGAGAAGAACTGCGGCTCGTCGAATTCCTCCTGGTCCTCCCAGAAGAACTCGCGCCGGTCGACGATCTGGCCGTGGCGCAGGTGAAAAAGATTCAGCGCCACCAGCGGCGGTTCCGCGTAGCAGCCGAAAATATCGACGTCGTCGCCTTTGGCGGCTGCCATCTTCTGGCGCTGTTCGATCTCCTCGACGGTGGCCAGCAGGTCGCGCAGCGAGGCCGCTTCCTCGAACCGCATTTCGACTGACGCCGTTTCCATACGCGTGCGCAGATCGCGAGCCAGGTCCGTGTGCCGGCCGTCCAGGAACTGGCGCACGTTGCGCACCGCGGCCTCGTAAGCACCGTCAGCCACCAGGCCCTCCACGCATGGACCCAGGCAGCGGTGAATGTGATACTGCAAGCACGGCTTGGGGTGGTAGCGCGTCAGGTCTACCTTGCACGACGGCACCAGAAAATGGCGGTGGATGAAATGCACCAGCCGGTGCGCCAGGTTGGCCGGGAAAAAAGGGCCGAAATACGTCGCGCCGTCCTTGCGCAGGCGGCGCGTGACGTACACACGCGGGTAGCGCTCGTGGGTCAGCTTGACGTAGGGGTAGGTCTTGTCGTCGCGCAAGAGCACGTTGAAGCGCGGCTGATACTGCTTGATGAGGTTGTTCTCGAGCGCCAGCGCTTCCTTTTCGTTGTCGACCAGAATGTAGTCGATATCGCGCGCTTCCGCGATCAGGCTCCCGGTCTTGACATCGGCCAGTTTGTCCTCGGAGAAGTAGCTGCGCACGCGATGGCGCAGAACTTTGGCTTTGCCGACATAGATGACCTGGCCGCCGCCATCCTTATATAGATACACGCCGGGCGCCAGCGGAAGCTGCGCTGCCTTTTCACGGAGGTCCATCGGAGGGAACGCTATAATTGAATTATGTCACGCTGGCTTCTGGCCTTGCTGGCACTGGGCGCAGCTTCGCTCGCCGCTCAGAATTCCGGCAGCCCGCCCCCACCCGATTCGCCGCCCGCGCAACTGAAGACGGAGCGCCCGCAGCCGGCTGCCTCCGACAAGGAGGAAGTGCCGCCGGAAGAAGATTCGTCGCTGGCAACCACCAAGTATTCTTTTAACCCCTTGCAGTCGAAGAAAGACGTCCTGGCGGGCAAGTTTTACGCCAGGAAGGGAAATTACCGCGCGGCGGCTGGCCGTTACCTGGAAGCCACCAAATGGGATGACAGCAATAGCGAGGCATGGCTGCTGCTCGGCGACGCCGACGAGAGGCTCAAGAACAAAGACGCCGCTCGCGCCGCTTATAAGAAGTATCTGGATCTCGCCGCGGACACCAAAGACGCCGCCGATATCCGCAAGAAACTGGCAAAGCTGAGGTAGCCGGGCAAAGTTTACACGTTTGATCGCGGCCCTGCCGGCGCGGTCTGTCCGCTTTGCCATGCCGGAGTCGAAAGACCGCTGCCCCACCGCCTCCGCACGCCGATCCACCTCAGTCTACGATTGGCTGCCAGGGTCGTGCAACTGATTGATCCAACAGGCCCTGGGCGCGCCGGCGCTTTTGTCCGGCGGGTCGAGCTAACGCAATCCCCTTAGGCAGTTCCCGGGGGTAGTAGCTCCGTGCTAACCGTAGATGGTAGGTTATTCCTCCGGTTGATTCCTGAGCCCGAGTAGCTGATAATGACTACACGTCCAGCCGGATTTAGTGCTTTTACGTACAGTTTTCTCCGAGTCGCGCCGGCAGGCGTTTTCGTCGAACATGAGCAGGCTAACACTGGGATGGATGATTGCGGCGGCTTTCGTGCTGGGCGCGGGAGTTGCATCTGCCGCGCCGGCATCGGCGGCATCCGGCGGAAGATCGGCCGTGCGCCACCGGGCGCAGCCGGTGGACCCGACCGCCGGGGACGCCATCGATGGTGATGACCTGACCGTGCGGCGCGCCGCGGTCGAGGCCTTGGGAACGCGTCGCGGCTCCGTGGTGGTGGTTGACCCGGATAACGGCCGCGTCCTTACCATAGTCGGCCAGAAGCTCGCGTTCGAGACTGGCTTCATTCCCTGCTCCACCATCAAGCTGGTCACCGCCCTGGCGGCCCTCACCGAACACGTCGTCGAGCGCGACACCTCCGTCCGCATCGGCCGGTACTCGAGTTTCGATATGACGACGGCGCTGGCGCATTCCAACAACGAGTACTTTGGCGTGCTGGGCAGCCGGCTGGGTTTCGAGCGGGTGACTCGCTACGCACGCATGATGGGCCTGGGCGAAAAGGCTGGTTTGGATATTTCCGGCGAGCAGCCGGGCGATGTCGCGGCCGAGCAGCCCAAGGGCGGCATGATTCTGATGACCGCCTACGGCGAAGGCTTCCAGATGACACCGCTGGAACTGGCCGCGCTGCTTTCGGCGATAGCGAACGGCGGCACGCTGTATTACCTGCAGTATCCCCACAGCACGGAGGAGGCGTCGCATTTGACGCCACGGGTGAAGCGCCAACTGGACGTGGCGCCCAACGGCATCGACGATATCAAGATGGGCATGCGCGGCTCGGTGGAATACGGCACCGGACGCAACGCGGCCTACGACCCCAACGAGCCGATTCTCGGCAAGACCGGCACCTGCACCGATTATCGCGCGGGCAATTTCATGGGCTGGTTCGGCTCGTTCAACGAAGTGGGCTTCCATAGGCTGGTGGTGGTGGTGATGCTGGCCAGCCCCTACCGAGGCGTCAACGGCGGCCTGGCTTCCGCCGTGGCCGGTAATCTCTACCGCAACCTCTCCGGGCAGCGCTACTTCACCGCCGATGGCACCACACGGCAGCCCGGCCTGCCGGAAATCCTCGTCACCAGCCCCTGCTGCTCGCGCTGAACGTCATTGACAACCTGCTGCCGCGCACGCCCATCCTCGCCCGTAGGGGCCGGGCATGCCCGGCCCGCCCCGCCGCGAAGCACTGAATCACGCGAATGCCCGGTCACGCCGAACGATGCGCTTTACCGGTGATTCGTTCGAGATGGATGCGCACTACGGCTGCCTGGGAGGCGGAAGCGGCGATGGTTCTCTCCGCTTCGGGCGTCAGCGACCCGCAGAAACGAATGGCCAGAGCCTCCAGAGCCTGCCGTTTCTCGGCGGGGTCGTCTACCAGCGCCGCCCGGCCGAATACGATGACGCTCTCATAGAGGGTGGACAGCGTAGCCGGCAACACCTGCGCCCCCGTCACCACGCAGAAGGAGACGCGCTCTTCATGGGCGATGTTCTCCAGTTTGTGCCCCTCGGTGGCGCAGTGAATGTAGAGCGTGTTCCCGGATAGCACGTGGTTCACGGGGATGCCATACGGCCATCCGTCGGCACCCAGGGTGGCCAACACACCGTGCTCCGCCCGCGCCAGAATCTCGCGGGCCTGGTCCTCGGTAAGCGCCCTGTCTCTTCGTCGTATTTCCCTGAAGTCGGCCATTTACGGTGCTCATGAAACAGTTTAGTGCATGGGCGATGGCGGGGACAGACCGCTCTGTCCACGCGGCGCAAAAGGCAGCGCCTTGGGACAGAGAGGTCTGTCCCCGTGCGCCATGTGTTACTTTCAAGTTTCAGGTTCTCGAGGCATGCCGCGGGTCTCGCCCGCCTACTCTCTCGCCTGAATCGAGGTCATCTCCATGTCGAAGAAACCAGAACATACCCAACCTGTACCCGTAGTCGCCGAGGGCGCCACGCTCGGCGTGATCGGCGCCGGCGTGATGGGCCAGACGCTGCTGCGCGGATTGCTCTCCGGTAAGCTGATCGCGCACGACCGCGTGTGGGCCGGCGACAAGAATCCGTCCACTTGCGAGGCCGCATCCGAGGCGCTCGGCATCGCCGTCGAGTCCGACTACCAGGCGCGCGTGCCCAGCGCCGATCTGATTCTGCTGTGCGTCAAGCCGAACGACGCGCCGGTGGTGATGGCCGCGCTGCGCAACGCCGGTTTGCGGCGCGAGACGCTTCTCATTTCGATCCTGGCCGGCGTCGGCACGGACCGCCTGGAGTCGCTGCTCGGCACCGAGAATCCGGTGGTCCGCGCCATGCCCAACACTCCGGCCGTGGTCGGCGAGGGGATGACCGTGATCTGCCGCGGGCGCTACGCCACCAAGGCCGACTTGCAGCGCGCGCAGGCGATCTTCGAAGCGGTGGGCCGGTGCATTCCGGTGGACGAAGTTCATTTCAATGCCGTCACCGCGCTCAGCGGCAGCGGGCCTGGCTACCAGTTCCTCATCATGGAAGCGCTGGCCGATGCCGGCGTGCGCGTTGGACTGCCGCGCCAACTCGCGCTCACGCTGGTGGCGCAGACCGCGCTCGGCAGCGCGCGCATGGTCCTCGCCACCGGCCGCCATCCGGCCGCGCTGCGCGACGACGTCACCACGCCGGCCGGCTGCACCATCGCCGGCCTGCTGATGCTGGAGGACGGGCGCATCCGCTCGGTGCTGGCGCGCGCGGTCGAGGAAGCCACCAAGACTTCCGCGCATCTCGGCGTGGGTCCTACCAAGATCTCCGAAAGCGGCGGCGGCCAGCGCTCGGGAGACTAGGGACGCGCCATGCATGAAGTCGAACCCGATACGGTCGCCCAAGACCTGATCCAACTGGAAGACCGTTGGGGCGCGCACAACTATCGCCCGTTAGACGTGGTGGTGGAGCGCGCCCAGGGTGTCTGGGTGCACGCCGTCGACGGGCGCCGCTACATGGATTGCCTGAGCGCGTACTCGGCGCTCAACCAGGGCCACTGCCATCCGCGCATCATGCAGGCCATGATGGAGCAGATGTCGCGCGTGACGCTGACTTCGCGCGCGTTTCGCAACGATCAGTTGCCGCGCTTCTGCGAGGAGCTGGCGCAGATTTGCGGCATGCAGATGGTGCTGCCGATGAACACCGGCGCCGAGGCCGTCGAGAGCGCCATCAAAGCGGTGCGCCGCTGGGGCTACACGTTCAAGCACATCCCGCGCGACGAGGCCGAGATCGTCGTCTGCGAGAACAACTTCCACGGCCGCACCACCACCATCACCGGTTTCTCCAGTGAGCCGCTCTACCGCGACGGCTTCGGTCCTTTCACGCCGGGCTTCGTGAGCGTGCCTTTCGGCGACATCGATGCGCTCGAAGCCGCCATCACGCCGCGCACCTGCGCGCTGCTGTTCGAACCCATCCAGTGCGAGGCCGGCATCCTGATCCCGCCCGACGGATACCTGCAACAGGCGGCCGAACTCTGCGCGCGCGAGCGCGTGCTGCTGGTGGCCGACGAGATCCAGACCGGCCTGGGCCGCACCGGCAGAATGTTCGCCTGCCAGCACGAAAACGTGCAGCCGGATGTGTACGTGCTTGGCAAAGCGCTTTCGGGCGGCGTGTATCCGGTATCGGCCGTGGTATCGTCACGCGAGATTCTGGGTGTGTTCCGGCCCGGCAGCCACGGCAGCACCTATGGCGGCAATCCGCTGGCGTGCGCGGCCGCGCGCGCGGCGCTGCGCGTGATCGAAGAGGAGCGCTTGGCCGATCGCTCGGCCGAGCTGGGCGCGTGGCTGCTGTATGAGCTGCGCAAGATTCACCATCCCCACATCAAAGCCATCCGCGGCCGCGGCCTGCTGATTGGCATCGAGCTGCTGGTGCCCGCGCGCTCCTATTGCGAGCGCCTGAAGGACCTGGGCCTGCTCTGCAAGGAAACGCACGATTTCGTGATTCGCCTGGCCCCCCCGCTCATCATCTCGGAAGAGGACTTAGCCTGGGCCGTGGGCCAAGTGCGCAAGGCGTTCGAAGGATAGCGGGCGAACCTGGGCGGGAGAATGGAAAGCGTAGCGCAAGGACAAAAGTGGCGACGGCGGCCGGTTCCGGCCAGCCGTTCGCGGCTGCGCTGGGAAACGGCTCACGCATAAAAGGAAGTGACTGGAAGGTCAAATCATGCAGAGACAACTTAACGCAAACTCACTTGCGAATTCAGAGGATTGGGAAGGGAACAACGCAGCCTTCACTTGTCCTTTGTGTGGCAAAGTGTACATCGTCAGTGCGAGCAAAGCGATTCATAAGGGTCGCCGCTCCTGTCCAAATTGCGGGAAGTCGGAAGGCGTTGTCGTCGGCGGAAAGAAAAGCGGCGGCACAGCGGCGATCACGTGGTGAAGTTGACACTATAATCCACATCCGCCGAGTGGTAAACTGTGCGACGGTTGAAGACTGATGGCAGAGTTGACACCTGAAGAACGCGAGAAAATCTACCTTGAAGAAAAGGCGCGGCTAGAGGTTCGCCGTGAACTGGAAGGCGAGAAAACTAGCACGGGAAGCGTCATTGGCTGGATCGTGCTCTGCGTATTCGGACTTTTGTTTATTCTCTGGATAGCTGGTACCAATATGCAGCACGAGAAGGATGCCGAATTTGCCAAGCTCACTCCAGCGCAACGACACGCAAAGACCTTGCAGAACTGCGCTAGTCTCTTGAAGGACTGGGAGTATAAAACCTACAGCGAGCTTTCGGTCACTGAGCGCCAAGCGAAAGAGGCCTGCACTGAACAGCTATTGCATCCAGATCAAGAGATCATCAGGCCCTCCCAGTAGCGCTTGTTCCACCGCCTGCCCGCAAAGATCCGGCGATTTCATCACTTGGCTGTCGCGCACCCCGGTGAAAGGGTCTCATGTGAAAAGGCCTCATTGTCCTTTGAACGGCGCGGTGGTAGAATTGCGCGACTAAAGGGTTGTAGAATTCGTGCATATCATTGGCGCGTTCCTACTGGCGATAGTTTACTTGGTGCTGCTGGCCTCTGGGGTTTTTAAGCGAGATCCCAATCGGTGGTACGGAGGTATGGCTTGTGACAACTGCGGCTATGGCTGGCAGTCGAGACGGCGCACCCCACCCGCACGGTGTCCGCGGTGCAGTTCCACCTGGATCAACTGCCGGATGGGATGAGGAAAAGGGAAAAGGGGGACGTATTTCCTGAGTGACCGCTCGCCTTCACTGCCATTCACGCCGCCTCGCGAAAAATCTTCGCCCCTGTTTTCATCAGCCTGCACCGCTTCGCCCGCGCCGCCCCGCACCCTCCCGCGTTACTCTGAAATCGAAAAAGAGCTGCTCGCTCGCCGAGAAGCAGCCGTTTCGGGGCGACGTCCGGTGCCTAACC
>Ga0208820_1000175_pt1 | contig 62969 bp, 52 predicted proteins | sample June2015DPH_16_5_FD_184713 | JGI IMG/M metagenome (GOLD analysis project Ga0208820, IMG submission 184713) | Peatland microbial communities from SPRUCE experiment site at the Marcell Experimental Forest, Minnesota, USA - June2015DPH_16_40... | ecosystem: Environmental > Terrestrial > Soil >...
CAGTCTTCGAGCGCGGGTGGAAAAAGAAATTGTTGGCCGTAGTCGGGAGCGATGGGTTGTGCCATGCCTCTCAGACGCCAACCGCCGCAATTCATTCAAAAATTTGCCGGAGTTTTGAGACAGTCTCTAAACTGCGATCCTGTCCGGTTTGATAAATCCCATGCGGATGATCTTCATTAGCCATCATTGGCTTGCCGCGCTATCGGCGAAGCGAGAGAATGCGGTTACTGATAACAGGTATGAACAAGCATCAATTTCCGCCGATCCAGGATAAAGCCCACTTCCCGTTGCTTTCAGCGAGCGACGAACTGCCGTGCGGACATCTGATGGCCTGCGAGCGGTTGGTCTTTTTTGCAGCCGAAGATCCGGCCGCCACGGCTTCTGTAATTCTGAAGGAGGGAGTCGAATGGCATCTTTACGGCGACACCCGATGGCCTGCGCTGTCTTCCTGGCTGGAGATCAACACTAGTCCTGGCAGTTTTCCTGGCTACAGTGGCGTCTTGGTGATGACCTACGAGATTTCTGATAACAAAGCTGATCCGTTTGATTGGATTGCGCGCAACGGGCCCCTGTCTCAAATTTTCCCCGAAGAACGCAGCGCTATGGCTATTCAGCAGCGGCTCAAAATGCTGCGGCAACAGGCAGCTTCAACGGAACAAGTGTCAGGGCCGACCGACTCCGAACCACGATACATTCAAAGTTATTGCATCTACCGAGGACAACGTGACGTTAGACTCATTGCCAGTTATACGGATATGCTGAACAGCGAGGGCATTCCCATCCAGCGCTACCGAATGGCGAACGTCCAACCTTACGACATTGAAGTCTGCCGATTCACTTTACATGCCCTGTTCCGTTTGAACGAAGCCAGAATGGCCGGGATGAAGTTTATAGCCATTCCGCAACTCGAAACCTGCGAACCCCTGAATCTTTCGCCCGACACAAAGAACCCGCCTTGGGCACGGTTTCATCCGTCGCGAGTTTTGCGAACTCGACCGGCAGTCAGAGCAATTCCAACTCCCGGGAACATGATCGACGGAGTTATGTACATGGAGACTGCTCAACAAATCATGGAAGCGAGGCGGTTGGAGGCCAATCTCCATATGCTCGCATTTGAACTCGAGGCGCGACCACGGTCCGCAATTTCGAACGACGACGATGCTTGCATGGGGGCTTTCAGCCATCGTGCCAACGGCGGTGCCATTTACGTATTGCCCGATCGCCTGGTTGAGGAGTTCGACAACACAGATTGCGACGAGATTCGGATGAAGGACATCAAGCTTCCCTTCCGAAACCTGTTCCTGAAATTTACGCCTCCACAATCCCTTTTCCTAGCAGAAGGTGCTCCGGTCGACGGCTGCTACATTGTTAAGCAAGCAGACGAATACCTGTTCTCGCTGACGTCACACTGGGCCGGGGTGGATTACAGTCGATCACTTTCCATCGCGTGCCTCGATCCCACATTCAGCCTGCACTTGCCGGCACCAGAGTTCAGTTTGGACAAGCCGGTCCAGGATACAGACCTGTGTATTAACGCTGCCGTGGAACTCGGCATCAAAGATTTCCTAGAAAGAAATGCCCCGCCCACGGATAACATCAGTCAAACCGTCACTCGTCCCGATGGAACGACTGCTCAAGTGATTGATGTCAGGGCCGAAAGTCGGAGAAGGAGAATTGAAGTATTTCAGTCCCAAGAACCTGTTTTTCGCGCCTGCCTAAATACCATCGTCAATGCAGCCTGCTTCATTTCGTTTCGACCTGAAGACATCACTGAAGAGTGGGACGGTGAGCCGCCTGCTTGGGTAATCGAGGCCCTCAACGACAATCGGGATACCCGCAGTGCCAGAGATCGCAAACAGCATGCATTGCGCGCCATTGCCAGCGGTGATTACACACGGATAAGAATCTGTGGGAAGAACCTGTTTGCGGAAGTTCCCCACGAAGGTGCCACCGGTCATGGTGTTTCGCCGCGGGCGCATTGGCGCCGCGGCCACTGGCGCCGGCAGAGACACGGAGTAGGTCTTTCCCTCGTAACGCCCCGTTGGATCCGGCCGACAATCGTCAAGAAAGACAATGGCCCGTTGGTCGAAACCCGGATTTACGACGTTCAGGAGCCTCCGAGTTCAGAAAAAGGCTAACATTCTGCCGAGGACAGATTACTCAAATGATGAATCCGTCAGCCTTTGCTCTTGGCCTTAATCTTTCGCCGGAACGCCGACTTGTGGATAAAATCTTTCTCCGCGCTTTTAATTGCCGCTGCCGCGCACTTTAATTCCGGTGTGGCGACTTTGCACATCCAACCGGTTCAATCTCTCGACGCGCCGGAACTGGCGTTGTAGGTGTCAACTCTTGCCTGTGCGGTAACGTCCGTGTGATTCTGCCAAGGCCATGGTGAGTTGGCTTTCTTCGATGGCCTCTTGCGGATAATCGCTCAAGTCGAATTCAAGACTGTCGCCCTCGAAAGTTGGATAAAGCGCAGCGAGCTTGGGTATCGCGGTCTCGGCGAGGCGGAAATAATCTTTGTCAATTTCGATTCCAACTGACCGGTAGCCGACTGCTTCGGCGGCGGCGATGGTTGAACCGGATCCCATGAATGGGTCGAGCACTGTGCCTTCGCCCAAAGGTAGCAAGGCGCGTACGATGATGCGCATGAAATGCTGTGGCTTCAGGCATGGGTGATCGGAAATGGCTTCTTCGCGTTTCGGGGTGCGCCCGCTGGGAATGACTTCAGGCAGCGGTTTGTCGGCGGAGAGACGCCGCAAGCCGCCGGTTTTCCACTTCCGAAGATTCTCTGCCACCGTCTTTTCGCCGAGCGGCTTGCGGAACAGCATCCACGGTTCGTAAGCGCCCTTTGGCGTGACACAAACTTCCGGAAATTCCTTCTCGGCATTCTTGGGCCGGTCGCCGCCACGAAAGCCGAAGTATAACCGCATCACGGCCGGGCGAACTTCGTAGCCGACTTCGGCCATCGCTCCCTGCACGTGGTGCTGAAGAATGGGATGACCGGCAACGCACACATGGGCGCCGGGAACGAGCGCTTCAAACAGAAGCTTTCCCCAATTGCGGAAGTACGCCCGGAGGTTCTGTTTCTCCTCGTCGGTCAGGACGGTGAAGCGGGGCAATGGATCGCGTTTGTGTCCGCCAATGGTGGGCGGCAGCCGCCAGACGCCGCCGCGTCCATTGCGCAGCTTGGACAGTTCCTTCTCGGAAAATTCGATCAGCCCGTAAGGTGGGTCGGTGCAGACGGCATGAATGGTCTGCGGCGGACAGTCGCGCAGCCAATCGAAGCAATCCGCAAGGTGTATCTGGTACTTCCTCATCGCGCGCAAGTTTCAACTATAGGCGAAAGACAATCAAGCCCGTTCTTGGTATCAACTATAGACGAAATGGACGCCAAGACGATCATCGGCAATTTCGTCCGCCGTCTGCGCGAGCAAAAGAAAATGACGCAGGACGAACTGGCTACGCGTACCGGCATTACTTACCAGTATTTATCCGGTCTTGAGAACGGACGCGAGAATTTTTCCATCGGCATCTTCGAATCACTTGGCAAGGCGCTGGATTTTTCGCTCCCTCAACTTGTGGCGGGGGCGTTTGCCAGTCCATCGGCCATTTCGACCGTCGAGGCCGATCCTGATTATTTTCGGCCACAAGTGCCGTTGCCTCCGGGCTTGAAGGTGTCTCACTTGCAGCGTGCGATGAACGAAACCCAACGGATTGTCGCGCTGATTAACGCGAATCTGTTGGCGAGCGGGGCGAAGTCATTGCCAGAGTACATTCAAGGGAACAACTTTAGCGGATTGGTTTCGAACATCCTCTGTGACGCGATCCACGAAAACTCACCGTTCAAACACAATTCCGATCAAGCGTACCCAGACCTCGTCAATCCAAAAGCCGTCCAGAAAGGCAAGCGCGTCGGTTTGGAGGTCAAATCAACCATTCAAATCGGCAAGGGTGGAGAAAGTCACAATGGACATTCCGGCTGGCATCTCGTGGCATGCTTCGCGATTGACGAAAAGACAGGTAACATACGCTTTATTCATGTCATGTTTGCCGTGCTCAACGGTCACAACCAACCTGAACCGGATTGGGTGTATGTCGGCAGCAAAGTGAACGCTGATACCGGCAGCCGCCGTACCGAGACCTACAACACAACTTTGAAGGGCGCGACAAAACTACGGGATGGCTCAGTTTATCTCGACACCATCGCAATTAACTTCAAACGCTGGCGACAGAGCCGACTCGGACCAGTACCGCCATTTTCGATCTTTGCCGAACCGTAAGTTGATGAGCTTTGGGCGTTGAGGGCTATGAAGTCAGTTGGCACTTTTTGCCGGTGGCGGTCATTGATAGGTGGATGCACGACGCGACCGGCATGGATTTCCCCACGACCCTGCATTTTTGAACTCAACCACCGACCGTGGTGGAAGAAACTTTTCTCCGCGCTTTTCTTTGCCGCTGCCGCGCGGTTTAATTCCGGCGTGGCGAACTTGCACATCCAACCGGTTCAATCTCTCGACGCGCCGGAACTGGCGTTGTATCTGACCCTCCGCCGGGTCGAGGAACACGAGCGGGCAGGGGTGCTGGTGGCCACTAATATCAAAGTGGTCAGGCGGCTGCTGGCGAGCCGTTTCACCGTCGTCTCCGCGCTGCTCACGCCCGCGTGGCTGGAACGGCTCGAACCGCTGCTGCGCGCACGGCCGGAAGACATTTGCGTCTATGTCGCCGAACAGAAGGTGTTGGAAACCATCACCGGCTACCAGTTGCATCAAGGCGCGCTGGCCGTGGCCAAGATTCCGCCGCAACCGGACTTTGAAACGCTCCTGAATAACGCGTCGCGCCCGTTGCTGCTGGCCGCCGTGGAGGGCATTGCCAGCGCGGAAAATCTGGGCGCGGTGGTCCGGAATTGCGCGGCTTTTGGCGTTCATTTTCTGATCGTGGGCGAGACGTGTGGCAGTCCGTTCCAGCGCCGCGCGGTTTCCGGTTCCATGGGCGCCACCTTCGAGCAGCCATTGGTGCAGGTGGACAACCTGGTGGAAAAACTGACGGTGTTGCGGGCGCGGGGTGTGCGGTGTCTGGCGGCGCATCCCCGGCCCGGGGCCAGGAAGCTGGCCGCCGTGGATTTGCGGGGCGACTGCTGCCTGGTGTTTGGCGCGGAAGGACCGGGCCTCACGGCGGCCGTGCTGGCGACGTGCGACGACAGGGTCGAAATCCCAATGCCGTCCCACATGAATTCACTGAACGTGGCCGTCGCCACGGGAATATTCCTTTACGAAGCGACCCGGCAGCGAGGGTGACGTTTGCCCGCCACAAAACTTTCGTTTTCTTGAGCAAATATTTCAACGCAGAGGCGCGGAGAACGCAGAGTTTCGCAGAGTTATTTTTCCTCCGCGCTCCTTTGGTTGCGGTTCCGCCGTGCTATGTCTCTGCGTTAAGGCTTCCAGTCGTTTGGTTGAGCTGCTGCCGTGCCGAGCCGCGAAGATTGCGGATGGCTTCGACTCCTCACCCCGGCCCTCTCCTCGTTTGGCGAGGAGAGGGAGAATTATTTTTGGGGACGATTTACCCAGGGCAGTCATTGCGTTCCAACCTTGGGCTAATGTCTGTAGCGCCTTTGGCGCATTTGAATTGGTGGTAATTTGTGCAATTCGTGTCAAAACGTTGGGCCTTTGCGACTTTGCTTTGATTCAAAATTGGTTGGCACTTCTTCCCGGCGGCGGACATGAATAGATGGATGCACGACGCGACCGACATGGATTTGTTGCGGCAATATGCCGGCGGGAATTCCGATGCCGCCTTTACTTTTCCAAAAATCGTTTGAGCGGCTGCCAGCAATGAGTCCGCCAGCCCCGGTATTGAAAAGGAATAATTCTAGTCGTCGACTTTTGGCAATTTGCCTTCCTGGTAGCTGGTCAGGAATTTCTTTAAAAAACCTTTTTGTTCATCCGGGGCAATGTCCAACGCCTTTTGTTCGGTGGCGACGGCTTCGTTGGTTTTGCCGTTCATGAACTGGATCCGGGCGAGCGTGTCCAAAATGGCGGGTTCCTTGCCCTTGGTGGCCTCATTTGCCCGCACGGCCATTTTTTCGGCGAGCGCCAGATCGCGCTTCTCCAGTTCCGGCTGCGTGGCGATGGTCCAGGCGAGGGAATTTTGCAGCATCGCGTTCTTCGGGTACGCGTCACTCAAGGATACGGCCAGTTTGTAGGCATCGGCATAGTTCTTCCGGCCAAGCAGAATGGAGAACCGGACGGTATCAAGACTGTCGCCCATGGCAGGCTCCGATTTTTTCATCTCGGCGATTGCCGCCTCGGCGGCGTCCCAATCCTTGTTTTTGAGGGCTTGGCTGAGTTTTTTGGACAATTCCATCTCCCGGGCTTGGGCCTGTTGTTGACTTTCATATTCCGCGGCAAACTTGGTGATGTCAAAACGACCGGCCAGAATGTCTTCCAACGTCTTTTCGTCCAACCCCATCGGGTGACCGATCCAGGCGATGCGGCCCTGTTGGTTGACGATGAAGGCGGTGGGAATGCCGTTTTGATTGGCAGCGTCCATCCAGGTCACCGCCATGGCGCCTTTGGTTTCGCTGTTTTTGTCGTCGAGGGCGACCCGGTAGGTCATCTGGTCGCCCATTTTTTTCACGAACGGCGCAACCCCGTCATCATTTTGTTCCCAGACATCCTGACCGATGGCAATGAGTCCCCGGTCCTTGAATTTTTGCCATAATTCGTTGAGGTGCGGGATGGAGGCCCGACACGGACCGCACCAGGTGGCCCAGAATTCGACGATGTAAACGTGGTTGGTGTCGAATGCCTTCACCGGCTCGCCTTGCACCCATTTGGCGACCTGGAGTTTTGGCGCCGGATCGCCGACCGTCAATTTCGCCTCTGCCGTGCGTACGGCGACTGCAAGAGTGACGCCGGTCAGCATGGTCAATGCCCGCAGCAATAAAGAGTTTTTCATATCAATTCCTGGGTTGAACGTTTTAAGTTGGGCGCATCTTTTGTTGATGCAAAACCAGTCTTGCCCTGAAAAGCATTTTGTCCAGTTGAATTTGCATTGATGCTTCAGCGGAAATTTTTTCCGAGCGGGATAGGGAATTAGTTTTTGGAAAAAAAGAATAAGAGTTGCCACTTTTCAGGCTGCCGCCGAACACAAAGATTGCCAAATCCTTGAAACTTTCGCATTTTACCGCTGTTTAAGTTCGGAAACACATTTATTCCGTCCTTTAAGATGAAGATTTTTTCCAGTTTGCGGATGTTTGCGTTGCTGGCGCTCGGGCTGACGGCCGTTGCCATCCGGGTCGAGGCGCAGAGCGTGGGCCTTTCCGTTGTGGCTTCGCCCAGCCCCGTCGCCGTAAGCAATTCGCTGACTTACACCATCACCGTGACTAATCTGACTCTTATAACGGAAAATTTTATCATAACCAACACGCTGCCCGCTTCGGCCCAATTTCAAAGTGCCAGCAATCCCTACGGTTCCTTCGGCAACAATGGAAGCATCGTTATATTTTCAGTCACGGGCCTCCCCTACGGCAATGTGGTACAGATGACCGTGACCGCCCTGCCAACGACGGCGGCGTTAGTCACCGATTCGGTGTTTGTGATTTCGGGTGACCTGCTCTACTCCGCTTCCACCAGTGTGGACACTCAAGTTACCAACGCAGTGGTGCAGCAGGCGGATCTGGCGGTGGCGATGACGGGACCGGCGGCGCTGGTCTTCTCCAACGATTGGATGGTTTATGGCGTCAACGTCACCAATCTTGGACCGGACACTGCGTCCGGTATTTTTTTGACCAACACCCTGCCTCCCGGCGTGGGTTTCAAAAGCGTCTCGCCAGCCTTCACACGCCTTGGCAGCGGCAGCAATGTCATTTTCAACCTCGGCACGTTGACGAATCAGGCTTTCATCAATTTCCAACTGACGGTCCAGCCCACTAATGCAGGCACCTGGACTTTTGTGTCGGTGGTCAGCACGAACAATAGTGTGCCCGATACCAATGCTGCCAACAACTCGACCAGCATCAATATTGTCGTGTCCAATTTCTTTTCCGGCCAGTTGTTCGCCTATACCAATTCTGCGCAAGTTCCCAATGGACAGGTGGGATACTTGGAACAGACCATCGTCGTGTCGAATACAGGTCCGACAACGGTTGCCGCCGCGCGAGTGATTGTGTCAGGGCTGACAAACCGGCTGGTTAACGCCGTTGGCACGAACAACGGCAATCCGTTCGTGGTTTATTCCGCCGCTCTCAACACCAACCAAAGCGTGAGTCTGTTGCTGCAATTCTATCCGAACCGGACGCCCTTTGCGTTCGGAGATTCGCAGTTGCATCCGGTGGAGGTGACGCCGCTGGATCTGACCCCGCCGGCGAATTTGAGTTCCAACGTCAACTTCACGGGTATTTTCCAGATGCCCTCCGGCGGCATGTTGCTTGAATTTCCCACTGTCACGAACCGGACCTACACGGTGGAATACAGCTCCAATCTTCTTTCCACGAACTGGCTGGCAGCGCAACCTTCCATTGTTGCTCCAGCCAATTACACGTTTTGGATTGATTATGGTCCGCCCGCAACCCTGAGTCATCCCACCAATTCTGCCATGCGGTTTTATCGCGCGTTCCTGAACCCCTGACGCCATGTCATTCAACTCCATGAGAAACGTTCGCAACCGCGATTTTTTTGCGTGGTGTCTGTCTTTTTGTTTTGCGAGTCTGGCCATGACTGCGGCGGCCCAATCGCAATCACCCGGCCAAAACCCGAATCCCAACGGTCCCATTGCCATACCTCCCGACGCCCAAGCCCAACCCCAACCGCAACCAAGCGTCCAAACGCAGCCGTCCACCGATATCTGGGATCGCTGGGGGATTCAAAAGGTTTCCGAGAACGACGACTGGACGCGTCATTTCCGCATCGGGGCCATGGTCGGACTGAATATCAGCGCCAACTTCAATGTGAAGAACGCAATCACCTTTTCGGGCAAAAATGCGGCGAACGGGATTTATGACGACGGCTACGTGCGAACAGACAACACCGGGAACGCTGGAAATTTAACGAGCAATTGGGGTTACGATAACTTGTCCCAAGTCGTCGGTTCAACGTTGCAAATGCACAGCGCGAAATCTTTTTCCCCGGACCCGACTGGTGGTACCAGTTCGGAAAGCGGTGATTCCGCGTTTGCTGGGTTCGACATGGCTTATGGCGGCAATCTCTGGGATTGGGGACGCGCGAAGATCGGTTGGGATTTGGGATTCGGCCTGCTGCCCATTTATATCAAGGATAACCTGTCCCTGAATGGGACCCTCACCCAAAATGTTTATTCATTTGATATACCCAGCAGCACGACGCACCTGCCGCCGCCGGGTTATCAGGGCGGCCCCAACGGCGGTCCGTGGCTTGGCAGTAACGGTACGCAATTGGCTGACTACACCCCTCCAGGCACTGTAAACCTCACCGGTACGCGCACGCTGGACGTGATGCTCTACACCTTCCGGCTGGGGCCATCGGTGTATTGGGATTTAAATAAAGATTTCGGCTTGTCAGCCAGTGTCGGCCCCGCCGTCGGCATCGTGTCGGGAAGCCTGCAATATAATGAAATAATCGATACCGCAAGGTACACAGGGCAGATTAATGCGACCGACCTGGTGTATGGCGGCTATGTGAACGCGATGTTGTTGTATCATGTTCCGAAAGAAAACGGCGACCTTTACTTGGGCGTGCAATACATGTCGCTGGGCAATGCCACCATCAGCGGCGGCGGCCGGCAGGGACAATTGAATCTGGGCGGACAGGTTTATATTACCGCCGGCATCAACTGGCCGTTCTGAGCCACTGCCGGAGACATTCGCTGGCATGATGTAGCGCGGGCTTTCCAGCCTGCGAGTTCGAGCGACTTTTACGCCTTCGCGGCGCGCCAAAGCGCCGCTCCGGCGCGACGGCGGCCAGTCGCCCGAAACGGAACTGGAAAGTTCCGCCACCAGCGGACAGGAATGTCCGCTCTACAAGAGCTTTCCCCGTCAGCCGGCAACAATTTCGGTTTTTTTGTTTCAGCGCAACTTTTCCACCCGGATTTTCGCGGGGTCGTTCACGCCGAGCTGGAGCAGGGCGGCGTTGGCGTAAATCTCCAGGTTCGGTTTGAATTCCGGCGCATCAAGCGCGCGCCGTTCGCGGTCAAGTTCCTTGATGGCCAGCGTGTCGAGCGCAACGGGGTCGCGGCTGAACCACAGTTGATTCAGCACCGAGGAATAATGCAGCAGACCGTGCGAACCGCCTTCGTATTGGCCGAGGAGCGCATCGGTGATGTTTAGCACCACGCGGTCGCCCAGCACGGGCAGGGCGTAAATTTCCGGCACGGCAACCGCCAGCCGGCCGGGATCATCCGCAAAACGCCGCGTGTTGTCCACGCTGCCCATTGCCAGGCCGTAAAGATGTCCGCAAACGCCGGCATCTTCCTGGTTCAGCAGCGGCGCGATGCTGATGATTTTGGTGATCTGCCGGCTGACCAGCATGGAGACGAAGGATTTTCGCCCGACGCCTTCGCCCTTTTTGCCGAATTCCAAATCGCCCCAGACGAGATTGCCGATGATGGCGGTGTCAGGCTGATAAAAGTTCGTTGGATCGTAGCCCGCTTCCACGCCACCGGCCACCCGCACGCCGAGTTGCGCGCCGAGCTTGAAAAATCCGGCGGCGCGCAAATTGTCCTCGTGTTTGTCCCAGATGATAACGTGTTGCGGCGGCACACCCGCGTCGAGCAACCCGCGAACCACCGCCGCCACGACGGCGGGCCGCGTGCCGCTGAGCATTCCGGCGGTGGAAAACACCTTGATGCCGATGACGTCCTGTGTGGAAACGAGGCTGCGCCAGGCGGCGGTGACCGTGGCTTGGCCGGTGAAATTCGTGATGCCGCGATTTAGCACGGCCTGCACCCGCGTGGGGTCGGGCTGAAAATTGGAGATGGCGTTCGCATTTTCAACGGTAACGACCCGCGCGATGGCGTTGGTGGAATGACCGGCAAACGAATCGGCGGCCCGACCCGGCCAACACGCCAGTCCGACGGCCGCCGCCATCGCCAGCCGCCGGGCCGCTTGCACGAATTGAGTTTGCGCGTTTCTTGACACTTTTGGGTGTGGATGCTACCACCAGCGCCGATGCTGGCCACCAAAAACGAAGGCGAGGGTGGAAGATGGAAACTGGAGAATGGAATTTTTCGACAGCGCGCCGGTTTTCATCTTTCCGCCTTCGCGGCGCGCCATAGCGCCGCTTCGGCGCGACGGCGGCCATCTTCCATCTTCCATCTTCGTTTTTTGCTTTTCCTCGCGCTTGCCCTGTTCGTTGCGGGCTGCACGCCGTCTGGTCCGCGCGCGTTGCTCAAGGGCAAAAAACTTCTGGAGCGCGGCGATTACGCCGGCGCGGTGGCGCAATTCAAGACCGCCACGTCGCTTCTGGCCACGAACGCCCAGGCGTGGAATTATCTCGGGGTGGCGTGCCAGTATGCCGGCCAGCCGACCAATGCGGCGACGGCGTATCAATGCGCCCTGGCACGCGACCGCGATTTGATGGAGGCGCACTACAATCTTGGTTGTTTGTGGCTGGAGCAGAACAAACCGGATGCAGCGGAAGGCGAGTTCACCGCCTACACGTTGCGCCGGCCCAAGGCGCCGGAAGGCTGGCTCAAGCTCGGCCTCGCGCAGCTTCAATCGCACGATGTCACATCGGCGGAAAAAAGTTTCAGCACCGCGCTTTATCTGAGTCCGAACAACGCCGAGGCCTTGAACGGTTTGGGACTCGCGCGGGTCGAACGCGGACGTCCGCGCGAGGCGGCGCAATTTTTTACGGTGGCGGCAAAGGAACAGCCGGATTACGCGCCGGCCTGGCTGAATCTGGCGACGGTGGCGCAACAATACTTGCACGACAACACGCTGGCGCTGCAAAATTATCGCACGTATCTGGCGCTGACGCCGCGTCCGGCGAATTGGGACGCGGTAAACGACATCGCGAACAGTCTGGAGCCGCCGGCGGCGGTCGCGGCGGCGAACCCGCCACCGGCGAATCAAAATCAAACTGCCGCACTCACGGCTGAAAACAAAACGCCGGCGGCCGGCAGCGCGGTTCGCACGACCGGGTTGCCACGAACGCAGGCGGTTGTCCGCGCCAGTTCAAATCCGCCGCGGGGAACAACTCCGGCGCAGATCGTGAAGGTCCAGCCGCAACCGGCGATTGTCGGGACGCCCGTGGCAGAAACGCCGCCGGAACCGGTGACCGGGAAGACGGGTGCCTTGAACAAGCTGAATCCGCTGAACTGGTTTCGTTCTTCCGCGCCGGAAAAAAACGAAGGAACGGTAGTGACGCCCCTGCTCCCACCGGTGGCGAACAACAACCGTGTCGGCGTAACGCCGCTGTCGCCGGTAAATTCCAGCACCCCAACGCAAACTGCATCCGCGCCCGCGCCGAAGCCGGTTGTTGCGCCGAAGCCGGTCAAGATTGTTCAGCCCGCGCCGCCGCCGTTTCCGCGTTACTTGTATCTTTCGCCGCGCAAACCGCAGGCGGGCGACCGGCGGACGGCATTGGGTGCGTTCACCCGGGCGCGGGAGTTTGAGCAGAATTCGCGCTGGCTGGACGCGATGCAATCATATCGTCAGGCGACGGAACTGGATCCGGGCTGGTTCGAGGCGCAATACAATTACGGCGTGATCGCCTTTCGGCTGCGGGACTTCAATCAATCGCTCGCCGCTTACGAGATGGCGCTGGCGATCCAGCCGGATTCGGTGGATGCGCGTTATAATTTCGCGTTGGCGCTCAAGGCGGCGGGTTATGTGCCCGACGCGGTGAACGAGTTGAAAAAAATCGTGGCGGCAAATCCGGACGAGATGCGCGCGCATCTGGCGCTGGGAAATCTTTACGCGCAGCAATTGTACGACCCGGCGCAGGCGCGGCAGCATTACAACAAGGTTTTGGCGCTGGATCCGCGCAATCCGCAGGCGCCGGACATTCAGTTCTGGCTTTCGTCGAATCCGCCTTGATGGAAGGTTGCCGGATGAAAAACTCCGCGCAAGCTGTGCCGCGGCAAAGGATTTCACTTGTGGCCGCACGTTTCAAACGCCGGCTGGAGCCCGAAATTGGCATGAAACCGGCTATAATTTAATTGGCATTCTAAATTGGAGGATTTAATCTCATGGTTATGATTGGTGCGGACATGCCAAACCTGGCTCTCGATAATCTGCCGGTCAATTGGTTCGACGCGGTGGTTGTGGGAATGTTGATCATGGGATTGTTCCGCGGACGCAAGCGCGGCATGTCAAAGGAAATCCTGCCGTTGTTGAAATGGGTGTCGTTGGTCCTGGTGTGCGGGATCGGGTATCCAATGGCCGCCCAACTGTTGGTCAACACCGCTTCGTTGAGCCAGTTGCCCAGTTGCATTTTTGGTTATCTGCTTCTGGCGTTCGTGATTGTGCTCGTGTTCAAGTTTCTCGGATGGCTCTTGGCCAGTCGCACGGTCGAGCACAATTTTTTCGGCGGTGGCGAGTACTATTTGGGGATGTTGTCAGGCATGGTTCGGTTTGCCTGCATGCTGCTGGCCGTGCTGGCTTTGCTGAACGCGCCTTACTACACGGCGCAGGATATTAAAAAACACGACGCCTACGTTAAACGTTGGTTCGGCGGCGGATTGTATAGCGGCGACTATTTTCCCAGCATGCACACCATCCAGGAGCAGGTCTTCACCAAATCCTTCACCGGGCCTTACATCAAGGATTACCTGGGTCCGCTGCTGATCGAAACCGCTCCGCCGCCAGCCGCCAAGCCGGAGCCAAAACCGGCGGTGGTTAACATTAAGAAGTAAGCGTCGCGTCGCCAAACGAGCATGGCTGGCACGCTTTCCCCCGCAACCCGCGAACGCATCCGCGCCGCCAGCGACATCGTGGACATCATCGGCTCGTATCTGCCGCTGAAAAAGGCGGGCGCAAACTTTGTCGCCCTCTGCCCCTTTCACAAGGAAAAGACGCCCAGCTTCAACGTCAATCCGCACCGCCAGATTTTTCACTGCTTCGGCTGCCACAAAGGCGGCGACGTGTTCACCTTCGTCAAGGAATACGAAAACATCGGATTTATGGACGCCGTCCGCCGGCTGGCCGAACGCGCGAAAATTCCCCTGGAATTCGATCAGACCCCCGGCGAACAGCAATCACGCCACATCAAGGACCAGTTGCTCCAGCTCCACGAGCAAATCACGCAACGCTGGCAAAACGCGCTGCTTAATGAAGCCAGCGGCCAAATCGCCCGCGATTATTTGGTGAAACGCGGCGTGTCGCCGGAAGCGGTGAAACTCTTTCGTCTCGGCTACGCGCCGGATGCCTGGGACGACACCGTCAACTGGGCCAAAAGCAAAAGCCACGACCTTGAGTTGGTTGAAAAGGCTGGCTTGATCATCCGCAAATCCGGCGACCAGCGTGCTGCCGACGTCTCGTCGGCAGAACCTTCCGAAATAATTTCTTCTGCCAGCGGGACGCTGGCAGCACGTTATTATGACCGTTTCCGCGGGCGGCTCATGTTCCCCATTTGCGACGAGCAGGGCCGGGTGATCGGTTTCAGCGGTCGCGTTTTGTCCGGCGACGAAAAAACGGCGAAGTACGTCAACTCACCGGAAACGCCCATTTTCACCAAGAGCCGGGTTTTCTTCGGCCTCGACAAATCCAAACGCGCCATCCTCGACGCCGGTTTTGCCATCGTTTGCGAAGGCCAGCTCGACTTGATTGCGTGTTTCATGGCTGGTGTGCAAAACGTCGTCGCGCCGCAAGGCACGGCCTTTACCGCCGACCACGCGCGCATCATCAAACGTTATGTGGACGAGGTGGTGTTGTGCTTCGATTCCGATGAAGCCGGACAAAACGCCGCTGTGCGCTCGCTCGACCATCTGCTGGCGTCCGGACTTGCCGTGCGGGTGGCCGTGGTGCCCGCCCCGCACGACCCGGACAGTTTCATCAAGGCCAATGGCGGCGAAGCATTCCGAAAACTGGTGGAGGGTGCCGAGGGATTTTTTGATTACTATTTAAACCGGCTCTGCAAGTTGAATGATGCAAACAGCGACAAAGGTCGAAACGCCATTTTGCGCGGCATGGCCGAGGCCGTCCACAAGACCGGCAACCTGGTGCTCATTGACACCTACGCACAGAAAACCGCGTTGCGCCTGGGCGTTTTGCCCGAAGCTGTTCGCGCCGAATTCAAAAAAATTCCCGCTGCCAAAACCGTGCCCGGCGAAAGTGAAACCGAACCCGCTGCGGAATCCGAAATGTCGCGTCCGTCCACCCAAGAATTTTGGCTGCTGAAACTTTTGTTGCTGCACGACGATTTGGTTGCCTGGACCGCGCTGCATCTGGACGTAAATTGGATTTCACATCTGCTGGTCCGGCAAATCGTCGTCCAACGGCTGGCGGCGCAGACCAATGAAACCTGGCAAAGCCTGGCTGCGTTTCTAGATGAGTGCGAATCTGCCGAAATGCGGGCGCTCGTCACCGAAGCCGTCGCCGAAGACCGCAAGCTTCCAAATCCCGACCGGCAACTGGCCGATGTGGTCACCTTTCTGCGCAATCAATTTCTCGACCGGCAGATCGCCGTGTCCATCCAGCGCGCCAGCCTGCGGGAAACTTCCGAGGCCGACCGCATGGAGTTGTTGCGCCAGCAGCAGGAGTTGCGGCAGCAAAAACGCGCACCGCTGAAGTGACCCGCCTTTTCCTGCATTGCGGGATTCGGCGCGGCAAGCCGGAGGCAGTGTAGCGGCGTGTCGGCAGACCGCCGACATTATTGCAATCTCAGGCACCGCCGTCCGGCAGCTTGAACAAATCCGGACAGTTGTGGATTTAGCAAAAGCACAATTATTGAAATAGCTATTTCAAAAATTGTGCTATTTGTCCGGCTGCCTGTTTGTGAAGGAGATTTTTACCTTTTACGCCTCCTGGCGGACGGCTCACTTCGCCCCTTGGTCAATCCACGCGCGGATCAAACCGATTTGTTCGGGCGTGAGCGGCCCGATTTTCGCCTTGTTGTGCAACGGGGGCATCCAGGCATCTTTGTCGGATGTCACGTGGGCGATGCTCCGAACGAGCGGGCTTTTGGCACTGTCACCGGCGACGATGACCTTGCCGTCCTTGCTGCCTTTGAGCGCGTTTTCAAGGCTGTCCAGCTTCAGTTTGGCTTTTGGTTTGTCGCCGCTGTGACATTTGACGCAGGACTGGTCGAAAACGGGCTTGATGTCGGTGGCATAAGTCACGCCGGTTTTTGTTGAAGCGGGCGGCAATTGCGCGGTGTCGGCGGCAGCAGCAGCCAGCGCCAGCCCGAAAGTGGTGGCCAGTGCGATGGTGGTGAATTTAATCGAAGTCGTTATTTTCATAGGTTCAATTGATTTCGCGGACAATTTGAGCTTAGGACACCCGAGGTGTCAAAAGATTTCAAATAAAGGTAATGGGTCAATTCACAGCGACTGGTGGGGCGAGACTCCCGGCGAGCCGAAATAAGGACATATTTCATCCGGTTTCCAGCTCGCGCCTTCGCGGCGACGAAGCCGCTACGGCGGCGCAGGCGCGAGTACGCTCGCCCCACCAAACCGACCCATTACCAAAAGCCGGTTCCGAAGCGCGGCTTGCCGGTGGCGATTCAATGCGCCAACCTTGCCGTGTGAACGATTAAAATTTCTCCGAGGCCGTACTGGTGGTGCTCGGCCACGGCTCGACGCAGAATGACAGTTCCGCCGCGCCGGTTTACCAGCACGCGGCGGAATTGCGCCGCCGGAAAATTTTCGCCGCCGTCCGCGAGGCATTCTGAAAACAGGAACCGCAAATCAAAAAGGTTTTGCCGGAGATTTCTGCATCGCGCGTGTTCATCGTGCCCCGGTTCATCAGCGAAGGTTACTTCAGCGACGAAGTCATCCCGCGCGAACTGGGTTTCGGCGAACTCTCAACCCTCAACCCCGTAAAGGGGCGTGGCCCCGACGGGGCTTTACGCCCTCAACACTCAACCATTTACTACTGCCCGCCTGTTGGCACCCACGACAGCATGACTCGTGTGCTTTTGGCCCGCGCCAATGGAATCGTCGCACAATTTCCGTTCCCGCGCGCGCCCAATCCGCAGGACATCACGCTGTTCATTGCCGGCCACGGCACGGAGAAGAACGAAAATTCCCGCAAGGTCATCGAACATCAGGTTGGATTGCTCCGGGCCATGAACCTGTATGCCGGAGTCCACGCGATTTATCTGGAGGAATCACCGCGCATCGCCGATTATCCCGCGCTGGCGCAAACGAAATACGTGGTGGTGCCGTTTTTCATCAGTGATGGTCTGTACACACAGGAGGACATTCCGGTTTTGCTCGGCGAGGCGAAACGGGCTGTCGAACAACGTCTGGCCGCCAGGCAGCCGGCGTGGCGTAATCCGACGGAAAAAAACGGCAAGCTGGTCTGGTATTCGCCTGCCATCGGCAGCGAACCGCACTTGGCCGACGTGATTTTGGAACGGGTGCGCGAAGCCTGTAGGAGTCGAGGTGACGAGACTCAAATTGAATAATATCAGAGACTCCTCACGTCGTCTCCTACATGGGAGAGAATTGAATTTATGAATAAACTTCGATTTGGAATATTGAGCACAGCCAACATCGGCCGCCAAAACTGGAAGGCCATTTTTAATTCCGGCAATGCCATCGTCACTGCCGTTGCCAGTCGTGACGCGGGGCGCAGCCGCGAATACATTCGCGCAGGCCAGCGTGAGTTTCCGTTCGCTGCCGAACCGGCGGCACTCGGCAGTTACGAGGAACTGCTCGCATCGCCGAACGTGGACGCCGTGTACATCCCGCTTCCAACCGGACTGCGCAAGGAATGGGTTTTGCGCGCGGCGGCGGCGGGCAAGCCCGTCGTTTGTGAAAAGCCGTGCGGCGTCAGTTTCGCCGACGTTCAGGAAATGGTGGACACCTGCCGCAAAAACCGCGTGCAATTCATGGACGGCGTGATGTTCATGCACAGTCCGCGTATGCCGCGCGTTCGTGAAGTGCTTGACGATGGCAAGAGCGTTGGCCCGGTGCGGCGGATTTCATCGGCATTTAGTTTCCTCGGCACCGGTGATTTTTCGCGCGGCAACATTCGCGTGGACGGACGGCTCGAACCGTTCGGCTGCCTTGGCGATTTAGGGTGGTATTGCATCCGGTTCACGCTCTGGACGATGAACTGGCAACTGCCGCACACGGTCACAGGCCGGATTCTCTCGGAATCCGAACCCACCGGCGGCCGGGTGCCCGCCCCCACCGAATTTTCCGCCGAACTTTTTTTCGATGACAACGTTTCCGCCGAATTTTACTGTTCCTTTATCGCCGCTGAGCAGCAATGGGCTTTTATCAGTGGCCGGAATGGCTGGCTGCGGCTTCCCGATTTCGTCCACCCGTTCAACAGCCGTGAACCGGCTTTCGAGGTCAACCGGACCGAAATTAGCGTCCGGGAGGCTGACGCCGCTCAAAAGCAAACATCCATTCCAGAATCAGCCGAGCTGGGCCATCCGACCGCGCAGAACACCATCATGTTCCGCAACTTCGCCAACCAGGTTTTCTCCGGCAAACTGAACAACGAATGGCCGATGTGGGCGCTGAAAACGCAGCAGGTGATGGATGCATGCTTCGAGTCGGCGCAGGAGGTTGGAAAGCCGGTAAGAACTTTCTGAAGCCACGAAACACCCGGGAGATGAGGTTTGCATTTTTTTATCATTTTTTTTGCACGGTGGTGCAGACGGACGGAAACGGGTCAGACGATTACATGCACTCAGGTATTCGGGGCGGTCCCCACGCAGGTGCGTTTCGCTGGTGCTCATTCACTAAAGCGGAGATTAAACTCCAAGTGTGTTTCCCGAGCGTCTCCCGTAAGCCATCTGCTGTTTGGCAGCCAACAGGTCTTTATGGTGCCCCGGTTTCCGTCCGTCCTGCAACTGCTGCCCGAGTGCCAGCTACGACGTATTCGAAAGTTGGGTGCATCGGCATCGGCTGCCACGTGGTTTGTATGTGGATCGGGACAGCCTCTATCGCTGCGAAGGGGTGGGGAGCATCGCCGAGCAACTGGCCGGAAAGCCGCCGCAGACGCAGTTTGGCCGGGCGATGGAGCAATTGGGTGTGGAACTGATCCTGGCCAACAGCCCGCAAGCCAAGGGGCGAGTGGAACGGATGAACGGGGTGCTGCCAGACCGGCTGGTCAAGGAAATGCGTCTGGCTGGGATCAACGATCTGGAAAGCGCCAACCAATTTTTGGACGGGGAGTATTTGCGGGCGTTCCACCGGCAGTTTGCGCGGGTGGCGGCCAGCCCCGTGGAGGTGCATCGGGCCGTGGCGCGACCGCTAAACGAAGTGTTGAGCTGGGAGGAAGAGCGTGTGGCGGGAAGCGGTATCAACTGGATCGGGAACACGAGGCGTTGAGCCTGGTCCGGCGCAAAGTGATTGTGCGAACGCTGCGGAATGGACGGGTGCAGTTGGTGTATCAAGGGAAGCAACTGAAGTGGCGAGCGCTGCCCGAAGGAGCGATGCGCCAGCAGGCCCAGGCGAAGCGGGTGAAAACGCCAACGGCGGTGAAGCCGCCGTCGGCGAATCATTTTTCATGCCGAGCGGCCATGCAGGGCGGGTGCAACGGGTTGCCCTCACCAACGCTCGACTGCCTTTGTGTTCGGAGTTCCGCCTTCAGGCGGCCGGACTACACTGTTTCGCGCTTGCCGCCTGAAGGCGGAACTCCGAACGGTAGGGGCTGGTTGCGCCCCAGCCCGCCATTCGTCGAATTGACGGTAGCGGTACAGTTTGGTGGGGCGAGGCTACCGACGAGCCGTCTCCGCTTCGCTGCTCCGAGGCCGGCTCGCGCCTTCGCGGCGACGAAGCCGCTACGGCGGCGCAGGCGCGGGTACGCTCGCCCCACCCGGAATGCAAACAGTACCATTCCCCAATTGCCCGCTTGTTTTCGGCGTGGTTCGCGTATAATTATTTGGGGCGTCCGGCATGAATCCGACTCTCATCATCGTACCGACCTACAACGAGCGGGAAAATCTCGCGCGCATGGCGCAGCGGCTGTTGTCGCTGCCGGTGCCGGTGGACCTGCTGGTGGTGGATGACAATTCCCCGGACGGCACGGGCAAAATGGCCGACGAACTGGCGGCGAAACACCCCGAAATTCACGTCCTGCATCGCGCGGAAAAGAACGGGCTGGGTCGCGCCTACATTTCCGGATTCAAATGGGCGCTGGAACACGGCTACGAATTCATCTTCGAAATGGACGGTGATTTTTCGCACAACCCGGACGACGTGCCCATGTTTATCGAAGCCACCAAGAATGCCGACCTGGTGCTCGGTTCGCGTTACAAGGACGGCATCCGCGTCATCAACTGGCCGCTGAAACGCTTGATGCTCAGCCGGGGCGCGGGCAAATACGTGAAGCTGGTCACCGGCATGCCGTTTACCGACCCGACGGGCGGTTACAAATGTTTCCGCCGCCGCGCGTTGCAAGCCATCAAGCTCGACGAGGTCCAGTCCAACGGCTACAGCTTTCAGATTGAGATGACGCACAAACTCTGGCGGCAGGGATTCCGGATCGTCGAAGTCCCGATTATTTTCACCGACCGGGCCGAAGGTCATTCCAAAATGTCCGGCCACATCGTCTGGGAAGCGCTCTGGATGGTGTGGAAGCTTTTGTGGCAAAACGGCCTGCGCCGCTGGCCGCGCAAGCGACAATCAAACAATTGCCAAACGCGCATTATCAGCTAAATTGACGGTCATGATTAGCATGATCGCCGGCACCAACCATCCGGGCAGCAACCCGCGGAAAATCGCCGCACACCTTGAAGAAATTTACGTCGAATGGCTGGGGCGTTTAAAAGCCCGGGCCAATGGCTTCACCGATTTTGTCAAGCGGTTGAAAAACGTGAAATTGCGTGGGACCAGACCGTGCGCTAAATTCCGCAAGCACAAACAAAAAAGGAAATTCATCATGAAAACAAACTGTTACGCCAGCCTGCTGGTCGCCGGTTCCATCCTCTTTTCCGCCGCAACCACCTTTGCCGTCATTCCCAAGGCCGGCGACACCGCGCCGCTGTTCACCGGCCAGGACCAGGATGGCAAGGTCGTCAAATTAAAAAGCTTCATCGGCAAAAAAATCGTCCTCCTCTATTTTTATCCGAAAGACAACACCCCGGGCTGCACGAAGGAAGCGTGCGGTTTCCGCGATCGCATGAGCGGGTTGCAAACAAACAACGTTGAAGTCATCGGCGTCAGCTTTGATTCCGCCGAGAGCCACAAAAAGTTCATTGCTGATTACAAGTTGAATTTCCGCCTGCTGTCCGATCCCGACGGCAAAATCGTTGACTCTTACGGCGTGCAGGTGGTGGGCCGAAAAATGGCGCGCCGGGTCAGCTTCCTCATCGGCCTGGACGGCAAGATTGTTCACGTCACCGACTCGGGCAATCCCGACCTCCACTTCAACGAAATGAAGGACGCCATCGCCGGATTGAAAAAGAAGTGAATTGGGCGCAGGTTTAAGAAATTGGTGGGGCGAGCGCCTGTCGAGCCGTAGCTTGGCGAAGGCTGATCCCCGCGAGCCGATAAACCCATGAATTTGCGGTTCGCCGGGAGTCTTGCCCCACCGATGCAGTCGCTGCTTCAAAGTCCCCGCTCGTCAAAATTGCAATCCGCGTTTAGATTTGCCGTGTGCAGTCGTGGATGAAAAGCGGCATGGTCACGCGGGCGCGGGATTTTCTTCACCGCCACTGGCGGCGCGCGCTGCGCTGGCGCGAAAAACTGGTCCTGCGGGAAGAAGCATTCCACCTCGTGCTGGCCGGGCTGGTTGGCGTCATTGGCGGTCTGGTAAACCTGTTTTTCTTCTACGCGGTCCATCTGATTCAGCCGGGCGACCCGGTGGAAGTCGTGGGACGATTGAACGATTGGGAACGCATTCTGGTTCCGACCCTGGGCGGCCTGGCGGCGGGACTGGTCTTGCATTGGGGCTTGCGGTTTGTCGGCCCGCAAGGTTCGACCAACCTGCTTGAAGTGGTCGTCGCCGGCGACGGCCGGCTGCCATTCCGCACGGAACTGGTGAAAACCGTTTCGGCCATCATCAGCATCGCCACCGGCGCCTCCATCGGGCGGGAAGGCGGCATCACGCAACTGGCGGCGACGCTGTCGTCGAAGCTCGGCCAGATCGCGAAATGGCCGCCGTACCGGTTGCGGCTGCTGGTTGGCTGCGGCGCGGCGTCCGGCATCGCGGCGGCTTACAACGCGCCGATTGCAGGCGCCGTGTTCGCATCGCTGATCGTGCTGGGAAATTTTTCGATGAACCTCTTTGCGCCGCTGGTTTTTTCATCGGTCATCGCGGCGATGGTGTCACGCAGTTTTTTCGGCATTGAGCCGTGGTATAAAATCCCGCCGTTTCCCGCCGCCACGCTGCCGCAACTGCTGTGGTTTGTGCTGCTGGGCGTGCTTTGCGGCGTGGTGGGCGCGCTGTTTCTGAAATTGCTGCGCATGGGTGAACAACAGTTTCGCAAGCTCAACTGGCCGGTTTATCTCCGGCTGACGCTGGCCGGCTTGATGGTGGGCGTCATCGCCATCGGTTTTCCCGGCGTCTGCGGCAATGGCTATTCCGTGACCAATGACATTTTGCACGAAAAATTCCTGACTGAGGCAAACCCGCTCCTGTGGCTGGCTGGATTGCTGGTGGCAAAATGGGTGGCAACGGCGGCGACGGTCGGCGCCGGCACGGTGGGAGGCGTGTTCACGCCGACGTTGTTCGTCGGCGCAAGCGCCGGCGCGCTGTTCGGCACGGCGCTGCATCAATTTTGGGGTTCAGCAGCGGGCATGCCGGCGGGCGCGTTCGCGCTGGTGGGCATGGGCGCGGTGCTGGCGGCGACAACCCGGTCGCCATTGCTGGCAATGATTTTGATTTTTGAATTGTCCCTGGATTACTCGCTCGTGCCGCCCCTGATGCTGGCGTGCGTGGTTTCCATTCTGGTGGCGCGGCAATTGCATGGAGAGTCGGTTTACACGGAACATCTGCGCGTCAAGGGCCTGGCGCTCGGACAGGAAACCAACCGCCCCGGCGCGACCATGGAACAAACCGTCGGCGACCTCATGCGCGCGCCGGTAACGCCGGTGCGCGAGAACACGCCGCTCCGGGAAATCGCCGACCGCTTTTTAATCAACTCCAATAATTTTCTGCCCGTCGTGGACGCGCAGCAACGGTTGCTGGGCGTGGTGGCGTTGCAGGATTTGAAGGAATTTCTGAACTCCGCGCAGGATTTGGACGCGGTCATCGCCTACGACGTAATGCGTCCGCCGCCCCAATGCCTCACCCCCGGCCAGCGGTTGCTCGAGGCGCTGCCAGCGGTGCTGGAAAGTGAATTGCGCAACGTGCCCGTCGTCAACAATCCGGGCGAAAACAAGCTGGTCGGCGCGGTCGACCGGGCGGAAGTGCTGGCGATTTTCTCCGAAGCCATCGCCGCCAAAAGCGATCCCGCGCGGTGAAAAGTCTTTTTTAGGGGCGTTCGGCTTGAAGTGGATCAAGGCGCCAAAGGCGGTGCCACACCGATGCCCGCGCCACAGAGCAAGTGAAATAGCAAATCAAGGCTTGTGTTTGCGGGCCCCTTGTTTTAAGACAGCGATAGTTCTTTCACATAGCCGGAAGTTTTCTTTGTTTCCGGTGCGAGTCTTTGCGTTTGCGAGGACTACTTCTATCCAAACACGACCAATAGTTTTTTCGGAGGTTTGCCTCGATGCGCTCAAGCGGCGCGTCCTGGTGTGCTTTCCGAAAAGGCCGCTTGGTCGTGGCCCGGATAGAAAGTGCGCTGGGCGCGCTTTCTATTTTCAGAAAATGGAGGTTCGAGTCCGGGCAAAATGCTCGGACTTAACAAACCAGCACATCGGAAAATAAAACTATGAAAGCCACAGGAAAAATCATCGGGAGGCTGATAGTGGGTTGCGTGCTCGCCTGCTGCCTGTCTCGGTTCACATTTCAAACCTTCGCCATTGAAGGACTTCAAGTCTCGGTTCAAGCCACCAATGTGGTCTTGTCGTGGCCGAGCGATCCAAGCGAAACTTACATTGTTCAGTATCGGAATACGCTGAATGCAACGGATTCGTGGCAGACCCTCGCCGACTATTACCCTGCTTTCAGCAACACAAACCAAACAACGTTTGTGCATTCCAATCAATTGAGTTTCTCCACCAGTTTCAACGAAAATTCAAGCGAAAGTGCGTTGCTTGGAAGTGCCGCGGTAATGCGAATGCAATCTCTTCCGCCCGTGCCATTGGCAATGCCAGCCGACGGGTCGGGAGCCGGTGTTCCAATCTCAATTTACCCACCAGGTTTCGATTTTTCCGGCTTTACAATTTTTGACACCGCGACCGGAGAATCGGTGAGCGGGACAGGGTATGTAAAGAGTTCATTATCGCAACAAACCCAGTTATCTCAAGATGTTCCTTCGCCATCAGATAATCCTCAACCAAACGGCGGTGGTTCCGGCAGTTTATCCGCTCCGACAACTGGATTTTATCGGGTCGTGCGCGATGGCGCGCATCTGTTCGGCATCACAAATGGCATGACTCTATCCGGCGTGGTGACAATTCCGGTGGAAGTGGCCAATGCTTCTGGTAGCTTGGCAAACATAAGTCTAATTGAGAATGATTCTCCCGTGCCCGACTCTTCCAGTAAAGCGCAACCGTTTTCGTTGCCCCTGCAACTTACGGTGGACACCAGGCAGATGGCCAACGGAACACATCAAGTTTCCGCAAGTGCGCGGTGGGACGATACCAATGGTGGCGTATGGGAAATTGATTCCCCGCCGGTGACGATCGATGTTTTCAACGAAATATCGTTCCTCAATTGGATGCCCCAGTTTGGAGAATTGGGGGATTCACTGTTAATTACGGCTCAATCGGCGCACACCGATGCGGATTGGTATATTGATGTCTATGACAGCCAATATGCTTACATCGGAACTTTTGGCGGGCACACTTACGACGGAAATATTGGAGTCGTCTGGAATTTGATTGGCCCGTATAATGAGCCGCATACTAACGACAGTTTTTTTGTTTTTGTGGTCTCGACAGTATTTAACACCGGTTCCTTGGCTCAAAATCTGGATTCTGCCACGGAGGCCGCCTCTCCCCAGGCGAATTCGGATTCCACATGGACGATTGCCCCGCCCACATACAGCGACAAAGGTGACGTATGGTCGGGTGCCGGTCAGTGGGTAATAGTCGCACAGCACGCCTTCGATAACATTCAGGACTGTGAATATTTGTATGATGAACTGGACGGCTTTGTGATGGGGGCGTCAGGCGCGGGCGGTGTTTCGCCGAGTCCCAGCGATGGACATGCTTATGCTCTGCACTTTGGTGCAGACGATCCGCAGGGTGACAATGATTGGGCGGCATTTCGACAGGCGCTTTACAATCCACTTTCCCGAAATCTTGTTTATTTTGGCCACGGTGCTCCAAACGGCTTGGGTTACAATCCTGCCAATGCAAATCGCTATATCACCGCCGCCGAAATTGCGAACACGCTTCACACCATACGGGTCGGCCAAACCAACCGGCATGCTTATAGGATGGTGATTCTGGATGGTTGCAGCACCGGGAGGGGCACGCTGCCGGAGTCTTTCGGCATCATTCACCAAGAAAATGTCCCCGGGTCTTATTATGCAGATGCGTCCCTGCGTCCATCTGCGTTTGCAGGTTGGAGTGCCGACAAATATGTCGGTTTTCTTGAAGGTGCCGCAGTCAGTTGGGACCACATTTATTTCATTCAGCTCATTCAGGAATACATGGCGCTTGGAAACGGAATAAAAACCTCCGTCAATATAGCCGGCGGCATGCCTCAATGTCAGTGGGTTATGTCCAGCCAATTTAAGATATTCGGATGTTGGGATCTGACTTTTTGGGCGTTCAACAACTGAGGTCGTTATGATGGAATTAATTCACATGACGGCGGCCTACTCGAACGCCGTGCTAGTCGCAATTCTTCCGCAAGTTTCCGACTTTGCCAAAAAGCTGGACCTGCCTATTCCGCAACCAATCACGGCCAGCCAAGTTGCATGGTCAAAATCAATGCCCTACAAAGACATGATTGAGGGGGCTGTTATTTTAACCAATCAGTATTGGTTTGCTTACGACTGGCATGGCTACGTGAACAGTTTCCGGTCGCTTGACGACAACTGGTTTTACGAGAAGAACCCTGCAACGAATTGGGCGCGTTATGTTGGTAAGGATGCAATGACCACCAATGAAGCCATCGTGCTGGCGCGCGATACTTTGCGCAAATTGGGTTACGAGCCTGAATTTCTCCACGCTGACGGGCCGCCAACTTCTATTCAAGGCCCTGTTGATTTGAAAAATGGCAGTCACCTCCCTTACTGCGAAATACGATGGGAAAGCCCGGAGCCAAAAACGCTTGAGGAGCAGAAGAACAGAACCAGTATGGAATTTCAAATTAACATGGAGAAGAAGACGGTTGTAGGAATGGCGATGGTCAGCGGAAAAATCCAGGGAACTCCGCCCAAAATCGGAGTCGAGCCTGAGCTCGAATCTGATTATCAGAAAAGAATGGGCGGAAAAATGTTTGTTCGCACCAATGCGCCACCGCACTGGCTTCCCAACCGGATCACGAATGCAAACCCGGCAGGCCCGCCGTCCGGCGGGCCGGATATGAAACAAGAATAGCGTGAAGGTTTCTTTGGCCATCCGAAAAGGCTTGATCCTCATTTTCGCGGGGATTCTTCTGTGGGTGATTTTTGCCGTTTTCCACCCCTTTGAGCCGCGCTATCAAGGCAAGAGACTTACGACTTGGGCCGCGGATTTGCTGTCGCCTGAAGAATTTTGGGGCATGCAGCCTGCATCCGTAGCTTTGGCGAAGCAGGACAATGCCGCCGCTGCAATCCGCCATTTCGGAATCAAGGCGATGCCTCTGGCCATCAAATGGTGCAGCGTGGAAGATTCCGCGTTCAAGGAAAAATTGAAAGATTTGGCTAATGGACAAAAGATATTTCAAGTTCAAATTCCGTCGGACTACGATTATCAGAGCCGGGGTGTCAGGATTTTTGAAGTGTTAGGTCCGATTGCCAAACCTGCCATTCCATCGCTCATTAACCTGTTTCAGAAGAAACGGCCATACACATTTTCCACGGCCAGTTGTGCCTTGCATTACATCGGCACGGACACCATCCCGCCTTTGATCGAAGCATTGACAAATTCCAATGAGCGAGTGCGCACCGGCGCGGCAACAACCCTGGGCAGTTTTGAATCGCAAGCCCGCGATGCAACGCCCGCTCTGATTCAATGCCTGAAAGATGAAAATTCGCGAGTGCGGAGCGCCGCAGCCATGTCGCTGGCTCATCTCGGCGGTGATACGAATGCGGTCATCTCCGCCCTGCTCCCTTGCCTTAAGGACAAAGATGTTTGCGTCCGCGAAATGGCCGCCATTTCTTTGGGAGACATTCATCAGAAGCCGGAGACAGTTGTGCCTGCCTTATTAGCCAGTATCGAAAAGGAAGCCGATATTGTCCCGATAAACTATCTGCTCGGTGGAATTGCTCGTTTCGGAACCAATGCCAGACCGGCAATTCCCGTGCTGGTCAAAATAATAGAATCAAAACGAATCATGGTTGCCGACCATGCGTTGGGCGCATTGCGCAAAATTGATCCCGACGCGGCAAAACCGTTTGTCGAAAACCGGAGGAAGAGTTTAATCAAGACGAACCTTGATTATTTGCTTCTGCAAACCAACGCGCCGGCAGAGACAAATGTTCCCGATCCGCCAACGAAACTGGAATAACATGAAACTTCGCTGGGCCAGAATGAAGAAGTGGAAGCCCGTTTGGGTTGGAATCGTCGCGGGCCTTGGTTTTGGGATGTGGGAGTTTTTTCATAGCATAAACTCGAACGATCGCCCCTTTTATGCGCGGCCTTTTATCTGGCTTATGAAGGCTATCGTTCCTATGGTAACATCGCCGGGGCAGCGGTCGGCGCATTCCGGCATATTTTTTATAGCCGCGTTGTTGAGTTATTTCATCTATTTTGCTGTTCTTGGTGCGCTGCTGGGTCTGTTGTTCCAATGGTTGCTCTGGATATTTCGCAGACTGAAACACCATGACACCGCCGACCAAACCAAGACATGACCACCTTAGCCTTGCCTCGATTTGGTGAACATGGCGGCGTCTGTTCAAGCGGCATTTTTCAAACGGACGCGCGAATAAACTTTCCGCGCCGGCTTTGCTTTTCTTAAACTCTCCGCGTGCCGTTCAAAATCGCCGACCACCTCACCTTGACGATTCAAGACATCGCGTTCGGCGGTGAAGGCGTCGGGCGTGCAAGCGTGTCGAGAGTCGACCCGACTTCGCTCCGCTCCGCCGCGCCAGGGAGTCGAGAGTCGAAAGCAAAACAACCTTTCGGTGACGCCGCCCTCGACTCTCGGCCTTCGACTTTCGACTCCTTTGTCGTGTTCGTGCCATTTGTGCTCGTCGGCGAAGTCGTGGAGGTTGCCATCACGGAGGTCAAAAAGAATTTTGCCCGCGCGAAACTTTTGCGCGTCGTTCAGCCGTCGCCGGAGCGCGTCGAACCGGCGTGCCGCCACTTCGGCCAATGCGGCGGTTGCCAGTATCAGCACGTTGATTACGCCACGCAGTTGCGGTTGAAACACAAACAAATTGCTGATTTGTTTCAGCGCATTGGCGGGTTTGAGCAGGCACGGATTGCGCCGGTCATCCCCTGTCCCCGGCCTTACGGCTACCGTAATCGCATCATGATTCGCAGCCAGTGGAACAAACCGGAGCAGAAACTGAACATCGGTTTTGTGCGCTGGGACTGCGGTTTGGTCGAAGACATCGAGGAATGCAAAATCGCCGAACCGGTGCTCAACGAAGAAATCCGGCGGGTCCGCGCGCATCCGCCGCCGAAGGGCGGGATCAAAGTTGTTTTGCGCGTGTCGCCGGAAGACTGGGACGTGCCGCCGGACTCGTTTTTCCAAAACAATTTTTCCCTGCTGCCGAAGCTCGTCGAAACGGTGCGCGGGTTTCTCCGCGACAGCGGCGCGCGGCATTTGGCGGACTTGTATTGCGGTGTCGGTTTTTTCGGCATCGAACTGGCGGACGCGGTCGAATCTTTCACCGGCGTGGAATACGATCAACGCGCCATCCAATCGGCGCGGCGCAACGCGGTGGCGCGAAAAATCAGCAACGGCGAGTTCATGGCGTCGGCGGTGGAGGCGGTTTTGCCGGAATTGCTGAAGCGTTTTTCGCCGCAAGCCACAACGGTATTGCTCGACCCGCCGCGCAAAGGCTGTTGGCCGCAGACGTTGAATTTGTTGCGTGAAACAACGCCGGCGCAAGTGATTTATGTGTCGTGTCATCCGGCGACGATGGCGCGGGACTTGAACATTTTGTGCGGCAATGGTGTCTTTGAACTGGCGTGTGTGCAGCCATTGGATATGTTTCCCCAAACACAACACGTCGAGTGCGTGGCGGATTTGCGCGCTGGCACAAAACCTTGCCAGGACGCACGGCCTGGGTTCAACTGAACAAACTGAATGACAACTCAAACGCGAACTGACCCGCGAAAAAAATTTGCGCCGCGATTATTACCCTGGCTTTTGACGGTGGCAGCGTTCGCGTTTTATTGGTTCACATTAAACCGATGGGTGTCGCTGTTCAATCTCAGCCAGGTGGCCGGGATTTCCGGGTGGACCTGGCAGCCGGAGATTGTGAGTCCGATTTTATTCCTCGTTACGCAGCCGTTCCGCTGGCTCCCGGCGCCGCAAATCCCGCTGGGGCTGAATGTGTTTTCCGCCGTGTGCGCGGCCTTGACGCTCGGCTTGCTGGCGCGGTCGGTGGCGCTGCTGCCGCACGACCGGACCGACGCGCAACGCAAGCGTGAACACAGCGATTTTTCGTTTTTGACCACTGGCAGCGCGTGGCTGCCGCCGGTTCTGGCCGTGTTGGTTTGCGGTTTGCAAATGACGTTTTGGCAGAACGCAACGAATTACACGGGCGAGATGTTCGACCTGTTGCTGTTCGCGTTCGTGATTTGGTCGTTGCTGGAATACCGGCTGGATGATCGCGAATGGCGTTTGTTTCTGGCCTCGGTCGTGTATGGCGCGGGCATGGCAAATAATTGGGCAATGGTGGGATTTTTTCCGGCTTTCGCAGCGGCGATAGTGTGGATTCGCGGCTTGAGCTTCTTCAAGCCGCGATTTCTCCAAAGAATGATGTTGTGCGGGCTGCTGGGAATGACGTTTTTCCTTTTGCTGCCACTGCTGGTCGTGATTTCGGGCAAGGTGCCGATGACTTTCTGGGGGACACTGAAAACCAGCCTGGTTCCGCAATATAATGTGCTGAAACTTTATTTCTTCTGCTGCCTCCACCCATCGCAACATCTTGAATTCCTGGCGTTGTTGCTGGCTTACCTGATACCGGTGTTCGTGATGGCGATTCGCTGGAAAGCGGCCTTCGGCGATCACAGCCCCATGGGCATGGCGTTGACGAGTTTCCTGTTTCATCTGGTGTGCGCCGCCTTTTTGATCTTCTGCATTTGGATGGCATTTGACCCGCCGTTCAGCCCGCGGCAGCTCAACCTGGGAACACCGCTCTTGACCCTTTATTATCTCGGCGCATTGAGCATTGGTTATTTCAGCGGCTATTTTTTGCTCGTTTTTGGCAAAGCACCCAGCAGCCGGGTGCAACCACCCCGACCGGATCCGTTTCAATTTTTGGATCCCCTGGTAATCGTCGGCGTTTGGGTGCTCGCGGCGGCAGCAGTAACCGGGCTGATTTACAGAAATACGCCGCAAATCCGCGCGGCAAACGACGATACATTCCAAAAATATGCATCGTTTGTGGAGGAGAATCTACCGCGTTCGGGCGGCGTTTTGTTGAGCGATGATTCGAGCCGTTTATTTCTGGTGGAGGCGGCGTTGGCGCGGGACGGCCGGGCAAAGGATTTTTTGCCGCTCGATACCCAGTCCCTGAACTGGCCTGCTTATTCCCGGTTCCTGCACGACAAATTCCCGCAAAAGTGGCCGGAACTGGTTTCGCCGAAAGAAGTGAAACCGGTCAATCCGATTGAACTCGTCGGTGCCTTGACCATGCTGGCCAAATCCAACGAGCTTTATTACCTGCATCCGAGCTTCGGCTACTATTTCGAGCAATTCTATCAGGAGCCGCACGGTCTGGCCTGCAAACTAAAAACACTGCCCAGTGACACGCTGTTGCCACCGTTACCGGACAAAAATCAAATCGCTGAGAACCAGGCATTCTGGGCGCGGGTGGAAACGCAGGCGTTCGCTCCCATTAAACGCGCGGTCACGCCGCCCGACCCGAATGCGCCGTGCAGTTGGGGTCAGCAAATGCTGGATACACTTCACGTGCCCCGCGAACAAAATCAAAATGCCATCCTTGCCGGAACCTTTTACTCGCGCAGCCTGAATTTCTGGGGTGTTCAGTTGCAACGTGCCGGCGATCTTACAAACGCCGCCGCGTGTTTCGCCATGGCAAAAGAAGTCAATCCCGACAACTTCATCGCGCAAATCAATCTCCGGTTCAATCAAAGCCTTCGTGCCGGCAAAAGAGTGCCGCTGGACTTGTCCAAAACCACCAGTGATCAATTTGGCAAATACCGCGATTGGAACCAAGCGCTCAACGCCAACGGGCCTTTCGATGAACCGAGTTTTTGTTTTGTCGAGGGCCTTAACCTGGCGGCGCGAAACGGATTCTTTCGCCAGGCCGTTGCGCCGTTGGCGCGCGTTCGAGAATTCGAGCCGGACAATCTGGTCGCACGACTCTGGCTCGGCCAGATTTACGTGATGTTCCACCTGCCCGACCGCGCGCTCGATGCGTTGCGCGATCCGCTGGAACAGCCGGAAAGATTTCCGCTCGCCAAAACGAATGAAACTCAACTAAATGTCATCGCCGCCGCCGCTTATTTTCAAAAAAATGACCCGGCACAGGGAACGCAACTTCTTGAAACCGAAATCGCCCGCCATCCGACCAACGACGACCTGCTCCTGACGGCGGCGCAAATTTATTTGGCCCGCGGGCTTTTTACCAACGCGCTCACCATCATTGACCTCAAACTCCGGCTCACACCCAACGACCCGGCCTGGCTTTTAAATCGGGGCTACGTTTCCTTTCAGTCCAAAGCCTACGATGACGCCATTGACGCATTCAGCCGCGTGCTCGCCATTCAAACGACCAATTCTGCGGCGCGGTTCAATCGCGCCCTGGCCTGCCTCGCCAGCGGCAAGCTCGAGGCTGCGCGTGCCGATTACAAAACCTTGCAGCAGTCTCTCACCAATGCGTTCCAGATCGCCTACGGCCTTGGCGAAATTGCCTGGCGCCAGCACGAAACGAACGAAGCGATTAGAAATTACAAACTTTATCTGGCCAACGCGAACACCAACACCGCCGAGGCCACAAACGTCATTCAACGGCTCCGCGAACTCAAGGGCCCTTCACCCTGAAACGCGCCAATGCGCGTCACGCACATCATCACCCGGCTGGTCGTCGGCGGCGCGCAGGAAAACACCGTCGCTTCCGTGCTTGGTCTGCGCCAAAAACCCGGCGTCGAAGTTTATTTGATCTCCGGCCCGACGACCGGACCCGAAGGCTCGCTCGAATCTGAATTCGCGGGCACGCCGGAAATTTTCACGCGCGTTCTGGAACTTGTCCGCCCGATTCACCCGCTGAAAGACTGGCTCGCGTTGCGCCGGCTCGAAAAAATTCTGCGCGAACAAAAGCCTGACCTCGTCCACACTCACAGCGGCAAGGCGGGAATTCTCGGCCGCCTCGCGGCCCGGCGCGCGGGCGTGCCGGTGATCATTCACCACATTCACGGCCCTTCCTTCGGCCCGTTTCAAGGATTACTGGCCAACTGGATTTTTACCGCCGCCGAGCGTTACGCCGCCCGCGTCACCACGCATTTTATTTGCTCGGCGCAGGCCATGACCCGGATTTATCTGGCTGCCGGCATCGGACGGCCGGAGATGTTCACCCGCATTTTCAGCGGCTTTCAACTCCAGCCGTTTTTGGACGCCACAAACGATCTTGCGCTCCGGAAAAAATTGGGAATCCCCGCCGATGCTTTTGTCATCGGCAAAATCGCGCGGCTGTTCAAACTCAAAGGCCATGAAGATTTGCTGCTGGCGTTTCAATCGGCGCTGCCGCAATGCCCGCGCGCCCGGTTGCTGCTTGTCGGTGATGGTTCTTTGCGGCCGCATCTGGAAAATCGCGCGCGCAAACTTGGCGTCGCAGAAAAGGTCGTTTTCACCGGACTCGTGCCGCCGAATGAAGTGGCGCGCTACATCGGCATCATGGATTGTCTTGCGCATTTGTCGTCGCGTGAGGCGCTCTCCCGCGCGCTGCCGCAGGCGCTCGCCGCCGGCAAACCGGTTGTTTCCTACAATTTCGATGGTGCGGACGAGATTTGTCTTGATGGCGAAACCGGTTTTTTGGTTCGCACCGGCGACATTGCCACCGTCACCCAACGGCTGCTCCAACTCGCCAACGACGCGCCGTTGCGGGAGCGCCTCGGTCGCCGCGGACAACAATTCGTCCGCGAAAATTTTGCCGTCGAAAAAATGGTGGACGCCATTTACAATCTCTATCTGAAATTGGCCGCCGACCACGGCCTTCGGTTGTGACCTTTCCGTTCAATTTTTTTCTCGCCGCTCTGGCGGGCGCGTTTTTAACGACGCTGCTCGCGCTGCCGCTCTGGCGCGAATGGTGTCTGCGCGTCAATCTCGTGGATGACCCCGGCCAGCGCAAAATCCACGACGCGCCCGTGCCGCTCGCCGGCGGCCTCGCCGTGCTCACCGGCATTTTGTTGCCGCTCACGGCCGGAGCAATTTCGCTCAAGCTCGGTGTGAACATTGCCGGCCAAACGCATCTGATTGCGCACGGATTGAACCGCCGCGCCATTGAACTTGCCGTAATTGCGTTCGGCGCGATTGCGATGGTCGTGCTTGGCTGGCTGGACGACAAACATGAACTGAAACCCTTGCCGAAATTTATCGGCCAATTGTTCATCGCCGTGCTCGTTGCCGCCGCCTGCAAGCGCATCACGCTCTTCGTGCCCAGCGTCACGTTCAGCTACGCCATTACCATTCTGTGGGTGCTCACGGTCGTCAACGCCTTCAATTTCATGGACAACATGAACGGCCTTTGTGCCGGGCTGGGCGCGATTGGCGCGTGGCAATTTGCCGTCATCGCCGCGGGGGATGGCGAATACCTCGTGGCGTTGATTGCGTTTCTGGCGTGCGGCGCGCTCGTTGGTTTTTTGCCATCCAATTTCCCCCATGCGCGCGCCTTTCTCGGCGACGCGGGCAGCCATCTCGTCGGCTATCTGCTCGCGGTGCTGGCGATCCTGCCGCACTTTTACACGAAACGAAATCCCCACCCGTTCGCCGTGCTCTCGCCGTTGTTCGTGCTGGCCATTCCACTGGCCGACCTCGCGTGGGTTGTCATCCAACGCACGCTGGCAGGCAAACCATTTTATATCGGCGACACGAATCACCTGTCGCACCGGCTCGTCCGCATGGGGATGAGTCGGACCCGCGCCGTGCTGCTCATCTGGCTGGTCGCCGCCGCCATCGGTTCCATCGCCTGGTGGCTCTGATTGGAGCGGCGCTGCTGCACCGCCCCAATTACAAATTTATTGCTGCGCTGGCTGTCGGTAAATTTAGGGCAGAGCGGCAGCGCCGCCGGGTATGATGGCCCGCAGCCGAACAGCCCTACCGTCTCTGGAATATGTGCCGATGATTATCGGGAAATGGTATCAAGTCTCACCCAGCCATGATTCGCATAGAGAACTTCAGCGGAAGGGGCACAAAGATAAAGGCGTTTTACACTCAATTGGCGCGCTTCTTTTGTCAATCGGCGAATAAGCTCAGTTGCCACGCCACGGCCTCGATGCTCTTTAACCACGAAGATTCCGCCCAGGGGTGACAATATTTTTCATTTTCGTTCCGCCATTGCAAACCGCCGGCGCCCGTTTTAGAATTTTCACAATTCATTCAGCGCATGGCGGAATATAAAGTCCAGTTTGAGGTCTTCGAAGGACCGCTCGATTTGCTCCTTTACCTCATCAAAAAGGAGGAGGTGGACATTTATGAGGTCAACCTCACGCGGCTCGCCACGCAGTTCATCGAATACATCGACCTCATGCGCCAGTTCGATCTGGAGATCGCCGGCGAATTCCTCGTCATGGCCTCGACGCTCATGTATATCAAGAGCCGCGAACTGCTGCCCGTGGACCAGCAGGTGCAGGTGGAAGGCGAGGAGGAAGGCGAAGACCCGCGCTGGGAATTGATCCGTCAGCTCGTCGAATACAAAAAATTCAAGGACGCCGCCGCCCGCCTGCAGGTGCTCGAGGCCGAACAGGAAAACATTTTTCCGCGCCTGCCCGGCAAACTCGAATTTGAAAGCGCCGCGCCGCCGCCCAAGCCGGACGTTTCGATTTTCGATTTGCTCAACGCCGTCAACGGCGTGCTTCAACGGTTCGCCAGGCGTGAAGACCGGGGCGACATTTTTGAGGACAAATGGAGCGTTAGTGAAAAAATCGAGTTCATTCTCCACGCGATTTCCGGGCGCGGCAGCCTGCGCTTCGCCGAATTGTTCGAGGGCGCGGCCAGCCGCTCCGAAGTCGTCTGCACCTTCCTGGCGCTGCTCGAATTGATCCGCCTGCGGCAGCTTGTTTGCTCGCAACCTGAAGCATTCGGCGAAATTGAAATCCGCCTCGCTGTGGTGGCAGCAGATGTGGCACAGACCTCTGGTCTGTGTGAGGCAAAAGGGGAAATGATTCAATCTGATCAAAAAGAACACAGGTCGGAGACCTGTGCCACGCCGGCGACAGCGCCTGAACCGGCCGCGGTGCCCGCATCCGAACCGGTTATTTCTCAAACAACTGTTGCTGCCAGCGAGGCTGGCGCGGAAGGTGAAGGCACGCATCACGCGTAAATCGTAAATCGAAAATTTAAAATGGAACTTAAACTCATTCTGGAATCGTTGCTGTTCTCCGCGCAAAAACCGCTGAGTGTGAAGGAACTTCGCGATGTGCTCGCCGCCGCTGCCGGACACGAAGATGCCGATGCCACAGCCGAATCGCTGGCCAAAGTCAAGGAGGGCGAACTGACCGCCGCGTTGGAACAATTGGCGCGCGAACACGAAACCGCCGCGCGCAGCTATCGCCTCGCATGCGTCGCGGGTTCCTGGCAATTCGTCACGCAGCCGGAATTTGGCCCGTGGTTGCGCGCGCTCGTGGGCGTGAAAACGCGTCCGCCGCGGCTTTCGCTGCCCGCGCTCGAAACGCTGGCCATCATCGCTTATCGCCAGCCCATCACGCGCGCTGAGGTCGAACAGATTCGCGGCGTGAACGTGGACGCCACGATGCAGACGCTCATGGAACGCGGATTGGTGGAGGCCGTTGGCCGCGCCGAAGTTGTGGGCCGCCCGCCGACTTACGGCACGACCGCGTTGTTCCTTGAATACTTCGGCCTGCGCAGTTTGGAGGATTTGCCCGCCGCGGATGAACTCCGTCGCATTGTTGTTGAAAGACCGCCCGCGCCCGTCACCGCCGAACCCGGCCTGGCCACCACGCCACCGGAACAACTCACATTGCAGCCTGCCGCGCCGGCGCCGGGCGAAGGCGGAAATAAAGAAGCTGGAAGCCAAAAGACAGGGGAACAGGAAAAATCGCAGTGAATTCTTTGGAGGGCGGCTGTTACCGGATATTTTGAGGTAGGGACGCGTTCCATCCGCGTCCCCATAATCCTGAGATTTCTCTTTTTGTCCGCCTGCCGATTTCTCACCATCCACCCATGAGCTGGGGCGAGGGAATTTATCCTGACGTTGGACGCCGGACACCCGCCGCCGGCGCGCACATCTTTTCCGGACAGCCAAATATTTTCTTTGTCACGGTCAACGCCAAGGACTCCGTGCCGTGGATGGCCGATGCCATTGTGCAAGATTCGCTCACGAAACTCTGGCGGGAGGACGCGCGCGCGTGGCTCACCGGCTATTATCTGCTCATGCCGGATCATCTGCATTTCTTTTGCGCGCCACGCGATCTGCATTTTGGCATTGATCAGTGGATTGAGTTTTGGAAGCGCCAATTCAGCCGCCGTCACCCGGGCCAGTCATGGGCTTGGCAGCGAAAGTCGTTCCATCATCGAATGCGCAACCGCAAAGAATATGAGGAGAAGCTGGATTATGTACGGGAAAATCCACTGCGGAAAAAACTGGTGGCGAGTCCGGATGAATGGCCCTACCAAGGCCGTGTCCACGAATTGCGGTGGACAAGTGATTGAGAGAAAAATGGGGACGCGGGTGGAACGCGTCCCTACCCCATGCCAACGCGTGATTCGTGAGAATTCACAACCCGCTTGGCAAGAGATTGCGCCGATTCATTCGAGCCACAGGCTCGACGCTACAACAATTCAAACCTTCGACAGCGCCTGTTTCAGGTCGGCAATCAAGTCCTCGACATCTTCCAATCCCAATGCGATGCGCACCAGGTTGTCCACCATGCCGAGGGACTCGCGGTAGGCCACCGGATAATCGAAGAACGACATCATGGACATCTGGGTGACGAGGCTCTCGGAACCGCCCAGGCTGGGCGTAATGAGGAAAAGTTCCAGCGAGTCAATGAACCGCCGCGTCGCCCGGTCATCGCCTTTCACCAGGAAACTGATGACGCTGCCGAACCCGCGCATCTGTTTTTTTGCCAGCCGGTAATCAGGATGCGACTTCAATCCGGGATACCAGACCTTTTTGATTTTGGGATGGGATTCGAGGAACCGGGCAATTTCGAGTCCGGCACGGTTGTGGTGTTCCATCCGCAGGCCAAAGGTTTTCAATCCGCGTTCCAGCAGAAAGCAGGTGAGCGGTCCCGGAATGGAACCGATCATCCGCTGCAGTTTGTTCAGGTCTTCGAGCAGCTTGTGATTGCCCAGCGTGACACCGGCCAGCAGATCGTTATGGCCGCCGAGATATTTCGTGGCCGAGTGGATGACGATGTTCACGCCCAGTTCCAACGGACGGATGTTGAAGGGCGTGGCCAGCGTGGCGTCAATCATCGTGAGCAGCTTGTGCCGTTTCGCAACCTTCACGATGGCCGGGAGGTCCGGCACACGCAGATAGGGATTCGTCGGCAGTTCGGTGAAAATGATGTTCGTGTTGGGCTGGATGGCCTTTTCGATGGCCGCCGCCGTCGGGTCCCCGAGACTGGTTTGAATCCCGAATTTCTTCAGCAGGTTGGTCGCGAAATCACGCGTCTGCCGGTAGCAGTCGCTCGTGAAAATGATGTGGCCGTCCTTTTTCATGTAGGCCATGAGCGTGAGAATGACCGCGCTCATGCCGGTCGAAAAAAGAATGGCCCGTTCGGCGCCCTCGACAGCGGCGAGCTTGCGCTCGGTCTCCTGCTGCGTGGGATTGCCGTAACGGCCGTATTCGTGCTCGCGGATAACGCGGCCCTGGCCCTTGGCCTTCATGAACTCAAAGACTTCGGACGTGGACTCGAAGCTGTAGTTCGAGGTGTGGACGATGGGCGTGGAAACGGCGTGGTGCGCCTTGCGATGTTTGCCCCGGCCGTGAATGGCGAGGGTGGACGGACCCCACTTATGCAGGTTGTGAATTTTAGAAGTCATTGAACAAATCTCCATTTCTGGGGGACGAGACCTGCGTGTCCCCCACTCTCCATGAACCGTCCGAACGTCCGCCAGGTTTTGGACTGCGCCAGCCCTCTGGCGCTTTGGGCAGACGCCAGCAGTGCCAAAGCGGTGGAGGGCCACCGCAGTCCAAGACGCTGCCGCGCCAACGCAAGCTTTTTACAATTCAAAGCCTTGGTGTGCGATTTCGCAATCATGGAGGCTTTCAGTAAAAAATGATTCAGGGTCTCGTGTAACTCGACCCTCCGATTGCTAGACATTGAACCGGCTCCTTTGCTTGAGCGCCTTGTGAAGCGCGTCTTTCACCGCGTCCAAACGGGCGGGCAGTTCGATTGGCTGGTTTGCATGGCGGCACGGAAAATCCAGTTTCTTCTGGTGATACTTTACCTTCATCTCGACGAATTTCAGTCCATGCGCCGTGGAGATGACGACCACGCGCTCGGATTTGGCAATCTTGCCGGCTTTGAGCAGCTTGATCAAAACCGCCAGCGCCACACCGGTGTGCGGACAGTTGAACATGCCGGTGCGGTCGCCCAGCGCCGCGGCGTCGGCCAGTTCCTCCTCGTTGGCCTGTTCGACGATGCCGTTGAATTGTTTCAACGTGCGGATCGCTTTTTGAATGCTGACCGGATTGCCGATTTGAATGGCGCTGGCCAAAGTCTTTTGCGCGTGGACCGGCTCGAACGTCTCGAAGTTCTTCAGATAAGACCGGTAAAGCGGATTGGCTCGCTCCGCCTGGGCCACCACGATGCGCGGCAACCTGGAAATCAAGCCGAGGTCTTTCATCATCATCAGGCCCTTGCCGAGCGCGGAAACGTTGCCCAGATTGCCGCCGGGAATGATGATCACGTCCGGCGCTTCCCAGTCGAACTGCTGGACAATTTCGATGCCCACGGTTTTCTGGCCCTCGACGCGCAACGAATTCATCGAGTTCGCCAGATAGAGCGTTTCGTCCTTGGTGATTTCCTGGACCAGCCGCATGCAGCCGTCGAAGTCGGTATCGAGATAGAGCACGAGTGCGCCGTTCGAAATCGGCTGGATGAGCTGCGCGCCGGAAATTTTTCCGCGCGGGAGGAGCACAATGGATTGGATGCCCGCCGCGGCGCAGTAGGTCGCCAGCGCCGCCGAGGTGTCGCCAGTGGAGGCGCAGACGACGGCTTTGATCGGCGCGCCTTCGGAAATCATCTGCTTCACCTGCGACACGAGCACCGTCATGCCGAGGTCCTTGAACGAGCCACTGTGGGTGTTGCCGCAGAGTTTGATCCAAAGTTCGTTTACCCCGATTATCTTTCCGAAGCGTTCAGCCCAGAAAAGATTGGTGCCGCCTTCGTAAAGTGAAACGACGTCGTCGTTCTTGATCTGCGGCAGGATCCATTCCTTCTTGCCCCACACGCCGGAGCCGTAGGGCCATTCATTGCTCTTGTAGCGCTTTTCGAAAAGTTTTTTCCAGCTCGCGGCGCTGCGGCGGGACAGCGTCTTGAGATCATGCTGCACTTCCAGCAGCGAATGGCAGCGCTTGCATTGGTACACAATGGAGTTGAGCGGATAAGTTTCTCCGCACTCCGGGTTGATACATTGAAACCAGGCTCGGTATGACATCGTTATCTTTCCTGTGCCGCGCGGCCCGGGATTCTCACCCGGGACAGCCACGGCACAATTCACAATGCTTCAGCATGAACGTGGAGGTCGTGGTTTTCAAGGAAACAGCGCACCCCAGCCGGAAAAATTAGACCGGTTACTTGGCTGGGTAAGCTGTGGAAGCCTATGGCGTGTTTTCAAATCGGCAGACGCTCGAAGCCGGAGTGCGCCCGTCCCCGGGCGCAGCAACTTCCGTCAGCCAAGAGCGCATGGAATTGCGGAAAACTAGAAGCTGGCGGACATGGCTGTGGCCGAGGACGGCCACACTCCGTATTTTGAAAACACGCCCTATCGCCGGCCCAGCCGCTCCAGCAGCTTCGCGTGAATCCCGCCGAAACCGCCGTTGCTGAACACCACGACGATGTCGCCGCCCTGCGCGCTTTTGGCGACGTGCGCGACGATGGAATCCACGTCGGGTAGATAAGCCGCGTTCTTGCCGGCGGTTTTCAAATCCTGCATCAACTTTTCGGGATTGAGCCGCTCTTCAGGCGCGAGCTGTTCCAGTCGCGCCACCTCCGCAACCACGACCGCGTCGGCATCGGCAAAGGCAGTTGCCAGTTCGGATTGAAAAACATTTCGCCGCGTCGTGTTTGAGCGCGGCTCGAAGATGGCCCAAATTTTCTCGTGCGGATATTTCAGCCGCAGCGCTTTCAGCGTCTCCCGAATCGCCGTTGGGTGATGGCCAAAATCGTCCACCACGGTCACACCGCCCGCAATACCGCGCACTTCCATGCGGCGTTTGATGCCCTTGAACGTGTCGAACGCGGACTGGATTTGATGGTTCTTCAACCCGCAATGCTTGGCGCACGCGATGACCGCCAGCGCGTTCCGCACGTTGAGTTCGCCGACCAGGTTCAGATGAAATTTGAAGCTCGGAATTTCAAACTCCGTTGCCGTTGGGCCGTAACGAAGGTTGAATGCGTGAATGGCGTTGCCCTCGCCGAGGCCGAAGCGCTTGACCGGGCAATGCGTCACTTCGAGCAAGGACGCGAGGTTCGGGTCGTCGCCGTTGCCGAGCAGCAGGCCGTTGCGCGGGATGAGCCGGATGAAGTGCGAGAACGTTTTCTTGATGGCGTCCAGGTTGTCAAAAATGTCGGCGTGATCGAATTCGAGGTTGTTGATGATGCCGATTTCCGGCTGGTAATGGATGAACTTGCTGCGCTTGTCGAAAAACGCGGTGTCGTATTCGTCGCCTTCGATGATGAACCATTCGCTGCCTGCTCGCGATTTATCGGAGTCGGTGAACCGCGCGCCCTGGCTGAGATTGTTTGGGATGCCGCCGATGAGATAGCTCGGATTCAGCCCGTTGTGTTCGAACACCCAAGTCAGCAATGAAGTCGTCGTGGTTTTGCCGTGCGTGCCGGTGACGACGATGGAGCGTTTGCCACGAATGAAGAATTCCGCCAGCAACGCCGGCAGCGAACAATAGCGCAGCTTGTGGTCGAGCACGAACTCGGCTTCCGGGTTGCCGCGGGAAATGGCGTTGCCAATCACCACCAAACCGGGCTTGTGCGCGAGGTTCCGCTCCGCGTAACCGTTCATCACCCCGATCTTCCGCTCCGCGAGGAACGTGGACATGGGCGGATAGACATTCTGGTCCGAACCGGTGACCTCAAAGCCTTTTTCCTGCATGGCCGCGGCGGCGGACGCCATCGCCGTACCGCCGATGCCGACAAAGTGAACCGATTTGACTTCCGATGAAAACATCGCTGGAGATTAACCACCCGAACGCGAAGGCACAAAGTTTTTTGCCGAGGCGGTTTTTGTGCCTTTGTGTTAAACTTTAAGTTTCCGTTCCAAAATTTCCCCGGCGAGCGCCGGGTTCGCCTTGCCCTTGCTCAATTTCATCACCTGGCCCTTGAGGAAGGATCGGCGTTTTGAAACTCTAGAGCCACTGTTGAAAACAATTTGCATTTGTCGCAGCGAAGGCCAAACACGTTCGATTCCTGTTCAACCCACTTGCTTCCACAACCGGGACATCGTCTTTTTGCCTCCGCTTTTTGAGAAGCTCCATAGTATCGGTGCAAATAATAAAAAACCGGCACGCCCGTTCTTTTTTCAAGCGAGGTGCAAAGCTCTCGACCAAGGATCGTCAAGTTGCTTTTAAGATCTGACATTTGGCGATAGCCAAACATTTCCCCTGCGCCGGACTCCATGAATAGGGAGTCGCAATTTCTATAAATTTCCTGCCAGCCCAGAATGTCATCGTAAGCCCCGTTTTCAAACCGGGGCAAACGGTACAACGGCACAGGTTGGCGGCATTTTCCACAAACAACCGGAGAACTGCGATCCATAAAATGGGTGAACAGGTAGAAATACGGCCGCTGTTTGCATTGGCACGCTTGAGGGGTTTCCAAAATTTCACCGGTTTTTTTTATCTGCGGCTCGCGAACGGAGACCTTCAAAAGTTTTTTATATGCCTTGGCAGCGTAGAAAGTGTGGTGGCGCGCATCGAGGGAATCCTTTTCCGGACAAATGCAGGTGTAATGAATCGTGGAACGGCCTTGAATGATGTAATCTTCATTTACGGTCTGCCCGCCTTTGCTTAGTGCGCCAACAAAGTACCAGAAATCTTGAAGAAAAATTTCTCGCTCGATCCCCTGCTTCGGAAAAAAACTGTATTTACATGCGAACATTTAACCCTTCAACTTCCGTTCCAAGATTTCGCCCGCCAAGGCCGGGTTCGCCTTGCCCTTGCTCAGTTTCATCACCTGGCCTTTGAGGAAATTCAACGCGGCGGCTTTGCCGGCCTTGAAATCGGCTGCCGGGCCGGGATTCGCGGCAATGGCTTCGTCGCAGAATTTTTCAATCGCGCCGGTGTCGCTTACCTGCGCCAGTCCTTTTTCCTGGACAATCGCCGCCGGTGATTTGCCGGTCTCGAACATCTCGGCAAACACCTGCTGCGCCGCCGAGCTGCTGATGGTTTTGTTTTCGACCAGACCTGCCAGTTCCAGGATTGCCTCCGGCTTGAATTTGAGGTTATCCAGCGTCATGGTAGGGACGCGTTCCACCGCGTCCCTATCTGTACTGGAAGTTTGGGACGGAGTGGAATCCGTCCCTACCAATTTCTCATTCGCCTCGGCCAGCTTGGCCCGGAGGTTGTTGATGACCCAGTTCGCAATGGATTTCGGGTTCTTCGACTTTTTGGCAATCCCTTCAAAATAATTTCCCAGCGGCACGTCCCACACGAATGTCTGGGCGTCGGAGGCGGGCAATCCGTAATCTTTCATGAACCGCTGCTTGCGCGCCAGCGGCAGTTCCACCACGCGCGATTTTACTTCGGCCAGCCACGCATCCGTCGGTGCCAGCGGCATCAGGTCGGGATCAGGGAAATACCGGTAGTCGTGGGCATCTTCCTTCGTGCGCATCTCCTCGGTGATGCCCACGCCGTCGTCCCAGCGGCGCGTGGATTGAATCAGCTTGCCACCCTTCGTCAGCACTTCAATCTGGCGCGGGATTTCATATTCCAGCGCGCGGCGCACACCGGAAAAGCTATTCATGTTCTTGATTTCAATCTTCGCGCCGAGCTCTTTCGTGCCTTTGGGACGCACGCTCACGTTCACGTCGCAGCGCACCATGCCCTTTTCCATGTCGCAATCGCTCACACCGCCGTAAACCAGGATGTCCTTGAGTGCGTTGAGATATTCGTAGGCCATGTTGGCGCTCGTGATGTCCGGCTCGGAAACAATTTCCATGAGCGGCACGCCGGCGCGGTTGAAGTCCACGCCGCTGTTGCGCTCGAAATGCGTGCTCTTGCCCACGTCCTCCTCCAGGTGCGCGCGGGTGATGCGGACGCGCGACAGGCCGCCGTTGAATTCAAATTCGACGTGGCCGTTGGCCGTGGATGGCTGGTCGTATTGCGTGATCTGGTAATTCTTCGGCATGTCCGGGTAGAAATAACTCTTCCGGTCGAACTTGGCGAAGCGGGGAATCTCGCAATTCAGCAGGAAACCGGTGAGCACCGTCAGGCGCAGCGCCTCGTCATTGGGCACGGGCAGGACGCCGGGCAGGCCGAGGCAGACGGGGCAGACGTTGGTGTTGGGCGGCGCGCCGAACGCGTTGACGCAACCGCACCACATCTTCGATTTCGTTTTGAGCTGGACGTGGGTTTCCAGCCCGATGACCGCTTCGTATTCCATAATTGCAGGCAAAGTTTAACCACGAATGGACACGAATGGACACGAATTTTTTGCCACAAACGAACACAAAGAATTTTCTTGCCGCGTCGAAACGAAATGAAGGCGGGAACCACGGACCTGTCCTCCGTAGCAATACTGCGAAGGAGGATGGCCACGGCTTGCCACGCCGCTATACGCGGATTTTTGGCGAGGCAGACCGGTATTCGGTTGAAGAAACCTGCTCGCTTTTCCGTGCCAGTCCATTTATTATGACTACCATGCAACCCTCAAAGGCAAGTAGCCCGATGCGAATACTGATCGTTGACGACGAGGAAAATATTCGCCGGATAATGGTTGTCGTACTCGAAGCGATAGGGCACGAAACGGTGAGCGTTGAAAATGGCGCCGCCGCGCTGCAGCAGCTTGAAAACGACACGTTCGACATCGCGTTCCTGGATTTGAAATTGGGCGGGGAAAACGGACTGGATTTGCTGCCCGAGTTGTTGAAGGTCAATCCGGAATTGGAGGTGATCGTGTTCACCGCCTATGCCTCGATTGAAACGGCGGTGGAAGCAATGCGGCGCGGCGCGGTGGATTACATCCCCAAACCGTTCACGCCCGAACAAGTCCGTCAGGTGATGGCCCGGTTAATCGAGGCCCGCAAGCTCCGGAGCCGCGTGGCGGAACTGGAGTCCCGCATTTTGGCTGACACCTTGACGGCCGACCTGACCACTTGCGAGCCGGCGATGCAAAAGGCGCTCGATCTGGCGTTCAAGGCCGCCGCGACACCCGCAACCATTCTGCTGCTGGGTGAAAGCGGCACGGGGAAAACCGTGGTGGCCCGCGCGCTGCATGAAAGCAGTCCGCAAAAGGACAACGCTTTTGTGACCGTGAGTTGTCCGAGCCTGTCGCGGGAGTTGTTGGAGAGCGAATTGTTCGGCCATGCCAGGGGCGCATTCACCGGCGCGGTGGCCGACAAGGTGGGCAAGGTCGCGCTGGCGGATGGCGGCACGCTGTTTCTCGATGAAATCGGGGAAATGCCGCTGGAGATACAGCCCAAGTTGCTGCGGTTGTTGCAGGAGAAGGAATATGAACGCGTCGGGGAAGCAAAGACGCGCCGCGCCAATGTGCGGGTGATTTCCGCGACGAACCGGAATCTCGAAAAAGCCCTTCAAGAAGGGCGTTTCCGGGACGACTTGTATTACCGGCTCCATGTCATTGCCGTCCCCATACCGCCCCTGCGGGAGCGCCCGGGCGATTTGCTGAAAATCGCGGAGCGTTACCTTCAGTTTTTCTCAAGGCAATGCGGCAAACGTCTCAGAGGCTTTTCCGGGGAAGCGGAAGCGGTCCTGCGCCAATATGCCTGGCCGGGCAACCTGCGCGAATTGCGCAACGTCGTTGAACGGGCCGTCATTCTGGCCGATACCAACGAAATTCATCTGCTGGATTTGCCGGAAAAACTTTTCCCCGGTTCCCCGCAAGCGCCGGCACCCGGAGTTCAAATCGGCGCGAAGGTGTCCCTGATGGAAATCGAAACCGAACATATCGCCCGGGTGATGAAACAGGCGGCCACGATGAGTGAAGCCGCGAGGATTTTGGGCATCAGCCGGGACACGCTGCATCGCAAGAAGAAAGAAATAGCCCGTGCCCCGCACGTTCAGGACGGATAACCTGTTCCCGCACCATGTTGCGTACCCGATTGTTCCTTTATCTGACGCCGTTCGTGGTCATCCTGCTGGCCGTCGGCGTTTATGCCATCGTGCTCTTTGCCCGCCTGGCCAATGTCGTTGATGCCTCCGTGACGAACAGTTACCGGAGTTTCACCGCGGCATCGGCCATGAGTCTGGCCCTGGCGGGAATGGATCGGGAGGTGTCGTGGGTGATCGCCGGGCCACGCGTCAGCAACAAAAATGCCTTGATCGAATACCGGAAACATTTTGAGACCAACCTCGACTTGCTGATCAGGGACAGCACGCTGCCCGGGGAAAAGCCCTTGAGCCTGAATGTGGCGACCAATTACCAGGCTTTTCTCAAGGCGGTTGACACCATCACCTCCCTCGACAGTCCGGAAAACCAGCGGCAGGTGTATGAACGGGACGTTGTGCCGAGCGGGCAAACGATAAACCTGCTGTTGCAGAAAATCCACGATCTAAACCACAAGGCCATGCTGGCGACCAGCCAGAACATTCGGAACATCACCCAGGAGGTCACGCGCTTCATGATCTTCGGCACGGTTCTCGCGCTGCTTTTTTCCGCCTATGCCGGTTATCAACTTGGCCGCTCGATTTTGGAGCCGATTCAATTGTTGACCCGGGCGACCCGCGAATTGGGCGAAGGCCGGCTGGATCAACCCGTGCCGGTTGCCACGCGGGACGAACTGGGGGAACTGGCCCAGGCGTTCAACAAAATGGCGGCCCAACTTCAGGAATACCGCCAAAGCATCACGGAGAAAATCGTCCGCCTCCATCGCACAATGGAAGCGACGCTCGCTTCGTTTCCGGACCCGATTTTTGTTTTGGACAAGGAAGGACGCATCGAATTAAAAAACCCGGCGGCGGATGGTCTGGCATCCAGCCTCCACCTGGAAGGTCAACTGCCCGACCGGCTGCAAGCCATCGCCCGAAATACTCTCGCCAGCGGCGAAAATTTTCTCCCGAACAGCTTCAACGAAGCAATCACCTATCGGATCAACGGCGACGACGAGTTTTTTTTGCCGCGCGTCCTGGCCATGCGAAACAAGGAGGACGCGCTGTTCGGGGTGGCGGTGGTTTTGCACGATGTCACCCGCTTCCGCCTGCTGGATGCCACCAAAACCGATCTCGTCGCAACGGTCAGCCACGAAATAAAAAGTCCGCTGACCAGCGTGCGGATGGTGCTGCACATTTTGCTCGAAAAAACCGTCGGGGCGCTTACGCCGAAGCAGGACGAATTGCTCCAGGCGGCCCGGAACGACACGGAACGGCTGTTGCGGATTTTGAACGATCTGCTCGATCTCGCCCGATTGGAGGAAGGGAACGACAGTTTGCGCAAGGAGCCGGTTGCCCCGGCCGAGTTGCTGACCGGTGTAATGAAGGAAATGGCCAGCAAATTTTCGGCCAAGGGTTTGAATGTGAACTTCATGATTGATCCGGATTTGCCCGCCGTCCCGGTGGATCGGCAACGCATCAATCACGTTTTCACCAACCTCCTCTCCAATGCCATCAAGCATTCACCCGCCAACGGCGAGATTATTCTGGGGGCCAGGCTGGTTAAAGATAATAACGTTGAATTCAGCGTCACCGACCAGGGCCCCGGCATTCTGGAAGAATATCACACCCGGATTTTTGATCGTTTTTTCCGTGTGCCCGGCCAGCCCCAGTCCGGGGCCGGACTGGGACTGTCCATCGCCAGGGAAATCACCGTGTCGCATGGCGGACACATTGGAGTGAAAAGCGCGCCCGGCCAGGGCTGCGACTTTTTCGTGGTTTTGAAAAGCGATATGTCCCCGACCGCGTGATCGAAAGCGGGCATTATCGGGTTGTAGCGGCGGTCTGCGACCATCGCCATTGATTTCACCGGCGCTTACCGAGCGCCGCTGCAAATAAAATCCCCTTAAAACTTGCGCCGGTTGGAGGCGTTTTCTAAAACAAACCGTCATGTCCGCAAAGACCCAATTCAATTTGCAGCAATTCCTGGCCACGCGCACCAAAACCGTCAACGCCGCGCTCGATAAATTCCTGCCCAGCGACAAAACCCGGCCCGTAACCATCCACAAAGCCATGCGCTATTCGCTCTTTGCCGGCGGCAAGCGGATGCGCCCCGCGCTTTGCCTCGCGGCGGCGGCGGCCTGCGGCGGACGCGAAGCCGACGCCCTGCCGTTGGCGTGCGCCGTCGAGTGCATCCATACCTACTCGCTCATCCATGACGACCTGCCGGCGATGGACAATGACGATTTCCGGCGCGGCAAGCCGACCAACCACAAGGTGTTCGGCGACGGCATCGCCGTGCTGGCGGGTGACGCGCTGTTGACGCAGGCGTTTGAAATCGCCGCGCAGAGCAGGGGATGGCCGCGCTATACGCACCGTGATTTGATTTTGGAAATTGCGAAGGCTTCCGGTTCGCTGCAACTCGTCGCCGGTCAGGTGGCGGACCTCGAAGGCGAAGGCAGAAAGCTTTCCGTGGACGAACTGCGCTACATCCATGAGCGCAAAACGTCGGCGTTGCTGTGCTGTTCCGTGCGGCTGGGCGGCATGAGCGCCAATTGCACGGCGGCCCAACTCAAGGCGCTCACGGATTTCGGCTATCACGTCGGCCTCGCGTTCCAGGTGATTGACGACATCCTGGACGTGACGCAGACCAGCGAGCAGCTTGGCAAAACGGCGGGCAAAGACACGCAGGCGCAAAAAGCAACCTACCCAGCGATTGTGGGCCTGGAAAAATCACGGCAGATTGCGGAGCAACTGACGGCCAAGGCCTTCGCCGCACTGAAGATTTTCAAAGGCAAGGCCGTTGCCCTCGAAGCCCTGGCGGAATTTCTTTTGAAGCGGGATAAATGAAAAAATTAAGGACTAAGTATGGAACCAATTGAATTTCGGCGGACAATTTCTGATTCTGAAGCTAATTTTAATTATCTAAATCTTAAAGATGATGCCGACAACCGATATGGTAATTATTTCGATCATATTCAGCACCGCGCCCAATTTGTAATAATTGATGGTTCGGGGAGAAAAACTTTTGCTCGAAAGCATCACAGCACCCAAATCTGGGGCGCTTTGAATAATTGGTTCAATAGTAACGATGTTCAAGCTGGAACGCGTATCTTGGTCAAATTTGACCCAAAAGAAATTCAGGATAATTGTCCTGTTCTCCATTTGATTCCCGAAAGCACAACTAAGGCTGTAACTGTAGAAAGCATTCAAATCAGTCAGCCAGAACTCAATAATGAAATTCCCATCAGTCTTGAAAAACAGCTTGAAGATTTTCTTGAAAGCAACCTTGAGTTGATAGAGCCGGGACTCAGGCTTTACGTTGATGAGGATAAACACAAAGGCAGGCAATATCCCACAGATATTGGCATTATTGATCTACTTTGTTGCCGTTTGGATGGCAGTTTTCTCGTCATTGAATTAAAACGCGGAAAGGCTGCCCGTGAAGCTATCGGCCAAATTTCTGGGTATGTAGGTTGGGTGATATACGAAATTGCGAAAGGGAAACCAGTTCACGGTTTGATTCTTTCACACAAGGAAGATTTGTCGTTGGAATACGCTGTGTCTGCGAATCCCAATCTGAGCTTGAGATATTTTCGACTGAAATTCTATTTGCTTCCTCCAAAAGGAATTTTAGCAGCGAAATCTTGATTTCAAACTTGTCAGATGTCCCGTTCGCTCCTGTCGACGACTCGTGGCCGATTTTCGTTTCCAACCGGGGTGTAGCGGCTTTCGGCAGAAAGCCGCACTCATCATTTTCTCGAAGCAATGCGGCATCTGCCGACCGCCATTTCGGAGCGCGGCTTGTCCCAAGCCGCAGCACACCCGCAAACAGACATCGCCTGATAATTTTCACCATCCATCCCATCCCCACGCTGCGAGTTGAGACAACTCGCGCTCCGTAGCGCCGTCTGCGCGGCATATTTGTAGTTTCAAATCCCCAAAACCAATCAAGCTCCGTAGGAGCGACATCGTCTCCCATGCCTTATGCCACTCCTACGGAGCTTTGGAGATTAATGAATGCGTGATTCTACAAAGATGCCGCGCCTACGGCGCTGAAAATTAAACCCGGCCCTTCCAATAACCGGGACGGCGTTTGAGGTGCATCATCGCCAAAATCCAGATGCGGTCGGGTTGCTCAACGTAAATTACCGCATACGGAAAAACATTTGAGAAATGCCGTTGCGCAGGAGGGGCAAACCGGCGGAAGCGTTTTGGTTCGCGGCGGATGTCCTAAATGATCTGCTCCATTTCATCGAAGAAACGACCGCCAAGTTCGGGATAAATCCGGGTGTAGTAATTGGCGGCGTCCGCGTATTCCTCCGCCGCTTCGGGATGGAAGGCGTGCGGTTTCACCGCCCCACGATTTTGCGAATACGGCTGCTGACAACCTCACCGGGAACGGCCTGAACCTCGCCGTTTGCCAATTCGGCGAGACGGCGGCGGGTATCCTGTTTCCAAGCGGCTTCAATCTTCGGCTCAACGTCGGTGTGCAATGCGGACGTGAGCCGATCCACCACTTCGGCCACCTGTTCGCGCGGCAAATGACTCGCTTCTTCGACTATTTGATCCAACGTCATCAGCATGATGGAAAACTACGCCGCAACCATGCCGGACGCGACGGGGAATTTTCATTTCCAACCGGGGTGTAGCGGCTTTCGGCAGAAAGCCGCACTCATCATTTTTCTCGAAGCAATGCGGCGGTCTGCCGACCGCCGCTACAACTGCCAGCGGACCGCCCGCTCTTTCGGAGCGCGGCTTGTCTCAAGCCGCAGCATGTCCGCAAACAAACGTCGCCTGATAATTTTCGCCGTCCATCCCATCCCCACGCTGCGAGTTGAGACAACTCGCGCTCCGGAGCGCCGTCAGGGCGTCGCAGCGCTCCGCCCTCCGAAACTGACGAAAATCAATTCCCCGTCCATTTGTATTCGTAGCCGGAGGGCGGTTCGTAAAAAATGGGAAAACCGTCCATGCCTTGCACTCCGTCCCAATAGATTTTGAGGTAGCTGACGTGGCCGTCCACAAAGCTCAAGACGTTGCGGGCATCTTGGAATTGCAGCGGCTGCAGGCGGTCGTGGGCGCTGACACCGATGGCGCCGGAGATTTCCGCAATCAAGACCGTCCGGGGCGGCTCGCGCACCGAGGCGAACGGTTTTTGCGCCAGATGCGGTTCGTCGTTCGTGCCGAGGCCGTTGAATCCGTAGCTGGAAAAATGCGTCCACGCCTGATGGCAAAAGCCCCGGCCGCTGGACGGATCAAAAAACCACGAGCTCATCGGGCCGGACAAATCGAAATCGTCGGCCGGACACGCAAACACCGTGTTGTCGGGCGATGAATTCGTCGATTGTCCCACGTACGGCAAAATGTTTTCCTTGTAATCAAGGTCAATGCTGTTGGTGTAATTGGCGATGGCGTCACCGTGTTCGTCCGCATACAGGTGAACGGCCAGATTGATTTGACGGACGTTGCTGACACACGCAATCCGTTTGGCGGACGCCCTGGCCCGGCTTAACACCGGCAAAAGCAGCGCCGCGAGGATGGCGATGATGGCAATCACCACCAGCAGTTCAATCAATGTGAACGCGCGTTTCATGTCTTGAAACCGGGACCTGCAACAAGCATAGCCACAAAGAAGCGCAAAAGGCACAAGAACAATCCGCGCTGGTTCGGAGGGGCGAGTTCCACTAGCCCCCATATTTCAGGCCAGTAAGGGCGTCGCAGCGCTCCAACCCTGTAGCCACCCACATGAGGCCGCGGAATCCATTGGAAAGTCTCAGCGTATTTACGCCTCGTTACCTCGGCGCCTACTTCTCATCCGCTCCAATCGCCCGTGCTCAGGTAGCGTTTGAGCTTTTCCTTGAGCGTTTCGCGGCCGCGATGGATGAGCGATTTCGTGGCCGAAAGCGAGCAGTCAAGGATGCCGGCGATTTCCTCGTAGCTCAAATCCTCCTGCCGGCAGAGCAAAATGGCACTGCGCTGGTTTTCGGGCAGACCGGCCAGCGCTTCCTTGATTTTTTGGGCCAGTTCCCCCTGCAACAGTTTTTCCGGCGGAGCCATCTGCGATTTGTCCTCGTACTGCCGCTGTGGCTGATCCTCGTTGTCGGCGTGGGTTTCCTCGATGGATTCGGCGGCATGGCGCGAGCGGCGGCGGAGCTCGTTCAGGCAAAGGTTGCGCGCGATGGTGAAGAGCCACGTGGAAAATTTCGCGGTTTGTTTGTACCGGCTGCGGGATTTATACACCTGCAGGAAAACGTTTTGCGCCAGGTCCTCGGCTTCAATCTCGTCGCGCAGCGAGCGGTAGATGAAATTCATCACCGGCTGCTTGTATTTTTCCACCAACCCGGCGAACGCCTCCCGGTCGCCGCGTTTGACGCGCAGCATCAGGACGGCATCGGGATCGGGTGGAACCGGCATCGCGGACAAAGTGTAACAGACGCCGCGCAAACGAAAAGGTTTCGCTGTTCCAAATCGTCGTCGTCCTCGTTCTCGTCCTCGTCCTCGGTTTTTGAGCCGGATTCGATTACGAGAACGAGGACGACGACGAGGACGAGAATGAAGGAGGCTGCGACAGTGGCTTGCTTTGAAGTCGGTTTGCTCGCAATTTGTGCACCCGTGCAGGATTTAATCAAAAAAATTGAAGCCGACGCCAGGGCGCGTCTGCCATCACCGCCGAACAGCAACCCGGCGGAAAGACTCGCCCGCTACAAAGGCTTCCTCAAGGTCGAGACGCACCGGCTCAAACTGCAGCATCGCGCCGGCGTAGGCGGGCGCGAAATCTGCCAGGCGCGCGCGGCGATCCTCGACGCGCTGTTGCGGCATCTGTGGGACACGTCGCGCAACAGTTTGTCGCCGCAGGCGCAAAAGGAGTTTCCGCCGCTCGCGCTCATCGCCATCGGCGGTTACGGCCGCGCGGAATTGAACCCGCACAGCGACATTGACTTCATGTTTTTGCACGACGGCCAGGTTGCGGCGGGCAAACCGCTGCCGCATTTGTCCAAACTGATTGACGGTGTGTTGTATCCGCTGTGGGACACCGGCCTGAAGGTCGGCCACTCGGTGCGGAACATTGACGATTGCGTCAACGTCGCCAACACCGACATGCAATCGAAGACCTCGCTCATCGAGGCGCGGTTGATTGCGGGCAGCGAGGCGTTGTTCAAAAAATTTGAAAAGGCGCTCCTGGCCCGGTGTGTTGACGGTTATGAGGGGAAATACATTGCCGCGCGGCTCGAAGACCAAACGGGGCGTCACGGCAAGTTCGGCAACTCGGCCTGCATGCAGGAACCGAACATCAAAAACGGCTGCGGCGGTCTGCGCGATTTCCAAAATGTGCTGTGGATGGCGTTCTTCAAGTATCGCTCGCGCTCGCTGAAGGAATTGCAGGAACGCGAGTTCGTCGCCGAAGCCGAGCGCAAGCAGCTTGAAGCCGCCTACGACTTTCTGCTGCGCGTCCGGACGGAATTGCACTACCACGTCAACCGCCCGCTCGACGCGCTGGGCAAAAATTTGCAGCCCGCCGTTGCGCTCGGCCTCGGCTACGGCGAGCGGTCACCGAGCCTGCGCATCGAAAAATTCATGCGCGACCTCTACACGCACATGCGGAACGTTTTTCTCATCACACGCACGCTGGAACAGCGCATGGCCCTGCTCGCGCCGGTGCAGAACCGGCTGACCTCGTTGCGCGCCTGGCTGCCCAAACGGAGCCGGACGGTGGAGCCGGTGGATGGTTTTTTGTTCGTGGACGGCGAAATCCGCGCTGCGTCCAACCGCATTTTCCGCGACCAGCCGCGCCGTTTGATGCGCGTGTTCCTCCACGCGCAACAACACCGGTTGCAGTTGCATCCCGACCTCGCGCAACTCATCCGGAACCAGCTTTCGCTGGTGGACCGTGATTTTTTGAACGACGAGCGCGTGCGCGAGACGTTTCTTACCATTCTGGAACGCCGCGGCAGCGTCGCGCCGATCTTGCGCGCCATGCATGAGGTGAATTTGCTCGGCAAATACATCCCTGAATTCGGCCGGCTCACCTGCCTGGTACAACACGAGTTTTATCATCAATACGCCGCCGACGAACATACGCTGGTCTGCCTTGAACAACTCGACCGGATTTGGGAGGCGCAGGACGAGCCGTATAAACATTACGCGCCCATGTTTCAAAGTCTGGAACGGCCCGGCCTGCTTTACCTCGCGCTGCTGCTGCATGACGTCGGCAAGTCCGAACGCCACAAAAAAGGCCTCCACCCCGAAGTCAGCGCGGAGATGGCCATGCGCGCCGCGAAACGGTTGCGGCTGGACGCCCCGGCGTCCCGCCTGCTGCACACCATTGTCGAAAATCATTTGCTCATGGCCGGCGTGTCCCAGCGGCGCGACCTCGACGATCCCGCCGTCATCCGCCAGTTCGCCCGGCAAATCCAGACGCCCGAGATGCTGGATTTGCTCACGCTGCTCACGTTTGCCGATTCCCAGGGCACGAGCGACAAGCTTTGGAACAGTTTCAAGGATTTGCTGCTCTGGCAACTGCACGACCGCGCGATGGCGCTGCTCACCGGCGGCACGGAATTTGTCCGCGCTTCGCGGAAACAACGCGAGTCGCTGCTGCAGGAAGTCCGCGAACTGGCGCCGAAACCAATCAGCAACGAGGAACTCAACGCGCATTTCGCCGCGCTGCCGCAACGTTATTTTGAGATTCACACGGCGAAGGACATTGGCAACGACCTCGAACTGATGCACCGCTTCATGCGCCGGCAAATTCTGGAGGACGACCGCGTGTTGTCGCCCGCGACGGCCTGGCAGGATGAACCCGACCGCGGTTACAACCTCGTCAAGGTTTGCACCTGGGATCGCGCCGGGCTGTTCAGCAAAATTGCCGGCTCGTTCAGCGCCGTCGGGTTGAACATTCTCAGTGCGCAAATTTTTACGCGCAGCGATGGCGTCGTGCTCGACAAATTTTTCGTCAACGACGCCAAAACCGGCAACCTCGCGCCGCGCGAGCGCCAGGACAAATTCACCGCGTTGCTCGGAAAGGTTTTGAATAACGAAGGCGTTGACCTGGCGGCGCTCATCGCGCGCGAAATCAACAGCCAGCCGGCCTATCAGGCCTACGCCGGCGAGCGCCTGGCGACGCAGATTTATTTCGACAACGGGGCCTCCGACACGCGCACGCTGGTCGAGATCGAAACCGAGGACCGCCTCGGCCTGCTTTATGTGATTTCGCAAACGTTCACCGAACTCGCGCTGGACATTTCCGCCGCGCGCATCGTCACCGAACGCGGCGCGGCCATTGATACTTTTTACGTGCATGAACTCGGCGGTGGCAAGGTCACTTCGCCGGAACGGCAAACTTTGATTGAACACCGTTTGCGCGAAGCCATCGACCGGCTGGATGTCGTGGCGTGATCGCCCCCGCAAACCTGTTGCCAGCCGCCGACCGGTCTGGTAGAAACAATGAGATTCAATGCGGCGTGCATGCCGCGATACAGCACCGACACACGTCTGGAGAAGGCGGGCCTGCCCGCCGTAGCCCCGACGGAGTCGGGGCGAAGGCGGGTGTGGTTCAGTGGTAGAATGCGGGCTTCCCAAGCCTGAGATGAGGGTTCGATTCCCTTCACCCGCTCCAATCTCAAATTGGAGCAATAGAATCAATGGTTTTATGCGTTTTTGACTTTTTGAAAACAGGCCAGTGCTAAAGCCTAGTGCTAAAAAGTCCACCCATTTCAGTGATGATTTTCGGGCTTCATCGGTAGGGAATAACCTTCAAAACTTCGTGCAGCGTGACACCGGGATTGGCCGTCCGCCGTTTGGCGTGGACACCAATCGCCCCAAGCCAGCGCGAAAGCGTTGAAACGCTCCATCCGGTGTGATACGCCCAAAAATGGAGTGACCGGCGCAACGGCTCATGTGGATTTTGCTTTGATTTCATTGGCGTTTCAGCGTTTGAGTGTTTCTTTTTTGTGGGTTTTTGAAAAAAAGTTGTCTCATAGAGACTGGCAGCAGGTCACATTTACCCTGCAAAAAAAGCTTTGTTTAGGAGACTCCTTAACTTTACCCGGCCCCTTGTGCAAGACGTGCAAGACGTGCAAGACGCCTTCACCTTGGGGCGAGTTGCACGAGTCGCACGAGTTGCACGGGCTTGGCTGTCATTTTTCATTTTTGCGCCTTGGTGAATATCCGCGTGACGTGTCCGCCGGTTTCGGGCTTGGAATTCCTGCCCGTCAATTCGCCTTCCGCTTCCATCTGTTCAAGCAAGGTGTGGGCTTCATCCGCGCTGCCCACAATCCGCGCCCGATAAACATCACTTGCCCGGATGCCCTTGGGATTGTCCGCCAGTAGTTCCAAGACTTCATCACGCTTGGCGCGGCGGGCCGCATGGCGTCCACGCGCAAGGATGCGAAGCTGTTCACCCGCAAACCAGTCAGCAAGGGCGATTGCGTTTGCCGCCGTGTCCGCTGCCAGCATCCGCCCGCCAGCGTCTTCACCGTGAAGGCCAGCGTGAAGACAGACGGCAATCCGCCAAGCCTGTTCATTCCACCGGGCTGCGTAGGAATCCACGTCTTGCAAATCCGTCTTCATCCGTTCCACAATCCGATTGCAATGGGCATCCATCAATTGCAGGACTTCGGGCGCGGGTTCAAGCGTCACGGGTTCGGATGCGTAGCGGAAGGTTTTAATCAGCTTGCCCACGAGCAAGGCCCAAGTGTTCACCGTGGCCGCTGGGATGCCTTCCGCGCCGCGCACAATAGGCCGGTGCTGGGCGTTTGGCTGGCATATTAGCGGGCGTGGAATCAATCCGCCGTCTGTCAGGCTGCGTTCCCCCAGCAAGGTTTCAATCTTGTCAGGTTGCACGAGCCACAAGGCCGCAAGGCAAGGCCGCTGAAGCAGGATAGGGCCGCTGCCTTTTCGATCCACCCGGCAGTTGTCCCCGCTCCATGCTTTCAAATAGATGTTGTCATCTGTGCGGTCTAGCTTGGAATACTGCCCCAGCAATATGTTCACGATGCTGCCCGCGTCCGGGGACAGGCTGGCGAGCTGTTCCTGATTTTGCTGAAGCATGGCGGCCAATTGTTGCGAGGTCACGTCTTCGCAACACAAGCGCGGCGGGTTTGCCATTCCATCGGTTGCTTCCTTCATGGCTTTTTTCTTCGCTGCCAGTTCGCGCCGGATTTCTTCCCGCTCCACGCCGGATTTACCTTTGCCAAGTTTTTTCAACAGCGTTTCAATTTCCTTTTTCAGCAAGTCCGCTTCCGCTTCAAGGCCGGGCAAAACATCCGCCCGCCAGTGTTCCACCATGTCCCGCTCGTAAGCGAAAAACGGTTCCACCACGGGCCGGAAGGATTCACTTTTGCCCATGCCGGATTTCATGCCGACTAGGAAATAAAGATTCCCCCGCGCGATCTTGTCCGGCTGGCTGGGAACTTGCAGGCCCGCGCCGATGGAAGCAGACAGAACAGCCAAGACGCAACATCCGGGCAAAGGTTCGGGCGTCCGTGCTACGCGGGCAACGGCTTCCGCCATTGCCCGCGCTACCGGCGGAAGATGCTGAAGCGGGAAGGGCAAAATCTTTTCTTCACCTTCATCGCTAGGATTTTTTCCGCTGCCAGGCTTGTAAATGTTTGGTGGATTCATGGCAGCATCCTTTCCACTTGTTTGAAGCTGCCCGTGTCCATCAAAAGTGAATCGTTCAAATCCTTCACGGGTTTGCCGTCCGCCTGCCGAAGACCCGCAAAGTTGAAGGCGTCCACGTCCGCGCCCACGGATGCCAGTTGCGCGGCCCAGCGTTCCACCGCGCCCCGGCCCGCTTCATCATCATGGCCGAAGATGCGAACACGCTTGCCGGTGAACAATGGCAGGGCGTCCGGGTGAATCCGCTGGGATGCCCCCAGCATCGCCACGGGCGAGCATTGCGCGTCCCGTTTGGCGTGATGCGTGGCCTGTTCCCATAGGGCGAGATAATGCGCGGCCAGAAAATCCGGCCCGCCTTCACAAAGGGCGATTGCCGGGAATGGCTGGGCTTCCGTGATGCCAATAGGCCACGATGCCCACGCGCCGGGCAGCGTGTAAGCCTTCGGGCAGTCTGGCAGGTGGTTCCACCCTTGCCCGTCCATCCGCCGCGCTTGAGCGTTCACCCCTGCGGAGTCTGTCACGATCCACGCGGGGCAATCCTTCGGCGTGGCAAACCGTAGCAGGCCGCGCTCGCTGGCGAAGTCCAAGCCTTCGCGGGAAATTTTCCGAAGGCCAGCAAGGTGTTTGATTTCGTCCGCCGTCCCGTTCCTGAAGTCAGGGAAGACGGGCTTGGGCTTGGCTTCCACCGGCGGGGATTGTGGCCGGGCCGCTCGTGGCGCGGGTGTGATGCGTCCGCCAGCAAGTTCAATGAATTTCCGGCAGGCTTCTTTTTTTGACAGGCCGGAAGCCCGCTGGAAAAAGTCCACCGCGTCCCCGGCTTCACCCGTGGCGAAGTCATGCCACAAAGTCCCGTCCGCGTTCACGCTGAAGCTGGGTTTGTTGTCATCACGGAAGGGCGAATGGCAGCTTGCCTTGGGTTCACCATCAAATCCGAAATGCCGCCAAAGGGCGTGAATGTTAAGTCGCGCCTTTGCGTCCGTCAAAGTTGACTGCCCGGAAGGACAAGGGTATGATGTTCCCATAGTCATTTGATATTTCCGCCGCGTTTTTCCTGTCATGGAGCGCGGCGGATTTTTTATGCCTTCACCGTTCCTTGCTGTTCACACTTGGCGATGAAATCCAAAATGGATTGAAGATGGAAAAGGCGCGTTCCTTTTTGTTGCATCGGCTGGCGGATGGAAACGGAGCGGATCGCGCCCGTGCCTGCCAGCGCGTAAAGTTTGCTGCGAGAAAAACCCGAATAAAATTCCACACCCTGCTTGGGGCTGCGAATCCATTCGGGCCTGCCGTTGGTTTGTTGGTCGAGTAGTTCCGTCACCCGTGCGGGCAGCGGCCTTGTGTTGCTGGCGGACTTGCCGCCGGTGGTGTCAGTAATTTCAACTATCATGCTTTCATTTACGCACGATAGCTTTGGAATTCTAACGAATGGGCGTTACGTTTTGCGGGTGGTTTTTGTCACGGCGGGATTAAACGGCCAACTTGACAAGAAATCAGCGGCTATGTCTGGCGGCGTGGCGAGTCGCAAGCGTTTATACCGTTGCTTCACAGTGTTTGTAAAACCCGTTGAACGTCCTTGCCCTACACGGTTGCCGATAAATTCCGCCAGCGAATCCCATGAATCCCATTTTCCGTTTGTCGCAACAGAGATCGGCAGTGTCAACAGCCACTTGTCAATGTTCCTGTCGTCAGTCACCACTTTGGAAATGGCTTCACCAAGTTGAAAAACGAGCTGCCAATGTTCACGAATCACAAAACGAAAATGCAGAGTAGCGTTACACGACCCAAACATAACGGGCATTGCGACTACTCTGAAGTAATCTTCCAGCATTTCGCGCGGCACTTTGCCATCCCATTTTCTGACTACGGCTTGAACCTGCCTTGTGTAGAAGCCAAGTTTTGCCAACGTCCCGCCTTCCGGCGCAACGTCAACCCTGCGGTTGATTGATTTCTGCGGCTTGCGTTTTATCATTTTTTTCGGCTTCACTTGCTTACAGGAATGGCCGCAACAATTTCACTGGTCAATGCGCTTCTGAAAATAATTTGGAACGCGGCGCAAAACCGCGCTTGAATCAGTGCGGCATTGGTGATTGAATCGCCACCGTCAGTCAAAAATCAAAGACCAGAAAACACTACAAAACAATCTGCGGCTTCGGCTGCTGTCCATCACGAAACGCGAAATTCGTAAATCACAGGATAGCGCAAGAAGCACGCCCCATCGGGCGTGCCGAAAGCGTTCCTGTGAAGGCATTCGCGTGCCGGTGATGGGGCGTGAGTAGTCACGCCCCTTCTATTTAGACAACGGCTTGGTCGCACAGGAGTCAAAGCCATGAAAGTTGCAAAAATTTTCTTCCTTGCCGTACTGGTTGCAACCACCGGAATAATCGGACTGGTAGGGTGCAAGCCCAAAGCAACCACGGTGTCGGGTCAAGTGTTCATCGTCACTAAAGGCGCGGAAAATTTTAAGCTTGGGGACGTTGAAATTCTGTTGGTTGAAAAATCACAAGTGACTGACTTTCTGCAAAAGAAGCAACCCGCTATTGATTTGGAAATGGCGTCCAAGCGACAAGAACTCACAAATGCAGAGCAACAAGTCGCTACTGCTTTAGGAAAAGCAGACAAAGCCCAAGCTTATTTTGACTGGTTTACAGCGAACAAATCTTACAAAACAAACACCGAATATATCAAAGCGAGTTCTGAATGGGACAATCTATTCAAACAGTATGTTCGCCAAACCAACTATGTGGCACGGTTAGTCCAAAACACGAATTATGATGAAAATACTATAAACACTTTGAAGGCAGCGGTAAAAAAACGTAAGGAAATGGTTGAACAACTGAACTCACTGAGTGACCAGAAGAAGGCCATCAAAACGGCTGCAATTGCGTCAGAAACGGAAAAAATTGAAGTTGTAAAATCCAGTGTAACGGAGGCCAATTCTCATGTAGCGACAGTAAAGACAAATTTGGAAAATTCCCCAACAGTTGCGGATTACTTGGAGGACTTTTTGCCTGTCGTTGTCCAAAAAACGCTTTCCGACTCCGATGGCAAATTTTCTTTTACCTATCCTCGTGACAAAATGCTCGCGATTTTTGCACACGCACAGCGTATGGTATTGGACAAAACAGAAACATATTATTGGCTGGTGGACGCCCCGACCAATGCGGAAACCACGCAAATTTTCTTGAGCAATAACAACCTCGTTTTTGCTGATCCTGATGGTTACTTCAAAATAAAACCGAAAGAAGAGAAGCAGGGCACCACCGCGCCATGAACGCGCCACAAACTCTGAAGATTGCCTGCCCCAGTTGCGCCGGCCATGTCGAGTTTCCCGCCGAAATGCGCGGACAGATTATCAATTGCCCGCATTGCGGTTTAAGCGTCGTGTTGGAATTGCCGGGAGCACCCGCAAGGCCGCTTGCGCCGCCGACACCACCCGCCGCGCCAGTCGTGCCGAATCCCGCGCCTCATCCGGCGCTCCAATTTCAGCGCACGGCAAAGTTTAGCGAAAAAAAGCGGGACGACGGGGGCTGGGGCGTGGCCATCCAAGTGCTCGGCTTTTTTCTGCTGTTTGAATTTCCAATCGGCACCGTCATCGGAATTGGACTGTTAATCGTTGGCGGAATGTTGGCGCGGCGGTTTCACTGTGTGAACTGCGGCCATCGGGCCGAGAAAAGCCAGGCCTTGTGCGCCCATTGCGGTGCGATTTTTCAGTGATAACCGCGCCATAAACCTGCCAGCGTGTGCGCTATTTCATTTTGAACCAAGGGACGGGATTTTTTTCACGGCGGCGCGGAGATTTTCCATTTCGTGATGCGTGTATTTTTGATGTTCCCCGGCAGTCTTGTGGCCGGTGAGTTTCATCCGCAATTCAGACGCCACGTTTTTATTAGCCAGCGCGGATGTGAAGCTGTGGCGCAAGGCGTGGAACGTGCGCTTGGAAATCATCCGCTTGCCCGCGCCCTTCACCGTCTGGCAATCCACACCCGCCTTCCGCATGATGCGTTTGAAGCCTTCGGAAAGCCCATGCCGTCCGCCGGGCCGCAAATTCGCCATGTGCGGCAGGATGAACACTTCCGGCTTGTCTGTCCCCGCCAGCTTGTTTAATCGCGCCAGCAAGTCACGGTGAAGCGGAATGGTTACTTTCGCGCCGGTCTTGGTTTGCATGTAAGTCAGCGTTCCTTCGCCCAAATCCACACCTTCCCATTGCATCCGGCAGCAATCGCCCAGCCGCGCCCCGGTGAAATAGGCGAACAGGATAAGCAGCTTCCATTCGCCTTCCGCCGTGTCCACCATCATTTTCACTTCCGCCGGGGTGAACGTGCCGCGTTCCACGCTTTCGCCTTCCGGCAGTTCCACGGCTTCGGCGGGATTGGTAGGAATCAAACCTTGCCGCCGGGCCGCGTTCAACGCCGTGCGAATAACTTTCCCGTCCAAGCCAACGGTTATGGGCGCAAGCCCCAAGCCCATGCGATGACTCAAAAAGCGTTCCACGTCCGCCGCTGTAAGGCTGGTAAGGGGCTTGGCGGCACGATTGCCAAGCGTTTTCAGAAATTCAGCCACAGCCCCGCCGTAGCGATCCCCTGTGGCTTTGGCCTTCCGCGCCCGCTTGCTGGCAAGCCAAGTGTCGAAATGCGATTTGATGGACACGCCTTGCAAAGTTTCGCCCATGTCCGCCCGCTTCATTATGTCCTTCAGGACTTCGCGGGCTTGGGCTTCCACCAGTTCCCCGCGCCGGGCGAGTTTGGATGCCCGCTCATATTCCATCGCCACGGCCAAGGCCGATTGGCGGTCTTCCTGTTTGGTGCTACGGAGAATCCACCGGCCATCCGGCCCAAGGTAGGATGCGTGCCAGTAAGGTGAACGGGGTCTTTGATGAATGCTTGCCATAACAGTGCTAAAATTACTGCTAAAGTCCACCTATGTCAAGCGTGTTTCACCCTGTCATTATTGCTTTATTTTGCTATCGTTCGCCTTGCGGAAACGAAATGAGGGTTCGATTCCCTTCACCCGCTCCATTCATAATCAATGACTTATGAATGTGTGCAGTAAAAGTGCAGTAAATTTACCTCCACCATGTCCAAAAATCCTACAGCGTATTTCAAGTTGAGACATCGCAACAAAACCTGCAAGCGGTTTTCACCGGAAAACCACATAATTCCTGGCCGTTGAATCCTTATTTCGTTTTATTTCGTGCATTGGATTGGGCAACGGACGCCAAAGGCA
>Ga0208820_1000178_pt1 | contig 62049 bp, 58 predicted proteins | sample June2015DPH_16_5_FD_184713 | JGI IMG/M metagenome (GOLD analysis project Ga0208820, IMG submission 184713) | Peatland microbial communities from SPRUCE experiment site at the Marcell Experimental Forest, Minnesota, USA - June2015DPH_16_40... | ecosystem: Environmental > Terrestrial > Soil >...
TCTTCCACCGGAAGTGATTCAGCGTGAGATTTCCAGAGTCTTGGTCCTCAACCTCTCTGGCGAAAAAGCGGTGCCTCGGCACTGCCCAGGACAAGTTTGCCCTTGACAGAGCCTTCTCTCTTATCGATGGGCACCCGAGCGGATGATAAAGTCGCTCCATCAAGGCGCGAGCCCGTTCCGATTCTACTCCCACCACTATGCGGTCGGGATGGAAGATGTTCTCAAGCGCTTTTCCCTCCTGCAGGAACTCAGGATTCGAGGCTACTTCGAACTCGGCGGCCTGCCTCCCCGGCGCATCAACAAGCTTCGCAAACCGGGCCACGGTCTTTCTAATCCACTGAGCCGTGATCGCCGGCACGGTGCTCTTCTCCACAATCAGCTTGTATCCGTTCAGGGTTGCGCGCGATGACCCGGGCTATGGCTTCTACGTGGCTCAGATCGGTTTCGCCCGTCTCTTTCTGCGGTGTGCCGACGCAGACAAACAAGATTGTGGCAGTGCGCACGGCCTTCCTCGACGGAATGGCTTAGGGTCAGTCGACCGCTGGCCAGGCCGCGGGCGAGCAGATCGCCCAAGCCCGGCTCGTAGTAGGGGACCTGGCCGGATCGGATCTTCGCCACCTTGGACGCGTCTTCATCGGCCCCAATCACCTCCCAACCCATCTCCACAAAGCCCAGAGCCGTGGGAAGACCCACATGCCCGAGACCTAGCACGGCAACGCGCGGCTTATCGCAACTGGACTGATCGCTCATATCGACCTCCCTATTTTCTGACGGCGACGATCTCGGCCCGGCAAGAGAGTTGTCACCGCTTGCCGTTGTGGACGGCGATGTTGCTGAGTTAAACAATCACTCATTCGTCTATGGGCTCGTTTTTTCTGCCTGATCAACTGACAGTTGTTCAGTGTCCTTGCAGTGAGGCACAGCAAAAACGTGCGGAATCAGACTTTTTCGACCCAGTGGTACATGGATTTCGGATACTCTCGAGGGAACTCTTCCTAACGAGAAATATTATAGGCCGCGGGATATAACGTGCCGAAGGCTGCCGACACGAGTGCGCGCGAATGAATTCTTCCAGTTGCTTCCGCATCTGAGATTTGCGTTCACACACACGTGAGTCTCTCTCGTTTGTGAACCTCCCTCGACTGGCGGTAGGATTCGACCATCGTCCCGGCGGTCAACCACACTGCTAGCCTGTAGCTGAATCGTCGCGAGGGATCAAGGGCGACCAGCCATCGTAGAATCCCGACGGCAAGCCTGCGAAAGAGATAAAGTGGAACGCCTCTGACGAACCACGTTGTGTCCGCTGCGACGCCGATAACTCGGACGTCAGAACGGCCTTTGTTAAACCACCAGGTCAAAAAGTAATCTTTTCTAAGCCTATTCGGTGGCACTGAGTGATGAACGACAGCTGTCGGCTCATATTTTAGCCGCTCACCTGCCGCCAGCAACCGGCGGCCAAACTCAGTGTCCTCGTTGTTGCGGATCTTGCCGTTCGACCCAGGCCCCAAATCAGTTCGGAAAGTACCGTACTTCTCGAACACCCTCCGATGAAAAGCCATATTGGTGCCAAATGGAGGGTCGGTGAGAAGACCTGTTTCCGTCCCACGGTCGAACATCACCAGAGGGGCCATCCCGTACCACTCTTTCTCCGGAAGCCAGGATGGCGGTGCGCAGGGCCACTGGGGAAGGATACGCCCTCCGGCACCCGCCCACTCGCTGCTGCACAAAGCGGCTGTGAGATTCTGCAGCCAGGTCGACTCCACGGTCACGTCGTCATCCATAAAGGCTAGAACGTCGCCCCGAGCCTCACGAATGCCGGTGTTGAGGGCATACGACTTGCCCTGATGTGGCTCGAACAGATAACGGAAGCGACGCGGGTATCGGGTGCAAAAGTCTCCCACGACGTCGGCGGTTTGGTCGCGCGAATTGTTGTCGACTACCAGGACCTCCCACTCAATCGACTCGGGAAGCGCGGATGCTGCAACACTACCGAGGGCCTTTTCCAAGGTCCGGCAACGGTCATACGTGCACAAAATAACTGTAATGTTCATGGTCTCGGTTCACAGCTTTCTGTAGGTACTGCCTGCTCCTCACCGCGGCCGTCAATCGGCACCCCTAGGCGACAAGGCTCATTTGCGCTCCCTGTCTTACCAGCGACTAACTTCACCCGGCGTTGTCAACGACACGCCCATCCGACTCTCCCGATAAGAGCTTCGTTCTGGAGACTTGACGACGTAATGCACCATGAAATCTCCGCTCATGCATACCCATTATCATTTCGATCTGCCGCTTCTACAGGCTCGGGTGAGAAATTTATCGTTGGATAGCTCTGCGCGGTCAATGGGCTCTTAGGACGGCGCCTGAGAAGGTGGTCACGCTTGATCCAGGTAATGTGTAACTAAAACTCGCCCCGCTCACCGAAACGGGATTCTGACGTGCAAGGGACAGATCAGCCGAGGTAATCCAGGGAGTGACAGAGTTTGCAGAAAGTCCGTTTAAAGAAAATGTCTGACGCACCGCTCTCGCAGTAGGGTTTACGGCGACAATCACGAATGATTGATTTCCTGGGTCTTTGAAGGCCGTGATCCGCAGTGGACCGAAATAACTCGCTCCGACCCTAGACCAACCCCGTCGAACGAACTTGCTCCACTGGCCACTAACGTATGCACGCTTCGGGATATTGCCGTTTATGTCCGTCAGTGCGGCATTGTCCGTTCCTTCGCCCTGGCGCGGCATGTCAGTCAGAAACCACCAGACCCACGCGTTCACATTCGCATCGGCAAGATAGTCATGGATTTTGACCGCCCAGCTCATGCCGTCGATCATGCTACCGTCATAAGTCGACGATTGACTACTATCCTCAGTTTGCCACAACCGCGCCCTACCTGTGCGATACGCTTTGATCTTGCCACCGTAACCATGCGCCGCGATAATGCCAACCTCCGGCGCCACCTTTGGATCTGCCATTGCGCTGGAGCTTAGGTCAATCGCCCAACTCGATTCCTCCGCAATCATGATCTTCGTCGACCCGGCTCCGACAGACTGAAGCGCCGAATACAAGTAAGGGACGAAATCGTGCATTTCCTGCGCGGTATACACGCAGGACCCCCAGTATATGGTTACGTTCGGTTCGTTCTGGACGCTCACTGCATATATTGGCACGCCGTGATTCGCCATCATGGGGACATAGGTTGCTATCTCTTTTGCCCAGTCGGAATAATGGGAAAAAAGCAAGTGGCCGCCGTTTCTGAAAGAACCGTTGCTTTTGTAAGTCCCTGGAGGACTCCAAGGCGTGCTAAAAACGATCGCACCGCGAGCCACAGCCATTTGTGCTGTGCCTAGCTCCCCATTCAGAATCTGGCCGTTCGAACCGCTGCAACCACCGTCGTGAAACTCGGCGTTACACGTCGCGAGGTCAGGTATGATCTGAGTGCGCAGGATGGAGAGGCCAATGCCTGCCGTAGTGAAGAAGAAATCCGCTTGCGCGGGTGTCAAACTGGTGAGGAAATCGGCAGATGAGCCTCCAAACCCATCAATCGACTGACGAACATCACTCCAATTTATTGTCGCTGTTGTTCCAATTCGCAGGCGTACAAGGGCGATTCCCGCGACGGCCAGTAACACCACTCCTGCTAATATCCTTGTTCTCGTCACACCAATCACAGGCCCCAATAGCGTGAACCGTCCAGGTCCGACTTATCCCGTCGTGCGAAGACACCGTTCGTTGGCCGGTTGCCACCACGGGCAGAAGTTTGATCACCCGGTATCCCCCAGATGAGCTAAACGGAAGCCCGCTCTTCTATAGGCTAACTACGAATTCCTGCTCACAGCCGAAAAAAGTAAACGTCCCCATCCTTATCCAAGAACAGCCAGATCAACAAGCCGATCGCGAAAGTCATAAGGATGAATCCGTGGTGAGCCCATGAGAGTGAAGCGTTTAACAAGAACCTTGTATAGGCGCAGAGATCCGCAGTTTGAATCAGCAAGACGATAGGCCAGGTGCGTGGGCGAGCCACCGCCAGCAAGAACGCCATGGCGCCGGCCGGGAAGAAATAGCGATCATGCATCTTAGGGAGGACGTATGGCATCACAGCAAGGCTGATTGTCGCCAGCAAGACAAGTCTTTCGGGTGAGGACTCTCGTCCGTGACGGACGAACGTCGCTACCAGAGCCAGAGCCACTATGACCGCGAGCACCAGTCCAACCCTCATCCCAATGGCAAAAGATCCGGGCAGGATCCTCTGGATTATCAAGTAGGGGTTAGGCGCGTTCAGGGACAACTCTTTGAACTCGCTAGCCTGCCGCAAATAAATGGTTGCCAAATCACCCCAGCCTCGCCCCGCAAGGGCAGCCGGGACCATCAGCAAAAGATACGTCAGAGGCACCAGCAGAAGCTCGCGCCAGAGCAACACTCTGACCAGCAGTAGGTAGAGAACAAACGGGCCGATGAAGACGGTCTGCAGCTTGAACGCAAATGCGACGCCTAGCACCATCGCCGCGACCATCCCACGCTTGTTAATGACAAAGTAGACGAAGGCCATTAGGAATAGGGTGTAAATAGCGTCGCACTGTCCCCAAACGAGACTATTGACAATCATTTCTGGCAGAGCAATGAAAATCAATGTGATAAGAATTGCGCTCTCTCTCGACCATCCGCATGCCCTTGCGAACCACATGACCGGAACGCCGGCAGCCGCGTTGCCGGCGACCGCGATGCCCCGAATGATGGTCATGGGATCGAATCCTAGACGGTCGGCAAGAGTTCCAATGCTAAGGAGATAGAGATAGGGCGGGGCGTAGTCGGAGAAATTCAGTCCCAAGGCCTTGAACCGTCCGTGCTCCACTACGAAGCGATACCAAGGTATAAGATACCCGGTCAGATCATAATTCAGATTCCGCCAGAAGATTCGGACGACATCAAGATCTATCGCTACCAAGAATGCTAGCACCAGCACGAGACGGGTGAAGTTAGGCGGCGGATCGCTTTGCTTTCGTTCCATGTCTGGCATACTTGGCCCAAAAGAGTCGTATTGCACGGTAATAGGCGATTCCAGAGAGGTCAGAGTCTTAAAGGATCCCATCCTCGTTGGCATGACGACGACCTCGCAAGAACCAGCAGAGAGCGCCCCCAGCCAGCAGCACTGACTTCCCCTGCTTGTCCGCAAAGTATCGTGGATTGCGCGGATCGATGTGGAGTGGTCCGGTCGTCGCACGCTGAGGAGCTATTAGACCCTCTACCCGGACCGGGTCCGGTCTTTGTAATTTCGGAAGTTCGTTATCAGGCCGGTGCCACCGGTACATCACGATTTCGCCGGGGTTCGCACCCTTAGACGTGTACACCAATTGCGCTCTGGGGTCGGGAATACCGTGGGTCAACCAATCGTCGTAGTATTGGGAAAATTTCTCTCCCCGGCGTAGAACCACATAGTCGACCTTTGCGGCATCAAGGAAACGGAGTGCCAGGTCACCGCTGCAATAAGGGAAATACACAAACTGCGCATCCGCGTGGAAGGCGAGAGGTGTGGCGCGATCCATGATCGTAACCGGACCGTTCTGCTGCTGTTTGATCCACAACCCCGCGTCCTTTACGACTCCATGAACAGGAGATCCCTCCGTGAACTCATAGAGTCCTCTGATTCCTCGAATCGGATAAATGAGAACGGCCAATCCAAACAGCCCCGGAAGCAGGCATGTAAACACCGCCTGGGAGATCCAGGGCCAGTGCGCGGCGGCAAGCGACGCCTTCGTCCACAGGCCGATCTCGACCAGACCATTTGCTGCCCAAATCAGCAGGAATGGGACAAGTACAAAATAGTACCTCGGGAAGATCCAAAGAACGCTAAAACTCGCTACCACGGCGGTGGCCGGAACCAACATAACGTATAAGCGGCTCAAAGCCTGCGGCCGGCGCCACGGCCGGCGAACCACCCCGAGCAGAGCGAGCGCCGGTAGAAAGGGCGCCCCAAGCCACCTTGACGAAAGGTTCTGAATTAACAGTGGCGTGTTCTGGCGGACAGCCTTGGCGGCCACTCGAGCGAGATCCCTGAGCGTGACCTTTTCCCGCATGAGATCGACTTCGGGGATCAGCCAGACTCCGATTCTCTCCAGCCTGTCATTGATTGCGGAGCTTCCCCACTTTAGCGCTTCCTCGTATTGCGGGTCCGATGCAGCATAATCGCCTCCAAGACTCGCTTCCCTCTTCAAGATACGAATGGCAAGCGGCGAGGTGATGGCGCTCTTGGCCTCCAGACGCAACTTCCCCGTGGCGCGATAGATGAAAGCGATTTCCGGCGCGGCCAGCGCCAGGAACACTGCAATGGCAGCAACCGCCCGCTTGCACCGAATGGCGATCTTCCCTTCTGTCGCGGTGAGTACGAAGAACACCGCAATCAGAAGTGGCACGACAGCTTCCTGCCGCATCAGGTAGGCAATGCCAAACGCAGCACCCACCCCACACCATATCCGAATCGAGGGGCAATCCAGCGCGCGCAGAACCAAATAGACTGCCGACAGAAGCAGCGTCGCGTAAGGCCCCTCGGTCAGCACGGTAAACGACAGATTGATGAGCAGCGGGTGCAGCAACATCAGCGCTGCTGCTACGAAACCCGTGCGCCGGTTAAACAGTCGCGACGCAATGCCAAACGCTGGCAAGGGAAGCAATGTTCCGAGAACAAGCGAGATTAATCGTCCCGCCCGCACGTAACTCCCGGTTAAGAACGAAACCCCGCTGATGAGCAAAGGAAACAGGGGAGGAAACATTAGCTCAGGACCCGGGGTCACGATTCCGACGTAGCCAACGCCGTTTCGCAGGTTTTCCGCTATCCTCGCGTATTCCGCGCCTTCGGATTCGATCGCACCTGTTCCCCAGACCTTGAGCGCGGCCACCCGCACGGCAAAGCTGGCGACTACGATGATGCTCAGCGCCAGGAAGAGACAACGCCGAGAATGCACAGTCTTCCAGCGCTCACGAAACATCACTTGCGAATCGGGTGCGGGATTGTTGGTTGCTGTCACTCACTACCCTTCCCATGCTCGCAGTCTAACTTATTCTCGTTCCACTCAGCAGTTTCCGCGTGGTCGGTAACAGCAAGCCATTTGCATCAGGAACGCGCTGGCTGACGCCAGGCCGTCAGCCGACGTCCCGCGTAGACGACCACAAACATGACCGGGCCCAGCGAGACATCGACCAGCAACGATGTCGCGTTGTACCGCCAAAACCAATTGCTGTCCCTCAACGCCGAGGAGGTCCTGTCTCCCACGGCGAGGTCGCGCACGCACAATTCGGTCATGCTCGAATCGCACTGGTAGATGTCAGAGAGCGGCAGGTCGCGTGCCCGAACGACATAGTCGCCGACCTGTGCGCCACCCGCGCTTTGCATATCGGCCATAACGAACGGATTTCCTGGGTTTGCCCGGACACGAAATTGTCCCGTGGAAGGCTCAAAGTTGTCGTAGCTAAAACAGCGGCCGATGCAGGCGCGGTCGACGATATGATGTGTAAACACGCGCCCAGGCAATGACACGATGGTGGCGACAACCCGACTTCCCGGCGGGATCTCGCCTGCCTTTTACGGTCCAACTGAGCTTCCATGCGGTTTATCGCGGCGGTGTCATTGTACAAGACGAAGAAAAAGAGGGCCGCGATCATGGCAAAGCCGATCAGATGCCACTTCTGCGGCTTCATCGCGCCCAACAGGCAACAAATCAAAATTGCTGAGAGGGAAGTCAGCCTCTCGGTGAGGAAACCGATCGACATAAAGCCCATCCGGTGGAGGTGCGCGTATTAATGCCGGTCGGAAGCAGCACAGCCGCCAGGAGAGTGAGAGCGTACAGTTCTGACGGTAGCATGTACAGATGCCACCATCGAGCCGCGTGGCGGCGCCATATAACGCCAAGGAGGAGACAAGCCCAAAGGAAAGCCCGGAACAAACGTGCGAGCAAAAAGTACCGGGGCCATAGCAACAACTGGTCGATGCCGTCGTGAACAAACGGGGGTTCGTACGCCCAAATAACCCCACCCCTAAAATAATGAACACGGATCAAGAAATGCATCCCCAAGAGCAAGAGGACAGATGTAAGGAACAGATAGACGTGCTGGTGCGAGGCAGGCGTTCGGCCAGCACGACATAAGCGCCGACGGTTACCAGCAGCACGAATCCCAGGGGATGCGCCAGCCAAATCAGAGGCGCGAGAACGGCGACCAAACCTCGTTCCCAACCCCGGCCGCGAGCGAGAATCGCCAAGCCAATACATGCCAGGCCAAGTGAGATGTAACAATTCATGAAGCCCATCTCGAATATCCAGCCGTAGGCGACAATCGCCAAGCAAAGAAGAAGGAACCAGGGAAGCTGCCGCGTCATTGCGCAAACCAGCGCGAATGCGCCCCAGAAGAAAATCAGGACAGCCCCGCAGACCGCGATCTTTTCGGCAGCTCCCCATCCCGCGATATTTCCGAGCCAACTGAGTGCAAAGTCGAAAAGAACGTTGTTCCATCGCTGCGCGAGCCAGAGACCAGGAGCCTGCCCGGTTTTGATCAGATGCGTCAGCCAGGCATTGTACAGGTGGGTGGGAAGGTCTCCCGCCTCGATGCGTGGGTGCCAGAGGCAAGGTGTTATCACTGCTGCTGAAATGGTCAGCAGCCGCGGCCAATAGTCGCGCAAAAAACTCGCAACAAGGGCGAAAGCAGGGGCGCTCCGGCTTGATTCGCAAGAACCTTCTTCCTTTAGAGATTGCGCTCTACGCTCAACTCTCGTCACAGCGACTCCGGGCATACGGCACAGTCGTGTGGCCACTTCGACTTCCGCCCCCTGCTAAACGGGTCGTGAACCAATGTCTGTAAGCTTCCCCTTCAGGTTCAGAAATAGTCTTTCGAGCAGGAAGTTCCGCACCTTGTTCAGTCAACGTTGGCGGAGTCTCTGACCACCGTGACTGACCGCAGAGAAACCTCATCGCCGACTGATCCGTCGGGCAATAGCCTGCAATTCCCTTCGCGATTCTCGCGTTGGGTCAGGTTCCACACGTCAGCCACCACATATAGCGGCCGTCCTTTGCCTTCCTCGTAAATCCGGCCCACATACTCGCCGAGGATACCGACTGCAATCATGAGAGCCGCGTTGCACAAACAGAGGACCACCATTAGCGACGTCCAGCCCGGCACGGTCCTGTGAGAATAGTGTTCGATCACGGCCCGAACGGCTTCCTCGAACGCGACCAATGTCATCGCTCCAGCCCCGATAAAACTGAGCCGCAACGGCAGTGCGGAAAATGACACGGTTGCCGTCCATGCGAGGCGAATCATCTTTCGTAAAGGATATTTCGTCTCTCCTGCGGCGCGGGCCTGGCGTTCATAAGGAACGCAGATCTGCGGATAGCCCACCCAGGCGACCATGCCTCGGAGGAAGCGGTGCAGCTCACGCAGCGCGCGGAGACTGTCGACGCACCGCCGAGACATCAACCGAAAATCGCCCACGTCTGGAGGCAGCGATTTTAGAAAGAACAAGCGCATGCAACGGTAGAAAAGCCACGCCGTAATTTTCTTGAACACCCCTTCGCCTGCTCGCATAACCCGTTGGCCACAAACCACATCGTAGCCTTTGCGGTATTGCTCGACCATCCGATGCACCACTTCCAGGGGGTCTTGCAAGTCCGCATCCATCAAGACAATTGCGTCACCGCTGGCATGATCGACTCCGGCCGTGGATGCATATTGGTGGCCAAAATTCCGCGACAGATTCAGAACCTTGATGCGCAAATCCGCTTGGCACCACTCCACCAGCAGCTGAATGGTTCGATCGGAACTTCCATCGTTTACCGCCACCAGTTCACACGGATAGGGCGAGTTGTCGAGAAATTCGGTGAGGCGCGGCCGCAGAAGAGGAACGATTTCCTCTTCGTTATAGAAAGGCATAACAATCGACAGCAGCCTGGGATCCGGCCGAGGTGTAAGGTAGTCTTGAGTCATTTTCCGCTCTCTCGGTTCGCCGGAAACCCTTGCCCTGCGCGGCAGACAAGCGTTTTCCTCAGGAATAGGTCGATTTCGACCGGTTGGAAGCGTCCCATTTCAATTCGAATCGGCCCGCGGAAACGCGGATCCCGGTAAAGACGGCCAGCGAACTCGGCATTGTATTGATTGTCGAGATCCTCCTTGTTTTTCACATCTCCGATGTAGTGCGGTGCGGTCAGAACGACGTCACTCTGCCCGGCGGTATCCATCACCTTCTGCCAATCCAGTGGCCCATCCTCGTACCTCCACAGCCAAGTGACGTTAGGATAGGACATAAATGCCGAACGAATCCAAGGATATTGAATCGAAGGCGGATTGAATACCCTCCCGCTGCCCAGGTACGAGATCTGCGGATGGTCGAGGGCGCAGGCATCGCTAATGTCTCGAATCGGTTTCCAGTCCCACTGATCGAATCGGGCCATCGCTCGCCACGGAAGTGAGCCATTGACAAAACCTACACCAACGGGACGCTTATTAGGGGAGACCACTGGATACACAATCATCAGCAGTTGAACGCAAAAGAGAACGCCGGAAGCTGCAAACGAGGCCCCCGAACGCCCCCATCCTACCTTGTCCGAAAGCACGCCAATCGCAATAGCCAGCGGGATGATCGCGGGAGATATGTGGCGAAGCAAATGATTTGTACCGGATAATTGTGAAAGCACGATCGGAACTCCCGCGCACGCGCAGGCTCCGATCGCCGTTTTCTGGAGATTATCGAGAATCGTCCGCCGTCTGATGAAAGCTTCTCGAAAACACATGATGACGACTAGGCATATGAAGATACTCACGCAGTGTCCCAACAGAGCTTGGAAGACGGTGTTGAGCCACCGCCCCCACGTCACGAGGGACGGTGATCCCAAAGAATCTCGAACAAATCCCCTAGCGTATTGGGCGTAGGCTAGTGCATGTCTGGCGTTTACCAGCCACCAAGGCGCGGCCAGCAAGGCTCCAAGTGCTCCAGCCTTAGTGATTGGCACCAAGCTCTGAACGTTCCGGTCTTTACGATAATCCACGACCAGAGCAAACGCTAGAACAGGAAGCGCGATCAGCGCGAACGATGCCTTCGCCCAGAACCCAAGGCTGATCGCCAGCCCGAGACCAATCCAGGTACTGAGCCGCTCCGATGGGTCGCTCCAATGCACGAAGAGGTAATACAGCATCGCCGAGGTAGCCAAGTATAACGGAGGATCAGTGCCGAAAAAGATGCTGGCCGACACAACCTCGGGAGACAATGAAAAGATGAGAACCGCGAAAGTGCCAGCCATCTTACTTCCGATACGGCGCGTGGCCAGGTAGATAAACCACGAGCTCAAACCGAAGGCTGCCAAAGAAACCAATCGCGCCATCGTTGTGTGGAACCCGAATAACGCGAGGAATGGGAGAGCGAGAAGACGATATGCAGGGGGTTTGCCCCAGCTTATAAGAATTCTGCCACCCAGCTTAAGTAGGTTACCTCGGTAAAGCCGCTGAAGATCAATCCAGATATTATTGAGGTATTCAGCCTCATCCCAGTGGATGCCATAGGGATGAGCGAGCGACCAACGAATAGCCGCGAGCATGATTATGATCACCGTGAGGATGGCAAAAATTGGCCAAAATTTCCCCTCGGATCTAGGCTGTTCCATTGCTTGTCTATTGGCTTAATGCAGTAACTGCTCGAGCTGGTCTCATTCTATTGATTCTCCGAACTCGACGAAAGTCTCCAAGCGGAAGATGCTTGGCTAATGCGGATTCTTCGTCGGCCTCATGCTGATGTCGGTAACCTCCGCCGTTTGCGGAAGACTGAGGACGGAGATTATCATGCTCGCAACCTCTTCCGGTTGCAGAAGCGATTCCGGGTGGTAGTCCCTTCCTTCGTGCCGGTAGAGGATCTCTTGCATCGGCGTTGCAGTGCGTCCGAGATATACCGTGAGCACCCGAATTCCCTTCGGACTAACCTCCTCACGTAGGCTGTCGGCAATCGCTTTCAAGGCGTGCTTTGTGGCGCTGTACTGCCCTATCTCCGGTCGTTTTGCCATCAGCCCAACGCTGGAGTTGATGAAAACGATCTGCCCACGAGCGGTTGTCAACAACGGGAGCAGATGCTGGGTCATCATATAAGGTGCGCGGACATTCGTCGCATATTGGAGGTCTAAGTCTTCAATGTGGGCACATGCCATAGGATCCTGATAGATTACCCCTGCACTGTGAATTAGAATGTCAAGCCTGCCGGCTTCCTCCTCCAGGTACCGGAGCAGCGGTTTGAGGTTCTCTTCAACAGTTAAGTCGATTTGAAAGCTCGTCACTTTTGAAAACTGTTGAGCCGCTGCAACCGTGTCCGCCAGCGCGACCGGATCCCTTCCGACGACACACAACTGCACGCTTTCACGCGACAATGCCAATGCGATGGCCCGCCCAATCCCGCTGCTCGCCCCGGTCACAACGGCCAGACGCCCGGCTAAACGACTAGTCCTGCTGATTTGGTAGTCAGCCAACTCAGTCTCGTTGACAACTTCCAACTTCCCGTTCCTGCTGGGTTGGCGGCAGCGACTTGGGAGAAGCCCGCATGAGCCAGCTCTCGCGCCAGTAGGAGTAGATCGCCCTCGGACAAAGCCGATGATAATCGGATTGGCAAACTACTCCCTCGAGGACAATACAGGGAAATTTCATATACATCATCTTACCAGTCTTATCGTCGATAATATGGTGCACCCGGCGTAGTACCCTGTAAATTCCGCCGCAGTACGTGAGCATTTCAAAGTCAAACAGGAGTCCGCGGTTACGGTTCTGTCTGTCGAGCGTGGCCATGATCTCTCCTTTACTACGCACTTGGACCAGCTCGCCGGGCTGAAGATCAAGCATCTCAATGGGAGTTTTCTCCAACTTTCCCGCAATGAACGGATAGAGAACGCCGTGCCGTCTCGTCTGCACTTCATTGAAAAGGCTTACGATGATCGCACTCAGCACTCGCAAGATGCTCAGTACCATATCGAGAGCCCGCTGGGCTCGGGAATGCCCCGCAAGCCCGCTTGCGAGATTGCCGGAACGCAGGTCGCGCACATATTGGCGGGGGTCCCACATCCTCATGTAGGAGGTGAACTTGTATACATCTGTGGCCTGACAGGAATAGATCTGTTCTCCTTCCGAGTTCGTGGCCTGGCTGGCTGCCATGATTTTGTCGACTGTGCATTGGCCCCTTCCTTCTGCCAAGACCGCACCCGTTTGCCACAAATTTTCAGGAGACACTACCTCGTTTTCAGCGCGCTTGAGCCAAGCCTCCTTCCAGAAGATAAGGCAGCCGGCTTCACATCCCCCATGTCCCGTCCCATCACACCGCACTCCCTCCAGGAGTACGGAATCCTTCATGCGGCGAATGCTCCAGCCCACGACGTACTGACAAGTTTTATCGGCACGCTTGGAAACTCGGAGCTTCTTCCCGCAGTATTGCAACATCTCCGGCATAAACGGCAGGTTTTCCAGGCGGCTGTGTTCGTCCAGCGTTGCCAGGATTTCCTCCCGGCTCCGCACCTCGACCCACTCTCCGGCCCTCAGATTTAGGAACCTCGCCCCTGTGCGTTCAGGCATTTCAATTCTCGCTTTTTTTCTATCTCCAGCCACCGCCCAGACGTTACTCCTTACGGAGAATCGCCGAGAAGGCTCGATTCGCGACCATCCATCACAACGTCCACGTAGCAACCCTAAGAAACCAATAGAGGGGAGTCCCTCCAAAACACACGTGGTACCCAACAGCGAATCCCACTACACCGCTTGATGCCACGGGCTGATAGCGGAGCAATCTTCACCTACAGCCCCCACTGACGGGATTGTGACCTGTTTGGTGCAAAACGAAATCTGCGCAAGACCCGCTTGCACAGCAAATACGCCAATCTTGTGTATCTAAACTCTATTCCTTCTTCTTTCAGTTTCTTCTTGTGATAATCCCAAAACTCCCTGTGCCGCCGTTGCAGCAAACTCCAGGCAAGAAAGTCATGGTATTTCGACACAGTGGCCTTCAAACAGGTTGCGTATTCCTCTGGGCTCAGGTAGTAGGGGCCGTAGGCGATTAACTCATGCAGCATACCGGGAGCTGCCGTATTGAGTTCCCGCGAAGCTTCCAGCCGCGACCCCGGACGATGATCCCGCGAGAAGGTAAGAACCTGGTGGACAAAGCCAAAATCGCAGTCTTTCAGCAACTCGAAACACGCCTCGCTGTCGGCCTGAACATTCGACTCGTTGTAGAATGGATCGCGACTCCTGACCAAGTCAGATCGAAACAGGACTGAAGTCGGTGAACCAAACACGTAGGGTCCGCCCAACAACCTCTGCCGGCAAATCCCGCGGCCGGAAACGATGTCACTGGGATAGGGCAACCCTGTCCAAAGCACCAGGCGCTCCTGCATCCCATAGGCACCAACAATTCCAACCGATGGGTGTTCCTCCATCACGGCGACCATACGTTCTAAGCACTCTGGGAACATCCAGTCATCCGCCAGCACCATCTTGCAATACTTGCTGGCTGGCGAAATCCGGCGAAACGCCGTGTTGAGATTAGCGATTGCGGGGATAAAGGTATCGTTAGTAGTAACACGGAGCCGGAGGTCTTTCGCCGCATATTCCTGGGCAATGGCGAGTGTTCGGTCCGCGCTGCAATTATTAACTATCATGTAGTCCCAGTTAGAGTACGTCTGCGCCAGGACGCTCTCGATGCATGTCGAAAGATACTTCTCCTCGTTGTAGGCAGGGGTCACTATGCTGACCAAGGGCAAGGTCTGGGAGTCCATCCTCGGACTGTCCTCATGTGTGCTTGTTAACTTCATGTCGCCAGCGATTCTCTATGATGCTGCGGGTCGTTCGCCAAGGGTGCCCCGCGCCCCAGCGTACCGGACAGATTCCACTTCTGTGGGAAAAACACAATGCCGCAGCGGCTGTCGATGTCCCTGCCCGAGTGATATATGTCTGCAGTTTCCACTTCGAGGGTTAATCCATGCTCGACGTTGTCGTACACCACCCCCCCCACCATGTCAGTCAGCCACAGAGATAGCGTGTATTTCGCGGGCAACAAATTCAGGCCGTCAATCTCCAGGTCTAGGTATCCTTCTCCCGCTTCCAGCAGAGGTATGGCTATGCCATGATGCCACGTGCTGGTATCGGTCACCAACGTACCCATGTCGGTGTACATCCGGAAACCGAAGCTCGGGTAGGAAATCGGCTCGCTGACCGCGTAGTGAAAACGCATGGTGACCGGGTCCCCAGTGCGAACAACTCTCTGGGAGGTCCCTTCAGGAGAGAGGAACTCAACCGCGCGATATCTTACCTTGCCGTTGCCCCTCCGATTTTCCACGTGGTCGAGGTCAGCCGCAACGGTCTGGGTCCCGGTCATACTGCCCAGGTAGGCTTCGATCACGGGCCGACTCTCGCCGTCCATGCGAACCTGGCCACCGTCGATCCAGATGCAGCGTCTGCACAAGTTCTCGACAGCCGCCAGATTGTGCGAGACAAACAGAACGGTGCGCGCCCCTGCTCGCAGGTTTTCCATCGCATTCAGACACTTCTTTTGGAAGGCGGCGTCACCCACGGCCAGTACTTCGTCGATGATCAAAATGTCGGGATCCAGGTGCGCCGCGACCGCAAAACCCAACCGCAACCGCATACCGGAGGAATACCGCTTGATCGGCGTATCGAGAAATTTCTCCACACCGGAGAACTCGACGATCGCATCCATTTTGCGGTCTACTTCTTTCTTGCGCATGCCGAGGATCGAACCGTTCATATAGATATTTTCCCGGCCGGTCAGCTCCTGGTGAAAGCCGGTGCCGACTTCCAGCAGCGCCGCTACCCTTCCGCTCACCTTGATCTCCCCGGAGGTGGGATAGGTGATCTTGGAAAGAATTTTCAGGAGCGTGCTCTTCCCCGCCCCGTTTCGCCCGATAATGCCCACCGTTTCGCCGCGCTCGATTGAAAAGGAAACGTCTCGCAGCGCCCAGATCGTCTCCTCCTGCGATCGGTTACGGAGAAACGACAATTTCATCAGGTCGGCCAGCGCTTCACGCAGTGTCGTGGCGTGATTGGCATGGCCAATCTGATACTGCTTGGAAAGTCGTTCTACGATGATTACGGTGCCCATAGGCGAATCTTCAATCTCTCCGGTCAAATCACATCCGCGAAACTCTTCTCCGCTTTGTAAAAGTAATAAGCACCGCTGAGGAACACGACCAGCGCCACGCCAATCGAAGTCCCGATTAGCCTGAAGTCGAACGGCAAGCCCGGAAACACACAAGCCCGGAAGGCGTTTACCATTCCCCAGCATGGGTTTAGCGCCAGAATGGGCCGAAACCGCTGCGGAATCATCGAGACTGGATAAATGATGGGTGTTGCAAACATCCAGATTTGAAGCAAGAATGGAACTGCGTGCCTGACATCACGGTAGCGCACGTTCGCCGCTGCCATCACCATGCTCACTCCCATGGTCAAGAGCATCGTGACCAGAATGACCAGGGGGCAGAACAGCAGTGCCCAACTTGTCCGCACGTGGTAGTAAATCATCAGCCCCACCAGCAGGAACGACCCGATCACGAGGTCCACTAGACCAGCCAGCACTGTCCCCGCGGGCAGAAGCACGCGGGGGAAATACACCTTGGTGAGGAGCGAGTCGTTGTTGACCAGGCTGTTGCTCGCCAGCACCAACACTGTGGAGAAGTATGTCCAAGGCAGCAGCGCGGTATAACAAAAAATCGGATAGGGGATGCCCTCACTGGGCACGCGGGCCAGCTTGCCGAAGAGCAGCGTGAAGATGACCATGGCGAACAGCGGCTGGATCACCGCCCACGCCACGCCGAAGGCCGCTTGCCGATAGCGCACCTTAACCTCGCGCCACGCGAAGAAATACAGCAATTCGCGGTAGCGCCAGAGCTCGGCAAAAGAATCGCTCGTCATCTCCTCTTCCTCAACTCACAACACCAGCTTGCGGCAGTAGAAAGCTTCGGCGTAGCCGCTGGGAGCATTGCATTCCATCCCGCGTAACCGCATGAGGGAAAGAAACGTGTCCTGTTGAAACCAGGGTTTGGCATGCTGGGACTGGAAGGCATCCATGATGTAACCGACCTTCTTCTGGCACACTTCCGGCTCGAGCGGCACGAACACGCTCGGCTGTCCCAGGTCACCGTCGTATTTCGGAATCTCGTATTCCAGAATCAAATGGTTCCGAAATGTATTCCAGGTCAATTCCGCGATCAGACGATGGTCTTGGTGCGCGTCCTTGCGGTTGTGGGTGAAGATGAGGTCCGGGGATATTCCTTTCAAGTCCTCGAAAACTGCCTTCACTTCGGCACCCACAAATGGCATGAAACCGTCTGGGAAAGTCTTCAGCAGTGGTCCCTCCAGATTGCCTGGATCGACGAACATGGTGGCAGCGCGTTTGGCCTCGGTCTCCCGGATTCCAATAGCGCTGAAAACCACCCAGTGAAACACGGAGCCTGGGTACTGTTCCGCCACCCGCAGAATCGTGCCCCCACAACCAATTTCTATATCGTCGGAATGGGAGCCCAGGCATAAAACCTGCAACGCCTTGTCAGCCCTTCCGTACAGCTGCAAATGGATCATACTCCAGCCGATATCAGTTTCGAGCCGTTCGAGACTGAACTCCCAGCGTGATTCCAGACTTTCCACGGCGCGGGACCCTCGCTGAGCTCTTCAAGACGTTGCTTGTCCTTGAAAGTGTCCATACACTGCCAAAAGCCGCTGTACTTGTAGGCCAACAAGGCTTGCTTCTCAATCAGCCGCCGAAAGGGTTCCCGCACCAGCTCCTCACCTGGACGAATGTAGCGGAAGATCTCATGGCGCATTGCGAAGAAGCCACCGTTGATCCAAATGTCGCTGCCGGGCAGCGTGCAAATCTCCCCGACCACTCCGTTGGGGCCGGCATGGACGATGTCAAAACTCGCTGTGGGCTTCACCAGCAGCAGTGAAGCAACGGCGTTGCTTTGCCGGAATGCCTCAAGCATGGCGGGAAGTCGGACGTCGCTCAGCCCGTCGCCGTAGTTCGCCAGAAACATTTCTTGGCCTTCCAGGTACGGCTCTATCGCTTTGAGTCGCTCGCCAACGTTAGCGTTGGTACCGGTCTCGACAAACGTAATCGTCCAGTCGTCGATGTCGCGGTTCAGAAAGTCGATCTTCTTCCCGCCTTGCGACCAAACAAAATCGTTGGAGATAGACTCGTCGTAATGAAGGAAGTAGTCCTTAATGCAGTTACCTTTGTGCCCAAGACAGATAATGAAGTCCTTGTGCCCAAAGTGGGCGTAGTATTTCATCAAGTGCCACAGGATTGGCCGCGTGCCGATCTCCACCATGGGTTTGGGTACATCGTCGGCGTACCCCCTGAGCCGCATACCGGCTCCCCCGCAAAACAGAACTACCTTCATAAGTTACCCCCTAGTAGATAGCCACTCTCGGAATCGGAACAACAAAAAGGCCACCCCACTCCCGGATGAATTGTAACTGCTCCATGATTTCGTCTTTTAGATTCCAAGGGAGAATTACAACGTAGTTAGGCTTGGTCTGGCGGATCCGGTCCGGATGAAAAATGGGGATGTGACTGCCCGGCAGGAATCGACCCTGCTTATACGGGCTGCGATCCACGGTGTACTCGATCAAGTCTTTTCCGATGCCACAATAGTGGATCAGTGTGGCGCTTTTGCCGGGAGCTCCGTAGCCCGCCACTCTCTTGCCTTGCTTGGCAGCCGTGAGAAGAAAATCGACGAGATCAAGCTTCGTCTCTTTCACTTGCCTGGCGAAGCTCTCGTAGCCCTCGATCCTGTCGAGTTTCGCGTTGATTTCATCGGCAATGACTTTTTGTACGTTCGGCACCAGGGCATGAGCCTGGCTGCCGGCACGGCACGCAAACACGCGGAGCGAACCGCCATGCGATTTTAGTTCCTCTACGTCGAACACCCGTAGCCCGTGCGCCTCCATGATCTTGATCGTGCTGATCATGGAAAAATAGGAAAAGTGTTCGTGGTAAATCGTATCGAATTCATTGAGCTCAATCAGACGAAGCAGGTGCGGGAATTCAAGCGTGAGGACGCCTTCTGGCTTCAGCAGGATCTTCAGGCCTTCCACAAAGTCGTTGAGGTCGGGCACCTGCGCCAGGACGTTGTTGCCGACAACGAGGTCGGCAGTGCGGCCTTCCGCAGCAAGTTCTTTTGCCACTTGAATTCCAAAAAAACGCACCAGCGTCGGAACGCCTTTTTCGACTGCAGCCTTGGCCACGTTGGCAGCCGGTTCAATACCGAGTACAGGAACGCCCAAGCGCACGAAATACTGCAGCAGGTAGCCGTCATTGCTGGCCACCTCGGCCACGAAACTCTTTTTGCCGAGACCGAAACGCGTCTTCATCTCGTTACAGTATTTTTCGCAATGCTTGAGCCAAGAGTCGGAATACGAGGCAAAGTACGGGTAGTCGCTGAAGATACTCTCCGCGCTTTCGTATTCTTCGAGTTGCACCAGCCAGCACCTCTCGCAGACGTATATGTGGAGCGGATAGTAGACCTCGCCATGATTCAGGTCGGCGGCAGAGGGATAGGTTTCGCACAGCGGCGACATGCCCAGATCGACGAACGTCCGCTGCAGGCCCGCGCCGCAAAAACGGCAGAGCTTGGTCGCCGTCTGCGCATCAACTTTCTGAAGGACGGTTGTCATCGTCATGATCTATGGGGATCCCTGTCAAACCGCTACTGTAGTCGCGGCACCTTTACCGGTCCAACACAGGGCGCTGTCCAGCCGGCCGGCTTGCTGTAGACGGCGAATCTCATTGATGCGAACGTAGCGTCCCTGTTCCATGTCCGCGGCTGTGAGTCCAAGGGTGCGATACGCGTCGTAGAGTTCCTGTGCGCCTTTGCGCGCGGTCCATTGCGGACGGAACGCCGGGAGCAGACGGTTGATCTTGTCGAAGTTGACGCGATAGCAACGCAGATCCGGGCCGCCGCCGGGAGCGTACTCCACACGGCAGCCGGGAACAACTTCCGCGACAATATCCGCAAGTTCGCGGATGCGAAAGTTTTCGTCGTTGCGGCCCACATTGAAAGTCTGGTTACGTACCGCTTCGGGCGGTGCGTCAAGCACGGCGACCACGGCTGCGATAATGTCACGGATATGGACGATGGGGCGCCACGGCGTGCCGTCACTCTTGATATAGACCCGGCCCGTGGTGAGCGCCGAGGCTACCAGGTCGTTCAACACGATGTCGAGGCGCAGTCGCGGCGAAACGCCATAGGCAGTCGCATTGCGCATGTAGGTCGGTGTAAACATGTCGCTAGCCAGGGGCGCAATGTCGCGCTCGACCAAGACCTTCGACTCACCATACGGGGTGACGGGATTCAGGTCGGAAGTCTCATCCAGAAAATTGTCGCCGGCAGCGCCGTACGTGCTGCATGAGGACGAGAAAACAAAGCGCGTTACCCCCGCCTCTTTCGCGAGTCTCGCCAGTTGCACCGACGCGAGGTGGTTGATGTCGTAAGTGAGCTGAGGATTGAGATTTCCCACCGGATCATTCGACAATGCGGCTAAGTGCACGACCGCATCGAAGCCCTTGATATCGGCCTGGGTGAGGTCGCGGAGGTCTTTGCGAACTCCAGGAATGTCGGAAGTTGCATCGCCAAAATCGCAGTTGGCGAAGAGGTCGGTATCCAGGCCGACCACGTCGTGACCGGCGGAACGCAGGATCGGACCGGCAACGGCGCCGATATAGCCTTTATGTCCAGTCAGCAGTATTCGCATACAATTCGTGTCCTAAACAAGACTTGCCGCGGCGTCAGGCTAATTAAAGACGAGTCCTCAGCCTCGCGGATGGGTTTGACCAAAGCTGCAAAAGGGAGAGGAGGCAAAAGGGGAGCTGCTCCTAATGCTATCGAACCGTGACCGGTCAATCAAGCGCTGCAACCCCTTGACTTCCTTTCGGTTGCCGAGCTTTCTCGAGGTTAGCTTGCGAACCTCCATCCCGGGTAGGGTCGGTGGTGCCGTCGGGGATGGCCGCCAACAAGCCGCTCTGGCACAGGAGCTCGGCCGCGTCGCTGATCGCTGTGAAAGGAAGGCCGGAACGCTCCGCAATGTCCAGCAAAGAGTGCTCCCCATCAGAAAGATTCAGCACCCAAAGACGGGCGTTGATCTCCACTTCAATGGCTTCGCCGCCGGTGGCCCTGTAAAGGCCTCGTTTCCCCAGTTGTGGTTCACAGTAAGGACTCAGGTTGCGATATCGGCGATTCTCTTCCAGTACATCCACAACGGCAGCGCATACCCGAAGCGATCCCGCTAACTGCGATGGCTGGATGAATTCGAGGTTGTCGGCTGAGGTGTGGTACTCCGGAAAAGTACCCCAGACACTCCGCATCAGGCAGCCTACCGGAAGATTGAACCCCGGTGAGCAGTATTGTCGCTCGTCGTAACCATAGGGTGAGAATCCCAGAATCTGTGAAGATTCGCCGCAGTGGCGGAGAACATGCGCCATAGCCTGGTCAATCTCCGCATTTCCCCAGCGACTCTTTTTGTAATGGAATCCACCTGTGTCTCCGATGCACGTTAGCACCAGCCCATGGCGGATGCGTCCAACGCTCTCGCGGTTTTGCGCGAGCCAAGCGATGGCCCCAATCGTCCCGGGAATAAATAGGAACCTATACGAGTACCGAAGATCCCTTCCGGACAGAAACCGCGCCAAAAATGTTGCCACGGCTAACCCAGAGAGATTGTCATTGGCCAGCGATGGATGACAGGCATGGCATGAAATCAGTACCTCGTCAGTTGACTGACCGGGTAGATAGCACTCCCCATATGTCAAGTGCCCATCGTCAAGAGTAGAGTCAATGCATACCTCGTAATCGCCGTCATCCAACGCCAGCATCCGGTTATGTGAAAGACAAAACCCCCAGTCTTCCTTGTAGTAAGACGTTCGATAAGGAATCCAGTCAGGATGCCCAGGAAGCGTATACAGGTGCGGCTTAAGCTCGCTGAGCGACATGGTTGCGTGCACCGGCGCACTGTAATTCAGCACGTGCAGGTTGGACTGATGGAAATCCACGATGTGCTTCCCGTGAGCGTCCTTTATATATGCACCCCGGATGTTCCATTCTTTGGGTACGGTCCAATCGAAGACTGGAGTTCCAGTTGGTACCTCGGAGATCTGCAGCGGAATCCGGTCCTGGATCATTGCCAAAGTCCGCCGAATTCCATCGCCGGTAATGCTCCGGCAGATTGGATAAAGCTCCGCCGCGAAGCCGTGCAATTGCCGGCCGATCTTCATCGAGTCTTTCTGGTCGAGTTCCTTTAGGAGGTGCATTGCACTGGTTCGAAGTTCGGGTGCGTCCGGTCCCGTTCGGAAATCACTTTCACTTCCGCCGGCCAGACAATTTGAAACGCAGGATCGTCCCAGCGCACTCCCCGGGACAGCTCCGCATGGTAGAACTCCGACATCTGATAGAGAACCTCGGTCTCGTCCTCTAGCGTTAGAAATCCATGCGCGCAACCTTCGGGCACATAAAGCATGTTGCGTTTTTCGGCCGTCAGAACCACCGCGATCCAATCCTTGAAGGTCGGTGACTGCGGGCGCAGATCGACGACCACGTCGTAGATCGCTCCTTTAGTACAGCGCACCAGTTTGGCCTCTGGATACGGTGTGTCCTGGTAATGGATGCCTCGCAACGTCCCCTTTCGCGCGTTATAAGAGACGCTGCACTGCACGACTTTGGGATTCAGGCCCTTGTATTCAAATTCCTTCTGGCACCACGTGCGCGCGAAAAAACCGCGCTCGTCGCTATTGGGCTCGAGGTTGATCTCGAAAACTCGCGCCAGCTTGGTTTCATGAAAGGTCATGGCTACGGCTGATGGCGGTGAAGGTTGCGGATCTTCACACAATCTTTCGAACAAAGCTCAACTTGCCCCGCGTCACCACTGTATCCTCCACGCGGGCGACTCCTTCACCCAAGGCTACTTCCTCCGTCATCTTAACGATATTTACTTCGATAATCATGGTATCCGGCACCAGAAACCTCGTGTCGTTTACGGCGGCCAGCGCCATGAATTCTCTTGGGTTCATGCCTTGCCCGTGTTGTTGCTACACAGAATCGAGGCGCTTTGCCCTATGGCTTCAATGATAGAAGTCCCAGGCATTATGGCAAAATCGGGGAAGTGTCCAAGTAACCGGATCTCGTTGGCCGCGGGTCCGCCCCAATCACGGGCGCCCATCGGAAGTCGTGCTAGGTCAAACTGGCTTGACGGGAGTTTTCCTTCATCGAAGCAAGCTTTCGCGAGAGGCTTCTTGGATCAGAGATCTTGCTCTCTCTCGTACTTATGTCACGCCAAGTGAATCTCTTGTTCAGTTCGTAGTTGAAAACCGTGCCGACGAGAATGGCAACGAACTGGAACCCAAGGGCAAGGATGTATGATTCGGTGGCTGGTTGCACAGTGTGCAGGTAAGTGTGATAGGCACGGGTCAGCCCCGCGAAGGTTAGCGTTGAAACGGAGATTCCCACCACAGAAAATCCAAGATAAGTAAGATACCCTCGCAAGAGAGACCAACCGCGGTGTCCTCGATCCACAAAAGTCCAAGCATTATTAAAGACGTAGTTCGTGAGGTTGGCAAAAAGCGTAGCCAAAGCTGAAATTCGCCAATCCCGGAGTCCGAGTACTCTGGCAAAACTCAAGAAAGCGCAGAGGTTGACTATGGTTCCTGATGCGCCGACCAGCGCGAACTTGATGAAGCGAACGGACATGTAATGGCTGACAGAGGAGAGCCTCCAGAGTTGTCCCAGATACTGGAGAACGACTTTTGAGGACAACTTGGATTGGCCAGCCACACGCGTTCGAAATGTGTAGGGAACTTCCTCCAGTCTCGATGGGGCCAGCCTAACGATAATCTCCAACAAAATCTTAAAGCCTCTCGAATCAAGTTGCTCATGAATTCGGTCGAAGTCACTCCGCCGCAGAATAAAATATCCAGACATCGGATCCCTTAGCTCCACACCCAGAAAGCTCCGAGCTAATTTCGTGGCGACCCACGATTGAAATCGCCGAACAGCGTTCCATGTGCTAGTTCCCCCGCCTTCGACATAGCGGCTGCCAACCACAATTTCTGCGCCAGCGTCCAAAGCAGCAATCATCTGCGGCAGTATTCCCGGATTGTGTTGAAGATCAGCATCGATGACAGCAACATACTCTCCGGAAGATGACAGAATACCCTCGATCACAGCGGCACTTAGTCCGCGATCAGTGGTCCGGCGAAGAACCCGAATGTGCGGATTTGTAGTAGCCAGTTCTTGAGCAATAGCCCATGTGCGATCGGGTGAATCATCATCTGCAATGAGCAATTCGTAGTCGATCCCCGACAGTGTAGCGTGCACTTCCTTAGCGAGGCGTGATACATTTTCGGCTTCGTTGTATGTCGGAGAAACGATAGTTATTTTCATAATCGTCACTTCATATCGATCAGGCTACGGCGGACATATTTCCGTCCTGATTATGTCTGAGGTTTGAGCCGGTACACTGTTACGTACTCATTGGAGAAGACCAGATCGGTGATGCGCGAGGGAAATATAGGCACAATCCATTCTTTCTGAACCCATAGATAATCGTAGGAGAGCGCAATTTTTCTCCACTCTGCGTCCGAGGGATTTTCCGGCCAGCACAAAGCGTTGGGACAATAGACACCGTCAGGAAGACGGATCGGTTGAACGCCGGGTAAGTGATAAAGCGTGGGGGCCAGAAAACCGCGCCGGATTACGCCATAGAACAAATGGAAGGTGGGACCTCGGACCTCCAGGAGCCCTCCTCTACGTACGTCAGGTACACCTATTTGAACCACTTTGGCATCGCGTGGAATCGCGTCGAATCCCGCAGTCAACTGTTGGAGCTTAGGTTGTTGCCCGATAAACATTCGTTCAACGCTGGCAACTCGGAATACCACGAGCGCTGCTAGCATAATAAGTACATACCGTGGAATTCGAGGAAACCTGAAGACAGGAAGCATAAAGAAGAAGAGGAAGGGCACGACTCGGGAATCTGCGTAACAGTAATGGGGAGCTATCAAGTAGGCCACCAAAAGAACGCCACACACGGCAAGCCAGGCGCGCTGAATTGTGATCCGCTGTTGATCACGGACCAAAAGTACGGCCACGATAGCCAGAAGCGCCAAGACGGCCGCGTCCTGGGTCTTGGAACTATACAATCGGACCGGGAACACGAGATCGATGAATTTAACCCAGACTGTCATACCTGCATACACGTTGCCAGCGGCTGTGCCGCGCTGCCGTAGGTTGTATCCCATGACTGCCAGCGTGGGCGCAGAAAGGACGGCCAATACGCCCACTGTTTTCCACCGTGACTGGCTAAAGAGCGCGTAGACGCCCATCACGAGCCCTGCGAGTAGGATTCCGATGAGATGCGAAAAATATGTAAGAAGCAGTCCGAGCAGCACCCATAGCGCTGTACTTACCCTCGGCGAAGAGCAGTAACTCACCCAGAAGCTTACCGTCAGCAAACAAAATGCGAGACTGATCTCATAGCTGATCGAGCCCAACAGGAACATGGGATTAAAGGCGACCAAAATCCCAAACAGGGCCAAGCTTGCGTTCTCCGGGCAAGCCTTCCTCAAAAAAAGGAAGCCTGCGAAGGCCACCGAGACGATGCAAAGGCTTAGAATGCAACGCCCCGAAACGTCGATCGGCAAAATATGCTGAAGCCCGACCGCGAGGAGATCCACGCTTACGTATGGCACGGGTCCCCAAGCCGGGATGTAAAGAGCAGAGAAATGATAAAGAGGGTCCCGCGCATGGTGCAGCACAAACCATCGGGCAAGGTGGTTCGGATAGTCACATATAAGCGGATACTCCACGGTCCAGAACGGGATAACGGACAACAATGCCAAAATGATAAACAACCAACGAAACTGGGCGGCGGAGAGCGTCCGCAACCCGGCCACCTTATAACTCTCAAGAGATTCACTGGTGTTGATTTCCATGATAGCCTGCCACATTCGAAGTTTGGTTCAGAGCCAGGCCTGGGTAGCCGACTCGACGAGGTGGAACTCAGTGGTTGGGCCTTGACCTAGTTGCTTCTCGACGCGGCAAGAAAGTGCACGTAGTAATGTGTATCTCCAAGTCTTTGCCAGTCCGCGAATCCGCCAGGGGGCGGTGTCTCTTCCGCTACGACTGCCTTTGCTCCGGCTCTCGCAAAGGCATCATAAACTTCCGCCTTCACGCGAGGGTCTGATACCCGCCAAAAGTCGTCCGTATCTTCGCGGAGTATCTGGGCAACAATTCGAACCCTCGCCATTCGTGCCCAGCGGCACCCGTCCGAACTGTCACCGATGATGGCCACCTCCTCTCCAGGTCGCACACCCGCCCTATTCAGAGATTCGCCCACCTGCACAAACCTTTCTAAAGGTTCCCCACGAGGAAAACCTGCCAAGTGGTAAATAACGAACAGCGCAGTAAGAACCATCACAGAAGTGGCAATAACTACCGTTGAGATAGCAGTTCGTTTGGCAGCATCGTTTGGATTCTGGAGAAGTATTCCAGGGAACAACCCGAGTAACACCAACACAAGAAAAGGGGCCACGTAACGTGGTTCAACTGACACAAGCAAATACAAACATAAAGCAGCGACTCCGGGGACGAACAATGGCCAACTTCTGAGGACGTTCTTAAAGCGACTAGGCGCATTTGGGCTCATGAGTAAAAACAGGAGTCCCACCATAATCAGTCCAGACATTGGCACGATATGGGAGTCGGCAAAAAGAATAGTCAGGTTCTCGCCGATCGCTCGAAGTTGGTTTCGCGGATTGAAGACTACCTTGGTGCCAGCGCCCCAGTATTCCATATCCTGCCGCGGCGGGTATGTAAAGGCTAGCGGCTCTCTGAACTCAAAGACATCAGGGCGCTTGTAAAGGAGAGTCATAGGGTGTTTCAAATAAGAAGGCGGACCGGAAGCGGATGGGAAGTAAGAAAGGCCCGCTGCCTTACCTGCATTAACGTGATTAACGTGCCAAGCGTAATTTAGGTTTCCGACCTCGCTATAGCTGAGCCGGCCTACCCTCCTGGACATAGAGATGAACAACGGCGCGGCTACCGCGCAAAAAACGAGGAAAGCCATGGCGAGAGGAAGTACCGCTTTTCTCCAATCGCCAATCACGACGAATGCGACTACCATAAACAGGAAAGCCATGGGGAACAAGATAGCCTTCGCTAGATAGCCCAACCCGAGAATGAGTCCAAGCAAGAGACAAGTCCGTGACCTCTTGGAGCTGGCGCGGAGACTGAGCAGAAGTCCGGAGTCGAGGTAGACGAACATCGCCACACATAGATCGGGAGTAACCATCCGAGGTGCCCAAAGCATTCCAAAAGTGCTCCAGGCAAAAAGGCCATAACCTAGCAGTTGCCAGGTCCAGACCGGTAGGGGCGCTGCTGAATCTGCATCTTCCCGCCCATTTTCTCGTCCGAGAACGCAGATCACCTGGCGCAGCAGGAACTCGAAGGATGCCAATGCTCCCAGAAAAATGACCAGGTTCAACACGTGTACGACCGGGACTTCCCATTGCGCAGACGGGCGCGTGAGCCAGGTTGCCACGCCGATCAAAAGCGGGTAGAGCGGGCTCCAAATTGGATTAATCAGTAAGTGCCAATTATGTCGCAGGAGCGCATCGCTCATGTCGAGGTAGGAGATTCCATCCTCATTGATGAATTGTCGCTGTGACCAAGCCTCAAGCAGCGCAAACCCAACACAGACAATCCAGCAGACGAGCCTCGTTAATTTGTACCTTTGGTCTTCTCCAAGGGTCTGAGCAGCTTTATCCTGGTTGTCTGAAACCTCGGCTTTCATTACTCCCTCCAACACAGCTAAAGATCCCATGATCTTCCTCAACGCCGGCACAGCACCATGCCCAACGCACGCGGAAGAAAACGGCCACCAGGGGCAGGGAGGCCCGCATCACAGACCAACCGGCTGACCCGAAGGCCAACTTCCCCGGCCATCTTTACGAGCTCACTTCCATGATGAAAGTCGCACGTATGATCGCGCAAGGCGGATTCCAGAGCGGTGCCAAACAAGACGAGCCCGTCGTCCGCGAGATGATGGCTAGCACGGCAAACAAAGGACGTGGACTTTCCAAATGCTCGGCCAGCATGGCGGAAATAATTCCCTGGTAGGTTCCGTGGTTTTCCGTCAACTTCAAGTTAAGGGCGTCTTTGACCTCAAAGGTTACACGTGACCATGCCCGAAGATTCCAAGCATCCGATTTGATACAGCCACCGCGTGTGGACTGATATCCAAGCCTGTCACCTGGATGTCCGCCCCTGTCTCGGCAGCCAGCAGGCTCATTACTCCATGACCGGAGGCCAACTCCAGGAGTTTAGCGTCAGGCGGCAGCGATTTCAGAAAGTCCTCCCGATATAATGCGATGTGGCTAATCATCGATGGCCAGAAAGGATAAATCAAAATCGCAGCCCACATGTAAGTAAGGAACCATGTAGCCTTCGTCTTCATACACTTCCGAGATGAGTTCTGGGAGGTTTTCGGGTGCGTACCGGCCGGTCTTCTCACAGAGTTGTTGGAACTTCCACACGCCCATACAATACTTGGCGTAGCTCTTCGCAGCATCCTCTAAGGCGCGGTCGCCATAGGCCGCTTCCGCCCAGCGGGCACGCGGGTTAACAGCCAGGAACAGAGTTCTTTATTAGCCTCAAACGTGCTGAACTGACCAGTATTCTGTACCAAGTAGATTGTTAGTGTAACTCCTGGGTACACCGAGGAATTACTTACCGATCACCACGGCTACACGGTGCTCTGGGTTTCTGCTCTCATCTTATTTGGACCAATACGCCAGGTTCGCGTCTCCGGATCGTATTGTCTAATTATCGCCGCGGGCGATCCAAACACTACGGAGTAATCCGGGACGCTTCCCATCACCACCGAATTGATCCCGACAACACAATTACGGCCTATTGTCAGCTCTCCTCTTGGGCATATGATAGCAGCGCCACGGCCAATCCAACACCCTTGACCAATTCGGATTTTGCCGCCCTCCGTAACACCCTGTTCGCGGACTGGTATCGTGATATCTTCGTACTCGTGATTATGGTCTAACATAATGACCTGCTGACCGACGAGCACATCACGTTCTAAATGAATTCTGTTCTTGGCGGATATGATACTCCCACTGCCTATGGTGCAATTGTCATCAATCACAATCACGGGCTCACCTGTGGGGTCCTCGGTGGCAACGTTGAGCCACGAATCCTTTCGCAGGCTTACTGAGTTGCCAAGGCTGATCCTAGCTGCCCGTTCTCTGGCCAAATCACTCGTGAAATGAAACGATAGATTACGCCCTTTGGACGCAAATGGATAGGTCAAGCTAACCCAGATGCTAAACAGTTTGGTAAGTACCTTTGGCAAAAGTTGCAATGGATCCCCAAATCGCGGGCGTTTGGTCGAATGATGCACGTTGTTACTCCTTAGAGGTGATTTCTAGAGGTCGGACGACGGAACTTACTCGTTGGCCCTTAGTACGCGTGGACCCTAGATTCGATGACATATGCGCCGGAGGCACTTCAAAGCCGTTCCGGCTGATACTTCTGCAAATAGGGAAAAGGTCCGCGGCGAAGTGGTGCAGCTCTTGACCACGGCTAGTGGCCTGTCGCAGTGAGTTCGTTACTGCGGACGCAGCAGGGCGATGCTGTTGATGCCGAATACCGGTATTGAGTGAACAAGGGTTCGCTTCAGCGACCGTCACAGCGGATGCGGCGTCTGGTAATGCTTGCTCCGCGACAGGCCACTAGTTCGGTCCGTCTGCTATAGATCCCTCAGGACGGTCCCGAGAGCAATTCGAAATCAGGGTACGTCCGATCCCCATCGGGAACCACTTCCACTTTCTCCCGCCAAGCAATCTGGAACACCGGATCGTCCCGCCGCATGGGCCGAGTCCGCATCATAGAATTGCGACATCTGATAGAAGATCTCGGTGTCATCTGCCACGGTAAGAAAGCCGTGCCCGCTCGCCGCCGGAACGTGAACCAGATAGCGCTTTCCGGCCGTCCGAAGCACCGTATCAGTACACTCTCATTTTCGGCGAGATCCTTCTAGCGAAATTGGGAGCAACGTGCGTCAGGGTCCACTTAATTGCCAGCTTTGTCGTTAGCTCGCACTTTATAGCCTTGCACACTGCCTGCCGCGCTTCTTCGTATCGCTCATGTTCCAGATACCAGTTTGTCCAGGCACTGTAGACGTGTCGCAAGCTCTGGACGACCGTTTTCCGCACGTCCGGCGGGAGTTTCGAATCCAATTTCAACCACTTCTCGAACATCGACTGCGAACTCCGGAGGCGTACCTCAACGTTGTCCCACGGGCGGCATTTCGAGCCTTGGGGAGACTTACTCCGATCAATTAAGGACAGGGGCTTATTAACATAGCAGAACGAGGTCACGAGAGACAGGCGAAAAAGGAAATCGTGGTCCTCTGCATACTCGAGATGAAGGTCAAACCATCCAACCTGCTTAACAACGTCGGTGCGAACCAGGAGGGTAGAAACCCAATAGGGGTCGCGGCACTTCACTAGATTTCCGACTGCTTCAGGGTCCATTCCCAGCGTTTCTTCGTAACGTTTTCCGCTCTCGCTGAAAGCCGTCGTGTCCATCCCGAGGTTGTCTACTAGCCTTGCGTCCGTTATACAGGCGCAACATTTGCCCTTGAACTGCTCGATGGCGCGGACTTGCCATTCGAGCTTTTCGGGAAGCCAGACGTCATCCGAGTCCAAGAATGCGACCCATTCTCCGCGAGCTTCATCGGTCCCCTTGTTCCGAGCGGCACTTTGACCCTGGTTGGGTTGGAAGAAATAGCGGATTTGCTTTCCGCCATTACCTTGTGGGCTGATAAGTTCTTGAATGGCCTCGCCCGTTCCGTCCGTGGAGCCGTCATCGACGACGATGGCCTCGAACTCCCCGTACGTTTGCGCCATAACACTCTTCAGGGCAGCCTGTACCTGTCGAGCTCGGTTGAAAGTCGGGATGACAACCGATATGAAAGGTCTGTAGCTCATCAGATGCCCCTCAGCCCGCCCTACGATTCCGACTCAAACGGAACGGATGGTTGGGAGGGTGCACCGACGTATTCCAAGGGGGTTTCGTCGTCATTCGGTTCTCCAGCGGTTCTCCAGCAAAGACACATCTTGCGGCTCCCCGCCGCCTACGCGGTCTGCTTAATCCTTAAGAAGGCTGGCACGCACAGAGCATAGGCCACGACACAGGCGCCAGCTCCTAGGGCTATGTTGGCGAGCGGTCTCGTGGCCAAGCCGAGAAAGCTAGCGCCAAGACCGGCAACAAGAATCCCCGCGGATACAAGCGCCGCCGGCACAAAGGCTTTTCCATAGCGAAGCAGCTCCAAGCCCGTTAGCTCACGCATGCGTATAACTTGAAGGGAATAGCTAACAATAATCGCCAGCAGGGCTGCGACCTGGCCTCCCACCACTCCCAACAACTTGCAGGCAGGGTAGATTGCGATCAACATGACCACCGCGGAAGCGGCGACCGCGCGGCGATGCAGGCCCGGACGGCCCACAGCGGTAAAGACGCACGTGATTAAGGCGTTCAGAACATTGATGAGCACCACGGTGGCTGCGACCGCCAGCGGTCCGGCGGCTGCCACATATCGCGCACCATAGATAACCAAAAGAAGGGAATGCCCGCACAGGTAAATGACAACCACTGCGGGAAGCCCCAACAGGATTAGCCAGGAAGTCGCCTCCATCAGGATGCGGTTGACACGTTCCTTATCCTCCTGGACGTGGGCGATGGCTGGGAAGAGAGCTTGACCCATCATCGTCGTGAGGAAACTTGAGGGAGTCAGGACCAAAGCCACTCCCATCGTGTACAGCCCCAATGCTGTGGTGGAATAAAGCTTACCCAATACGAAAATGTCTGTGCGCGAGAAGATGAGGTTTAGGAACGACAATCCGAATGCTTGCTTTGAAAACCTGTAGAGATCCCGGATTGCATCGCGCTCCCAAAAGAGTGACGGCAACCCGGGATACAAAAGGTATGACAAGAGACAACGGAAGGCGTTCTCACTGCCAAATCCGATGGCCAGGGCCCACACATCACGAAGAACAAAACTGAGAGCGACCGTCAGGATCACTCCACAGATGCCGCCGCCGTTGCTGATGGCCATCCAGCGCCCGAACTTCATCTCTTTCTGCGCAAGAATGGAACGGGGACTCATGGCGCCATCGAACAAAGAGCCCAGCAGTGTCACTCGAAGCAACGCAGACAAGTCTGCGATCCCATAGAAATGGGCGACCCAGGGGGCCATGGCAAAAATAATGACGTACGTGATGAGCGCCCGACCGAACCCCATCCACCAACCAGCGTTGAGGTACGCTTTCTCCCCTCCCCTCGGGTTTTGAATCACCGCCTGCTTGACTCCCACTTCAGTCAAAGCCCCCACGATTGCGGAAGAGGACATAACAATCGCCATGGCCCCAAAGGCGCTTGGGGCCAGTAGCCGTGTCAGGATCATGTTGCGGGCAAAGCGACTGGCCTGCTCAGTAATGCCTCCGGCTCCCAGCCAAGCCCCGCCGCGCATAGCCTTGGCCCTGAGTGCGTCACCCAGCAGCAGGCCCCTGGTAGCCCCCTTGACGCGGTCGTAGTTTCGTCTTAAATCCATCTCGGGTCTCTGATTTTCGAAATCTCCCTATGAAGCCGTTCTTATGTTTGGAATCTCTGGATCAGCTGCGCTGGATAGTTCTCGTGCGGACACAGGGCTCGGCGTTGCTACAGTATAAGAATGCCGTCCCTAGAGGCTAAACCCCAACCTCGTACTCAAGTTGGGCACCGACCATTCGTGCGAAGGCAAGTTTGGCGTGCTCGGCGCCTTCACCCTCGATTCGCCAATTGCCATCTTGGCCCACGATGCGTATTTCGCGTCGCGCTCGCCACCAATGATCGATTTCCCCGGGGAGCGCGAACCACATTCTTTGTCTCCACCCCAATTCGCGCAAGAAAGTCAACAAATTTCGGTAAACGCCCCTCGCCTTCTCCTCAATAACGTAATCAGGATGGACAATAAAACTGACCAGCCCGTTTCGCGTGACAATCGAGTCTATCTGCGCCTTCCACAACTCCAGTGAGTAATTGTTGACCAAGTGAAACAAGGTGTAATCTTGCGTTGTCGCAACAGGAATCTCGAGAGTCTCGCCGAAGAAATACGGCATCACCGTGCAACATCCGCCTCTCTGTGGATCAAGATGAGCTACGTTTGGAACCGACATATCGTAAGCCAATTGAAGCGCATCGTACCAGTCTAACTGGATGTCAACAAAGTGTTCCGGGCACAGGTAGCGATCGAGTAACACTTTGTTCATCTCATTCCGTTTTAAGGAAACCTTCGCCCAGCTTGTGCTTTCAGTCTTGTTTTCGCGACATACCGGTCTGTCAGACTCAAGCACTGGCATGCTAGAAGATCCAGACTCGTGCGATCGATCCATCTGAGGAACGACTTCGTCTTTCTCGGAGACACCCTCCGTAACCCCTGTGGCCACCCTGGTCGCTACCATGGCCGAAGCCTCTTGCGCAGTTGCTGCGGGACCTTCATATTGTTTTGCGTGATAATTCTTGATGAGGAGAGCACTCTAGCCTATATGTCGGTACAAGAATCTACCAGATGCGACAAGAATGGGGTCCGGAGCCCAGGAAAATATCCTTCTGGCAACTTGAGCGCGCCACATGGGGCGCGCGGCATCAGCAGCTCTCGCGCTCGGATATCGCCAATAGGGCAGCATCGTCCTGACGGCGCCCAAACGTTCCTTGAATTGAACCAACCCTGCACGATTTAACTCGGAACGACCGAGATCAAACTCACGCATCCCCTGATTCTTGGCTTCCTGAATGGTCTTCCAAAGCAGAAACGGAGTACCTCCGAGATTGTGGAACCTCTCGTCGGAGCAACCATACTTGTAGGTGACTGTGGCCTTGTGTGACAACGTGAGTATCGCCGCCACCGGAGCATGATCTTTGGAAACCAAGCGGATGGTTAGATTGTCACCCATCGACTTAAGGAGATTGTGGAACCATTGCAATGGCTGTGGCGGCAGGCAGTGGCGCCGGCGCGTGCGCACCAGTAGATCGTAGAACTTGTGCAGAAAATGCTCGGACTGCCCACTCTGGTAGGTCAGGCCTTCTCTTTCCGCCCGCTGGATTTTGCGCTGGATGCAGTTTCTATGCAGGTTGTGAAACAAGATATCGAGCGGCACATCCAGCGACAGCCTGTGCAGACAAAACGTCTCTGTCGGCTGTAGGTTGGCGGCGGTGAAGCGTTCAGGCTCTTCTGTTGTCGTCGGTCGTATCTCAGCATGCGCGTAGCCATATCGGGCCACACACTCGCAAACGTGTGCCAGCAACTCGTCTTGTTCTTCGGCAGAATCGGCCAGCAGATCGCAATGATCGGAGAATGGCAGCGATACCAAACGCCGGCCCGTGATCCAACTCCTCACCTTACAAAAAACCAGACCATTCCTAAGCGGCTCGCTGGGACCGCAAGTAGTGAATACAACCGGCTTGTAGCCGTATGTTTGCTGCAGGGCCGACAACCAACTGGAAGTATGAAACACACCTGCGCGCGGGTGTCGGGTTACTAGTTCATCCCACCTGGCATCGGTCAGTGGATTGACTGCGAAAACAGGCAACGTTTGATGAATGGACTGAAGCATACTTCTACGCAGAAGACTTTTCCTTTCGGAAGATCGCATGGATGGACTCCCCTCCTCCCACCAATGGAGCCATCGCCAGCAAACCGCGCAGGATGGTCATGCGTACCAGCTTTCGCGCCGCCCTCCACGGAAGGCTCGCCTCCCCTCGGTACGCTACGGGCGTTCGCCGGATGCCCACGGCGCTGAAAACATCATCCCCCACGTACCGTAGGCTGGTCCCCACGGCGGGATTCCGCCGTGTTTCCAGAGACACCTCCCGAAGTCCCGCCGATTCGGCGAGGAACTTGAGAGATGCCGGCGAGTAGTGAAACAGGTGTCGTGGCAGCTCAAGCCCATGCCAATAGCTTCCAAACACGCGCGCCTCGGCAGAGTTGACGTTGGGCACCAGGACGTAAAAGATTCCGCCCAGCTTCAGCCATTCACCGACGCGGGCCATCACCCGCCGCGGCTCATAGAGATGCTCGAGTACGTCGAAACAGGTAATTACGTCGAAGGATTCGCGCGGAAAGGGCGCGTCCAGAATATCCCCTACAAACACCTGAGCCTTGCTTCGCTCTTCGGCCGTTCTCGCGCCCTCGGCAGACATCTCTACTCCGTAGAGCTTCCAGGATTCGCTGCTCATGAACTCCAGGAACGACCCCGAGCTGCATCCCAGGTCGAGAAGCGCTCCGGACTGCTTGTATGGCGTCAGCGCCGCTTTGCGGTCCTCCCAGCGAACGGGTGAGTTCTCGCCCGCAGCCGAAATCAGTTTGTGATACGCATCCGTGTAATGCGGGTGCATTTCTCCGGCCTTGGGCGGATGGCTGAGCCAGACGAGCGAACACGCCGGACAGCGCAGCAGCGTGTACTTCTCCTGCCTGCCGTGGAAGCGGTCCGGTCCTCGCAACCACTTCAGCGCGCTCTCTTGCCCGCAAACGGGGCACGGCTCCGGCCCGTGATTCTTGGGGCTGACCCCGTCCTCGCAGTCCGCAACCCAACCCGGCTCTGGAACTTGGGTTAACCTCATACCGTGAATGATTCCTTCCCTCTTTCTTTGCGGCGCCGCACAGTTCGTAGCGCCAGTCGGGGACTCATCCACGTCAGCAGCCACTTCGCTGCGACGTTGAAGGTAAAATCCAGTTGGGCTGCTCTCGACGCGGCTTCGCGCGCCTTTTCGTACTGTCCGGTTTCCAGATACAAATTAGTCCAGCCCCTGTGGATCGTGCTCAACCGCTCCCGAATGACGTTGCGGATTTCCTTAGGAAGGCCTTCGCTCAAGCGCAAGAGCCCTTCGAGACGGAGCTGACTATCGCGCAGCCAGAATTCAAACTTGTTCCATTCTGATTGAACTCCAACATGGCGGATCTCCGCGGGCGATCGGTCGAACCGGACGAGCGGTAGGTTTACGTAACAGAAGCCCGTGAGCATCGCTAACCGGAACATGAATTCACTGTCTTGGCTATACAACAGCTTAAGATCGAATCCTCCTGTTTTTCTTACCACATCGGTGCGTGCCACCAGGGAGGACAAGCAGACGACCATACCTGCGCCCCCTGGTCTCACCAGCCGTGGCAGCACGTCCGGGCTGACGCCCATCGTTCCTTCATGCCGATATTCCTGCTCGACCAGTTGGAACATCGTCCGCGTTTCCGGATGGTTGAAAAATCGGGTGTCTGTATAACACCCGCGGCACTGTGGGGCGAATCGCTCCAGGGCCTTCAGCTGCCATTCGAGCTTATCTTTTTCCCAGAGATCGTCGGAGTCCAGGAAAGCGATCCATTCGCCACGTGCTTCCTCGACCCCCCGGTTTCGCGCCACGCTCGCGCCTTGATTGACCTGGGCGTAGTAGCGGATGCGATCGCCAAACATCTCCCCAAGGACCTTACCCGTGTCATCCGACGATCCGTCATCCACCACGATGACCTCGAGGTCGGTGACTGTCTGGGCCAGGACGCTTTCAATGGCGCGCGGGACTGTGGTTGCCCGATTATAGGTCGGAATAACTACGGACACTTTAGGATTCATGAAACCCATCGGGAAGAAGTAAAGACTCGCTCATGCCTTGATGGCGGTGGCCTCTCGAGCCCGGCCGGTTTCCGGCGCCGCCCCGGCCCCGTGGGCCGAAATCGTCTCTCGGTATGCCTTGAGGAGTATCCGCCCGGCGGCAGTCCACGTGACCCCAGGAGCAGCTTCGAGACCCTCTGCGCGGAGCCTTTCCAGTAACGCGCGATTTTCATGCAGCATCGTGACATGTTGGGTCAGCGCTTCGACGTCTCCCACGTGATGCACGAGTCCCGTCTTCATGTGGCTGCAGATCTCGGTGCAGGCATCCGACGCCAGTGGAACGCATCCGCTGCCCATGGCCTCCGTAATGACTAGGCCAAAACCTTCCTCAATGCTCGGGAGCACCAGAATATCACTCTTCCTCATCAGTTCCGGCACGTCCTTCCGGTGGCCCAGGACTTTCACACTTGGATGGGCGAGCATCGACGCCAATTTTTCCTGGTAGGCCGGCAGGAATTCTCCAGCGATGAGAAAAGTTCCCTCTTTTGAGGCCGGGGACCGGAGCCATGCCTCTAGAGCGTAGTGCAAACCCTTCCGCACCGCGCACACCCCCACAGATATCATCGTCAGCCCACGCTTCGGGTCCCGCGGCTCGTTGCTCGGGTAGTACACCCTTTCGTCATATCCGTAGATGTGTCGCGCCAATTGCTCCCGGGGATATCCTTTATCTACGAAGGTTTTCACCACAAACTCCGAAGGACACAAGAGGCGCGTGGCCAGCCTGTATTCCTCCTCCTCCTTGTGCAGCTTCTCCGCGTTGTAGGCATGCTCGTGATCGGGCGGAAGCGACACTCCCAGGCGTTCGCACTCTTTCTGCACCACGTCCATCGCAAAACCAGTATGGGCATTGCATCTCTCCAGCACCGTGGGGATTCTCAGCCTCGCGGCCGTCTTTAGCGTTTCAAGTGCCCCGAGTGGCCAAGTATGGATGATGTCAATCTTCCCCACTAGCTTCTGAATCCGGCGCGCCACAATGTGATCGTGAAGAGCACCGGCGCGCATGGCGCCCACAATCCGGTACGGGAGGCGCAATTTCCCCCTTGCCAGTGTGGGGGATACGGTTACGTTCGGGGCGGCTGGCCGGCCAATAGAGGCCGGAAAGACAAGGACTTCGGCCCCCGCCTCCGCCAAGCCATTAATCTGGTACCAAGCGGTAGTGCAGATCCGACCCGCCCCCAGCCTGAGGGGGAAGCTATACAAAACGCGCACGCGCTCGTTTCTAACAGTCATTGTTTTTCCCGGCCCCATCACGCTTCGAATAAGCGCCATGTTCCTTGCCTCGGTCCGTTAAGCGGGAGACACCCCGCTTCCGCGTCAAGCGCTGATACGAACTCCACCTTGGCCGGAGCCTCCTCCACTCGAACTTTCGCCAGCCTAACCTCCTGCTTGACTCCGAAGGTTGCCGCAGAAATGGAGACCAGCAAGATGAAGAAATATTCTGATAGGTGAAACATATAGTTAATTCCAAAATGTGCCACGACATTGGCGAACAGGGCTGAACCTAAGCACCAGAAGAGCCATTCCTGCCGGCGGTCACCCTCAACCCGCTTCCTAGCTATCCCGATCGCCCGAAAGCTCCGCTTGAAAATCGTGATATAGAGCACCAGGGTCACGAGCCCCCCCGTCAAAGCCTGGACCACAAACTGGTTGCAGAGATCCCACATATCGAAACCCCAGTCGCCGTAGTTCGCACATCCGAGAAGCCACCAGTCGCCGAAATGCCGGATGCAGTCATCCACCAGGTAATAACGGTGATAGCTAGAGGAGCCGCCGGTCAGGTCAATTTTTGCAATGAGAGACCAAACCGGCCCATGCATGACCAGGTGTAACCCAACCAAGATGGCCACAAGTCCCCACCTGAGGAGTCGCATTTGCTTGCGCAGGGGCCAGAAGACAAGCCCCGCAAGGCTCGCGCCGTAGGCCATCCACGACGTGCTGGCGTGGGAAGCGAACACCATGGCCGTGGCCCCAGCAAGTCCGGCGCAGGCTGCCATTCGTGACTTTTTTTCCGTCCACAGCCAAAGGAAGAAAGGAATCAAACACCCCGCCATTGCACCACCGTAGAGGGTGCCCATCGCTCCCTCCGATCGAACGTGGCCCTCCCTCATCTGGGGCCACGGCCCTCCGATCAAGCTGAACACATTTTGATGAGTGAACTGTTCGCTAACCATGCAGACGCCCTGGATGATGCAAATCACGGCCAGCACCTTGATCGCGCGCCGGACTGTGTCGCGGTCGGGAATTAGAAATCTCACAGCCAAATAGCCGCCCAGACTTACCACCAGATCCCCCAGGCCCTTGATCACTGCCTGAATATCCATGAACTGAAGAGCAAAGACGATCAGGGACACCAGCGTCCAGGTCACCACCAGCTTATCGAAGGCGCTGAATCCCCCACCGAACCTCCTCTCCGAAGACGACCCTCGGAAGGCCGCCATCCTGCCCAATACGGTCAGGATGAGGATCTGAAGCATGGTAAAGTGCACGCCTCCCAGCACCAGCACTTGTGCGGCTGGAATCGTGAAGAAGGCCAGAAGAAAAGGCGTAATAGCCTTTTTGCGCGGAACGGTTAGGATCAGCCCGATGGCGATCGGCATCGCCACGGCGACGAGCGGATGCACCACCGTGCTGCCGAAGCCGCCTCCAAATCGAAAATTTTGAGCTTGCATAGCGTTCAGGCACCGGCATGCACGACCCCTTACACCCTACATGCCTGTGCCAGGCCCCTTTTGGTCACGCTGGGCCGGTGCCATGATCATGGGAAATGTAAGCTAAAGCACTTGAGGCATCCGCGCTTACCGCCCGAGACAAGAAGCAACAACCCTCTCCTTTAGACTGAGGCAGTCAAGCGAAGGTCCATCTCCTTCGATCAATGGACCACAGCCGTTAGAGCCGTTGGGGGATTCGGCGGTGGATCGCCCGCATTGTATTGGTAGGCTCCAATGTCCCAGCCTGTGCTCGCGGGCCGCGCTACTAACGTCTTAATGGGGCAGCTTACCGTGTGGTTCGATGTGTTGTATGAGCAGGCGTAGCCGTTGCTGTTCTGGCAGGCTGTTCCTGCTGCCGCGTTCAACCCGGCAATGGTCGTGCATAGCGACTGCTCGTTCGTGCCTGCGCCGACCGTGGAGTTCGTGCTGGCAACCGGAGAATCGGCGTAGGTCTGCGAATCGGTGTATTGATCGAAATGAGGCGATGAGTTCGCGTCCACGCACCGTGTTCCAGTCCCAGAGCACTGCACCAGATTCGTGGTTTCGTGAACCGTCCAACTTCCCTCATTGTTCGGGCAAGCGGTCTGGCCGATACAGTGATTGTTGTAGAGGTTCGCGACTGAAGAGGAAGTCATCGAACCGGACAACGCGAATTGGCTTTCCATCGTGTTGTTGAATGCGTAGAACGGACCACAGCTTGAGCCCTCTTGGCAAAACTGCATCCCTTCTCCCAGGCCCGCTCCTGTCCCCGTGCCGGGAAATAACAGATTATTAAAAACATAGGCGGTCACCCCTGCATTTGTGCTGCCCTGCTCCAGCCAAAACCCACCCATGCCTCCGTTCTGAACTTGAGTAAGAACGTTGTTGTAAGCCAGAATATACGAAAGATTTTCATTGCCTGCGACCTGTACCCCGTTGCGGTGGCCTCCCTGAAAACCTAGCCAGACTGGGCCGATCCAGTTGTCGTGCATAATGTCTTCGCTGGTAACAATCCCACTGGTCACATTCTTAATGACATTGTTATAGACCTGCGAGGCTCCATTGACTGCCGTCATCATGCCTTGGCAAATTCCGTCTGGCGACGAACAGGGGTTTCCCGATACAGCGGTCGCCGCTAGGGTGTCAGCGCCATCAATCACGTTGTCGTGGATTACCCCATTCGTTCCGCCAGAAGTAACTACGAACGAATTGTCTGCGTCCCCAGTCGCAGAGTGATTCCAGCCGTGGAAATAGCAGTGTTCGATCACGTCTCCGCCACCCCCTCCGCCCGCCGCGACCATGCGACTCGTGTTTCCCCCGGAAGTCAGCAAGCCAGTGAATTCGATGTTGTCGAGGGTGATGTATTCGCCATAGATGTAGGCCATCGCATACCACCCGGTTTCAACCGTGTTCTGCTGGCTGAAGATCGGGCGGCACCAAGACGACCCGCAGACGGAAGAGTTGTACCAAGTCTGATCGACACCAACGTAGATGCAGGAAGAATTCGGAGTCGTGAGGCACTGGCCCGAGCCATTCTGGTTGATCTGCAAGGGCAAGTCGGACGTCCCCCAAGTGTCTCCACCGTAAAGGATGAACTCGTCACCTGCGACCGGCGTATATGAGGGACCAGACGCCATGCCGGGAACATGCCGCCACGGGGTAGATTTCGATTGGGCTTGGGTCGAAGTGTAGGAGTCCGATCCAATGCTTTTAGAAATGTAGTACGTATGCTGGGCAAAGGCAGGAAGCGCCGTGAATAGAAAAGCGATAACGATAAGGACGGCAATTCCGGGAACTGTTGAATGAAACCCAATCCGCGCTCTAGCTTTGGACGACACCATGATCAATTCTCCGATTCGGCAAGAACGCCGAGGTAAAGGTCCGCGGCCTGCTCGAAACGGATGGGGGAGGCCACTGCTGCCAATGTACGGAAGGTTTGAGAGGAAGAACAAGTGTCGGAAGTACATGTGTCGCGGATATTTCGATAGGACGGTCGACTTGTCCATTCGTTCACTTCTCAGCGAGTCTTTAGAAATCTCTGCAACCGGCTGAGCCCATGAGCGTTAGGTCTTTAAGCTCGCAAATCCGGGATGCTGGACCCTTTGCGGGCGGCCGGGGGAATCGATTGCTTCTTGAGTTCGCGTTTGTATTCCGCGGCCTGGTTTCGGTCCCAGTACACTATTGTGCGCCGCAAGATCGTGAACTTTCGGGCCCAACCCAGGGGACGAAAGGGAGTCTTCCGCAGAGAGGCCAACTGCGCCTGGTTCCATTCTGCGGCTTCGATGAACGCTCGTCCGTGACTTTCGGCTGCCAGGCTGCGGAGGATATAGCTGACTAGCGACGGATTCATTCCGCGACCGCGATACTGAGGGAACACGTGGAAATCGAAGAGATGTATATCGTCCGGTCCTAAGCGAAAGTAATGGGGCGCGACGGTGCGGCCCTGCAGCGTCCATCCGTACCCGGCCAGGTTGTCCTCAACCTTGATCAGCCAAAGCGAAGCCCCTAGCTCAAAGCGCTCATTGATGTTGCGGCGCGCTAGCTTAGGATTCCAGAAACTGATGATCTCTTGCAGGTTCTGCGGGCTGAGAGCGCTTTGATTTTTGTGCCGTTCCACCTCCAGAGAACTCGGCAAGTTTGCCGACAGTAAGCTTTGTGCCGGGAGGTCACAGTAAAACAGGATTTCGCGACTTGAAAACAGCGTCCGTCTTGCCGCTAGGCCGACACGGCGAACCGTCGCCCGGAAACCGTGGCGTGTGTAATAGGCGGCCAGCCGAGAGATTGACGCGGATATTGCCATTTGAACGGATGCCAGTCTGCCCTCAAGAGTTGTTCGGAACGCTGCCAGAGACAAGCGCCCGCAGGCAGGCACCGCTCACCTGTTTCCGCACGGCGCCTTCTGCGCTTTGCTTCCCCCGCGCCAAGCCCGCAACCACGGCAACCGCGTAGCGAACCAGATGGCGCGAAAGCATGATGCCGCGAATTCCCATCACGCCCCAGACGCCGTGATGTTTGCGCCAATAGTACAGAACCGACCGCTGTTGCGCGACCGCAAAGCGAACGGGATACGGGGCCGTGGTTTTACCTCGGTCATGAATTGCCTTGGCGCCGGGGAAGAAAACTACCTGCCATCCTGCCTTCCAGCAGCGCCGGCACCAATCCACGTCATCGCCATACATGAACAGGCCATCATCGAGTAGGCCCACCTCGTTGAAGGTTTCGCGGCGGATCATCGAGAAGCAGCCCACCAGGACGTCCACGGGCAGAGTCCGGTCGTGGGGAAAGTAGAACATGTGCTCGCCAGCGAAGAACCTGGAGTTTTTGAACGCCGTCGCCAGGCTAGTTGCTGAACAAAAATTGTTCCACAGAGTCGGGAATCGCCGGCACGTGCTCTGTTGTGTCATGTCCGGGTTAAAGACGCGCGGGCCAACATTTCCCACCTTGGGATTCTGGTCGAGGAAATCCGCCAGAGCGTCCAGGCAACCCGGAAACACGATTACGTCGGGATTCACCAGCGCGATATAGCGCCCGCAGCACTGGCGGATGGCCACGTTGTTGCCCTTCGCGAAGCCGAGATTCTCGCTGCTCCGGATGAGCTTGACATCCGGAAATCGAGCTTCGACCATTTCTGCAGTGCCATCAGCCGAGGCATTGTCAACTACAATGATTTCCATGCTACGGCGTGGCGGCGCTTCTGCCAGGCTATCGAGGCACAGTTCCAAATAGTGCCTCGCATTCCACGCGACGATGATAACTGAGATATCCATGAAGATTTTGCGGGGTATCTGTTGGCCCACTACTTCCGGTTGCGTTCGAGCAATTCCACCAACAAGCGGCTCTTGGAACATACCCAGGCGATTCTGCGGCCACTAAAAGCCACAGCGGGTGCTGGATCAGCCACGATCATAAGACCCACACCGCGTGCCTCGCACAACCCAGATTCCAAATCGTCAATTTCGTAACAGATGTGGTGCAATCCTCCGCCCTTTTTGAGGAAACGGCTGACCGGCGAGGCCTCGCTGGCCGGCTCCACCAGTTCAAAGACCGGATTCTTTATATCGACGGGACTAAAGAAGGCCACTCTAACTCGCTGTATCGGATCATGGATAATTTCCCCATCCCAACGCGCCGATATAGAGAGAGCAAACTCTTCACCAACGGTTGAAATTGATGACACAACAAAGCCCAGATGGTGCAGAATGCCATTCCCGCTGAGCAAGAATCCCGCGCGATCGACCTGCATGGAATCCACCCCGCCCCGCTCTTCATTCGGCCCGTTTAGAGGCCGCATACCCTGTGCCATAATCTGAGATCACTGCCTGGAGTTTTCATGCCCGCCTCAGCAAGGAATCGAGAATGTCCTTTAAACGGAGTTTCGGCTAAACGGAGTTTCGGCCAAGGTGCAGAGCACCCAAGCTGCTCACTACACGGTGCGCAGCCAGGCTTGCCCTGACGATTGCAGAAGAGACAACACTGTTGCATGCCACAAGTGGGGTTAATTGAAGCACGTCGGTGCCAGACAATCCTCTCTTGAAGGAATAAACGCCCGGGTTGCCTTCCGGATCGATGCCCCCCAGATCGTATGACCTAAAGCCGTTCTCCTTGAGCCATTGAATCAAGGTCCACTGCTGCAGGTAGGCGCCTTTCGCATTTAACCCGTCATCGCTGGTCGCCCCGAGCAGATAAATCGCGGAATCACCCATCGCCGAGGCAACCAGTCCCGCCACTGGGACCCCATCTTGCTCACAGATCAAGATCCGCATGCGATGGGACTTCGGCAGGTCTTCTTGCAGCCGCCCAAACTCCTCAACGTCCACCGTGGTTTCGAATGCTTTCCGTTTCCACATCTGGTGGTACATGCGGCAAAAAGTTCGGTATTCCTCGGTCCCATTTCCGGCAACGATCTTCAATCCTTTCTTTTCTGACTGAGTGAGCTTGTTTCGCCATTTCGCGTCGAGATTCTTGCGCAATTGCTCGATCGGAGGTGCGAGGTCGAGAATGAAAGTTCTATAAATGTTCGCGGAAGTGCGGGGTTCCTGCGTAAAGCCAGAGAAAGCAGATTGAAATAGCGCAGCGCGCGGCGACCCTACAAAGGCGTTCGGGAAAATCTGCAATAAGAGTCTTCGCTTACAGACGTATTCCTCTTGCAGGGCGCGAGCTATGCACAAAGCGGCTTCGGCATCAAGCTCTCTTCCCCGTCGGTGACAAAGAGGGCCCCACCGCAAATACGCCATGCCGAAGTTGAATCTTGTCGGGCGAATGATCCTAAGCTGCGCCATCCCCAAGACTTCACCACTTCGCTTCAAGACCAAGTGGCTGAGGTTTTTTCTTCCCCAGCGAACCGCGCCGTACGACCACGTCTGATAGAGGTTGGCGTCATAGAAGAGATCGAGCATCGCCGACCATCCCGCAGGCGTTGCACGATCCACCTCGACTTGCCAAACCGGATCCAGCACAGGGTTCAATTCGGTCTCTCGACCCACAGCGGCACTCTGGTCGCACACTTGGTACACTTAGACCTCCGACGGCATAGATGCGCTCTCCGGGCTTGCCGCCGCCAAGAGTGCCTCTGCGGTCCGGCGAATGTAGCGCGTTCTCGGCGAGTACGTTGGAGGCACGTCATAGCACCACAACTCACGGCCTTCCGAGGCCCCGCCCGTAGAGATGAAACCGAGGCTGGCATAGTGCCCGGCAACCATGCTGTTTTTCTTGGACGGGACATAGACGCCCACGATCTTGCGGATGCCACGCGCCTGGCACTGTTCGACCAGAGCATCAAACATGGCGAATTCCATCTCGCGCTTCAACACGCGACAGCTCATCAGCCAAAGGTCGAGTTGGATTGTCTCATCAGATACCTGCCCGATCAAGACCGACACCAGGCCGTTGTCTCCAAATCTGTCAGCCAGCCGCCCGTAAAGGGTGATAAAGGCTGGGTCCTGGGCAATGGCCTCGACTTCACCACTCGTATACCGCCTGGTTGTGAGATTGAACTGATTGGTCTTGTTGATCAACTGTGTGATTCGCTCCAGATAGACCGGAAGGAAAGCGCCGATCTCCGCCGTCATTTCGAGCGAGGCCAGGAACTCCTCGTAGCTAGAGAACCTGGCTTGGCAATTGCTTCGCTGCGCATTTGAGCTGTAGTAGGCTGAGCGGCTGAGATCGTCTTGGACCACTTTGTCCACTTCGAAGTAGCGCTCGTGTTCGAGTACTTCTGCAAAACCGGAAACATCCGAGCCCACATTCGGCACCGCCACCTCCGGCAGTTGCTCCGCCACAAGAGCCCTCTCGGCCGGGTTATCATCAATGAATACGAGGCTATCAAGACCAATGTTAAGCTCCGTGGCGATCTCCCGGATGGTCTCAGGCTTCGGATTCCAGTTGGCTTTGAAGGCGCTGAAATCCTCCAGCTTCAGAACGCTGTCTGGATGCGAAAAACCCTCTTGGGCGTTTTCAGCGTCGTTCTTCGAGCACACCGCGAGAATGACGCCCCGCCGCTTGAGATCTTTCACATATCGCTGGAAGTCTAGAAAGGCTTCGCCGACCGGGTGGTCTTTACCAAGAATCAGGTTTTGCAGGCCATCGTCTCCAATCACTCCGCCCCAAAGTGTGTTGTCTAAGTCCAGCACGAGGCATTTCTTGGATTTTCCGTAAACCGACTTAACGATCGCGGCAAGGTTATGAGCCAGGGACACAGTCGCCGTCGGGCTCAGTGCCATGTGAAAGTTGTACCAATAGCTGTTGCGGAACCACGCGGCTTGGCCGACTTGTGCGGAAAGGTAGAGGATGTCATTAATTAGGAAACGCGAGTGCTTGCGGGCATAACTCGCGAACTCGGCATTCAGCCTCAACACAAAGTTCACGCTCCCGAACGATTCGGAAGCCTCCAAATTCCCGAGCGGCCTGAGGCGCGGCAGGTCAAAGTTGTTCTGGATGATGAGTGCACCAATTTCCGTCTGAATCTTCTCCCACAAGGACTCGAACCGAGCCATTTCACGGCGGACGCGGCGTTCAACCTCGATCTCGGCTTCCAGTAACTCGGGGAATTCCGATATGTTGTGCCAGGTGGTGTGGAGAAAGACGATGTTGGGCTTGAAATTCCACAGATCGGGATTTTCGAACTCAACGTCCTCAGCGTAGCGGTTGTAACCCGATTCGTAGAACGCTGGTTCAATTCCTTGTGCCAGGAGAAACAGCTCTAGCATGCTCTTAACTTCAGTGGTCGTGGAACCGCCAAGAATTGCAATCCGCGTTGGCACGAGATTAGTTTGTTTGAGCAGCTCCTTCTTCAGCACCAGCCGCTTGCGCAGGATATCCCCCACCGCGATGGGGAATCTTAGAGCTTTCAGAACCTCCGATTGCAAGGTAGTTGCTTCTGATGCCATCGAAGCCTCCATGCGACTGCCGCGGCTTGCAATCAAGAGGAGCTACTTTCCACCTGGGCCAGCCGCAGAAGGTCGGCCACCGTGGAGCAGGTCACGATCTGGCCAGGAGAGATGTACACATCGTAGTTGGTCTCCGCCAGGGCAATGAAGGTGATCAGGGAGGTGGAGTCCCAGTTCGGCAGCTCCTCGAGTCTTTCGTGACCTCGAAGCGTCCCGGCAGGTAGGTCGAGAATCTCATCCATCTGTAAGAGGAATTCGTCGTTGGTCATTGGCATGGTTTCCTAATAACTTGTCGCAGGTCTCGCAAAAACTGAACTATTCTTATGCCTCGATATTTGCCCTTGGGAACTCTGCCCCGAAGCCAGAACCTTCCTCGGAAGCGCATGGCCACGAGGGTTGCCTGAAGTCTTCGAGGTCAAGATCCTCCAGCGAGGTTCTACGTTTGCGGCACGAACAGCGAGTTCCGTATTGTGCGGAGACGGGGCAGGATCTCAATCTCCGAGAATAGTGCGCCGTCGCTGCCAGTCTTAATGCTAACCCTGTCAAGACGGAACCGGTCGGAGCATGGTGGATTGATGCGGCTCTCGGAGAGAAAGACCGCCTCGTATCCCGAACGCCGAAGGTGCGCCACTAGGTCGGTGGTAAGGTCGGCTGAAGAGCCGTAGGGCACGCTGAATGAACGCACCTTCTTTCCTGAGACTGCCTCTAGCACCGCCTTGTTCCTGTCTATCTCCTCGGCGAAGTCCCCCGCCGACAAAGACCTACAGTTGGCGTGGGTGTAAGTATGGTTGCCTATCTCGAAATTGAAAGTTGCCAGATCATGAAGCTGTTGGCTCGTCAGGTAAAGACCCATCTCGGCCGCTAGTTCGCGCTCCTTGATCCCGGCCAGCTGAACCAGAGCGCTACGAAAGATTTCCCTGGCCGACGGCGATATGGCGGGTAGGAGACGAGAGAAGACCTGCGCCAGCGAGAGCAGTTCGATGTCCCTAGTGCCACTAGCGACGCGAGCCGCAGCATTGATTGTGCCCAGTCCGCAAACATTGGCCACGTAGCAGACGAGATTATCCAGCGCTAATCGCTGGTTATCGAGACATACGCCATTGACGAAGAAAACCGCCGGCACTCCAAACTTCGAGCAGAGCGGGGCCGCGAATTCGCTAACCGATGCATAGGCATCGTCAAAGGTGACCAGCACGGGCCGGGGTGGCAGCCGCCGCCCTTCTGAGTCCTCCAGAACTTCCTGCAAACTGACGGGAGTGTAATGTCGAATAAGAAAATGCAGCGCATCCTCGAAGTTCTTGCGCGTGATCGTGCCACCCAGTCCCCTCGTGAAAGAAGATTCCGTATCCGAGACATCATGAAAAAGCACGCATCGTAGAGAGTACCGAGGACCGAGAAAGCGAGCTATCCCGAAAGAACCGGGGGCGTACCAGAGGGTTCCACCCGCGAGATTCAGTACGGTGCGCCGACTACTGCTGTGGTTTCTTGTCGTTGTGAGAAGTTGTGACATGATCGAGAAATGATTTCGGCAGTGTCTATCGAGCGCCCGCAGTTTTGGGCCTCTAGTTCAGCGTAACTTGTTCACCGTCGAGAAACATGCGATGCCACAATTCCAGAGCGACTAGCGAAAAAATCTCTTTGGAGTAGGTGCCGCGATCGCGGTTGGCGTTGATAAGCTTTTCGACGGTGGCCTTCTGGAAGTATCCCCTCTCGATCGTCTTTCGGTCGGTCAGAATGGCGCGAACTTGGTCTCTGAGATTGTTTCGCAGCCAGGATTCGTAGGGGACGGGGAAACCGGCTTTTCTTCGGTTCAGGATTCTGCCGGGAACTCGCTTTGACAGGGCTTTCTTCCATATGTATTTCAGAGTAAAGCCGTTTAGTTTGTAGTGCGGCGGCAGGGAGGCGGCAAATTCCAGGAGCCGATGATCCAGCAAAGGCACACGGAGTTCGAGTGAGTTGGCCATGGTTATCTTATCGGCTTTGATGAGCAAATCATCCGGCAGCCAGGTTTTGGTGTCGATGTAAAGCATCTGGTCGAGTACGCCTTGGTTCTTCACTTTTGAAAACAGTTTTCGGATTGGCTCAACCGTATATTCCCTGTCAATCGACTTCACAAAATCCGCCGAGTACAGATCACCGATCCCGTTTCTGGAGTACCGGTACGGGGTTGAAGTGCGGCTGTAGTAGTAGTCGGGAAACGTCGCGTTCAGCAAGGGTACGTACTTGGCTACTCTTGCCGAATGCACCCACGAATTGACCTGGCCGAGTCCCCAGGACGCCGCGCCGTTGGCTGCGGGCCAAACCTGTTTGAGACGTTCAAGCCAAATAATGCTACGGTAATTGTCATAGCCGGCGAAGGCCTCGTCCCCGCCTTCTCCGGAAAGGAGAACCTTTACGTAATTCCTTGCGAACTTTGACACGTAGTACAGGGCGACAGCGGGTGGCTCACAAACAGGCTCTTCCATGTGCCAGACGTATTGAGGGAGAAACGCCGCAAAATCACTAGCGGTGATCGTCATGTCGTGATGCCGACTACCAAATGTTTCGGCCGCCAACTTGGCATAAGGTCTCTCGTCAGCAACGCTGGAATCGGAAAAGCCCACGGTGAAGCTGCTGATTTCCTTGTCTGTCCTCTCCGCGGCACAACTCAGCACAGCGGTCGAGTCCACGCCGCCGCTTAGAAGAACGCCAACGGGAACATCCGCGATCATGTGCAGTTCAACAGATTCGGCAAACAGGTTCGACAATTCGTTCTCCGCGTCCTTGAGGCTTAGGCGCTCGGAAGGCTCGAGGAACTGAAGATCCCAGTATTGTCGTATTTCTGCCTTGGCATCCCTAAGCAGCAGATAGTGTCCTGGTGCCAGCTTACAGATCCCCTTGAGCAGTGTCTCTTCTCCTGGCACATAGAGGAAAGTCAGGAAGCGGTCAATAATCTCCGGGGCAAGCTTCCGGTTGATCGCAGGATCTCCCAGAATTGCCTTGATCTCAGAAGCAAACACGATGGCCTTGCCGCTTAGCGAATAGTAAAGAGGTTTTATTCCGACCCGGTCCCTCGCCAGAAGGAGAGTCTTGGTGTTTTCATCCCATAAGGCAAAGGCGAACATTCCGCGCAGTTTCTCTATGCACTGCGGACCGAGTTCTTCGTACAGATGCACGATAACCTCGGTGTCGGTCTGTGTCTTGAAAACATGCCCCTTACCCAAGAGGAAGGCGCGTAGTTCGCGGTAGTTGTAGATTTCTCCGTTGAAAACGATCCAGATTGTACCGTCTTCGTTGGATAGCGGTTGGTGGCCACTGCTCAAATCGATGATCGAGAGCCGCGCGTGACCTAATCCCACTTGCGGCGAAAGATAAACTCCTTGATCGTCTGGCCCGCGGTGGCGGATTGTATCCAACATGGTCCGAATTAGAGGACCGCTGACGCTCGCATTCCGATCAAACTCAAGTTTTCCGCAGATTCCGCACATATCAATTCGAACGCGCTCCCCGACTGCCAGTCATTTCCAAATCGTATTCAGTCCGCAAAGGCGTCTGAGCTGCTGAGCACGCAAATATTTGATAAGTTGTTTGTCATTCACGCGCGGCATGCGGATCCAATAGCCTTTTATAAAGCCATAGAAAATCGCGGCTGAACCGGCAACGTAGGGCTTCTGAATCAGCCTCGACACGCAACTCGCGACAAGAAATAGGGGGTCATATCCCGAGACGTAGCACGCTATGCCGTGCTTTATCCTGTCGCGCAACAAACCTTCGGCGGTCCCAGTTAGGCGATGATGAGCGATTTGGAGTTCGCCGAAGCTGTAGGTCTTCCAACCCAACATATTGGCCTTCACTTCATCGATCGTGTCCCACCCTGGAGCCTGCCACAAGCCGCCAATACCTTCCCAGCAGGCTCTTCTATAGATCTTGGTTGCTCCTCTGACATGGAACTTTGGATTGGCTTCAAGTTTCTGCACTCCCCCAAGATCGTGATAAATCTCTCCTCCGCCAATTCCGAGCTTGGGATCGCGTTCAAAATGTTCGAAACATTTGTCAAAATAATTACCAGGCAAAGTCAGGTCCCCGTCGAGCTTCACGATGAAATCCCAGCCATCGCAGTGAAGTGCATTGTAGCCGTCATAGAAAGCTTCCATTACTCCGCCGCCGGACTTGCGGAATCCTCTGTTCGCTCGGTGTACGACGCGGATCCATGGCAACTGAGCTGCATACCGGTCGATAATTTCCCCTGTCCGGTCGGTGGAACCATCGTCGACGATTACCCACTCTGCAGGCCGTATAGTCTGGCCTTGGACGGAAGCGATGGTCGCTTCGATAAACCCCTCCTCGTCGCGTATTGGCGTAATGATTACGTATTGTGTCATTGTGTCTTGCACCACACCGAGTTGGCCGGAAACTCATGCGGCGCGGCCAGCGCCTTCTCGCGCTCCCGCGCACAGTTCCAACAAAGATGCATCCAGGCCAGGGCGCTAGGAACGTGTGCAGGCATCGCGCGTCGCTCTCGCGATCCGATTGGTCAAGGGGGTCTACCGGTTTAGCACAACAGAAGACTTTCTCTTCATAACCACCAGCAGACATGTTCCGCAGCTGAATACTATCAAGGCACATCCACAACCAATCACTATCAACAGTGATATCCCATGTATGTAGTAATAATCAGTCAATGCTCGTCCGATGTAATATTTTGATACCGTTATATCCCGGAAGTCCGAAATCTCACGGAGAAGGTAAACACGAAGAGAACTCCTCGAGGTGCTGATTGAGGCCAAGTTAAGGTCGCTTTTGTATTGGATCACAACGCTACGAGCCTCGCCCGCGGGGACAGCTACGCTGAGGTCCAGATAGCCCGCACGTAGTTGAAAAGGGACGTGCCGGCCATCCACACTCACCGATGCCATAACCGGAGAACCGGACTCTTGCTTCTGCACATAAAAAGTCAAATCGCGCCCGGAGGTATTATTCAGATCAAGGCTGCTTGAAAAAGTAAGTACATCGTAGTTGGAGTCGTCTCTTTGCCTTACTAGGTACAGATGCTTCACGATGTCGCCAACACTGCGCCAGCGAGTATCCGGCTCAAGCTTGTTCACCTCATCTACCATACCGTCAAATGCATCCATACCGCTGGCGAAGAGATCATGATGGGAGTAGAAGAACAAGGGGTTATCAAGGAATTCGTTAATCCCGATGAAGCCGCTCGGATTTGGCATTTTCGCCGGATAGCGGGTGATGCTCGGGAAATCTGCGTAAGAGAGCGTGACGGGCCGCAGTGCAAAGGGGAGGGATGCAGGCCTAGGGCGGTCCATAGGAACATTCGAGGAGTTGATGGTAGCGAGAAAATTGTAGGTCTTGAGTTCTTCTAGAATACGTTCTGACCCGATGCTGTGTGGAAACACAAAAACGCTATCATACGGAATTTCTGTCAGCGCTTGGAATTTTTCCATTCTGGCCAAGGACTGCTTAAGAGCAGCGAGCTGGAGAGTCAGAGGCTTGCTTCTGAGGTCCTCAAATTCTTTATGGTCGTGGTTATCTCCGTGAATGCAGATTGAGAACCTTTCAGGATGGCTCCGAAAGAGCGAAATCGCCTCTGCTTCGCTCCGATCGTAATTCCACGGTATGAAAGCAATGGTTGTGTGAAAGTCGTGTTTTTCCATCTCCTTGAGGAGACCCTTATAGATAAGGTGCCCGTAAGGCTCGCGGAGCCATGGATCATCAATTGTGAGGTTTGCGTAATGATGAAGAGCATGCCAACCTCGGTCGCCAGCACAGGACTTTGTAAACATCATCACGGGAGCGATTTCCGCAAACGCGGTTACCATACTGTCGGCGCTCCAGCCGACTGCACCATCTCTTGGAGGACGCTTTTTACCAAGCAGAAATACCTTTTGCTGGCGGAAGTCTGCCTCAATGAATACAGGAACGACCTGGTGATCGCTTCGTACCGCCATGATTTTTTGAGCTCTGCTGTGTCCCGCTAAGACAAAGTAGAACGTATCGTAATCCGGAAATGGGATTTCAAGGTCTGTTAGTTGCTCGGTTATACCCACAACGCTGCCAACCACGTAATGCAGCCGCCCCGGACTCGCTAGAATGTTGGCGCCAACCACAGCACCGCCTGACCAAGTGCTTAAGAGAGTTGGGTCCGTCTCTGGCGTCACGCCAAAGATGAGCAACGGTACACTGCCCCCAAGCTCTCGATGCAGGGCGCGCAGCAGTGCCTTCTGATTGACAGCGGCTAGAGCATTCGCCTCAATTGCAACTGCCAGGGTCGCGTTCTGCTGGACTGGAGCAAGTTCAGGGCCAGAGATATGGGCGCTGGCCGTAACAACCTTGAGGTTCAATCCGTAAAACTGCGTGGCCAGTTCCAGTTCATGTTGCTCCCAAGACGGACCCCCGGCTGAACGGATTAAGACAACGTCAGCCGAAAAACACCATAAGGATGACATCAATATTAAGAAAAGCACGGCGCATGCAGCACGTACAGGGCGATTTGCCGTCCGGCCAAATCGCGCTGGTGCGGCCTCTTTCAAGCCTTCGTTGAAAATAAGTAGTCCCGCGGTAGACTCTGCGAGCGTGTTGCCAGGGAATGAACGGATGTGGAGACTAATTATAGGCATTATCGATTCCGAGGCACTATCAATCTGCAACGCAGCTCGAAGGAGCAGGTACAACAGAAACACGAAGCATCGGCAACAATAAGTCGCGCCCATCCACGGTATTACAAGGCGTGAGACTGGAGGGCTGTATCGTACGCTCGAATCAGCGAAGTTTTCTCAACTTCCCAGTTCAATTTCTCTTCAATCCGCCTGCGGCCATTCTCACCGAGTTGTTCACGAAGTTCTTTACAATTCAGCAATTTGGTGATTTGGTTGGCAAAATCGATGGGATCGTTAGGGACAGCATAGAGAGCTGCAGGGCCTGCTAGACGCCGCCCCTCCTTCAAGTCGAAGAGCACCACTGGCAAACCGAACGCCATGTATTCAAAAACCTTGATCATCGACGAGCTGTCGTTCAGCGCATTTTTGGGGTCGGGCGCAACCCCCACGTCCGCGTTGGAGAGATACGTGGCCACTTCGTCGTGGGAAACCTGGCCCGTAAGAGTCACATAGGCTTCTAAATTCTTTCTGGCAATTATTGCCCGCAGCTCGGAAATAACTGTCCCTCCCCCGACAAGCACGAAGCGTGTGTCTTGCCGATTGTCCCGCTTTACAATGTGTTCGATCGATTCAAGTAGCAAATCTAGGCCATCTTGCGTCCCCATGAAACCAACATATGTCACCATCAGTGACCTTCCGAACCTGTCGCCAGTTCGAGGCTGGCGACGGAAGGTGGCGAGATCGGGACAGTTCCGCACGACAAAAACACTTTCCGGATCCTTGCCTCCTCGCGTGATCGCAATGTCCTTAAAGGATTCATTCGTGGCGATGCAGGTGTTCGCCACTCGGAATGAGCACAGCTCAGCCAATCGAGCCAGGCCATACAGCAGACCGCGCTTGCCGAACTTTGCTTCAAAAAGCTCGGGCCCAAGATCGTGCTGGTCGAAGATAAACCGGACACCGAAGAGCTTCAGGAACAATCCTATTAAGAAAATCGTGTCTGGAGGATTGCATGCTTGCAGAACACAAAATCTAGTACGTGCGAAGACTTTCAGTGTGAGTAGAAACTCAGCAACCAGAGCCACACTATACTCCAAGAGGTATCCAGGTACAGTTGAGGCCTCCCACGCGCGATGACGGTAGATCTCGATTCCATCAAGAACCTCGTAATCCGCTGCAAAAACGCCCTTCCCTTTGGGGCAGATGACCGACACTCGATATCCCGCATCGCGCAGTGCGCATGCTTCCTTCCATACGCGTCGGTCAAGAGGTACCGTAAGGTTCTCTACGACGATACAGACTCCCGTGGGGATTCTTCTCTTCACGCTTTACAAACCATTGCCGTCGTGGTCAGTGGAGACCAGAACATGCTGCTCCGAAGAAGGAGGTCGCCCGGGCGTCACCGGAGACCGGCCTATGCTGACGTAATAAAATCCATGACGAGTCACCTCCGTCGCGTCAAGCATATTTCTGCCATCCACAATAAGCGGACGTTCGACGGCTGACCTGAGACGATTCCAATCCACATGACGAAATTCGTCCCATTCCGTGACGATCAGAATTGCATCCGCACCTTCTGCGGCCTGGTACGGATCGGAACAGTACGTAATGTTGGGAAGCAGCGCTTTCGCCTTCCCCATAGCTTCAGGGTCATAGGCTCTCACGTCCGCACCCTCGTTCAGCAGCGAGTTCACTAGCGCGATCGACGGCGCGAAGCGCACGTCGTCGGTGTTGGGCTTGAACGCCAGACCCCAGATCGCGATCTTCTTACCACGCACGACCCACAGTTCCTTTCGAACCTTTTCGACGAAGTGTTCGATACGATGCTCGTTTATCTTCTCCACTTCTTTGAGCAGGGAGAAATCACAACCCAATTTCTCTGCGATTCTGATGAACGCCTGCACGTCCTTCGGGAAGCAGAATCCCCCAAAGCCGATTCCCGGGTTCAGGAAAGCAGCACCGATTCGCGGATCCAGCCCCATTCCTTGCGCGACCTTGGTGACGTCCGCGCCTACGACTTCGCACAGATTCGCAACCATATTGATGAAAGAAATCTTCATCGCAAGGAACGAGTTAGAAGCGTGCTTGATCAGTTCGGCGGAATTGGTGTCGGTAACCAAGAAGATTGGATCCTTGAGCTTCGGGCAATTTGAATGCACAGGACAAGTAAACTCTTGCTGGATGATTGGCTCATAGATCTCGCGAAGCATCTCAGCCGCGCGCGACGAGTCAACTCCAATCACAATCCGGTCTGGGTGCAGAAAATCCTCGACCGAGGTCCCTTCCCGCAGAAATTCCGGATTGGACGCGACCTCGTAGGTCAATCCGTTGGTTCGGTGTACCGACAGGTGCTTGCGCAGTTGCGCGGCAGTTTGTACCGGCACAGTGCTTTTTTCAATCACCAACCGGTAGCCTGAGGCTCGCTTGGCAATCGTCCTGGCGACCGCTTCGATGGCATGCAGGTCGGCATCACCATTGGGAAGTGGAGGTGTTCCGACACAAATGAAGATCGCATCTGCCCAGGCTATCGCGTCCTCGGTGGATCCGAAATGCAACCGATTTGCCTTGCGCGCAGCCGCGATTACGTTTTCGCAATGCGGCTCGAAAATCGGCATCTTTCCATCCTGCAATTGCGCCAGTTTTTCGAGATCGCTTTCACTGCAAAATACATTGTGGCCGATTTGTGCTAGGCAAGCCGCGGTAGTGAGTCCTACGTAGCCTGCGCCAACGATGGAGAGTTTCATTTTCGTTTTTCCTTTATATAGAGCAGTGGAGGTAAAAACTGAGAAAACTGCGAACAGTGCACCACTGAGGTTCTCTGCTTCGGGGCTTGGAGTTAGAAGAGTTACGTCGAGACCGACTGATCCACAAATGCGGTTTGAATCTGCGAGACATACCTGCGGAGTCCCACCTGCCAAGGCTCAAACTGGTTCAAGCGCAGGCTCTTGAGCCCACGATTTTCGAGCACCGAATAGCGCGGCCGCGGCACCTTGGCAGGAAACTCCGAGGGCGCGGCGGCCTCAAGCTTTACCTCAATCTCAGCAACCGAGAAAATCTCACGCGCAAACTCATACCACGAGCAGCTGCCCTCTGCCGTTGCATGGTACAAACCATACGCATCGCAACGGGTTAGAGCGGCAATCTGACGGGCCACGTCGACGGTCGGCGTAGGGCTCACAAACTCGCTGTCCACTACTCGAACCCGGCCGCGTTCTCGGGCCAATCGAAGCATCAGATCGACGAAATTCTGGCCACCTTTCGCCCGGCATGGGTGCTTTCCGTAAAGCGCCGAGGTTCGCAGCACGAAGTGTTTCGAGTTTAAGGTTCGAACAAAGTACTCGCCTGCCAGCTTGGAGTTACCGTAAACATTGAGCGGCAAGGGGATATCGTTCTCAACATACGGCTCATCTTTCTTGCCATCAAACACGTAGTCGGTACTGACGTGAATGAGTACCGCTCCTAAGTCACGCGTTACCGTGGCGAGATTGCGCGCGCCGACTGCATTGACGGCATAAGCTTTGCCCGGTTCCTGCTCGCAGTTCTCCACGTGGTGCATAGCCGCAGTGTTGATCACGATTTCAGGTCTTTTCGAGCGAAGACAATCCGCTACCGATTCCAGGCTCGACACTTCAATATCCGCGTGGGTTAGCGAGTACACATTCTCGCCTTGATCGGCAAAGACACGGACCACGTCGCTGCCGAGCTGGCCGTTAGAACCGATGACTGCGATGTTCATGATGCACTAACCATGTCATGGACCCCGATGCCGTTTTCAATTTGCTTGAAGGTCTGAAAGTTCGAATAGGCTGGGTTATCCCAGTCCTGGAACTGTTCCCGGTTGTCGATCAGGTTGCCGACGATTGACTTTACATTCCCAGTGGCGTGAAAGCTCAGCACATTGGCCGCCTTCTCGACGCTGACCTTGTAATTACGGAAGTCTTGGATATGCTTGATGCAGAGGCTGATTCGTAAGCTCAACCGCTCCTCTACAGTGCTCTTGACCACGTCTGCCACCTCGCCCACCGTATAGTTCCCCGACGCGATGTTGAAAATACCGGAAATCCTTTGATTGGTCTCGACCGCCCGAATGTAGGCTGTAGCGGCATCTTCGATACTGAGAATGGGACGCCAGATGGAAGGATTATTCACAGTGATCGTGCGATCCCGCATAGCCGTCTTGAACATCGTGTTGATAATCAGGTCCAGACGCATGCGGGGACTATATCCGGAAATAGTGCCCTTGCGTAGCGAGATCACAGAGAAGTTGTCATCGACGAGTTGCATGACGGCCTGTTCCCCTTGGAGTTTCGAAATTCCATAGGGAAAACTCGAGCTGACCGCGCGCGTCTCGTCGTAAAGCTCATTTTCGGTGTAGCCATAGACTGAGCAGGAGCACGCATAGATGTAGCGCTTCACCTTGGCGATCTTTGCAATGTAACCGAGATACGCCGGTGCGGCCGCGTTGAAAATGAAGTTCTTGCTGGGTGAGTACTCCGCCATCGGATCGTTGGAAAGACCGGCCAGGAAGATGACCTGATCGTAGGGTTCGAGATCTTCGACCGTCAGGTGAAAAATGTCCTTGTTAAGGATCCCGGCCTGGCGAGGCAAATGATTGCCGAACCAGAAGAGGTCCACCACGTCGACCTTATAACCACGTTCGATCAGCCTAGGGATCAGAACCGACCCCACGTACCCAGCGCCTCCTGCAATAAGCAACCTCATAATCAGCTCCGTAGAGAGAATTTGGGTTCAGGTTGTTCCGAATAACGAAAATTGTCCGATTCAGGCGAGGCCAGCCACTGCTCTAGCGTGCGTGCATTTCGGTCTTTTTCCGAAACGACGACATCGACTAGAGGCCATTCGATGCCGACCATCGGGTCGTTCCATCGGATCGCAGACTCTGCCTTGCTGTTGTAGATCCCGGTGCACTTGTACTGAATCTCGGTGTTATCCGCCAGAGCGCAGAAGCCACGCGCGAACCCTGGGGGCGCCCATACGCACCGGCGGTTTTCGGCAGATGCCTCGATGCCTGCCCACTTTCCGAGGTTCGGAGATCCTTTGCGGATGTCCACGGCCACCAGGAATGCGGCTCCGGCCGTCACTCGCATGAGCTTGCCCATCGGCGGGTCCCATTGAAAGTGCAGCCCGCGCACGACTGCCTTCGCGGAACGAGAATGATTGTCCTGAACGAACCGCGTAGGCAGACCAAGAGCCTCGAACTGGTCGGCACGGAAGGTTTCGGAAAAGAAGCCTCTGCCGTCCTGGAACATGTCGGGGACGATCACTACCACATCTTCCAGGTGTCTGGATTCGATTCGAATCTGCATGCCAGTGCCTCCTGAGGAGTTTCTGCGGGGCTATTTCACGCCTCGCTTCGCTCCGCAACGTATCTCAACCTTTTGCGGCGTTCCCAGCAACGATGGCGCTGGGCGGGACGTCTCTGGACCACGCCGCCCGGGAGCCCTCTATGCTGTGCTTGCTAATGCCGTGTGGAAGCCGGCTCCAAGGCTGATTGCGTTGCGAATTGCACGACCTGCTCGACCACGCGCGCCTGCTGTGCCGCCGTTAGTTGCGGATACATCGGCAAAGAAACAATTTCGTTGGCAACCCTTTCGGTGACCGGAAAATCGCCAGATGAATAACCGAGCGCGTGATAAGCTTTCTGCCGGTGCAGCGGAATCGGATAGTGAATCCCGGTCCCGATGCCTTGCTCCTTCAGAAATGCCATCAGTTCTTCGCGATGTTCGGTGCGTACCACATACAGGTGGTACACCGCACGGGACCAGGATGGCTCATACGGCGGCTTCACCGGACTGCCCGTGGCTTCGAACAGCTTTCTATATTCAGCCGCCCGTGCCCGCCGCTGCTTATTCCACTCAGTCACATGTTGGAGCTTGACGTGAAGGATTCCAGCCTGAATTGCGTCCAGCCTCCCGTTGTAGCCTTCCATGCTGTGGTAGTACTTCTTAGCTTGGCCGTGATCGCGAAGCATACGCACTTGCGCAGCCAGGGCTGGGTCGTTGGTGGTAACGGCGCCGCCTTCGCCACAGGCACCGAGGTTCTTGCCGGGATAGAAGCTGAAAGCGGCGGCACGGCCAACCGAACCGGCGGTCAACCAGCGATTCTGTTTGCGGGAAAAATACTGTGCGCCATGGGCTTGGCAAGCGTCTTCCACCACGATAAGACCGAATCGGTCCGCTAGTTCGAGGATGGCATCCATGTCGGCCATCTGCCCATAGAGGTGGACGGGAACGACCGTGGTCACCTGGCGCCCGCTGCGGCGGCTGATCAATTTGCCCGAAGTGTCTCGGGTGCATTTCTGTTCGAGATACTCCCGCAGCTTCTCGGGGTCCAAGTTGTAGGTGCGCTCGTCAATGTCTACGAATTCGGGAAGAGCTCCGGCTTGCGAGATTGCTTCCGTGGTGGCGATGAAGGTGTGAGGCACGGTGACCACCACGTCACCGGCCTGAACGCCGGCGGCCCGCAGTGCAAACCGCAGCGCATCGGTGCCGCTACTCACGGCGACGGCGTGCTTCACAGCGCAGAAGTCGGCGAACCCTTTCTCAAAATTCTCGACCACGGGGCCACCAATGAAACCGGCAGTCCGGATGGCCTGCTGAAAGACTTGGGTTAATTCTTGCTCGAGCTCAACGTGTGGAGTAACAAGATCAAGAAAATGAATGCTGGATATGCTCACTTTGTGACCTCCATGGTCTGGTCGATATAACGGCGTACTTTCGCTGGATTTCCGAACACGACGCTGTTGGCTGGAACGTCTTTGGTCACCACGCTGCCGGCGCCGACGATGGCGTTTTCGCCGATCGTGACGTTGGCCAGGATGGTACAACCGGAGCCGATCGAAGCCCCTTTCTTCACCAGCGTCCTCTCGACTTTCCAGTCGGCTTCGGTCTGGAGCTGGCCGCCGGTCGTGGTGGCGCGCGGGTAGGTGTCGTTGATGAAGGCCACATTGTGGCCGACGAACACGTTGTCTTCGATATCGACACCTTCGCACACGAAGGTGTGGCTCGAAATCTTGCAGTGCTTTCCGACTCTCGCGTTCTTCTGGATCTCTACGAAGGCGCCGATTTTCGTTTCGTCGCCGATTTCGCATCCATACAGATTGATGAACTTCGAAAGCTTCACATTTTGTCCGAGCTTTACGCTCGGCGCGATGCTCAGATAATTGTCCATACCGTTATTTCGTTCGCTCCTTAACCATGCGGGGTTGGGGTTCGACAACCGGAAGAGAGATTTGTCGGCGGGAAACTAAGCGGGGATCGAGGACGTCAATTGTGAATGGGATAAACGCCAGCAACTTTCTCCGCCTCACAGATAGACCAGCGCTCCGCGCTTGGCCAGCGACTCGGTCGACGCTTCCAGCATGCGGACGACTTTCAGTCCCGCGCGGCCGTCGTTGAATGGCGCCTCGCTTTTCTTGATGCATTCCACGAAGTATCCAAGCTCTAACCGAAGCGCCTCCACCTGCTCGACCTGCGGCGCCCACATGTCGCCGGAGCGGTAACTCACCAGCAGGTTGTACATGCCTTCCTGACTCTTCACGTCGACGCCTTTGTCATAGATCTTCAGCTTCTCGTCGGCTTCGAGATCGTTCCACACCAGCATCTTTTTCTCGCCCCCGATCAATGTGGTGCGCACTTTTACGGGCGAGAGCCAGTTCACGTTGATGTGAGCAATCACATTATCGGGAAAGTGCGCGGTGATGAAGGCGATGTCCTCGTGCCCGTTGAGGTGCGCTTGCCCGGTGGTCGAGATGGCCTCCGCGTCTTTGTGCAGCAGGTGGTTCATGATCGAGAGGTCGTGCGGCGCGAGATCCCAAACCACGTTGCAATCGTGCTGAAAGAGCCCCAGGTTCACTCGGGTCGAATCGTAGTAGTAGAGCTTGCCGAGCGCCCCCTCCTGGAGCAGTTGATGTATTTTGCGGACCACGCCGGTAAACAGGAACGTGTGGTCCACCATGATTTGGAGGTTTTTCTGCTCCGCTAAGTTGATCAGTTCTTCGGCTTGCGCCACGTTGCTGGTGAATGGCTTCTCCACGAACACATGCTTGCCGTTTTCCAGCGCCGCCTTAGTCAGTTCATAATGCGTCCACACCGGCGTGATCACCGCGATGGCATCCACGTCGGGCGACCTTACCAGTTCATGGCAATCGCTATGAACCGGGATCCCGGGATGCGCCGCCTGTATGCGCTTGCGGGCTGCTGGCGTCTGGTCGCAGATCCCCACCACCTGACAGCCTTCCAGGGCGCGCAGATTACGCACGATATTCGGGCCCCAATAGCCGTATCCGATTACACCAAACCTAAGCATAGGAATTCACCTTTATTAGACTGCTGGTTATGAGTTACTGCTGGTTATGAGACTGCTTGCCGTTGGCAGGGAATTCGCAGAACATTTCTCACAGAATACGGGACTGCCTGCCGCAGCAACGATCAAGAAAGCAACTTCGATAAAACTCGACCTAACAGGCGCCGTCTCCGTTCACCACCGCTTTGGGAGTCTGCAAGAGAATCTTCAGGTCGAGCAGGGGCGAGCAATTGCGGGCATAGCGCAAATCCAGCCGCACCATGTCGTCAAAACCCACGCGGCTGCGGCCATGCACCTGCCAGAG
>Ga0208820_1000180_pt1 | contig 61737 bp, 43 predicted proteins | sample June2015DPH_16_5_FD_184713 | JGI IMG/M metagenome (GOLD analysis project Ga0208820, IMG submission 184713) | Peatland microbial communities from SPRUCE experiment site at the Marcell Experimental Forest, Minnesota, USA - June2015DPH_16_40... | ecosystem: Environmental > Terrestrial > Soil >...
CGTCCCATGGTGTGCTTTGTGAACGTAGAAAGTGTGGATCGAATCATTTACTCCATCTTCCAGAGATTCAATCTGGAATGGAAAACCCGCACCCTCAACCTATTTACACAAGCAGCTTGACGTCACCGGATAAGACTGAGGGTTGACCTAAGCTTCTCCAGCGGCCTAACATAACCGCCGACGGCACTGAGGCCCTCGGAATGATCGGCCAGACAGTCTCCCACTATCACATTGTGGGGAAGCTCGGTGGTGGAGGCATGGGCGTGGTGTATGAGGCGGAGGACACGCGCCTGGCCCGTCACGTGGCTCTCAAGTTCATTCCCCAGGAGATGGTCAACGACCGGAAGTCGCTGGAGCGCTTCCTGCGTGAAGCCCGCGCCGCTTCCCAGTTGAACCATCCCGGCATCTGCACCATCCACGATATCGAGGACAACGGCGGACATCCCTTCATTGTCATGGAGAAGCTGGAAGGGGTGAGCCTGAAGGAGCGGATACGGGGGAAGGCGATGGAGGTCGACGAGATCCTCGACATCGGCATCCAGGTGGCGGATGCTTTGGCGGCATCGCACGCCAAGGGGATCATTCATCGCGACATCAAGCCGGCCAATATTTTTGTGGCGCAGAGCGGTCAAACAAAAATCCTCGATTTCGGATTGGCCAAGTCGGCGCGCGAACCGGGATCGGACGAGGCAGCGATGGAGGACTCGCTGACTGCGGTGGGCGTGATTCCGGGAACGGCGGTGTACATGTCTCCGGAGCAGGCGCGCAGCGAAGAACTGGATCCGCGCAGCGATTTGTTCTCGCTTGGAGTCGTGCTTTACGAAATGGCGACGGGCAAGAAGCCTTTTGCCACCGGTAACGTGATTACCACGCTGGACGCAGTCCTGAACCAGAAGCCGGTCTCTCCTCTTCAGCTCAACCCCGCGCTCCCCCCGGATCTCGAAGGCATCATTGGCCGGGCTATGGAGAAAGACCGGGGACACCGGTACCCGAACGCGCTGGCGATGAAGGGCGACCTCCAGTCGTTGAGGAGGGAAACGGAATCGGGGTTGACCAAGAGCGGGGCGCGGCGGCCAGCCTTGCCGTATCGCATTGCCACGAACGCGTTTCAGGCCTCGAGCAAGTTTCCCACTTATCTCCTGCTGGGAGTCAGCGCGCTGCTGCTGACGGTTTTGATCGCGGTAGGAGCGTGGTGGTTCAAAGAGCGTCGGATGGCGGGCGGTGGCGCGGCGAAGAACACCATTGCGGTGCTGCCGTTGCAAAACATGAATGGCGACATCAGCGTGGAGTTTCTGCGTTTCGCGCTGGCCGATGAAATTGCCAACACGCTCACCTATACCCGGACGCTGGACGTTCGCCCCTCCGCGATCACGCGAAAGTTTGTCGGCAATGACGTCGATCCGCAGCAGGCGGGCCGCGCCGTGCACGTGGCCAACGTGCTTACCGGACACTTCCTGAAGCAAGGCGACCGCCTTCTGATTACGCTCGAAGCGATCCAAGTGGACGGCAACCGGCTTTTGTGGCAGACCAACGTGACCGCGCCCGCTCAGGATCTGATCGCATTGCAAGCGCAGATGGCCGCCCAGATACGGCAAGGGTTGTTGCCGGCGCTCGGTGCGGCCGGTGGTTTTCTCGATACCGGCACGCGCCCGAAAAACGCGGAGGCCTACGATCTCTACCTGCATAGCCTGGCGCTGGCTCACGATGCTGGGCCGAACAAGGATGCCATCGCGGTTCTCGAGCATGTGGTCGAAGTGGACCCAACCTATGCGCCGGCATGGGAACAGCTCGGCGTGCGTTGCTACTATGACGAGGCCTATTCGAATGGTGGCGAGCCGATGTTCCAGCGCTCCAATCAAGCCTGCGAACGCGCCGTACAGCTTGATCCGAATCGGGTGCTTGCCGCAAGACAGCTGATCGGCAACCGGGTTGAGCGAGGCGAACTCGGCAAGGCATACCAGGCGGCGCAGGCGCTGGTCAAGCGTCGTCCGGAGAGTGCCGAGGCCCATTTCGCGATGGCTTATGTCTATCGTTACGCCGGAATGCTGGGGCAATCGACGAATGAATGCAACACTGCGCTGGCGCTCGACCCTGGCAACTATGCTTTTCGTTCTTGCGCCTGGGCGTTCATGGAGTTGGGCAAGACCGAACGGGCCGCGGATTTTGTCCGTCTGGATGCCGGTTCGGAATGGGCTGCGTATATCACGCCATCCATCCTTCTGCGCGAGGGGAAGATTGCGGAAGCGCGCGAGGCCGTGAAGCGCATGCCGACCGCGCCGCGCTATCGCCGCGATCTGCTGGAGTCTTGCCTGCAGTTGCGGCCAGCCGCGGATCTGGACCGGATGGCGCACGACGCGGAAACCAGCCTGCCCACCGAGCCCGACCCCGAGACGTGGTATTACCAGGGAGCGCTCTTCGCGTACTGTGGCAAGAAACAAGCGGCTCTCTATCTGCTCCAGAGCGCGGTCGAACAGAACTATTGCGCGCACGAGAATCTGCTTTACGATCCGCTGCTGGCAAAACTTCGCACAGATACAGCGTTTGACAAAGTGTTAACCGCCGCGGGCGCTTGCCAGGAGGCGGTGAAGGCGGCGGGCAGCACTCAGGGCCAGTGAACACAGTCGGACTTTCGCGGATGTTTACTAGTTGGTACTGGGGGCGGTGCCCCCCGAGTTTTCCCGCAGCTTGTAATCGTGCCCCTCTCAAGAGCTTCGGCCATACGTGTCGGACTTTCCACTTGCAGGCGGGCGGGAGCTTCGGTACTATCACGTCAACTCTTTGGTGCGACCGTGACGAATGGACGGAGTCTCCGACGGCTTAGTTTTAGGATTCCCGGGGTACGAGTATGCCTGCCGGTCGCGGTGCGGGGGGAAGAGTGAGCTGAGAGATTAGAAATCGTAAGTGCTCCCGAATCCCACCCGCCAGAAACGCTGGCAAGGTGGGTTTTGTTTTTTCCGAGGAGCACGCTTTTTGACATTGCAGTCCCTGAAGAATGGGCGTGGGAACTCGGCCGTCCCTCCGGACTTGACTCATTTGGTCCGCTGTCACCCAGCGCTGAAGCGCGGGGCTAAGCTGGCTCGCCCCCTCCGGGGCTGGATTTTCCGGGGCTGGATTTGCACCGCCGAGTGCTGGCTGGTTCGCCCCTCCAGGGGCTGGATTTGCACCACGGAATGCTAGGGAAGTCTAATGCTAGGGAGGTCTTATGACGGATGCGAAAACCGCGCTCCCCACGAGCAAGGGCAGGACCATGACCGGGGCCAGTATTCTTTGGGAGTGTCTGGAGCGTAAGGGCGTGAAGGTCGTCTTTGGCTATCCCGGAGGCGCCATTCTGCCCGCCTATGACGCTTTGAAGGGCAGCAAGATCCATCACATTCTGGTGCGCCACGAACAAGGCGCCACCCATATGGCCGACGGCTTCGCGCGCGCCAGTGGAGAGGTGGGAGTCGCGGTTGCAACCTCGGGGCCGGGAGCGACCAACATGGTGACCGGAATCGCCACCGCCATGCTCGATTCCATACCGATCGTCTGCATCACCGGGCAGGTGGGCAGCAAGCTGATTGGGTCGGACGCGTTTCAGGAGACCGACATTACGGGCGTGACCCTTCCGATCACCAAGCACAACTATCTGGTTACGCAGGCTAGCGAAGTGGCGCGCACGATCCGCGAAGCTTTTTATGTGGCGCGGTCGGGGCGGCCCGGTCCGGTGCTGGTGGATATCACCAAAGATGCGCAGCAGGGTACGTGCGAGTTCGACTGGGAAGCGGCGAAGCCGCAACTGCCGGGTTACCGTCCCGACCTTTCGCCCGCTCCGCAGGAGTATGCGCAGGCGCTGGATTTGATCCACAATTCGAAGCGGCCGGTGATCCTTGCCGGTCACGGCATCATCATTTCTGGAGCCATGCGCGAGGTGCGCGATTTTGCCGAGCGGGCCGGGATCCCGGTCGCACTCACGCTGCTCGGCCTGGGTGCGCTCCCCGCATCGCACCCGCTTAATCTGGGCATGATGGGCATGCACGGGGAAGCCTGGGTGAACCATACGATTCAAGAAGCGGATTTGCTGCTGGCCTTCGGCATGCGCTTCGACGACCGCGTCACCGGCACGCTGAAAACCTACGCGCCCAACGCCAAGAAGATTCACATCGAGATCGATCCCGCGGAGATCAACAAGAACGTCAAGGTCGACGTTCCGCTGGTCGGCGACTTGCGGGAAGTCTTGCTGGAGTTGTTGCCGCACATTGAATCCATCGATCGTAGTGACTGGCTGGATTCCATCGACAAGCTGAAGGGCGATTCGGCGGTGCGCGACATCCAGAACCTGCCCGACAGCGGCCATCTTTATGCCGCCCATGTCATTAACGATTTGTGGCACCAGACGCGCGACGGCAATACCATCGTGGTAACCGACGTGGGGCAGCACCAGATGTGGGAGGCGCAGTATTACAAGCATGAGCGTCCGCGCTCGCTCATTACTTCCGGAGGATTGGGAACGATGGGCTTCGCGCTGCCGGCCGCCATCGGCGCGAAAGTCGCTTGCCCGGAGGCCGAGGTCTGGGTGGTAGCGGGCGACGGCGGATTCCAGATGACGATGTGCGAACTGGCGACGATTGTGCAGGAAAACCTGAAGATCCATATCGCCATCATCAACAACGGCTTTCTCGGCATGGTGCGGCAGTGGCAGGAATTTTTCTACGACCGCAATTACGCGGCGACGCCGTTGCTCAATCCGGATTTCGCGAAGTTGGCGGAGGCTTACGGCATACGGAGCGCGACGGTCTCGAGGCGTTCCGAGGTCGTGCCCGCGGTCGAAGCGGCGCGCCAGCACGAGGGGCCGATGCTGATCAATTTTAAGGTGGAACAGGAAGACACGGTCTATCCGATGGTCGCGGCCGGGGCGGCGTTGCACGACATGATCCGGCGGCCCAGTCCGATTGTCGAGACGGCCGAGGACTAATAAATCAGGTCAGAGGTTAGAAGTCAGATTGCGGAGGTTAAAGCCTAAGGTTCGGAGGTTACCTCTCCAATCTGACTTCTCACCTCTGACCTGATATTCAATGGCTCACTGAGAGATGAATCAAAACTATGCTGAATACATTCATGGTGTACGTCGAAAACAAACCGGGTGTGCTTACCCGCGTGGCTTCGCTGTTTCGCCGCCGCGCCTTCAATATCGATTCGCTGACGGTCGGGCGGACTGAAAAACCAGAAGTGTCGCGCATGACCATTACCGTCGACGCCGACCGCGACCAGGCCCGCCGCATCGAGGCCAATTTATACAAACTCGTAAACGTGTTACTGGTCGAGAACATCACCAATCAACCGGCTATTGTGCGAGACTTGGCCATGATCCGGGTGGCGGCCACGCACGATGCGCGCTCCCACGTGCTGGAACTGGCCAGCGTATTTCGAGGGCGGGTGGTCGATGTCGCTGCCGAATCGCTGACCATCGAAATCACTGGCGGAGAAGACAAGATCGATGGACTGCTCGAAGTGCTGCGTCCATACGGTGTATTGGAGATGGTGCGCACCGGCATCGTCGCCATGCGACGGGGCAGCAAGTCTGCCGACGCGGCTTCGACGACGGAAAGTATGGCGCAAGGCGCCGCCAGTGACGATGTCTCCTACTCTGTGTAAGACAGGCGATTGGCGGAAGACCGGAAGAAGACCGGGAATGCCGGCGCTTCGCGTCGGTAGTACGAAGCTCACGTGATTCGCTGCGTGTAGTCATTTCGAGAAAAACTAATCCTCTCGGGAATGAATTAGAGATCCCGTCCTCCCTCTGGGCGATGGATTCTTCGCCCAGCCCTGAAGTTCACACAAATGTGCGCACAAGAGTGCGCCCACACGTAGAGGCGCAGTACTGCCGACGCGTCCATCGACCATTGGAGACTGTCGAAGGTGCCGGGTGCGCGACCGTTTGGGGCACGAGAATGCTCCTTCTCAGGAATGATCGAGCGGCAGCGTGAGAGCTTTCTAATTGGATCGGGGCTTTTTGTGCGAGCGAGGGGTTGATGAAGGGAAACGAAAGCGAGAGCAGCGGGCACCTCCGTGCTCAAGCGAGATCAGCGCCGCGTCGATGGAGAGGGTATTCGCTATGAATGATTCGGACGACATAGTCAAAGAGTTTCTGGTCGAGAGCTGCGAGAACCTCGACCGTTTGGACCGGGATTTGATTACGTTGGAGAAGAATCCCAACGACCGCGAGATCCTGGCCAGCATTTTCCGCACGATTCACACCATTAAAGGCACGTCGGGTTTTCTGGCGTTCAACCAACTGGGGGCCGTGACGCATGTCGGCGAAAGCCTGCTGGGGCGGTTGCGCGATGGCCAACTCGAGCTGGATCGGGAAATCACGAGCGCTTTGCTGGCCCTGGTGGACGCGGTCCGCCAGATGCTGGCGAGCATAGAAGCCACCGGCGGCGAGGGGGAACGCGACGACAGTGGGCTGATTTCGAGGTTGACCGGCTTGCAGCAGGCTCCCGAAACGCCGGTGCAGACGCCGGCGAAGAGCGAGGTTGCTCCGGTGCCGGAGAGTTCGTCCGAAACGGCCGCCTTACCGTCATCGATCTTACCGTCTTCGATCGGCGACATTCTGATGCAACGGGCGGGCGTCACGCCGGAGGAGATCCTGGTGGCGGCCGAAAAGAAGAAGGAAGGGGACCCGCGCCACATGGGCGAGATTCTGGTGGAGCAGGGCGTGGCGCGGTCGGCCGATGTGGTGGAAGCGTTGCACCTGCAGCAGGCCGCACGCGGGCAGAGTGCCACGGACAGCACCATCCGGCTGGACGTCAGCCTGCTCGACCAGTTGATGAACCTGGTCGGAGAACTGGTGCTGGCGCGCAACCAGATTTTGCAGTTCGCCAACAACACCGAAGAGAGCGGCCTGCTGGCCACCAGCCAGCGGCTCAACCTGATCACGACCGAACTGCAGGAAGGGGTGATGAAGACCCGAATGCAGCCGATCGGCAACATCTGGAGCAAGTTCCCCCGTACCGTGCGCGACCTCGCCCTGGACTGTGGCAAGCAGGTGCGGGTGGAGATGGAGGGCAAAGAGACCGAACTGGACAAGACGCTGATCGAGGCCATCAAGGATCCGCTGACCCACCTGGTGAGGAATGCCGTGGATCATGGCATCGAACGCCCCGAGGTGCGCCAGGCCGCCGGGAAAGATCCGGAGGGCTGGTTGTTCCTGCGCGCGTTTCATGAAGGAGGACAGGTCAACATCGAGATCTCGGACGATGGGGCCGGTCTCGATCAGGACAGGATTCGTAACAAGGCGGTACAGAAGGGCCTGATCTCGGCCGAGCAGGCTGGCCGCCTGACCGATCACGAGATCGTGAATCTGGTTTTCCAGCCGGGCTTCTCCACGGCGGAGAAAGTGACCAACGTCTCCGGCCGTGGAGTGGGCATGGACGTGGTCAAGACCCACATCGAAAAAATCGGCGGCACCGTCGACCTGCAGTCCAAGGCGGGTCAGGGGGTGATGGTCCGCATGAAGATTCCGCTCACCCTGGCCATCATTCCCGCGCTGATTGTTACCAGCGTGGGCGAGCGCTATGCCGTCCCTCAGGTCAACCTGCTGGAGTTGGTTCGCGTAGAGGCCGGAGCGGAGCGGAAGGGAATCGAGATGATTCACGGCGCGCCCGTGTACCGCCTGCGCGGGCGATTGTTGCCGCTGGTCTATTTGAACCGGGAATTGGAAGCGAGCGCGAACGCCGAGGACGCCGCGAGCGCGGCTCCCGCCGTCTCCGCCGCGAAAACCGACCTGCTCGATTTCGCCAAGGCCCGGTTGGCGCACGAGCAGTGGCTGGGGCGCCTGCGGCGAGTGCTGGACGGCTCGACCCCCATGACGGTCGAGCAGGCCGGTTCGCCCACGCAGTGTGCGCTGGGCAAGTGGCTCTACGGCCGCGGCCTGAAAGATTACAGCGGCATCCGGGAGATCAACCAGGTGGAAGCCGCCCACAAGCGTTCCCATGAACTGGTGCGGGAAGTGGTCGCGCTCAAAGCGAAAGGCGACACGGCGGGAGCGGAGCACGGGTTCCTCGAGATTGGGCCGGCCTCGCGGAAAGTTGTCGAGCTGTTGACGGAGGTGGAACGGAAAGTCCAGCAGTGCCAGGCGGTCAACATCGTGGTGCTCGAAGCCAATGGCCGGCACTTCGGACTGGTGGTGGACGAAATCAACGACACCGAAGAGATCGTCGTCAAGCCGCTCGGTAAGCACTTGAAACACATCACCGTCTACTCCGGGGCCACCATCATGGGAGACGGCAAAGTGGCGCTGATTCTGGACGTGATCGGCCTGGCGCAACGCGCCAACCTGCTGGGCGAGGGACAGGAGCGCATTCTGGGCGAAGAAGCAGAAGCCACGGCGGAAGGCGCGAATGGGAAACAACAGCTGGTGCTGTTCACGGGCCCGGGGGGGTCGCGGATGGCGGTGCCGCTGAACCTGCTGGCACGTCTCGAAAATATTCCGGGGACCCAGGTCGAGCGCTCCGGAAAGCAATGGGTGACCCAGTACCGGGGGCAGATTCTTCCCCTGATCCGCGTCAGTCATGCGCTCGAGGAGCGGCGGCATCGGCCGTCCGCGGACGACGTGCTGTCGTTGCCGACCACGGACCAACTGCAGGTGCTGGTGCTCGAAAACGAAAGTCAGTCCGAACGTCAGTCCTTCGGGCTGGTGGTCAACCAGATCCTCGACATTGTCGAAAGCACGCTCCAACCCCAATCTCCGGCGACGCGCGCCGGCGTGCTGCATTCCTCCGTGATCGCGGACCGGGTGACCGAGTTGCTGGATGTCCCCGCCCTGCTGCGCGCCGGAGAAGCATACGAGCCGGCAGTGGCCCATCCGGCCGAGAGTTGAACTCGAGAGTTGAACTTATGACCAGCGCCCGTCAATTCTGCACCTTTTACCTGGATCGCTTGCTGTTTGGAGTGGAGTCGCAAAAGATTCAGGAAGTAGTCACATACCGCGAGTTGCGCCCGGTTCCTCTGGCCCCGCCAGTGGTGAGCGGTCTGATGAACCTGCGCGGCCAGGTGGTGGTGGCTCTCGAACTGCGCCGCCAGCTGGAACTGCCGGAGCGTCCCGCGGACATGCCACCGGTCTGCCTAGTGGTACATGCGGCCTCGGGTACGGTGTGTCTGATCGCCGACGAAGTCGGCAACGTAGTGGACGTGGAAGACGCGACCTTCGAACCCTCGCCCGAGACGCTGTCTCCGCGGTTGCGGTCGGTGATCCTCGGAGTGCACAAACTCGAGCGCCAGTTGATGCACGTCCTCGATACCGACCGGGCATGCGAGGTCCAGGCAGTTAGTCCGGGGCCGACGAGCGAGGTTGTGAGCTGAGCGAGGTGTGAGCCGAAAGACCGGCTGGCGAGGCGCCGCGGGAGCGCCGATTGCCTGCGCGCGGCGGCAGCGAAGAATTTTGTATTACAGAGCATTAGCTCTTAAGGAGTAGCAAATGAGACTTACACTTGGGAAAAAACTGGGACTGGGGTTCGGAGTCATCCTCGCCTTAATGGTTCTTAGCGCAGTGCTCACCTTTCAGAAGTCGAGCGCAGTCAAAGAAATCCAGGAATTTACCATGACGGTGCATGTGCCTACAATCGGCGCCCTGAAAGACTTGCAAAGGGACCTGAATCAGACGATGAGCAAGAGCCGCCAAGCCGTTCTGGCGGGAAGCCAATCTGGCCAGTGGGAGGCGGCGAAGAAACTTTTCGATTCGAGCTGGGACGACGTTGGGAAGGACGTGGCCAGACTGGACGAATTATCTCCGCAGTGGACGCTGCAGGAAAACCGCGACCGTCTCGCCGAGACGAAGTCGCAGCTCACTAACCTCCGGCAAGCTCAGGAAGCGGCGATGAACCATGCAACCGGGAGCGAACGCGATGCTGTTACCAAGGCGGGAAACGAAATGGCCGACAGGGCCACGCCGGTGAACGAAGCCATCAAGAAACCGCTCAGCGGCTTGGCGGAATCCGCCGCCACGTTGCTGAAGCAGAGCAGCGACAATGCGAACTCCGAAATCCGGTCGAATACCCTGACCATGTCCATCGTTTTTTTGATGGCGTTGGGCCTCGGCATCTTTGTGGCGTTGTTCCTGAGCCGAAGCATATCCGTTACCACCCAATCCGTTTTGGAACAGACGCTGGCGATCGCGGGGGGGGACTTGGCTCGCGCGGCGCTGAAAATTCAGAGCAACGATGAACTCGGAGACCTGACCAAGGCGATCAACGAGATGCAGTCCAGCCTGCACGAGCTGATCCTATCCATGCGGGGCACGGCGGAACAGGTAGCAGCGTCGAGCGAAGAGCTTTCCGCCACCAGCCAGCAGATCACGGCGAATTCGGAAGAGACGACGGCGCAGGCGAAGGTGGTTTCCGAAGCCGGCGGCCAGGTCAACACCAATCTGCAAACGGTGGCCTCGGGCGCTGAGGAAATGAATGCCACCATCGCCGAGATTGCCAAGAACGCAACCGAGGCGGCCCGAGTTTCAGGGGAGGCGGTTGAAGCCGCCGAATCGGCCAATCAAACCGTGTCGAAGCTGGGCGATTCGAGCGTCGAAATCGGGAAGGTGATCGAGGTGATCACCTCGATCGCGCAGCAGACCAACCTGCTGGCGCTGAACGCGACCATCGAAGCGGCGCGGGCGGGCGAGGCGGGGAAGGGCTTCGCGGTAGTGGCCAACGAAGTCAAGGAACTGGCCAAGCAGACGGCCAAAGCGACGGAAGAGATCAAGCAGAAGATCACGGTGATCCGGGAGAACACGAGCGGGGCGGTCGAGGCGATCGGAGGGATCAAGGGCGTGATCGACAAGATCAGCCATATCTCGACGGTGATTGCCACGGCGGTGGAGGAACAGAGTGCCACGACCGGCGAAATGACGCGCAATGTGGCGGAAGCGGCGCGAGGAGCGGCGACGATTTCGAGCAACATCCAAGGGGTGGCGGAGGCGGCGCAAAGCACTTCGACCAGTGTCGGGGAAGCGCAGACCGCGACCGAGCATCTGGCGAAGATGGCGAACCAGTTACGCGACGTAGTGGCCCAGTTCAAAGTCCGCGGCGAGAGCTCGACGCAAGCGCAGGGCGCTCCCTTGATGAAGGCGGCGAGGCACGCTGCCGGTGCGCGCTGACGGTCGGAGACGCGTTAACGGAGCACAGCAGCGGAGATGTAAAGAAGCGAAGGTGCCGGCATGAGTCTCAAAGGAAAATTCAAGATCATGGTTATGGTGTCTGTCGCCGGACTGCTGGGGGTTGCGGGCTTTTGGATCAAGAACCAGCACTCGTCGATGCTCACAGAAAAATTGCAGAAGACGAAAAACCTGGTCGAGGTGCCCTACTCGGTCATAGAAAAGCAATATCAATTGGAAGCAGAGGGAAAGATCAGCCGCGAAGAGGCTCAACGGCGCGCCATCGAGGCTATCCGGCCCATGCGTTATGAGGGGAGCAACTATTTCTGGATCAATGACGAGCATCCGACGATGATCATGCATCCGATGAAGCCCGAACTGGATGGAAAGGATCTGACGACATTCAAGGATTCGAACGGAAAGGCGATGTTTGTTGAATTCGTCAGCGCGGCGCAGGCGTCCAACGGAGGCTATGTCTACTATCTGTGGCCCAAACCGGGGAAAGACAAGCCGGTCGACAAGCTTTCGTTCGTCAAGCGCTTCGCTCCCTGGGGCTGGGTGATTGGGACGGGGATCTACATCGACGATGTCGATACCGCCTGGCGAGGAAATGCAATGACGGCCGCATGGCTTGCGCTGGCTTGCCTGATTCCTCTGCTGGCGGTGTCGATCACAACTTCGCGTTCGATCCTTCTGCGTGTACGCGGCATGGTGGACCGGGTCAAGGACGTGGCCGAGGGAGAAGGGGATCTGACCAAGAGGCTCGAGATTGCTTCGCATGACGAAATTGGAGAACTGGCGAAGTGGTTCAACGTTTTCATGGATCGGATGCACGAGATGGTCCGGGCAATTGCCGAAAACGCCGTCCAGGTGGCCAGTGCGAGCGAAGAGCTTTCCGCCACCAGCCAGCAGATCACGGCCAATTCCGAAGAGACGACGGCGCAGGCGAAGGTGGTTTCCGAAGCCGGCGGCCAGGTCAACGCCAACCTGCAGACGCTGGCCTCGGGCGCGGAGGAAATGAATTCGACCATTGGCGAGATTGCCAAGAACGCCAGCGAGGCGGCGCGGGTGGCGGGCGAAGCGGTGGCCACCGCGGAATCGGCCAACCAGACGGTGTCGCGGCTGGGGGATTCGAGCATCGAGATCGGGAAGGTGATCGAAGTGATCACCTCGATCGCGCAGCAGACCAACCTGCTGGCGCTGAACGCGACCATCGAAGCGGCGCGGGCGGGCGAGGCGGGGAAGGGCTTCGCGGTGGTGGCCAACGAAGTCAAGGAACTGGCCAAGCAGACGGCCAAGGCGACGGAAGAGATCAAGCAGAAGATCACGGTGATCCGGGAGAACACGAGCGGGGCGGTCGAGGCGATCGGGGGGATCAAGGGCGTGATCGACAAGATCAGCCATATCTCGACGGTGATTGCCACGGCGGTGGAGGAACAGAGCGCCACGACCGGCGAAATGACGCGCAATGTGGCGGAAGCGGCGCGAGGAGCGGCAACGATCTCGAGCAATATCCAGGGGGTGGCTGAGGCGGCGCAGAACACTTCGACGAACGTGGGCGAAGCGCAGACCGCGACCGAGCATCTGGCGAAGATGGCGAACCAGTTGCGGGATCTGGTGGGCCGCTTCAAAGTGGGGGCGGAGAGCGCGAAGCCAGCGGGTGAGGAACCAGGTGCAAATACATTGATGAAGGCGGCAAGGCATGCTGCCGGCGCTCGCTGAAAAAGCTGTTCTGACAATTCATGAGGCCAGGGCTTTAGGACGGAAGACATGCAACCAGTTCGCATATTAATCGTCGATGATTCGGCGGTCGTGCGAAAGGTGCTCAGCAGTCTGCTGGCATCCGACCCGGAGATTGTCGTCGCGGGCACGGCGGGAAACGGCAGTCAGGCCCTGGCCCGGATTCCGGAGGTTAAGGCGGACCTGGTTACGCTCGACATTGAAATGCCAGGAATGGACGGGCTGGAAACCCTGGTGGAGATTCGCAAACTCTATCCAAAATTGCCGGTGATTATGTTCAGTACTCTTACCGAGCGCGGTGCAAGTGCGACCCTGGATGCGCTGGCGCGGGGCGCCAGCGACTATGTCACCAAACCCTCCCATGGCGAGACCCGGGAACTGGCGCAAGAGCGGGTGCGGGAAGAGCTGATTCGGAAGATCAAGTCTTTGTGCGCGGTGCGTGTGCCGCAGGCCCGGCCACAACCGCCGCCTGGGCCGATGCCTCCTCTTGTTTCCGGCCGCCCGCAGGCGCGGATCGACGTGGTCGCCATCGGGGCGTCGACGGGTGGACCAAACGCGCTGACTGAACTGATCCCGCAACTGCCCGCAGATTTCCCCGTGCCCATCGTGATCGTGCAGCACATGCCGCCCCTGTTCACGCGCCTGCTCTCCGAGCGTCTCAATGCACTCGCCCGGCTCGCGGTGGGGGAAGGCGCGGAAGGGCAGAAATTGCAGCCGGGTCAAGTATGGATTGCGCCCGGAGACCATCACATGACGGTGGTTCGCAGGGGGACTGAATTCGTGCTGGGCGTCAACCATGATCCTCAGGAAAATTCGTGCCGTCCCGCGGTGGACGTGTTGTTCCGCTCGGTGGCGCAAAGCTACGGTGCGAACGTATTGGCGGTAGTGCTCACCGGCATGGGGGCGGACGGGACCCGCGGGTCGTCCGACATACGCAAAGCGGGCGGTGAAGTAATCGTCCAGGACGAAGCCTCCTCGGTGGTTTGGGGCATGCCCGGAAGTGTGGTGGCTGCCCGCCTGAGCGATCGCATATATCCGCTGGACAGCATCGGACCGGAAGTTGTGCGTAGGGTGTCGATGCGGAGGGCCTCCGCGATCGCTGCCAGCCGGTGAAGAACTCCGGAATTTACTAAACGCTGCCTGAAAGTTTAGCTGGCGAAGGATGAAACGATGGCCATCGAAATCGCAAGAGCGAAGCTGGCGGTGAATCCGGAGTCAAACCCTGGTGATCCGGCGTATTTGAAAATCCGCGATCTGGTTTACCGGATGTCGGGAATCTATCATTCCGAGGAAAAGCTTTATCTTTTGAGCTCGCGTTGCGGGCGCCGCATGACCGCGCTCGGCGTTGTGAGCCCCTCGGAATACCTGGAACACCTCACCACTCGCGGAAACCGGACGGCGGAGTTGCGCCTTCTGCTCAACGAAATCACCATTGGCGAGACTTACATGTTCCGCCACCCCGCCCAACTGGATGCGCTGCGCAATGTGATTCTTCCCCAGATCCTGCATACCAAAGGTGTTCTCGGCCTCAAACGTCTTCGCTTCTGGTGCGCCGGCTGCTCGACCGGAGAAGAGCCTCACACGCTGGCCATGTGTCTGCTCGAAGAAAAAGACAGGCTGCTTGCCGGTTGGACCTTTGACATTCTCGCCACCGATTTGAACGACGCTTCGCTGGAAGCGGCACGCTCCGGCATTTACGGAGAGTATGCCCTGCGCAATACCAGCGATGCGCTGCGCCGGAAATACTTCAAAGATGTTGGCGACAAGAAACTCCAGGCCAACGATCTGCTCAAGGCGCAGATCAGATTTGACCGCATCAACCTTAGTGACGACAGCAAGATGGTGTTCCAGAAAGGGATCGACGTCGTGTTCTGCTGCAATGTGCTGATCTACTTCGACCTGGCTTCGAAGCGCCGGGTGGTGCAGCATTTTTATTCCAACTTATTGCCCGGGGGCTACCTTTTTTTGGGACATGCCGAATCTCTGTTTCAAGTGGACGATTCGTTTCGGCTGGTCCATTTCCCAGGGACGACGGGGTACTGGAAACCGACAGCCGCTCAGGCCGGGGGAGGCAAAAAATGAACACCAAACTGCACTCACAGCTACAAGAGCAAATCAAAAAGCTAGACTCGATCGCGACCGCTCCCGCAATCCTGGAGCCGCTCCTCGAGATGATGCGATTGCCTTCCGAGGAAATCAGATTTGAAAAAGTGGTTGAGCTAGTCTCTTACGACGGGGCGATCGCGGCGCAATGCCTCCGCCTGGCAAATTCTCCACTCTTCGGAAGGCGCCAGACCGAAACTGTGCGCACCGCGGTCATGGCTCTCGGCCTCGAGCGAGTACGCTCGATGCTGTTCGGTTTGTGCGTGAATCGAGTCATTCCGGCTGATAAGTGGGTGATCGGGCCGGATGAGTTCTGGCGGCATGCGCTCGGCTGCGCACTCGTAACGCAAAGAATGGCAAAGAAAATCGAATATCCGGAGCCGGAAAAAGCTTACCTAGCCGGACTGCTGCACGACCTGGGGTTTCTGGTGAACTCGATCCTGTATACCGATGATTTTCGAGAATGCCTCCGGCGGGCCTCCGAGCAGCAAGTATCCCTCCACGTCACCGAAGAGCAAGTCCTCGGGTTCACTCACTGCGAGACCGGGCAGATGCTCTCGGAGCATTGGGGCTTGTCAAGGGAGTTGGTGGACGCCGTTGGCTGTCACCACGATGTAAGCCTTCTGCCGGCTGCCGGACCGCTGGCCTGCCTGGTTCACCTGAGCGATCTCCTGTGCCGGGTGCGCTACCTCGGCTACGGCTATGACGAGATCATAGGGGTCGATCTCGGCAGTGATGCGGCGTGGCAATCCCTGGTGCGCACTTATCCTGCGCTTGGAACTATGGACCTTGCTCGTTTCACGCTCGACATCGACGGCGCCATGGACCAGATCGTAGCCACGGTGAATTCGGTTTTTGGCGCCAAGAGGATCGCCGCTCCTGCCACGACGTGATCTATGCTTAGAAGGCTGTTTGCCGGTGAACGGTTGGGAGCAATAAAAAGCGCCCTAAGCGGTTAAGCTCAGGGCGTCTTCGGCAGCCCTCCCCCGGAACTGCCAAACCACGTGCCCATCCTATGTTCGTTTGACTCCACTGTAAATATCACTTCCGTAATGCCAAGCTTGCAAATGAGTACCGCGAGTCCTGCGCGGAGGTAATGTTACTGCGCGGAGTTAGTAGATGTTGGGTTTGAAACCGGAGGGATAACCTGTCAAGAGTTTTGCGAGCTGCTCCCAAAACTGGAGAGAAGAAAAGCCATAAGGCAGAACGCCAGAAGCGACGGATCACTTCTTTTCCCAGGTTTTTCCGCCGTCCGCGCTGCTCCAGATTTCGCCGGTACTGGTGGAAAGCACAATCTCCGCGGGGCCGCGGACACCGCCGTGGACGTCGCCACGCACATCGCCACGCACATCGCCACGCACATTGCCACGCACATCAATGTGAGTTACGTCGGAGCTAAGTTGCTGGGCTTTGATCGAAGGTTGCACCTGCACCCAAGTTACCCCGCCGTCGGCGGAGTGGAAAAGCGTACCCGCCAGCCCGCCAGCCCATACATCCTCGTCGTGACTTGCGTAGCACAGCAATGGATGATCCGCGCGCAAAGCGTCTTGCCAGCTCTGGCCGCTGTCTGGTGACCGTTGCAGGATACCCCCAGTAATCACCCAAGTGACACGGTGCGCCAAAGACTGGCTCACAGGGGATGCCAGTTTCGCGGACGACATCATCGCCCTGGCCTGTGGCTTGGCTAGCCCGGAGACAACGGCTGCCTGGGTGTTCTGCTGCCCATTCACTTTCATCTCTTTCTCTGGCAGCGCTGGCTCTTGCAGCGCTGGCTTTGCCTTTTCAATCGCTGGCGTCTCGTTCCGTGCCATCAGGGTATCGTCCGGGGAGGGTGCAACCTCTACCGCAGCTGCGGCTCCAGAAACCTCAACGGTTTCAGTCGCCCGTCGACTCGTAGATGCATCGAGCGCCAGGGCTCCGGCCGATGGCGCTGCTGCCCACTTGCCTGCCTGGGCTGATTTGTCCTTGTTCTCGGCAAGCAGCATTCCGCGCTGCGCCTGATGCGGCGGGGTTACTGCCTCTCCAGCGTTGAGCTTCTTGAACGGCCGCATTTCTGAATTTGGTCGTGCTTCGTTAGTTCTAGCCGAGGTCCTAACCGAGATTGCCGATTGGTCCGTTGGCGACGATGCGACTGACGACGATGGGATCGACGATGCTGGGACTGACGGAGGTGCGATCTGCGGGGCGGAAGCTGGCAGCGCAGTAGTCGCGACCGGCCGGTTTACGGAAGACAGCGTCGCCTGGTTCAACTTGCCCGGATGCATCAGCAGTACCGAGGCCGCCACCGCAACGCCCGCTGCCAGCGCGGCCCAGCGCAGACCTGGCCAGGCAAATGCAGTCAGGAAGTTCCTCTCGGACTTCGCCCGAATCGACGTTGCCCGAACAGCTTCAGTCTCGGTCGCAATCGGAGCGGCCACCATGTCCGCAGCCGGAAGCGCCAGAGCGATTGCCTCGCGGCAGTCTCCGCAGAGCGCCAGGTGATCGAGCACGCCGTCGCGCTCGGTCGCCGAAAGCGCCTGCTCGGCAAAAGCCGTCAGCAGATCCGCCTCGGGATGCGCTTGCGCGGGTCCGGCTCGGTCTGGCAAAGCGGCCCGCAGGCGGTCATAGACGATTTTGGGCACTTCAGTCATTACTCATTACTTCCTTTGCCTGCGTCTTGTGCCGGAACCTTTCCCTCAGGGAACGTTTTTGCCCCGGAATCTTGCGTTAAACGCGAGCGCAAATTCAACCCTATGTCCCGCACATCGGTTTCCAGCGCTTCCGTAGCCTGGGCATGGCTCATTCCCTGCATTCTCAGCCCCGCCAGAATACGCTTCCGGAGCCCCGTCGCGAGTCGGTCGAGCCGCCGGCTCACGCTCGATTCGTGCAGCCCCAGCGTGCGCGCAATTTCGGCCAGCGTCCGCCCATCCAGATAATAAGACGCCAGAGTAAACCGGTCCTCGGACGAAAGTTCCGCCAGCGCCTCATCGGTGGCCGCTTCCAGCCGTTGGTCCGAAGCATATGCTGGCTCCTGGACCGCCGCTCGAAACTGTACACCTTCTTCCGTCTGTTCTTCCAGACTCACCGTGCGTTTCTGCTTGCGATAGCGATTGATGAACTCCTGCGCCATCACCGTGCGTAACCAGCCTTCGAGCGAACCGCGGCCGGTGTAGAACACGAGTTTCGAACGGCGTATGCCATCGCGTGTGTTCACGCCGTAGAGATCCGCAAACAGCGAATCGGCCAACTCCGCGGCATGTGCGACGTCGCGCGTAATGTGGAGCGCCATGCCGTGCAGCTTCTGCCGGTAGCGGGCGATGAAGTCCTGCCACGCCCGCTCGTTTCCCGCGGCACATGCGCGCGCCAGCGCCAGTTCTTCCAGACGCAGTCCGGCGCAGAAGTCAGCTTTCTGTTCTGCTGAAGCGCGGGCCGAATTGGGGTCCGGATCGTGGGCCGAGTTTTGGGAAAAATACTTGCGCAGAATTTCGTCGAGGATTGCCGCGAACTGCTCAACGCTCACACCGTAAGCGGCCGCCCCGCTGCGCTCGTAGAGAGCGGCGGCGATGTCTGCGTGGTGGCCGGATTGAGCGGGCTTTGGCATGGACCCTGGCATGTCACTCTGGCATGTCCCAGATGATGCTAGCAATTTTTCGACGCAAGGAATAATAAATCGTGCGTTCTTCGATCAGCGAGCAGAGAAAGACCTCCTGGAAGACTCGCGGTTGAGTCCCCCGGCACGCTCTATCTTAGGTGTGCCGGGGCGTGGGTCGGCGGCGCGGGCAAAGGATCGCGCGCACGCGGAAGGATTAGTGTCTTCGCTGGAACTGATCTCATAAATGGTTCTGAGTAAGTTTCTGGAAGAGCGCGGCTTCAGCCGGGCGGCTCTGCGCCACAAGAAATGCGGGCTGTAGCCCCCGAGGGCCAGATGTTATGCCCTAAGAATCATTTATGAGATTAGTGGTGTCCTTACTACGAGGAGGCCGATTATGCGGCTGGTCATTGGTTCTGGTTCTGCAGTTGCTGGAATCGCTGTAATAGCGATAGCAGTGGTGGCCGTTGTGGTTCCTTGCATGTTGCAAGCGGGCGAAGTGGCGCCGGCGTCTGGCTATTCGCTGCTTAGCCCTATTCGCAGCGGCAATCTGACCGTCTTTCCCGTGGTCGCCAGTAAGTCGTATGACACGGCAGAGTTTCTCACCCTCGATGAAGGCCTACGCAGCGGCGACGTTGTCGTGACTGAAGCTGGGCAGGCGCGTGGTCTCATCCGTCACCGCCCTGGCGAACCGGCAATCATCCATCCCGTGCGCGACGCGGAGGTGAATCGGCTGGTCCTGGTCAATAACTCGAAACGACCGCTCTTACTCCTGGCCGGCGAGATAGTTACCGGCGGCAAGCAGGACCGCGTCATCGGCAAAGATCGCATCGTGCCCGGGGAGAGCGATTCAGTCGACCTCAGTGTCTTCTGCGTCGAGCCCGGGCGTTGGGTGGCGGCGAACGGTAAGAACGGCTTCGGCAGCGCCGGAGGCGTTATTGGCGGTCTTGTCGCCTCTCCCGTCGTGCGCAGTAAGGCGATGGCCGCGAAAGATCAGCAACAAGTGTGGGACAGCGTCCGCACTTCGCAGAGCGCCATGGCGACGACCGTAGAAGTTACTGGCGCGGCCCCCGCAGTGAATGCGACCACCTCTTATGCGCGCGTTATGGACAATAAGGAAGTTCAAAAACGGGTTGATGCCGTTGCCGAACCGGTGCAGCGCAACTACGAAAGCGTTATCCGCCAACTGCGCGACAAGAATGCCGTGGGCGTGGTGGTCGCCGTGAACGGAGAAATTGTGTGGGCTGATATTTTCGCGAGCACCCATCTGCTGCAAAAGTATTGGCCGAAACTTGTGCGCTCCTACGCCACCGAAGCTGTGGTGACGCGTGCCAAAGGCGGGGAAGCCAGCCTGAAAGACGCGCAGAAGTTTCTCGACGATCTGCAAGGTCGCCACGAAACGGCCGAAACCGAGCCCGGTATTTATCGTCAGACGGAAATCACCGGCGACGGCTTCAAGGTGTTCGAGTTAACGTCGCTGCTGCCGAAGACGGGCTTCGCGGTGCATGTGGCTAAGATGGCCAACTAGGTTGCTCGTGTGGGGACGGGGCTTCGCCCCGTCCAATCCGAGCGCAGCTACGCAACTCGGCAACTGCCAGCGGCCGCGGCAACTCTGAATTCGCTATAAGACGGCTGGAGTATACGCGTGTGAAAACACTAGTCATCCGGAGCGCCGCGACAATCCCTTAAGTACGACGTCACTCGCGTCATAGGCCAGTTTGAGCGCGGGCAATTCGTCACGCGTGAACCAACGAACATCCGCCGCATCGCTGCCCGCTTTCAAATCACCGCCGACTGGACGACACAAGAAATCAATCAACACGTAGTGATACTGCACCCGTCCGTCGTCGCCTCGGATCACACGCTCATACACGCCCAGCAGTTCGACAGTCTCGACCAGCAATCCCGTTTCTTCTTGGGCTTCACGGACGACCGCTTCGCGCAGAGTTTCACCGCATTCGAGGACGCCACCCGGCAACGACCACTCACCGAGCAGCGGCGGCTGTCCGCGGCGAATCAGCAGGACGCGCTGATCGTCGCGGCGATCATCGCTATGGCGATCGACGACCACAGCGCCCACACCCACCAGCGGAGACTCCGGGTACTCACGTTTCATGCGACAGGTTTTCCGGGCCGTGGCCGCCGACTTATGCAGCACTCTTCGGAAACCGGATCAGTATACGGCCTTAGGGTAACCTTCTGCCGGGAGGGGCTCGCTATAGCGAATCCAGAGTTGCCATGGTCACAGGCGGCTGCCGAGCTGCGCTCGGCTTGGACCCTTCGACTTCGCTCAGGTCAGGCTCGCGAGGGCGCGCGTCCCCACACCAACGGGAATTACAATAGCCACCATGCCGCTTGACGAATACAAGCGCAAACGGCGCTTCGAAGAAACGCCCGAGCCTCCGCCCAAGCTCGAAAAACAATCGCGGCATCGCTTTGTGGTACAGCGCCACGCCGCGTCACGGCTGCACTACGATTTCCGCCTGGAGATGGAAGGCGTGCTTAAGTCGTGGGCCGTTCCTAAAGGCCCGTCGCTCGACCCTGCCGACAAGCGCCTGGCCATGCAGGTCGAGGATCACCCCGTTTCTTACTTTGATTTCGAAGGCACCATTCCCAAAGGCAACTACGGCGGCGGTACCGTGATGGTTTGGGACGTAGGAACCTGGGTACCACTCTCTCCGGTGCCAGTCAACGGCGAGTACGTTCCGGGAACAGAAAGAGAAGCCGCCGCCATGCTGGCGAAGGGCGACCTGAAGTTTCGTCTGATAGGGAAGCGGCTCAACGGCGATTTCGCGCTCGTGCACATCAAAGGCCGCGCCGGAAGCAAAGGAAATGAATGGCTGCTGATCAAGAAGAAAGACGATCGCGCGGTCACGGGATTCGACATCAATCGAGTTGCGTATGACACCTCCGTTCTCAGCGGCCGCACCATGGCAGAGATCGCCGGCGATGAAGACTCGGCGGAATGGAAGAGCGGCCGTCCCGCATCGCGAGGGAGGGTGAAGGCCGCGTGGCTGGCGGACGCAATCGCACGCGCCGACTCAAAGCGAAAAGCTTTGAACGCAGAGGACGCTGGGGAAAAAGCTTCAACCGCGGAGAACGCGGAGGGCGCGGAGAAAAATGAAAGAAAAGGCCCTAGACAAGCGGCGCGACGTGTAACTCACGCGAATACTTCGGGTAGGGCATCCAAGGAAGCCGGGTCTAAAGATTCCACATCCAAATCACGAAGCAAGAAATCCTCTGCGAACTCCGCGTTTTCCAACTCCGCGTCCTCTGCGATTAAAGCTCTCGCCGGCGCTGAGGAGAAGCCCATGCCCACAGTCATCCATCCGATGCTGGCTACTCCCACCGGGAAGGCCTTCGACGATCCTGACTGGCTGTTCGAAATTAAATGGGACGGCTACCGCGCCGTCGCCTTCGTTGAAGACGGGCGCGTGCGGTTGGTGTCGCGCAACCAGAATGACCTCACGGCGCAGTTTCCCGAACTCGGGAGCCTGCCGCAATTCGTAAAGGCTCAGCGCGCCATCCTTGACGGAGAGATCGTCGCGCTCGATGAAGAGGGCCGCCCTTCTTTTAGTCTGATGCAGCAGCGGACCGGGTTCCAACCGGGCAAACGGCGACTGCCACGGCGCGAAGGCGTCCAGGTCGTTTATTATGCGTTCGATCTGTTGTACCTCGATGGCGTGGACCTGCGCCGCGTCGCGCTCGAACAACGCAAGCGATTGCTGCAAGACCGGATTGAAAACAGCGAAGTCATTCATTTTTCCGACCACTACGCTGAGAAAGGTCTCGAGCTTTTCGAGGCGGCGAAGCAGCGCGAACTGGAAGGCATTGTCGCCAAGAAGCGTAGCGGCTCCTACGAAGAAAAGCGTTCGCGCAACTGGCTCAAAATAAAAATCACACAGCGCCAGGAGTGCGTCATCGGAGGCTATACACCTCCCGAAGGCAGCCGCGACTATTTCGGCGCGCTCGTGCTGGGGTTGTATGACCCGCAAGGGCGCCTTATTCACGTCGGGCAGGTGGGCACGGGCTTCGATCAGAAAGCGCTCAAACAAATCTTCGCTCTCTTGGAGCCGCTCAAGACGACACAGAATACGTTTTACGGCGAGATAGGCGGATTGCGGAAGGTTCTTTTCGTTCGTCCGGAACTTGTCGCTGAAATCAAGTTTGCCGAGTGGACTCACGAAACGGCGGAGGGTGGCCTCAAGCTGCGAGCGCCTGTATTCATGGGACTCAGAGCTGATAAGTCGGCGGAAGAGTGCAGGCTGGAAGAAGCGGTGGCGAGATAAGGCGCCCTTGGCGGCTAAACAGATTGCTGAAAAACTCGTGGCACGCGTTGCAGTCGCCCTCAGCGGCTAAAGCCGTCGCTGATAAGCCAGTTATCGCGGCGGTGAACCGCTGCGCCACCCAAAGGCAAGAACAAAATCGAGTTTTTCAGCTTACGGCGCGGCTGAAGCCGCGCTCTTCAAAACAAAGTCAAGACACGCTAGAAGGCGCCGCCGCCGCCGCCGCCGAATCCGCCTCCAGAAAAGCCTCCGCCGCCGCCGAATCCACCACCCCCGCCGAAGCCGGATCCGCGGGAACTGGCCCTGGGAGCGGAGACGAAGACCTGGTGCATGTCCGACGCCATGCTGTGCATGGAGCTTGAAAAGAAGAGCGGACTGAAGCCGACGTAGCCGTTCGGCGAGACGTACCAACTCGGAGGATCCTTCACGATTCCGTCGAACGCTTGTGCCCAGTGATGTTCGACGCCCAGCGCCATGGCGTAGGGAAGAAATTTCTCGAACGTGTCGGGCGGCATGCGCTTGATGCGGTCGGCGTCGACGCGGTTCATGAACTCCTGAAATCCGAGGACAGCGATTCTGGCGCGCGCACCGGCCACAGTCTTCGCCGTCATCTGGCGCGCGAAGAGCCACCAGATCAGCGCGGAAACTAGAACGCTGCCGATCACGAGCGGGATGGAATAGAAAAGGTTCATCCAACCCATGACTTGCACGGCGACGACGAGGATCGCGATGGCAACGCCGGCGACGATGCTGTAACCATTGGCGGATTCCGGGTCGAGCGTGTAGATGCCTTTGCTTTTGAGGGCGGACATGATGTCCTGACGCACCATGGGAATCACGGTGTAGAAGCGATTCTTCAGGCTGGACAAGCGGGTTTCAGTGCCGCCCAGGAAAATATTTTCCAGCATCACGCGTTCGTGCGGCGTCAGGTCGGGGCCCCACTGCTCGCGTGGCTTCAACAAATGGAATAAATAATCTTTGTGGTGAAAGAGCAGGAAGGTGTCGACTTTCTCTTCGATCTTAATGTAGCCGCGCACGGCCAGATCGACGATGGTGCAGGTGATGTCGCGGGGATGGATGGTGTCGTCGAGTAACGTTCCGGCTTCGGCGGGACACATGCCTTTGGGCGGCTCGTACTGCGGGGCGACGGAGACGCCGGGATCGGGATCGCGTCCGACGGAATACCAGAGGGCGAACATCACGGCCAGAGTTAGTAAGGGCAGAAATAAGATGGGATTGCTGCTTAGAAACCAGCCTAACTTGGTGAGCGCGGAGGGAGGTTTGAGCACTCCCTGCGGAATATAGATGTCGATGGTGACGCCGCCGCGCATGGAAAGCGGACTGGTGGTTTCGAAAAGAACGTCGGCGCCTTTGACTTCGGCGGTTGCATCAGTTTGCCTGGAGCCGTAGGCGCCGGTGAAGGCCTGAGCGCGCAACCCTCCGGCGGCATTTTCGGGCAGGGTCACGAAGGCCGAGGCGTGGGCAATAGGCACCGGCCAATCGTTGCCGGTCACGTTCCAGTAGAACTCGTCGTAACTATCAAAAAAGCGGACACCATTGCGCACGGAGTAATCGATGTTGACGATGCGCGTCGTATCCACCGCACCTGGAATGTAGATCTTGAGATCGCGGTAAGCTCCGGACTTGCTTGAATCGTACTTCAGTTTGTTTCCGTTTTCGTCCTCGACGCTCAGGACATTGAGAAAGAGCGTGTAGTTGGTCCCCTGCGGCCCGGGATATTCGACCGGAATGGTGCGGTGAATGCCGTGCCACTCGCCCACGAAAACGAGGGTGATTTTTTCGCTGACCAGGGCCGTGCCATCGGCGGCTATGGAGATGGTGTCTTTGAAATCGGCTACGCGCCAGTTGTGGGGCTGGGCAGAGGCGGCAGCGACGAATGATAGCAATAAGAATACAACGAGCAGTTGGCGATTCGTATAGGCCCCGCGGAACATTTTCAAGACTTCATCCTCAGTAGCGAATCCAGAGTTGCCATGGCCGCCAGCAGCTGCGAGCTGCGCTCGGCTGGACGGGGCAGAGCCCCGTCACCACACGAACACATGCTCTAGAACTTTACCGCTACTGGTTCGCGATCGGTGGCAGCGGCTTCGAAGAACTGCTTCTGCTGGAAGCCGTACATACCGGCCAGAATGTTGGTCGGGAAAGATTGAATCTTGGTGTTCAGGTCGCGCACCACGGCGTTGTAGTAGCGGCGGGCGTTTTGAATGGCATCCTCGATTTCGTTGAGAGAATTTTGCAGCTGCGTGAATTCCTGCGAGGCCTGGAGCTGGGGATAATTCTCGGCCACCGCAAACAGGCTTTTGAGCGCGCCCGTCAGTTGATTCTCGGCGGCAGCCTTGTCGACTGGCCCGGTGGCCTGCATGGCCATAGAACGGAATTTGGCGACGTTCTCGAACGTGTCCTTTTCGTGGGCGGCGTAGCCCTTTACAGTTTCGACCAGATTTGGAATCAGGTCGTGGCGGCGTTTGAGCTGAACATCGATGTCGGACCAAGCCGATTCGGAGCGCACTCGCAACTGCACCAGGCTGTTGTACATCCCGATCAGGAAGACGCCCAACAGAACTACAACTGCAAGAACAAGCAAAACCATGTGGACCCCCTTTCGATGCGGATTCAAGGGGACGTTAACAGCAAAGTTTCAAAGAAGCAAGGTTTCAAAGTTTCACGGTTGCAATGGTCGGAGCAAACCTGAAGCTTTGTGACTTTGAAACCTTGCTACCTTATAACTTTGGCTTATTGATTGGGAGCGAAGTATCCACGGCGGGCGCGGACTTGCAGATCTTTTTTCAGGGCAGTGATCTCGATCGAGCGGTAGCGTCCGTCGGCGTCGAAGTCGGAGGGCTTGTAGGAAACGGCGTACTGGCTGCGCAGCTCGTCTTCAATGGCGGCGAACGAGCGCGTGATGTCTTTCATCTTGTAGGGGAAGAAAGCGCGGCCGCCAGTGGCGGAAGCGAGATCTTCGAGAACTTTGTCGCCGCGCAGAATCAGGCCGCTGTCGTCGGTAGAGATGGCATAAATGATAACTTCGGCACGCTGCGCCATTTCAATGGCCTGGGCGGCCGTGTGTTCGCTCTGATTGTCCTCGCCGTCGCTGAGGATGACGATGGCTTTGCGAATGGGACGATCCGACTGTTCGCGCAGCAGCTTTTCCTTGCACGCCTTGTAAATTGCGTCATAGAGGGCGGTGCCGCCGCCATTCTTCAGGCGCTGCACTCCGGCGGCGAGCAGTGGTACTTGGTCGGTAAAATCCTGGGTGAGGCGGCTCTCTTTGTTGAAGCCTACGACGAACGCGCGGTCGTAGCCGGGACGGATGATGTGCTGCAGAAATCCGGTGGCTGCGTCTTTTTCAAATCCAAAGCGACCCTGCACGGAGCCGCTCACGTCCATGAGCAGACCCAATTCGATGGGCAGGTCGGTCTCGCGGCGGAAGTTGAGGATGGACTGCACGGGCTTGTGGTCGTCGAAAATAGAGAAATCGTTCTGGTTCAGATTGCGGACGAACTTGCCGTGGCGATCGGTAGCAATGAACAGTACGTTGACTTCATCGACGCGTTTCTTGATAGTGAGGATAGGTTCGTCTGCTTCATCACTGGTGGCGGCGGGCAGAGCAGCGGGACTGCTGGAAGCGGCGATGACGTAGGGAGTGCTTTGGGCGCATCCCGAGACGGACATACTGAGAACTGCGGCGATCGCGAATACTAGGATGAGCGCCGATCCGCCTGGTACCAACCCGAGTTTGATGCGCTTCGTCATTCGTTCGCCTGGCTAGTAAATCCAAGTTCGGAGCCCCAGTGAATCTCGGAACCTTCAAATGCTTCGATGCACGCCGGGGACCGAAAACCCAAGAAACGCGGCTCCATTGACTGTAGGCCGTGATCGGGTGCAAGTCCAAGTTACAAAAGGAGTACGCACACGGTGCAACATTTAACCATAGGCCGGTCAATAGGTTGGAAAACACTCTCGGGATACTTTTTTCCCAGTTGCGGGCACTTCGTGCAAAAACTGCTGCACTCCATTCTGACCTGTAGTTCCGAATGGAGCTGCAATATCGACCCCGGCGGGCGACAGTGATAATCTGCAAAGCGGCGATCTGAAAATCGCGGGAAAGCTGCATCCCGTCCGGAGTCACGATATGTATCTTGAACAATTCTATCTTACGTGCCTGGCTCATGCTTCGTACATGATCGGATCCGAGGGCGAAGCCGCAGTGGTGGATCCGCAACGCGATGTGGACATTTATCTGAAAGCGGCCGACGAGCAGAATCTTAAAATCCGCCACATATTCGAAACTCATCTGCACGCCGACTTTGTTTCGGGACACAAAGAACTCGCGGCACGCACGGACGCAAAGATTTACATCGGAGCGCAAGCCAGCGCCGAATTCCCGCATGTGCCGCTGACCGACGGCTTTGAAGTCAGGATGGGAGCCGTGCGGATTCGCGCGCTGGAGACGCCTGGCCATACGCCGGAGAGCGTCTGCCTGGTGGTTACAGAGGAAAACAAATCGTCTGAAGGTAATTCGTCTGAAGACAAATCGTCTGAAGGCATGTCGTCTGACGGCAAAGCAGCGCAGCCCTGCGCGGTGCTGACCGGCGATACGCTGTTTATTGGCGATGTCGGACGCCCCGATCTTTCGCGCACGCACACGCCGCGGCAACTCGCGGGGTTGCTCTACGACAGTCTGCACGAGAAGTTGCTGGCGCTTCCGGATGGGGTGATGGTGTATCCCGCGCACGGTGCGGGCTCGCTCTGCGGACGAGCCATGCGGGCAGAACGCTCGTCCACGATTGGGGCGGAGCGCCTTACAAACTATGCGCTGCAGATTGCGAGCCGGGAAGGATTCATCGCGCAGTTGACCACCAACCTTCCGGCTCGTCCCGACTATTTTCTTGAGGATGCCGAGATCAATCGTTCGGGGGCGGCGGCGTTGACGGACTTGCCGCCGCTTCCGGCACTTTCTCCGGCCGAAGTGCGGGGACTGTTGCGGCAGAATGCCCATGCCAACATCAGCGTCAACGTCATTGACGTTCGTCCGGGCGACGAGTTTGCGACAGGACACGTGCCGGGGTCGATCAACATTGCTCTCTCGGGACAATTCGCATCGTGGGCAGGCGGAATTCTTGGTATCCACTCAAAGCCGGTTCTGATCGGCGACACAGAGGCGCAGATTGAGGAAGCTCGGCTACGGCTGGCTCGTGTCGGCATCGAAGATTTGCGTGGTTATCTGGCGGGTGGCTTGGCGACTTGGCAGAAGGCTGGCCTGCCGGTGCTGAAGACGGCGCAGATTTCCCCTCAGGAACTGAACCAGAAACTGCGCGACGAGAGCTTGCGGGCGACCGACGTCGTCGACGTGCGGCGCGAAGGCGAATGGCAAGCTGGGCATATCCCGCAAGTGCAATGTCGGGCGCTCGATACGTTTCCGCAGGGACTGCCCGCAATCGACCGAGACCGTTCGGTTGCAGTTCACTGTAAGAGCGGATATCGCAGCATGATTGGCTGCAGTCTGCTCGAGCGCGCGGGTTATCGCAATGTGATCAATGTGGCGGGAGGCTTCGACGCGTGGCATGCTGCCGGACTTCCAGAGGTTGCGGAACAACTCGTCAAGGCATAGTGCTTGCTGTCAGCTCTCAGTCTGTCAGCCATTAGTCCAGAGTCAACGGCTAGTCGTCACTTCAAACGACAGCTCGCGGGGATCTAACCTGCCATGAGCCATAGTTCCTCGTAAGTTACTCGTACGGGTTGCGATCCCCGCGGCGGGCGCCGAAGTCGTGGCGGCCTCTTCGCCGCACTAATCCGACACTGACCCGCCATTCAAACAGAATGGGGTGGCTCGGAGCGTCGCGAATTACAACGCCGATGAAGTTGGTGAAGTTACCTCTGTGCGCGCTCGGCAGTTCCAGAATGTACCCGGTGTGATATGACACTCCGCCATATTGCCAATGGAGGCCGGAAGGTGAAAACACTCCGTCTATCACACGCTCTGAGATGTCCACCCATTTCGGCGTCACTTCAGAATAGAAACCCTGCGTGCTAGTGATCAGGCGCTCAAGCCCCACGCCGGCAAACAAGGTTGACCTGCTGAACACAACGCCGCTCACACCGTCCAAGTGCACGTCAATGTCCTTGGCCAGCGGTTTCCAACCAAATTCCAGCGCAAGCCGGGCTGGAATCGGCAAGAGGCCTCCCGTCATATGACGAAAATCACCCGCAAGCCCCAAAGACACTTCCGCCCTGCCTTCCGACCAGTCGTAAATCCCCACGCCGAGTCGCACTTCGCGCCACGGCACAACGTAAGTCTTGTAAATGCCCTCCGGAGCACGCGCATCGGCATGGTGGTCCAGGTATGCCGTTCCTGCGTCCGCAGTTGCGCGGTCACAATGCGCGCACGGCGGATCATCTGGGAACGGCTGGAGCGTGCATACCTGGTGCTCGGGGGGCACATCCAGACCAGGGAAAATGGCCTCCGCATCCGCGAGGGCAAAGCGGCCGTCCCGGTGTCGTGGCAGGGTCATGGATGCCAGATACGGCTCCATCAGAAAATGCACCTTGCCGCTCCGATCACGAAGGCCCCAGAAGGCATATGGTTCAAGGTGCAGATTGTCATCGACGCCGCGTGTGAAGCGCCCGTCATGGTTCAAATCCGGCGCCATCGCGTGCTTTGCCAGCTCGACCATCGCGAAGAGGGGAAGCGCCACGGGAGGTGAATCTTTGACTAGCGTCGAATAAAGATTGTTGGCAACCAAGGAATCATGATCGGAGGCAAAAACATTCCGAACGGTTCCGCCGAGCTTGTCGACTTCGACAAACAGGTGTTCGGAATCGTGGAGGTGCGGGTGGGATTTGCCTTCATCGAATGGATAATAAAACCAGTATTCGATCAACCAGGTTCCAGGGTAGGACAGAGTCCGCACATAGGATTTACAACGCGACCATCGCCGATCGCCCAAGGACGCATAGGCTGCTTGGTAATCTGCATTCGATGTGCCGAGAGCCAGCGGCCTGATCGTTTGCCAAATGTTTACGTCAGTCGGATAGTCGGGTTCATCGTCGGCGAATTCGAGGACCGGCGCATAGAGTTCCGTGTTGGCCGTGACGCGATAGAACGACCAGGTAACTTCGGCGGAACGTGTCTGGTCGTTGGGGTGTTCAGCGAGGTGCGCAGCCAGCGTTTCCAGGGTCGACTCACTCACTTGAGCAGTGCGACGGTCTTCCGGTGTCGCAGAGACAGCGCCAGCTCCGGTAAATTCAAGCAGTGCGCGCAGTGCCGCGACGGTGGGATCCGAAAACTGCCCCAGAGGAGCGGCTGGCTGCCGCGGATCGATGATTTTCGTAAGCGGGATCCTGGCCACGGGGATCGTATCCACGGGAACTGGAGCCGCTCCGTTCTGGTCCGTGCCGGGCTCGGTCACGAGGACTAGAAAATCCCGCATGTCTCCTTGATGACCTGCCAACAATTGAAAATTTGCACCTGGCGGCAGACGGTAGGGGAGCTCTTCCCGGATGCCACTTTGGGGGGAAACGACCGCCAGCCGGCCGTCCTTGTATGCGTACAGCACTCGACCGTCCTCGTGGACGGACGCGGCCGCAGCTTCCGTGCACGGTCTTTCGCCGGACTGGCCCATGTCGTCGAGGAGGCAGACTCTTTCCTCCGCCGCGTAGGGGAAAAGTTGGTGGGGCGAGCGGTGCTGAGAGGCGAATACATCACTGACACTGATTCGGGTAATGCGCTCGGTGAGATCGAGAACGCGGGGCGCACCGTCGGCGAAGACGACCAGGGCCTTGGTGCCGTCGGTGGAGAGTTCAACATCGACGATGGCGGTGCCTGAAGGGGAAACAGGAATCTCGCGAAAACGCCATTGTAGCCGTGCGACTGGTTCTGCCAAGTTTGCGAGCAATATTTCCCCTCCTCCACGTCCAACGGCGACGATATCGTTGAGAGGCTGGCTGAGAGAATCATGGTCCTCCCCACGGGCCGCCGAATTTGCGACGACCGAATTTGCGGCGAGCAAGAGGCCGAGTCCGAGCGACAATCTGATGAGCAGATGCATATTCACGGTGGCAAATGTGATTCAACGACTAGTCAATCGTCATTATTCAATCGTGCGCGACGCGCAGCACCAGGCACTTACGGTGCACCCGCCGATCGGCGTCGACGACGAGCGGCCAAGGGTAAAGCAAACGAGGCGTGGAGAGATGGAAAACTGCTTGCGCGTTTCCCCACCTCCCCACACCTCGACAACGACTGCGGTATGAGAGATCGCTCAGCTCAGCCGGGGTTGCATCCCAACCAGTGAATGGAACTCTCGGAGAGAGAGATTAAGAAAATCTCGGAGGACATAATCGGCGCCGGCGGCGGTCAGCTTGTCTTGGGATTGATCGCCGGCAATTCCAACACACTTCAAGCCGGCGCTCTTGGCTGCCCGGATTCCTGCCGCGGCATCCTCGAGGGCCACGGCAGCTTCCGCAGGACAGTGAATGCGCTGGCAGGCCAGTCGATAGATGCCAGGATCGGGTTTCCCTTCGCGAACATCGTCGCCTGTAACCACGGCTTTGAAATGCTTCAATAAGCTCAGCCGTTGCAAGGTATCTCGTGTGCGATTGGTGCTCGCCGAGGTGGCTACCGCCATTGTGATTCCTGCTTGACGAATGCATTCGATAAACTCGAAGACGCCGGGAACAGGAACGGCATCGGGCGCGGCTTGCCAGAAAAATTCGTCCTTGAGATTCCCGTACTCCTGCACCTGCTCGTCCGTCAGTGGACCGAGGAAGTGAAAAAAAATATCCTTGCGTTTTCGCCCGTCCATGATGAAATCCAACTCGTTGTCGGTAACCTCTTTTCCAAAGGTTCGTAGAAATTCCCTCCAGGCAAAACGGTGTGCTGGATGGCTGTCCACAATGACGCCATCCATATCGAACACCACCGCCTGCAACCGCGACCCGGTGTGTGACGAGCAAGCTAAAGAGACCAACGTCGATTTCTCCTCACGCCGACAGACCCGGCCAACCGGTTTGAGCTGCTTGATAATTTTCCAACGTTCCTATGTCGAGCAGGTAGTCGGAAATAGGATAAGCAAGCATTTGGCCCGTCAGTCGCGGGAAAACGTCGAACCCCAAATCGACCGGACAACGCTGCGGGATCTGGGTCAGGAGCTCTGGAGTAGCAATCGTGAGTCCAGAAAATGCCCACCGGCTTTTCGGATGGGCAGGCTTCTCCACGAACTCGCGGATGACCATCTGTTCGTCGAATGACACCACTCCGCAGCGAGACGGGTCCGGCACCTGATACAAACCAAGCGTCGCGGTCGGTTGCCTGGCACGGTGGAATTCCAGCATGCGGCCGAGGCTGGCGCTGGTGAGAACGTCTGCATACAGAATCCAGAAACAAAAGTCGGAGGCGACCCAATCGCGGTTGGCCAGCACTGTGCCCGCCGACCCGAGCAGGGTGGACTCCTCTGCCAATCGCACGCGAATGCCGTTTCTGTTGTTCCGCAGCCAGGCGCGAACAATCTCAGCATGGGTGTGGAGATTTATCATTACTTCATCAATTCCCGCATTCCGGCAAATTTCCATCCAGATCTGCAACATGGGTACACCACGTATGGGGACCAAACACTTTGGAACCTTGTCCGTAATCGGCCGGAGCCGCGTGCCATGGCCCGCTGCCAATAGAAAAGCCTTCATCGATTCACCCACATAACAACCGAAGTGATGGCGCGAACTTGCGGCGCAAACTAACCGACTGCGGCAACAGGGGTGAAGATCCAACGTGAGCCGGCGCGCTGGTCGCCGTCAATGAATGGATCGTTCACGATCACCTGGGCCCCGTTGTTGTCGAAGGCAAAGGCCATTTCCTGGACGCCTTCGGCATGAAGTGCGGAGCGGACTGCCTCTTGTCGATCAGACTGGCAGTAGAGAAGCAGAAATCCGCCTCCACCAGCGCCGGTAATCTTCCCTCCCAAAACACCGCTGTGGCGGGCCACGTTGTAGAGATGGTCAATCCTGGGATTGGAAATCTTCCCGGAAATGCGCTTCTTTGCCCGCCATCCCTCGTCCAGCAGCGATCCGAAAAGACTGAGATCCCCGGCTTGAAGCGAACCAAGCATGCGGTCGGCCAGGGCTCGCACTTCGTGGAGGGCGTCCACGGCAGGCCCGGTGTGGCTATGTGTTGCCCTCTCCTGTTCCTGCAATATCGTCCAGGAATGATGGGCGGAACCGGTGAAGAAAAGCATCAAGTTAGATTGAAGTTAGCGCAGCAATTCGGGATCAAGGTCCAGAGGTTGCACTTCGGTATGGCCATCGTTGTGGAAGGTAATGAAATTCAACCCACCGAAAGCGGCTGCAAATTCGTCCTGCCTGCCGACGTGGTGTCCCAGGACGTCACGGGCAATGCGAAATGCACATTCAGCGAGATCGTATTTCGAGAATGGCCGATTCAAATAAGTGGTCAGGGTTCTCAGGATATTCACGCATACACTGGCGGAAGAACCCAAGCCGGTGCCGGGGGGAATCTCCGAGGACAGGAAAAGATCCACTGAAATATCGCATGCCAAATCCTTAAGTACGGCCAGAGGAATCTCGAGGCCGCTGCCGCGAATATTCATGTTGGCGATATCCCGCCACGTTTCGAAAACACGCAGGTCGGAGGAGATGACCTGAATCCGCCCGTCAGTGCGTTTGCCCAGGATGGTGTAGAAATACTTGTTGATGGAAGTGCTGAGCACAGCACCACCGAAGCGCTCATAATAGGCCGGGAGGTCGGTTCCTCCTCCGGCAAAGCTAATGCGCATTGGACTACGGACGATGAGCACTCTCTAGAATCTCCCGGTGGATCTCCTGGTGGACGTGCGCTTCAATCGGATAGTTGGCCGTTCCAGCCGGCTCCACGCCAGCAAGCGAATCTTCCCGAAGCGAACCCTCCCGCTTCGCCGAACGTGTCGCCAAGGTCCCAATTGTCTGTAACAGAAGCGAGAGGTCGGTCCAGAGAGACAAGTTCAGCAGATATTGCAGATCGAAACGCGTCTTCTCCTCCGACGAATGCTGTTCGCGCAATCCTTGAACCTGCGCCAACCCGCTCATGCCAGGCTTCACGGTCAAGCGTTGCTGTTGCCACTCCGAGTAGCGGCACACGCGCTCGCGAGGCTCGGGCCGCGGCCCTACCAGACTCATGTTCCCCCGCAAAACATTCCACAATTGCGGCAACTCGGTCAGACTGAGCGCTCCCAGAATCCGTTCAAACCGGGAAGCGTCGCGGGCTCTGCGATCTACGTTCAGCCACAGCATGGCAAATGGCCTGCCCCGGAATCCGCAGCGCGTCTCCCAGCGGAAAGCTCTTCCTTTGATGTGGTGAAGTGCAGCCGCCAGCGGCAGAAGAAGTGGAATCGCGACCACCGAAAGCAGGGTCCCCAGAAAAATGTCCAGCGCCCGTTTCCAAACCAGTGTAGCAACGGTAAGTCCGGGTTTAGTTAGCTGGAGAACCGGAAGTCCGCCAAAGTCCATCAGATGAGGATGAGAGAGATAGAGTTCATAGAGCTGAGGCACAAAGCTGACCTTGATGCCACGATCGCGGCAGAGTGCGGTCAGGTTGAGCAGATCAGGCGAAGCGCACTCCTGCAGAGCGAGAATCAACTCATCGACCCGTTGCTCGCAGAGTAATTCCACCGCGCCGAGTGCGCTCGTGCTGATCCTTGGACCAGTGGGCGCAAGTAAAGAACCGGAATCGAAGGTCCCCTCATCCGGTGCCAGGACCCCCACCACCCGGCAAAGCAACTCGGGATGCCGCTGAATCTTGCGTTCTAACTCCCGCACCAAGCGGCCACGCCCCACAATAACTACGCGGCTTGCGCCGCCATTTCTGGAGCGGGATCGCAGGATCAGATAGGCTGCAACCCGTATGAGGATAAATCCAGCGAAAAGCAACAAACCAAAGTGAACCAGAGCCAGACGGGAGACATACGTGCGGAGCAGATATCCGCAGGACAACAAAATCAGCATCAGCGCGCCCACCGATAACAACAACTGTGAAACAATCGCGGACAACCGCCAGCCCCCACGGAACCCATCGAGGGACAGAAAACGAAAGAGAAAGGTCCAAATGATCCAAGTGGCCGCCAGGAACGGCAGCAAAGCGGAGGCGGAGACCACCTCGACATGGACCAATTCCACTCCATAGCGCAGCAGCAGCGCGGCGGCCATGGCCAGCGTAGACCACAAGAGATCACTGAGAAGGATCCGGGAAGATAACTTGCGCTGATTCATAGCAATTGGTTCTGGTTGCTTGCGTGGGAACTCGTCATGCAACCGCTTCATCGTCCGGCCGGGAGATTTTCGCACGAAGCGCAGTGAAAACGGCGTGAGTGACGCTGAGATGGAGATCTTCGATGATCTGCATATTGTCGGATGGGACGGCCAGGCACAGGTCGCAGAGATCCTGCATATCTCCCCCCTGAAACCCGGTTAACCCTATCGTGAAGGCGCCAGCCTCGCGCGAAACCTTCAGAGCCTTGAGAACGTTCGGGGACTTTCCGCTGGCGCTGATCGCGAAGGTTATGTCGTCGCGGCGAACGAAATTTATCAGCTGTTCTGCAAAAATATCTTCATAGCGCGCATCATTAGCCCAAGCTGTCATCAGGGGCACATTATCGGTAAATGCCAATACTTGAAACCGTTTGCTCGAGCCATTGCTTGCTCCCTTTCCAAGATCGCAAGCGAAGTGCGACGCCAGCGCGGCACTGCCGCCGTTGCCAAATAAATAAATCATGCGGCTCGATTCATACGCCTCCCCGAGGGCAGTAACGATTTTCTCTATGGTCGCGATGGGCATTTTCCCGATTGTCTGGATAACATCATCAAAGTAACTGTTCAACGCTGTTTGCATAGTCAACCTTTCGCGCGGTGCTGGTCCAAACTGCACAGCGTTCAATACGGTTAATGATTTGGTTATAGGACGGCTGGTTTATTGGCCAATCGGAGCTTCAGTTTCTTCGGGCTTGTATCTAGGCGGATGTTTTTGCTTTAGACAGAAGAAGTCAGCACCACGCCGGCATCGCGCATATGGGCGTGAGCATCCTCGACTTGTTGGGGTATTCCGCCGACGCTGTCGATCCATTCGGAGAAGTCGTCCAGAACAACGGAAAGAGGACGGCGGGGCTGCCATCCCAAGCTCCGTAACTTTTCGACACTCGAGACACTGTGGCGATTATCTCCCCGGCGGTACTCACTCGACATCTCCAGAGTCACGCGGGAAGAAAGCTTCTTTAAGACGGCATGCGCGTAGGCCAGAACACTCATCGCTTTGCCGCTGCCGACGTTGTACATCTGGAAGTTTGCTTCGTCCCGTTCCAGCACAAGCATGTTGGCGTCTACCACATCCTGCACGTGCACGAAGTCGCGGGTCTGTTGACCGTCCTCATAAATAATGAGGGGCAGGCCGCGCAGGGCCTGACTGAAAAAGATCCGGCACACTCCGGAATAGCGGTTGTAGAGAGACTGGCGCGCCCCCTGAGTGATCGAATAACGGAGGGCCACCGTGGGAATACCATGCAGCCAGCCGAGCCCCAGCGCTGCTTTTTCTCCGGCCAACTTTGAAACCGCGTACTGGTTATATGGGTTGTTGTGCTCTTCCCGTAACAGTTGCGGCTTGGCCGGCCGCTGGCACTGCGGACAATGCAGCTCCCAGTCTCCCTGAAGCAGTTGCTGCTGGGATCGCGGTGTCGGGAGGAAGAATCCGTGCTGTGGACAGTCGTACTGCCCTTCACCATAGACTGCCTGGGATGAGGCGACTATCACTTTCTTCACCGGCAACCGGTGCTGCACGATTAACTCAAATATCAGGGCGGTACTCACGGCATTCACACTTAGAAAGCGAGAGAAATCGGGCATGTAGTCCTGATAGGCCGCTTGGTGAGACACGATATCTATTCCTTGCAGGGCGCACAGTAAACTCTGCTTGTTCGTGACGTCCTCCTGCACGAATTCGACGTTTCTTGGGGGGTAAGACGGGCGCCCGTGAGGATGCACTCTGAGATCAAGACTGTCGAGAATGCGAACTTGAAAGCCATCTTGAAGAAAACGATCTACCAGGTGGGAGCCGATAAATCCGGCACCGCCGGTTATGAGTACTTTCATTAGAGATTTGCTCCGTATTGTCGGGGGCAACGTGGCTCGTCGAAGCTTTTCATTTTCACTTCCCTGAACCCCCAAACACTTCGATCGCTGTCTTAACCAGGATCTTGAAATCCAATAGGAGGGACCAGTCGCGCACATAATCGAGATCGAGGCGTACCCAATCATCGAAGTCGCTCACCTGGTTTCGTCCGCTGACTTGCCATAAACAAGTGACGCCCGGGCGGACGACCAGCTTTTGTTTCTGGTAGTCGGTGAACCTCTGGTATTCAGTAATAAGCGGCGGTCTGGGCCCGACAAGACTCATATCGCCTTTCAGCCCGCTGTAAAGCTGCGGCAGTTCATCAAGGCTATAGCGTCTCATCCACGTGCCTAGCGGCGTAACCCGAGGGTCATTTGTAAGCTTGAAGACAGGTCCAGTCATTTCGTTTTGAGCCAGTAATCTCGGCTTCAATTGGTCGGCATCGGCCACCATGGAACGAAACTTGTAGCCGACGAACGGTTGCCCGTCCTTCCCGACAACACGCCAACTGTAAAAGACCGGACCGGGCGAGCTAAGCTTGACGAGTATCGCAAGCAACAAGAACAGTGGCGATAATACGAGTAACAGTAGAGCTGACACGAGAACGTCGATGCAACGCTTGCACGCAAGCTGGAGCGGGCTGCGCCAACCAGGCGACAATCCTAGCGGTTTTGCGATCTTCTCTTGAACGGTGAACATACGAACGGTGAACATACGGAAACGTGACGGGACATTTACCCGTCCAGCTGCCTGCAAACCCTTAAAGCTCTGTTGACCGGATCAAATCGGAAATCTCCATCTGGCCGCCACCATGCAGTATCCTCTGATAAAGGAGCGCATGCTGGCGAACTACATCCTCCCACCGGTAGTGTTCCTGCGCGCGCTGCCACGCTCTCCGGCGATATTTCTCCACCAGTGCCGGCTCATCGACTAGCATCTGCAATTGATGCACAAGATTCTCATCACCCTCGCTACCGCGATAGCTGAAGCCGGCATCCGCAATTACTTCGAGGTTTGAAGGCGTATCGTTGACAAGCACGCAGTTTCCGAATCCCATCGCTTCGACCAATGCAGGGTGAGTGCCTCCCACCTCATCGGGCAGTACGAATAGATACGCATTCTGTTGGAGCTGCGTGTATCCGTCTCCGTAAATACCGCCGGTGAAAATCACTCGAGGATCGCGCGTTGACCTCAAAGAAAGAATGTAATCTCTTTCCCAAGGATCATCCCCTACAATTACGAGTTTCTTGCTGGTCTCGACTATTTCAAATGCCTTAATAAGGTGGTGGACGTTGTTTTCCGGTACCAGCCGTCCCACGAACAAGACATACTCTTTCTCTTTTAGTCCAAACCTTTCGAGCACGTCTCTCTTATTTGACCGGTGCTCTCGCATACCGAACACGATGCAAGAAGAGGCTGCACCGTAGTTCCGCCGATAGTAGTCGAGCACTTCGCTGGAATCGGAAATCAAGCCGTGGCAGAAAAATACTGCCAGCCGCTCGGAAAGCCTCAGGTACCATCGCGCGAGCCAGCCCCATTTCGCACGCTGCCAATCAGTCCCATCCACCGAACAGACGACTTTCTTGCCCATTAAACGAGGCAAGGGCGCAAACAAAGTTGCACCGGTGGTGAAATAGTGCACTACATCTGCCTTTCGGAACATCACGTGGAGGGTCGAAAGGAAAGCGTGACAGATAGTGCTCAGGTGTTTCGACCGCACGGTGGGTAGCGCGACCAGTTCAACTCCTTCGTAAGAGGAACCGGCGTGACTGCTCATACCGGTGCGGTTGTAAACAACGACTTGGCGTCCCAACTTCACTAACCCGCGAGACAGCTCATCAACGGCGGTCTCGAATCCGCCAAAGCGTGCCGGAATGGCCTTGATACCGATCATTGCGATGCGCATATGAAAGAAGCCCCTGAAGGGTAATGAATCTGAATCTACTCGGGAGGTCCGAGGCCGATGCTGGCCAACGGAAATACTCTTAGGGCGGGAACGGTCCTAAGGACAGTCCGGTACGCTAAAAGGACCAACAAACTTGCCAGAGCCAAGTAGGCGAAGGTCGCGAGTACTCGATTGGTCCACGAGCTGCAGAAAATGAACCATCCTCCACAGACGCCGTAAACCAGCATGGTGCGCATCAGATTGCGGGTATTTCCCCCTGTGAGAGGCTGGAGCAACAGCTCGTTCAGCAACCACCACAGCCCGATTGTGCCCATCATTGCCAGCGCCATCATCGAGAGCTGCCCGGTACGGCGAGCCAGTGCCAGCAGCACGAGAGCAGACATCAGTCCGCCAGCACAACCCAGCAACAGCCGCGTTAGCTGGAGCGTACTGCGAAAGTAATTGCTGTGCAGGATGCAGATGACGGCCGTCATGCCAGTTGTCAGCATCAGCAAGCGAAGCACCGGCAAGCTACTCAGATAATTGGGCAGAAGCCGCGTGATCAGCCACTGCATTGGGAAATAGCCGGCCAAGCTAATCGCCCACAGTCCAATCAGGCAAGCCTCGCCCCACCAGTAGGCACGAACCCGAGTTTCCAGGCTGACCCCATCCGACAAATACGGGAACACGACCCGCGAGACTGAGAGGATGACCGTGTTGACAACCGCCAGAGCGTTGGCGGCAAAGGCATAGATCGCGAAGTCGCGGATCGGAAAGGTGGCACCAATAATGATCCGGTCCAGGGCTATTGTTACCCCGGTAAAGGCATTCGCCAGCAAAACGCCCCATCCCAGGCGAATGTGAAAGCTGGCAGAGGCCCATACCCGCCGTAGATCGATCGAAGCCACGTTGAGTTCGTGGCGTAAGGCAAACCATCCCCAGGCCCCCGAGGCCGCCGTTGAGAACACGAAGGCTGCTATGAGTGAACTTATGCTTAGGCGATGCCACCGTTGCAGTAGCAGGACCGAGACAAGCAACAAGGCCGGATTGGCCACTGTCACCACGGAGAGTAGACTGAATCGCTTTGATGCCTGCAGCGCGTACTGCCCAAGCATTGAGCAATTCCATACCAACGCGTACAGGGCCAGAGCTATCGCTAACCATCGGCGGCTGGCGTAAAGGTTGACCACAACGACCACAATCGGAGCCAGCAAAACCGCATGTTCCAGTAAGAGAAACACCATGCTGCCCGAGAGATCAGCGCGTAACCTCCTTTGCGGACGCGCCGCCCAGCGGATTAATGCGCCGTCGAGCAATCCAAAATGTAGTAGGCCGACAAAACTCCTATACAGGATGAAGAGCCGGTAGTAGCCATAGCCCTCGATCGTCAATAGTCGGGGCAGCAGAAAAGTTAGGACGCCATTGGCTGTTAGAGCCAGCAGGTTAGCGGATCCAAAAAGCATTACGTGACGCGCAAACGAGCCAGCAACTCGCGGAAGGATCGCCGTGCTTCGCTCTTGTGTAGCCGGAGCTGCATTCTCCACCAGAACGCTGGAGACCTCCGAGCCAGGAGCTAATTCAACTTTTAGGAACATGGCCACGCCGGGATGAACCTTTTCTATTGGAGCCGTTGCGAGTGCTCGATGGAACAGGAGGTCAATTTGTCGTCCGCATCGACAACGGGCCGGTATGAACCGGATATTAGCTCGCGGTATAAGGACTCGAAGTCGTGTGCGTATCGCTCGACGCGGAAATGCGCAGAAGCCCGTTTCAGCCCAGCGCTGCCCATGGCACGCGCGCGGTCTGGATCATCAACCAGTGTGACGATTGCGGCAGCCAGGGCATCGGCGGAACCGGGTGTGAATAGCAACCCGGTCTCGCCTTCGCCGACCTGTTCAACCGGGCCGCCATGTCGGGATGCAATTACGGCCTTCCCGGCCGCCATAGCTTCGAGAACCACCAATGGGCAGGGATCAGGTTCGGTAGAAGGCAAGACAAACACATCGAAAACGTTCATGACATCTCGAATATCGCTACGATAATCGCTGATGATGAAATTCTTGCTAAGGTTATTGGAAGAGACTGCATTCCGGAAGCTCACCATGAAATGCATCTCATCATCGAAAACACCGCCGACGGCCAAGAAGTAAACACCCTCTCTCTGCTTCGAAACCATCTGTGCGGCATCGACCAAGAGCAATTGGCCCTTCCAGCGGCACACTTTCCCTACCATTCCGACTAGAAAGACGTCGGGTGGAATCCCCAACTCCCGGCGGACCTTGTTGCCATTGCCATTTGCAAATGCTGCGACGTCAATGCCATCAAGGATCACCCTGATCTTGCCACCTTGACTGGGGCAATCCTCGAGTATGTGGCGGCGCACCGCATGAGAGACAACCGCGACAACCGTGGACAGCCTCGTCACTAAGGGATGCAGGATCTTGCGTGCGATCGCAGGTCGCGTGACTATCTCGTGGATATGCCATACATGGGGCCGCCGCATAAGTTGAGCCGCAAAGGCCCCGCAGGGAACTGCGATGGTATTGCTGTGAACCAATTCGACCTTATTCCGCCAGATCAGATACATTAGCGCCACTACCCCAGCCACGAAGCTCACGGCAAGCTTAACCAAGCCTGAAGCGGCAAGGTATTTTCTCCGGATCACAGCCATGCGAACGAAGCGGCACGCAATGCCCTCCCGCTCGAGTTTGGCGGAAAGGCGATTAATGTGGCGAGTATCGTTTGGCAGCACCACTAGCGGCCGGAAGCGCCTGCGATCCAAGCGCTTTATCAGCTCCAAGAGCGCAATGTCGCCACCGTAGAGATCATTGTTACCGTGGACGAACAGGATGTTTGCGGGTTCGTGTTCAGAATTCATGAGCTTGAGGCGGCTATGTACAGAGAGTCAGGCGGCGCCTCGTTCGGCAAACGCGAGCGCAGCACTCGTGCGGGAACGCCAGCAACGACTGAGTAAGAAGGGATTTTACCGCGCACCACCGCGCCCGCAGCAACGACCGACCCGCGACCCACGTGAGCACCATCCAGGAAAACCACGTTTGCCCCCACCCAGCAATCATCCTCAACCAAAATGCCCACACGGTTTACACCCTGAGACCGTATAGGAAGGTCGATCCGGTCGAAATTGTGGTTTTCGGAGTGAAATGACACGTGCTGACCCATGATGACATTTTCGCCGATCGTGATCGGACCGCCGGCGCCGATAAACGAATACGGTCCAGTAGATGAATTGTTGCCAAAATGTATTCCGTCCCCTAAGTGCGACAGCATGGCGGCGCAGACTATTGAGTACGCGCCAATCGCTACGTTATCGCCAAGCCTGATGCCGTTGATCGAGAGCCCATCGATAATAACGCCGCGCTCTAACGTGACTCCATTCCCAAAGTGCACCAGGGACGCGTTGCGTAAATTCACGTTGGGGGCGATGAATACAGGCTTGGGCCGTCGCTGCAAGAGAAGCGTTCTGAAGAGACCCCGTAGCATCCAGCTTAGGCGGCGGAGCATGACAGCCAGTATCAAAGATACAGGGATCCGGCGATCAATCTCGTACTTACGGCCTTTGAGCCGGCTGAGGATGCGTTCCAACTTGCTATAAATATCCATCCTGACCTTAGCTGAAGCGGGGCGCGACGGAGTTGGTTTGCTTCCAGTTCTTGTGGACCTGGATGCATCGTCGAAACTTCTCTCCCACCGACTTATCTCGAGTGATCAGATAGCGCACCCCAAATACTCCGATTCGTACGAACAAACCCAGACGCAAAATCGCGTCGGCAAGCAACTGCTCGGGATAGCTGGAAAACTTTCGGTGATATCTGCGAAAACCTGCGTAGATGTATGCCAGGCGGCTGGCTTCGTAGCCTCCGAAGTGAACATACTTGATGTCAGTGCAATGCACCGTGGTTAACCCATGGTCGGCCGTGTTGCGGCAGAACTCAACGTCGTCCCCGTAGAAGAAATTGCTCTCGTCCAAACCACCCAGCGCACGCCAGTTTTCGGCTGTAGTCAGCAGAAAAGAGCCCTCCACCCAATCCACCTGAAACGCCTTCAGACTGGGTTCGCCATATGGACGTTTTTGCGGATCTGACCAGAGCCAACCGAACTTCCAGAGGAGCATCGCCCGCGGGAAGTGACCGGTGGAGGAACGACGTTCGTGGTTTCCGCCGTACATCTCGGCGCCCACGATGCCAACGCGACGATCGGACTCGAGCAGTCGAATGGCCGGCGCGATGTCAGACAGCAATACTGTGTCAGAATTGAGCAGCAGATAATACTTCCCGCGCGCATAGCGCGCGGCAAAGTTATTGCCCTTGATGAATCCGAGATTTTCTTCGCTGCGCAGCAGGCGCACCCACGAGAATTCGGTTCGGACAAAGTCCGCGGTGCCATCTACGGAAGCGTTGTCCAAGAGAATGACCTCGTAGGGCACCGTGACCCTATCCCGAATCGAGTTGAGACAATCCTGGAGAAAATGCTTCGCGTTGTAACAAACGATCAGGACTGAAATTGTGGTTTCATTACTCATGGTCGCGAGTTGAGGACTGTTGATGCTAGGCATGTGATTTCATGGCGTAGTTCCAGCGCGGTAGTAATCTTCCGCCCTATGCTCAGGAGGCGGAGCATTCAACTTTGCGCGCGAATCTTTCGACGAAGATAAACATCAGGGGGATCCATAATGTAGCAAGGTAAGGAAACAAACTGCCGAAAACGCTAAATAGCAGCACATAAGAGTAGTAAGAGAACAGCAACACAGAAAGGGGTGACTTCTTCGCATACGCCCCGCGATAGAGCCAGCGGGCAAGCAGTCCGGTGGCAAACATGCCAGCGAAGATACCCACTATTCCGAAATCGGCGTAGAAGATTCCCAACAAGGATGCCGGTTCTCCGAGGCCGAGGAAATTGTGGCCGAGAAGCTTCTTGAAGAAGAGGTCGGAGCTGAGGTGATGACCCGGCGCAAGCACCGCGAAGGGCGATAGGAACAGCGCTCCGTATTGGAAGTTGCCCTGCGCGCCAATGAGAGCGCTAATATCGCGAAAGGTGGCGATGGGAGCCCTTATGTAAAGATAGCCCGGCGCGAAGGGCTGAACCCAGGAAGGAAAGCCCATGTCTGCTAAGGCAGTCACCTGCGAGTAGTCCCTGAGATACCCAGCGATTCCGATCAATGCAAAAAGAAGGACTGCTATCGCCGACAATGATACGAAGCGCCAACGGCGCACCATGTAGTGGCGAATGATCACCACAATCAGCGCTGGAATGAACACGTACCCGCGGCTGCCCATGGACAGGAGCATCACGGCAAACATCGCCGTTAATCCATAAATGAGAGTCGCGAACCTCTTGGTGCGCGGTCTGCTCCACAGGAACGCGAACAGCATTGGTATCACCGTCCAGAAGGCGCAGAGGAAGGTAGTGATAGCAATCATATTCTGCAGACCAATCTCAACTCGGCTCTCTGCCCAATCGTCGCTCAGAATCGGAATCCCGCCCTTGTGGACGAGGTAGGCGTACGCCGCTGTGCCGATTAAAGTGAGGACTCCCATTGCAAGCGCGAAACGACGGCCGTCCCAGGTCGTGGACAAACTCGTTTGCTGGTGTTGTCGTAGAACATCCTTTTGTTTAAACTCGACCGCCAGAATGTAACCTGCCAATCCGATGGCATAGTATCCCCACATCCGTAGGGGAATGGGTTCGAACAGACGGAAGTCAAGCGACGCCGGCAGAATGTCCAGAGAGCCGATGCCGAACCAAAAGCAGTAGATTGCAGGAAATAAACAAGCGGGGTGGAACAGGTCGGCTTTACGCGCCCCGAGCGCAGGCTTTAGCAGCAAGATGCCAGTGGACAGGAAAAGGCCGGTAAGAATCAAGTTGGAATGCGCACCCAAATTGAAAGTGGCCCACAACACAATCAAACCCATGCCAGCGATGATCCACGCTGACACACGCAACCCTTTGCCGGCGCCACAAGTTCTAAGATCCAAAACAGGGCTCGCCATCACGACTGGTAAATGCCCTCGACCGCGACAATTAGCACGTACATCAAGATCATGAGAATTATGAGAACCACAATAATGCTTAGTTGGACCGCATGGCTTCGACTTCGCGAAACTTGGTGAGGGGAAAGATCGCGCGACTGCATAACAGCCCTAGACATTAATGGACGTTGGACCGTCCCCATTCCTTCGCTTGTGCAGCAGTCCAACAGTCGAAGAGGCGCGGGCACCCCAGTGAGCGGCGACCTCTTTGGCTTCTCGACCCACTTCCAGCACGAACACCTTTCCGGCGTTCTGTGAATCGGTGCTTTCCCATAACGCGGTGCCGTAAATCCATGTGGCTCCGAACACGATCGCGAGGAGTGTCCCAAGCACCATGATGAACAGCCGCGGCGGGAACGACTTCTTCTCCGGCAGGTTCGGCGCATCGAGCACCTTGACCACCGGAATCTCTTTTGCCTCTTCGATCTTAGCCAGCTCGTACTGCTGAGTAAGCAGTTCGTAGACGGTTTCCTGGATCTTGGTCTCGCGATAGAGGTCCCCCCACTTCACGCCCAGCAAAGGTAACTGGCGAATCGAGGGAAACTCTTGCGGCGCACTAGACTTGCCGGCCGCCTGATCTGGAGTGTCGCCGCCGATCTTGTGGAGCTGCGACCGCAGTTCGCCTGCCCGGGCCTGTAAAGAGCGCACCCGCACGTTGTTTTTCGTGTAGATCTGCTCCAGGCCTTCGAGTTCCGACTGGGCCGCAATCATTTCGCCCTCGAGCCTGGCAGCGGCTTCGACCGTCGCTTTGGTCTGGGCGGTAACGTCAATCGTGGTGTTCTTGCTGGCGTACTCGCTGAACTGCTGAGACGCCGAATCCAGGTCCCGCTTCACCGCTTGTAAGCGTTGCTCGATGAACACGCGCTCGCGCCGCGCGGAAGAGGTTGAAACCTGCGCCACCAATCGGTCCAGTTCTTCGACGTAAGCCTGCGCCAGTCCGGCGGCGCGATGGGGGTCGCGATCCGTGACCGTGATTGTGATCACCCCGCTTTTGCGGTCTTCGGAGATGTCGCTGCGTTGTGCCAGGTTTTTGCGGGCCTCCTGCCAGTAACGGTCGTGATAAACCTTGCGCAAATCGAAGCGGTCGATGAGCCGGTCCTCGACGGTGCGCCCGTTCAGGATATCCACGAAGAGCGCGCCAGAACCCCGCATGCCCAATAGATCGCCGGCGAGCGAACCAAGCCCGAGGCCTCCCCTGCTTGCCATAGCCGCCATCATGGCCATGCCCGATCCGGATTGCGGATCGGGCGGCATGAGGCGGGTGGTCGATTCGTAGCGCTTGGGAATCACGAAGGCGACGATGGTTGACAAGATCAAGCCCCAGACGGTGGCACGTACCAGGAATCCGCGACGTTCCCACAGAAGCCAGAGCCATTCCGCACCGTCGCGGTCAGGCTCGAGGGCGAGCTGCTTGTCCTGGTAACTGGTAGGGACCGGCTCGATTTCCGGCGGGCTTTCCACCACGCGAGCTGTGGATTCATTCGTCTGCTTCACAATCTCTTCGTGGATGCTTGGCCGGCGTTATTGCGAGTCAGCGCGACAGGGCATACAGCGACTTCGTCATCCACATAAACCTCTCACGGACGATGGCGCCCGACGGAAACAGGGAATGCAGCTCTTTGCAGGTCATCAGCCGCAGTTCGTCAACATAAGCGGCCGCAGCTTCACGGGATGGTTTGGTAATTAGCCCCCAGACGGTTAAGCGGGCCAAGCGTCTCTGAAGAAATTTCGGAAGCCAATGAAAGCAGGGAACGAGCATGTGCATGTCGAAAGGAAAACGACGGTTGGGAGTCTGAACGAAGTAGCGCTTGGACATCCGTTTGATTTCGCCGGCTAGGAGTTTTTGCTTTTCATAACTCCCCAGGTGTTCAATCAAGGAGTTGCAGAAGACAACATCAAAAGAGTCATCGGGGAAAGGCAATCGGGTGGCATCGGAGGATCCGTGTACACGGCTTCGACTCGAAAATCCAATTTTGGCAAGCGCGGCAATCGGGGTATGTACATCCCCGATCGCACCGCCGTTCGCGCCGGGAAATAGATGGCGTTCTTGCTCACGTCAACATTGAAGGGATTGCTTTCGGGTACAAGCCCCTCTGCGTATAGCGTGAGCCAATGGCGGACATGCGGAAGGCGATAGGAGAAGTCGAGCCCTATGGTCCGCTTACCGGGATTTCGGCTGGCCGGATACTCGAAAGAGGATTTAGTAGCCACGTAGCTCTCCCAGATCGCGCCCAAGGTTAGCGCTCGGCCCACGCCGCCGAATTCAGTTGTACGCTCAACTCCGATTTCCCAATTTGGCGTGGTTTTGAAACTAATCTTTTCCCCGTGAATCAACGGTCGCGGGAGGAATTCATTGCCCGATAGTTTTCCAAAGAATAAATCGAATTTGACTACGCCGAGCCGCCGGAAAATCCAAGGAAGCGCAAAGGGCGTTCGGCTCGCCCGGAAGGTATAAATAGGTTCAGCATTGTCGCTGAGGAGCAGCGCGCCGCCCTCACCCGGGCCCCACCATAGGCTCTGTTTCCCAAACGAGAGATTCCATCCGTCTGCTCTCACTGCGGCGTAAGTGTCGAGCAGCCTGAACTGATCTACGGTGGCAAGCGGAACATCTGGTTGGATCGGGTTTTGGTCAACCATAGCGATCGCTTGTCGAACGGGGAGTGAATAGCCGGGTGCAGAAGGTGAGTGCTGATACTCACCCCGAACATAAAGGGTGAAGCGTCCTGCCGTGCCGTAGCCGGAAAAACCGTCGTAAGTGTTGAATCCCTCTTCATAGGGACGGCCGAAGTTATTGATAATGGTTTGGCCGAAATGATAGCTGTCGTTCAGTGCCGTTCCGCTGATCGATACATCTCGGGTGTAGATCGATTCAACTTTCGCCGAATTGTTCGATCTGCCGTTGAGGAGCCCCAATTCGAATGCGAATTCCTCTTCGAGCTGATGTTCAAGGGCAGCGATTCCTTCTGGAGAGCTTCCGTCTGCCTCCAGTTTACCTTTGGCCTCGTTCAGCAAGTTCGCGGTCTCAAGGCGAGTCCAGGGCCTTGACCCGAGAAACGTAGTGCCGATATAGCCCAGGCTCGCCAACTTCTCCACCGCCGGATAGACCCAGCTATCGAGAGGCACGTATGGCGATCCCATGTGGTCGGGATTGTGAACCTTCTCTTCAGTGTCTGAGTCTTCTTGATAGCTGCCCCATCCCGCGCCGCCGAGTTCGGGGTCGTGATGAGCGCGATAGATCTGGCGCGCAAAATACCATCCGAGAGCGGCACCCACTACGGCATCGGAAGAGAAGTGTTGTTTGCCGGTAACGCGCGTCACCGTCACCGTAGAGGCTAGGCCGTAAGCGGCGATCTTGGTCAGCGTCCCCGGATACTCATGCGCGACCACGCTCGCGACTGACCAGGCCACCGCGGAGTGCTCGGAGGGGAATGACGCTCCACCCTGAAAGAATGTCCCCTCTCCGTTTCCTCCAAGCGGCCTGGGACGCTGGGTCATGGTTTTGAACAAATATGCTACTGCCGTGCTATTGAGCGCGGCCTCGCCGGCTAGAAACCCGGTTTCGCGCAGATGGTCGTTGTGAACGAAATGTCCCCAGAGGTAAGAACCGCCGGCAACGCCGATGAGCGAATAGGTGGCGTATTCGGAAATCTTCTTGCTTCGGTCGATCTGCGAAGCGTCATCCGGAATCTGCCGCGAGATCGCCGCATCGTTTGCCATGAGCGTTGCTGTGAAAGCGGCGAAGGGAGCGAGAACCTTCGCATCTGGCCAGTGCAAATGAAACGGCGCTGTCCAGAACTGTTCCTGGTCGAGCGCGAGATGTTTGATAAAGGGCCTCACCAGCCGATTTTCTGGATCCTCACCAGCGGGCAAGAACGTCGTCTGATTCTCGCGGGGCGATTCAGTTTTCACCTCCAGCGCGGGCGAAGGCGTCTGTGAATCGGTCTGAGCGGTGCCTTGTTCGATCGCGAAAAGAGTTACTAGCATCACTGCAAACATCCAGAGTCTCATCCGCCTGCGCTTAGGGAATCGCAATCGCTGCAACCAACGCGGTAGACGCCGCGATCTGCGCGATGGACAAAACGTTTTTCATAGTACTGCTGCCAAGCGCGGGCTTCTCCGGCACCACAATCGTGTCGCCCGGACCCGTCGCCGCCGAGAGCACACCGCCGGACCAATAGCCGCCCTGTTTGCTCGTCACCGAGCCGTCCACGCGGACGATGAAGATTGCACCTTTGTCCGCAAGCCGGGTCGCGCCTCCCGCGCGGGATAGATACCAGCCAGCATTCCTCCCCGGCATAAAAGTGAGGGCGTTAGAGTTGTAGACCTGCCCGATGACCAGCACGGCTCCGGGCTGCTTGGGGATGGTGAGCGAATCGCCCGCGCGAAGCTCGATATCCTCAGGCGATCCCGCAAAGTCTTTGCGATCCGGGCGAAGATGTATGACAAGCCGCCCCGACACAGGAGCTTTTCGCAGGGCATCCAATACGCGCTGGCGTTGCAGCATGGCGGCCTGTTGCAATGCAGCTTCCTCCGTTCCCGACGTGGATGCCGCAGTCCTCACCACCGTGGATTCCTGCTCGACCCTCTCGATCAACTCCTGGCGACTCTTCTGCTGAAGTTCACGAACCTCGACTCGTTCGAATACCGCTGCGCGTGGATAGGCTGTCGGCAGGAGCCCGCCGGCGCGCTTCATTAGCGAGCTCAAGCGTTCGCCCGGCCTGATGCCATAAACACCTGGTTTGCCGACTTCACCGCGCAGGGTGACGGTCGCGCCGATATCGTTCCAGCTAGCCTGTTGGGGCACGGTCAACACATCGCCGTCGCGGAGCGGCAAATTCTGGTCTTCCCTTCCCGCGAGAGCGGCAGCCAGATTCAGGTCCTGGTGTCCGGCCGGCACGCGCTGCCCGGAAGAATTAGAGATCGCATAATGCGTCAGGTCGCCGCCATCGGGATTCGCGCTTCGCAGCAGTCCGCCAGCGCCCAGCACCAGGTCTGAGACGCTCATATTGACAGCGAGAGGATAGCGGCCCGGCCGCGCGACATCACCTTTCACGTAGACGCTGCGTGGCGAAACCTCTTCCGGTTGGCGATGCACAAGGATCCGGTCACGCGGCTGGACCAAGACATTATTCAAAGGATCTCCCGCGAGTGCGTCACTCAAGTTGCTACTAAAGACTCGTGTGGTCCCATCTGGCTGCTGGCGGAATAGCTGTGCCGAATCAAGCCAGGCATCCGGCGTCGCACCTCCAGCCTGATAGATCGCATCGCGTAAATGCTGCTGGCCAGACGTGCGATACGACCCCGGCGCGCGGACCTCGCCGGTGATTAGCACTTCAGGATCCGGCTCGAAGTCGTATCGCCCGAAGATGTGTACAGTATCGAGCGGCTCTAGCTTAGGCGCGCTGTCGGGATGTTCGAGAGCGGTTGCCAGATCAAAGGTCTCGACAACTGGGTGGTAGTCCGGTGCGTGTAGCCGAATGATCTCCGCATAACGGGTCGAAGGTTCCGGAAGCAAGTCAGTATACGAAGTCACGAGGTCGGTGAGCCTCATCTCCGGCTTGTAGGAATACCGCCCTGGACGCAAGACATGCCCTACGAGGTAGATCGACTCTGAGTTATAAGGCGCAATCGGAAAGATGTGGATCTCGTCCCCATCCTGTACTTCGAACTCGCTCATTTGCGCGCGCACCGCTTCGGAATCGCTGGTGTCGCTGATTTCGATACTCATCATCGTGCGCTTTTCATGCGCTACCAGGCGCTGGACTTCAATGTGCCGCAACGCCGCGGCGGGTAGAATTCCTCCCGCAAGATCGAGTACGTCGACGAGTGTCTTCTCATTGCGCAACTCGTAGACTGCGGGGCGGCGCACCATGCCTTCTACCGTCACCACCGGCCCAAGCGGCGGTACCATCAGGGAATCGCCGTTCTCAATTCGCTGCAAATCCCCCCGAATACCGTGGAGCAGTAGGTCATACGCGTCCACTTCTTCAACCAACTGTTTTCCTCGATAGTGTTGAAGCCGCCGGAGGGAGCCTTGCGATGTCACACCACCCGCCACGAACAGCGCATTCAGCGGAGTGGAAAGTGAACTCACGTCATACGCGCCCGGTGAAGTAACATCGCCAACCACATACATGCGCACCGACCGCAGCCGAAGCAGCGCAACGTCCGCGGATACATCGCGGAATTGTGTTCTCAGGCTGCGTTGGACCATTTCCTGTACATCGCCGAGCGTTCGTCCGGAGACAAGGACCGGCCCCGCTTCCGGCAGAGCCACGCGTCCCTGCCGGTCTACTGTGCGAAGCAGTCGCTGTGAAACTCCTCCCCACAGATCAATCGAGAGACTGTCACCTGGACCAACGACATAACTCGGTCCAACGGGGAGATCCATGGGGATATAATCCGGATTTGTCGTTCCCTTGCGGAAAACATCGAGACCAAACCTCTCGAGAGGCCGATTGCTCGCCCCCGCCTGCACATAAAGGTCATATAAGGAAGGCACATCTGCGTAAGGATTCGGGCGACGTACCATCCTCACTTGCTCCGCCCCGGCAGTGCCCGCAGGAGCAGAATCGCGCCCGGCTGGATATTGCGGTGAGCCCGGCCCCGTGCGTGGCATCCCGGCGCCACTTGATAATTGATCCAACTGAGACAGAGACTGCAGATCTCCTGGGCTGCTGGAGGGAAGCGAAGGATTCTGCCCACTCCTGTACCCGGTTATATGCGGCGTCCCGCTCAACGATGGATTTGTATCAACCTGCGCCGCAGCCAGCATGGTCTCCGGCCCTGCCAGACTGGCCGGATATCCTGAGTGTTGATCCGGCGACAGGCCTGTGCCATCCGGACGCGTCATTTGGCTGGGTGAAGCATCCTCGGCCCGTTGCAAGGGCACCGACGAACGCGGTGCTTGCGCTGGTGCTGGTGCCGTCGGGTTCACCGGCAAACTTTCGCGACTCTCCGGGAAAGAAGGCGGGAGCGAGCGGTCCACGAGCATCTGGGCCCGCTCCTGCCGCACGAGCTTTTGCTCTGCTCCCAGATCGGAGTCCGGATTCAATCGAGGCACGAGATAGCCATACCGCTGCAGGAGGCGGGTTGCGAGCACGCGTGCACGCAAGTCCGAGCGCAGGCGATCGGCTACCGCTCCATCCGTCAGATCGGACTCTTCAAGGATCTGCCCGCTCGCCCCCGCGTCTTGGGCAAGAAGGCGCTTAAACTCGACCATCAGACCAGCCTCTTTGTTCACGACTTCGAGAATCTGATCGGCTGAAGCCGCCGCCTTCTCAAGATTGTCCGAGATGATATCGGGCTGCGCTGCACGGTGCCGGGATTCCTGCTGTGAATAGGCAGCCGCGCAAGACAAGAGCGCCCAGGCAAGACAAGAGATACTCTTCTTCAACTGTTTGCGGTCGAACATAGTTTATTTGACCCCAGGGCCGGGCATGAAATCCTTCGGGCGTTCGCACCCAACCTGCTTGGCAGAACGCTCAGCATCAGATAGGTTCGACGTCAGCTTCATCCACCTCAAACACCACCGATCGCATGATCAGGTCGATCGAGAGCACCAAACGGAAGCGTTCTTTGCGGCGGATCATGATTCCTTCCGCACCCACGAGAGGCCCGCGCTTGAGGCGGACTCTCGCGCCCTGGTGCAGGTAGGGATGAGGTTGCAGCCGCAGACCTGCTGACAGGCTCGATTCAAGCGCGCGAATCTCGGAGTCCGGAATTGCGGCGGGCTGGCCTTGGAAGGTTACGAATTGCACCGCCCCGGGCGCCCGAAGAACGCGCAAACGGTCTCGAAGATTGAGGTTCACGAAGACATAGCCGGGGAACAGGGCCATGTCCAATTCCTTGCGGCGATCCTTCCAGCGGCGCACGCTGCGGTAGAGCGGAAGAAAGTGGTTCAATCCCTGGTGTTCGAGATGCCGGGTCACGAGCTTCTCGTGCCTCGAACGAACAGAAACTGCGTACCAGTGCACGGAAGGCAAAGACTTTTCGGCGAAGAGCAAAGAGTCGCCGGGAATGCCGCTGCCCAATGCCTCGGGGTTTGAAAGGGTGTTTTCCAGCACCGCTTTAACGCCTCCTAAAAGTACAGCTCCGCCATCTCAGTTACATCCAAATGATGAATGCAAACGTTTATTTATCTGTGACTTATATGCAAACTTGCGGTCTTAGTCAGCTAATTGCGTACCGTACAAACCGGCGAGGGACGCTCCCGCAGGGCGCTCAAAATTCCAGCCTCGGAACTCTCTGCCGGCCGGCCAGGATTCCCTAAGAGCCCAGCACACGCTGCGAGTTTCACTGGAACTTGCTCTGGTGTCAGTGAGACCGCTCACACCTCGAATGTGATGAAAAATCTTTATAGGAGGTAGGGGACTTTGAAACTACCATCGGCGCTAGGCTAGCGGTTCAGAGCGCTAGTGGGCTGGGCTGGGGGCGAGGGGACATGCGTCGGAATTGAAATTTAGATGCGTCGAACCTGAAATTTAGATGCGTGGGCCCGCTCAGAAACAAATCTTTCTTGACAGTGCTCGTCCCGACGTATTTAATTTTGTGCTTCAAAACAGTTTACGTTTTCACGGCAGTCCAAGCCATCCTTTGGGAGGGACTTTATGTCGACGACTGGAAAGTTGGCTGTGCTGTTGCTGCTGTCGCTGTGTTTCGGTTCGCTCGCCTTCGCGCAAGGCGGAGCCACGGGCGCCATTAGTGGCGTGGTGCAGGACTCATCTGGAGCCGTAATCGGGAACGCCAAGGTGAGCGTCACCAGCGAAGCCACGGGTGAGGTCGTACGCCAAACGAAGACCGAGACATCCGGGTTTTTCACAGCCACGCTCTTGCCCGTAGGCACCTACACGGTGGAAGTGAACGCGGCGGGCTTTCCCGTCACCAAGTTCCCCGGCGTGGTGGTGCGCATCACGGAAACGACGCGCATAACCGCGACTCTTAAACTGAGTACGGTGAAGGAAGTTGTGGAAGTCCAGGCCCAGGCGGAGCAAATCAATACGACGGATGCCACCACGGGAGAAGCCCTCAGTTCCACAACCATTAGCACCCTCCCGCTGGCCACACGCAATTTCCAGCAGTTGCTCGACCTCTCGGCAGGCGCCTCTGCCGACTTGAACAGCGCTGCCGCTCTGGGCCGTGGCAATGTGCGTATCGACGTCAATGGTGGAAGAGAAGATAACAACAACTATCTGATCGAGGGAATTTCGGCCTCCGACTACTCGTTCGGGGAACTCACTTATACACCCGTCCCCAACCCCGACTCGATCCAGGAATTCAAGGTAGGCACCAGCCTCTATGACGCTACGCAGGGCCGCAACGGCGGCGGCAACATCACGCTATCCTGAAAAGCGGCACTTCCGGCTTCCACGGGGATGCTTGGGAGTATTTCCGCAACACTTCGCTGGATGCCGATGACTTCTTCCTGGGACGCTTTGATCTCAAGCAGAACATTTTCGGCGGTGATTTCGGCGGGCCGGTGGGTCCGAAGGCCAAGCTGGGATATTTCTACGTGAACTACCAGGGCACGCGCCAGCGCAGCGGCGATTCGCTGGGAACTTACATCAGCAACGCATCAGTTCCGGTGCTGCCGACCGCGCGCGATCAGACCACGCTGCTCCATACCTTTTTTTGCGGCGCGGCCTGTAACGGAGCTACCGCTACGGCCATCGATCCAGTCGCGCTGGCGCTGCTGCAGACACCGGGCACTCAGTTCGGGCCGGGCATTGGGGGTGGCTGGCTAATTCCCAGCGTCGCCGGCACGCCCGGTTATACCCTGGATCCTTCCACCGGCCAGTACGTGATCAACACTGGCACAGTGACTCTCAGCGTTCCGGGTCGTTATAGGGATGATCAGTTCACGGCCAATTGGGACCGCGACTTCAATCATGGCAAAGATCGCCTCTCCGACCGGTTCTTCTGGTCCGATTCCGAAACCTACGAACCGTTCGGTGCCGATAACTTACAGGTTCAGACGGGCTATCCGGCGATTGCCAGCAACCTGAATTTCCCACTCGACATCCCGTTGCGGGGACGGTTCGGCAGCATCGCGGAGACCCACTCCTTCAGCAATGCCCTGATCAATGAATTTCGTTTCGGCGTGAACGTTATCAGCGACTCCCTTCAAAACGTTCCCCTCGCCGGGACCTCGCCTTCCGCACTGGGCATCGACAACGGTTCGGGTGCGCCGGACATGTACCGGTTCCAGTTCGCCAGCGGCTTGCAAATTGGACCTTTTCCCAACCAGTTGCAATCGGCTTTATCGGATTCATTCGTCTATCTCGATACAGTCAGCTGGACGCACGGGCACCACTCGTTCCGTTTCGGCGGTGAAATCGACCGCACTTCGATTCGCCGCAACCTCCCCGTGCTGGACAATGGTCTGTTGTTCTTCGTTCCTGGGGGCGTCACCGGCTTCGATTATTGGCAGAACTTTCTGTTGGGCGCGGAAACGTTTGGTGAAGGGGGTGGCGGCGCTGCCAATCACGATTACCACATTCCCGCCTTTGCTGGTTTCGCGCAGGACGATTGGCGAGTCACGCCAACTTTGACGCTGAACCTGGGCCTGCGCATGGAGTGGGTGGGTGCGGCATACGACAGTCTCTGCCATTTGGGCAATACGATTCCTCAGAACGCCAACCTGACCGGCGATGCTTTCGTATATCCGAGTTGTGTGAGTAAGTTCAACGCGGGCGTCACCGGTACGCTGAACAGTGCTGCCCTGAACAACGAGTACGCCAGGGTGCCCGAACCGCGCATCGGCTTTGCCTATGACGTGGCGGGCAAGCATGACACGGTGATTCGCGCAGGATACGGCATCTACAGCGTCCGCGAGGATATTGGCGCCGTGGACAACCTGTCGTTTTCGGCTCCGATTTATCCGGTGCTCGTAACCGGCAACGCGCCATATTCTGGTCCAGGAACAGGCATGGCCGGCATCTTTGCCGGGGCACCGCCCCTGGGCGAGGTAAGTCCATTGTTCGCGCCGACGCCCTCCATTCTTCAAAGCTTGTCGAATTCGAACTGTCCAGCTGGAACACCGGTTGCGGTCCAGTGCCCAGTGTTCTCCGGCACCGCCATCACCTACATCAATCTTTCCGTTCCTCTGCACTGGGTTGTGCCTACCACGCAGCAGTGGAACTTTTCGGTGCAACGCCAGTTGGGTGGAAATTGGGTCCTCGAGCTCGGATATGTGGGCACCAAGGGCACGCGTCTGCGTTCTACTTTTGATCCCGATCAACCGAGGCTGGCGAGCCCGGCCAACCCCATCAACGTGACCGCGCAGAATGGAACCAATTACCAGATCACAACAAACACCGGGGAGACGGGCAATGGCAATTTCGAGGCGCGAGCACCGTACCTGGGGATTAATCCCCAGGCGTTTGAGGCGTTCTATCCCAACTCCGATTCCCACTACAACGGCTTGCAAGCCACCGTTTCGCACAAGTTCTCGAAGGGACTGTACTTTCAAAGCGCGTACACGTATTCCAAGTCGATCGATGACGTTTCCACCGCCAGCGTGGCCTTCCTTACGCGCGTGAACGATCAGAACTGTGCGGCGTGCTCGCGGGGTCTTTCCGACTTCGATCATCGCCAGCGCTTTGTCACCAGCTTCAATTACGCCCTTCCCTTCATGGCCGACCGCCACGATGCCATTGGATATGTACTGGGCAGCTGGGAGGTCAACAGTGTGATCGTCGCGCAGTCGGGTTCACCCATCACCATTGCGGATTCGTCTGGCGGATTGGCCTATCAACTCGCCAGCCCCTCTTCTACGGCCAGTTTCGCTTCCGGCTTCAATTGCAGCAACGCCTTGAATTCGGGCGGCCTCGCCGCCAAGGTCGCAAACTGGGTCAACCCCGCTGCCTATGTACCGGCGCCCGCTGTTCCAAATTCCCCGGACGGCGCCACCGACTACGGCGACTCTCCGCGCAATTGCATTATCGGCCCGAAGCAGGTGAACGTCGACTTCACGCTCGGCAAGGCGTTCAAGTTCGGCGAACGGCAGAGCCTGCATTTCCGTACCGAGTTCTTCAACCTGTTCAACCATCCGTCCTTCCAAAACCCACAATTTACCGGTAATGCGAACGTCGAAGCCGGTTCTTGCCCTGGCACGGCGGCCGTCTGTCACAACGGCGAGATCACCCAAACCAACGGCACACCGCGGCTGATTCAATTCTCGTTGAAGTATTCGTTCTGAGGTTTCGTCCTGGTGGAGAGCCGGGCGTCCCCGCCTGGCTGGACGGGCGAGACGCCCGTCCCTCCACCGTCCTTTCGAACAGCGGCTGGAATTCCAGCTACATAAAATTTACATCCCACGGGGTGGATGAGCCGCCGCCTCGCAACTCTGCGGCAAGTTATGTTGCAGCAAGAAAAGGGACTTCTCGATCCTGGCACGCAACTTGCGCTCTTGCGACTGCAGACTGTGGAGATGTTCATGCTTGGGGTGATGTGCGCAACGACGATCCTCGCAATTACTCCCGTCTTCTCCCGCATCTCGTGAGATCATGTAAGAAATCAAGATTCTACCGTCGCTTCGTCCCGATTGGGCTTCACGGTCAAGTTCCCGGCAGGAGAACCAAGTATGCGACTGTTTAGTTTTCGTCTTATTGTTTCTCTTATTCTCGGCATTACGCTGGTTTCAGCTGGTTTTTCCTACTACGAAGTGCTGGGCCAAAAGCGCGCTCTGCGCAGCGATCTGGAGCATCGTGCCGAGATGCTAGGGGAAAGTCTCGTCGGCAACGTCGAGCGTTCGTGGAATACAGGCGCGGACAATACAGGCTCGGGCATAGTCCCGAACACAGTTCCGAACAACGAACTCCAGCGGTTGGTGCAGCGCTTCGGAAACCGGGAGCACCTGCTAGGGGTCGCCATCTACGACCGGCAGGGCGTACTAGTAAACGTAACTCCGGAACTCGTGAAGTTGCTTAGCGGGAGTCCGCCGCCGGTAACGCAGGCTATCATGCAGGGTCACGAAGAAAGCTCGTTCGTCCGGCTGGGAAGCGTGCCGGTGCACATTCTCGCGTTGCCGATTCGCCGTCAGGATGAAGTGGTGGGCGGCTTGGCGGTGGTGCACGATGCGAGCTACATCCGCGCGCAAATCCTTCTCGTCTGGCGCCACACATTTTTCCGTGTGCTGGCTCAGGTCTTCCTCATCGTTCTCATTACCTTGCTGATTGTCCGCTGGAGCATCGCCGGCCCGATTTCACGGGCGGCGCTGTGGATGCGCGCGCTCCGCACGGGAAAGATTTCCTTCCGCCAGGAAGTGCCGGACTTCGACATGTTCCGGCCGCTGGCGCGCGAAGTTGCGACCATGGCGGAGAGCCTCAGCCACGCCCGCAATGCGGCCGAAAATGAGGCCCGCCTGCGCGAGGCGGGGGAATCTATGTGGACAGCGGATCGTCTCTCGGTGCAACTCCGCACCCGTCTCGACGGCGGCCACGTGTTCGTGGTCTCGAATCGCGAGCCTTACATGCATCAGCGAAACGGGAAGACGGTCGAAGTGGTGGTTCCGCCGAGCGGTTTGGTTACCGCGCTCGAACCCGTGCTCAACGCCTGCGATGGCACCTGGATCGCGCACGGCAGCGGCAATGCCGACGCCGAAGTCGTGGACGCTGCCGACCGCTTGCGCGTTCCTCCCGAGGATCCCCGCTACAGCTTGCGCCGCGTCTGGTTAACCAAACAGGAAGAAGAAGGTTACTACTACGGCTTTGCCAATGAAGGGCTGTGGCCGCTTTGCCACATCGCGCACACGCGCCCGCTTTTTCGGGCGGACGATTGGCAGTACTACCAGGATGTCAACCGCAAGTTTACGGCCGCCGTGCTCGAGGAAATCGAGAATGTCGCGAAGCCTGTGGTGCTGGTTCAGGACTATCACTTCGCGTTACTGCCGCGGCTGCTCAAGGACAAGCGGCCGGATGCCCGCGTGGCCATCTTCTGGCATATTCCGTGGCCGAATCCGGAAGCCTTTGGCATTTGCCCCTGGCAGCGCCAGTTGGTGGATGGCTTGCTCGGCGCCGACCTGATCGGATTTCACATTCAGTCGCATTGCAACAACTTTCTGGAGACCGTCGACCGCGTGGTCGAGTCGCGCGTGGACTGGGAGCACTTTTCCGTCCTCCGCCAGGACCACCGCACCATGGTCCGGCCTTTTCCCATCAGTGTTGCCTTCGGCGGCGACGATGCCGCCGGAAACAACAACCAGGGCTCTAGCTATCTCGAACGTTCGGCTCTCCTGCGGAGTCTGGGCGTGGAAGCAACCTTCATGGGGATTGGGGTCGATCGCGTCGACTACACCAAGGGAATTCTGGAGCGGTTCCTCGCGATTGAGCGGTTCCTCGAGAAATATCCCAGCTATCAGGGAAAATTCACGTTCGTGCAGATCGGAGCGCCCAGCCGCACCCACATCAAGCGTTATCACGACTTGTTGGCGGAAGTGGAAGCTGAGGCGGAGCGCATCAATTGGCGCTTCCAGAGCGGCAAGTGGAAGCCCATTGTGTTCCTTAAGCGCCAGCACAGCCATCAGGAAATCGAGCCCTATTACCGCGCCGCCGATCTTTGCCTGGTGACTTCACTTCACGATGGAATGAATCTCGTAGCCAAGGAATTTCTCGCCGCGCGCCGCGATGAACGCGGCGTTCTCATCCTCAGCCAGTTCACGGGAGCGGCCCGCGAACTGCGCGACGCCTTGCTGGTGAATCCTTACGACATCGATCAGACCGCCGACGCGATCCGCGCCGCTTTAGAGATGGAGCCGGAAGACAAACAGTTGCGTATGCACCGCATGCGTAAGATCATTAAGGAGAACAACATTTACCGCTGGGCCGGAAACCTGATCACCGAACTTTGCGAGGTCCGCTTGGATGCGCCCGAGGACGCGCAGGAGAAATCACGCGCCAAGTTGCATGCAGTCTGACTTCGAGGTTCATTTCGAGGTTCGCCAGCCGTCAAGAAAAGGAAAGGAGCAACCCGGTTGAGGCCAGAAGTGGAATCGCAGATCGCGCCGTTTCTGCAAACTCTCGCCCAGGCATCGCAGGCGGTGTTGCTGGTCGATTACGACGGAACGTTGGCGCCCTTCCATGCCGATCGCAATCAGGCATACCCATATCCCGGAGTCTTGCTCCTGCTACAAGAGATCGTACGCAACGGCCGGACGCGAGTGATTGTCGTCTCCGGGCGTGAAGCGGGCGAAATTCTCCCGCTTCTCAATATTCATCCACGTCCCGAAGTTTGGGGAATCCATGGGCTGCAGCGCCTGAGGACAAATGGGAGTATGGAGATGCCTCGCCTCGATGATCGAACGCTCAATGGCTTGTCGGATGCCGATCGCTGGCTCGCCTACCTGCAACTGCGCCACGTCACGGAGTTCAAGGCCGGAAGCATTGCCGTTCATTGGCGTGGGCTCAGCGCAAGCGACGCGGAGGATATTCGGTCCAGCGTTTTGGTGGGTTGGCGCCCCATTGCGGAAAACAGCGGGCTCGATCTGTTGAATTTCGACGGTGGGGTGGAAATTCGCCCTTCCGAAGCCGACAAGGGTATTGCGGTTCGTGCTTTTCTCGGTGAAATCAATCCCGGCACGCCGGTGGCTTATCTGGGCGACGACTCCACCGACGAATCCGCTTTTCAGGCCATGCAGGGCCGCGGCCTCACCATCCTGGTGCGTCCCATCTGGCGGGAGACGGCGGCGCAATTGTGGCTCCAGCCACCGGATGAACTCCGCGACTTTCTCGGGCTATGGCTGAAGGCCTGTGCCGAGCAAAATACCTTAACAGCGGAGCGCCTGCGGCGGTGAACGGATGGCAACCGCAGCGCAGTTAACTCTTCTAAGAACGCCGTTGAAGCCCTTCTTGCTTCAACCCGTCGGTGCATCTCTTACGGAGTCTTGGCTCTATGTCTTGGCTCTACGGGTCCATATTCCCAGTTCTCCTAGACTCACGCTCCGACGATCTCGCGCACGGCGCGATAGCCCTGATCGATGGCGGTATTGGTGTAGGCATGACCGTCAGCGTCCGAGTTCGCAATCTTGATTCTCCCGAAGGGCTGCCGGCCAATCACACACGGACGTTCGGACGCCGGCCGGTCGAGCGGCTCGAACAATGCGTTGTATTCGTAGGCATATCCGTGAGGCCAGCGGTTGACCGTAATTGCCTGAATGTCGCGAGCGGGATCGAAACCGCCGGCTGAGAGTGTGCGACCAAGTTGATCTCGTACCTGGCGCTCGAAGGTTTCGAATTTCGTGTTGACGAGTTCCCATCGTCCCGCCCGGTACTGGTCCTTGCAATTCAGGCCAGGCTCGCAGGGGGTGCGAAGAAGGTGAAGCAGGCAGGACTCATCCGGCGACCTAGGGTAGCGATAGTCGCCCATGGAAACCGGGAAATCCAATGTAACGTTGCTGAAGTATGCTCCCGGAGCGTAGATCGCGCTCAGGCCGAGTTTCTGAAATGCTTGCCAGTTGCCGATTTGCACGTTCGTGTAGACCAGAGGAGCCTTCACACAGTAAGCGAGAGCTTCCTTTTGTTTGTCTGACATCTCCGGACATAAATAGGGAATGACCGTGTTGTAGCAAGCGAGCACGCAATTCGCGCCGCGGACGCGGTGCGCCTGTCCGCCGCGAACGTAGGTTACTTCGACTTCCTTCGCCATTGCTGGATCTGGGTTTTGGTCTGGATCCCCGATGTGCCGGGCTCTCACCGCGGTACTATTCAGGCGAATGCGAACTGTGGAGGAGGCATCATCCAGGCGAGCATAGTTTGCCCGGGCAGTGACGATGTCCTCCATGGTGTGGCCAGGAAGAGCACCGGGCACCAGGGAGCGCACCAGCATT